>Ga0075418_10007279_pt1 | contig 12478 bp, 9 predicted proteins | sample SoiMetdeltSBSDD2_FD_81776 | JGI IMG/M metagenome (GOLD analysis project Ga0075418, IMG submission 81776) | Bulk soil microbial communities from a Populus tree surrounding site in Tennessee, USA - Soil MetaG P. deltoides SBSDD2 | ecosystem: Environmental > Terrestrial > Soil > Tree plantation...
GCGCGGCTCGCTCGCGACAGCGAGTTGTGCTAGCGTGATCTTCCGGCGCCGGTGTAGCTCAGTGGCAGAGCAGCTGATTCGTAATCAGCAGGTCGCGGGTTCAAGTCCCGCCGCCGGCTCCAGTACTTCAACTACTTCCGAGGCGACTCCAGTTCGGCGACAGGCTCTTGCGCTGAGGCTTGCACTATCGCGGAAGGCTGAACGCTCCGCTTGGTCGTCGACATCTCCGAGCGAAGATGGTCGGGCGCGAGATGGGCATAGCGCAGGGTCACCTTGATATCTGCGTGACCCAGAATCGTCTGTAGGGCCCGCCGTAGGTCGTGGTCTCTGGGCGCGCAGTCGCACGCAGAAGCGATGTCGGACGCGGAGAGGCAGTGCGCAAGGCGAGCCGAGGGACGCGTCCACTTCGCCGGCGAGCACACGTCGACCGGCTGGATGGACGGGGCGCTCGAATCAGGGTATCGCGCTGCCCGGGAGATCCTCGAGGCAACAAACCGCAAACCGGGGACCGCGCCTGTGGCGGCGCTTCATCCTCGCAGACCATCCTGAGGCCCATGACGCGAGTACCACTGTGTCCCCGACACCGTGGACCCGAGCGGGCCGAAGGGGAAGTGATGCTGAATGCGCGTACCGGCGCGGCGGCGGCCTGAGTCTCCTCGACTTTCTGAAGGCGCAACATTCGTCTCGTGAAGCACGTGCGACGCCCTCAGACTACGCCTGGTTCGGCTTTAATCAGCGTGCCCTGCAGAGACTGAATGAAAGGCGTCAGCGTTTATGCTGCTGGCTGAACGTGAGATTGCCAGCCGCGAGGCTCTCTTGATCTCTTCACGCGGTGCTTGGCTTGTCATGGGCGAGTGCTCCTTCCCAGTCGTATAGAACGTGCCCCGCCAGTCTCGATCATCGTACTGAGTCAACGGACGGTAGAAGCCCCGGCGATGCATTCGCCCGGCGACGATACCGGCCGACGAGGCGCTAATTTGATAGGTTACCGTGAGCTGGGGCGAGCCGAGACGCCCTTCGACGGCACCATCGCCTTGACCACCGCGATGGAGCGGGCTACGGTAGCTTGCTTGCGCTTGAGGATCGCCACGAGGATCCGAGATGCTCTGTCCGCAGTGCCGAGCTGAGAATAACGCGGGCCGCCGCTTTTGCGCAGCGTGCGGCGCCTCGCTCGCGCCCACATGCCCGGCCTGCAGCTTCGCAAACGAGTTCGACGCCAAGTTCTGTGGCGGATGTGGCCGGGCCCTCGCGATGCCGCCCGGCCCAGCATATCCTCCGCCGCCCGCCTACCTCGCCGCAAGGATCCTGCGGGCTCGGGATACCCTCGAGGGCGAGCGCAAGCAGGTGACGGTCCTGCTCACCGATCTCAGGGGTTCTCTGGAGCTGCTTTCCGGCCGGGACCCCGAGGACGCCAGGGCACTTCTCGATCCTGTCCTGGAGCGCATGATCGACGCTGTCCATCGCTACGAAGGCACGGTGAACCAGATCATGGGCGACGGCATCATGGCGCTATTCGGCGCCCCGATCGCGCACGAGGATCACGCCGTTCGGGCTGGCTACGCCGCGCTCCGGATGCAGGCGTCCATCCGCGATCTCGCCGAGCAAATCCAACGGAAGCACGGTGTCGCCCCTCAGATCCGGGTCGGGCTGAACTCTGGCGAGGTGGTCGTCCGTGGCATCGGTAACGATCTCACGATGGACTACACCGCTGTCGGCGAGGCGACCCACCTCGCCGGGCGCATGGAACAGCTTGCCCGTCCCGGCGCGATCCTGGTCACGGAGACGTTCGTCCGCCTGACCGAGGGCTACCTGCACTTCAAACCCCTTGGCCTAGTCGCGGTCAAAGGGCTCGCCGAGCCCCTCGAAGTCTTCGAGCTCGTGGACGCCGAACCCATCCGCGGCCGATTTCAGGCCGCGGCGCGTGGCCTGACCCGCTTCGTGGGACGACGCTCGGAGTTCGTGGCGTTGGAGGAGGCTCTCCAGCGTGCGCGGTCTGGGCAGGGGCAGGTCCTGGCCGTCATCGGCGAGCCCGGCGTAGGGAAGTCGCGGCTCTTCTACGAGTTCATCGATTCACCTTCCACCGGCGGCTGCACGATCCTCGAAACCGCCGCTGTCTCCTACGGGAAGCTGAACGCTTACTTCCCCCTCCGCGAGCTTCTGAAGACGTTCTTCCAGATCGAAGACCGCGACGACACCGACGCCGTGCGCCAGAAGGTCGCCACCAAGCTCACGGACCTCGACAAGTCGCTCGGCATCACAGCACCAGCTCTTCTCGCGCTGCTGGACGTGCCTTTGGAGGACCAGACGTGGCGCGAGCTCGATCCCGGCCAGCGAAGGCAGCGGATGCTCGACGGGGTCAAGCGCCTGCTCATTCGCTTGAGCCAAGCACAACCCCTGATCGTGGTGTTCGAGAACCTGCATTGGATCGACGCCGAGACCCAGGCCTTCCTCGACAACCTCATCGAGAGCCTGCCCACCGCACACTATCTTCTCCTCGTCAACTATCGGCCGGAGTACCAGCACGGCTGGGGCAGCAAGACGTATTACGTTCAGCTTCGCCTCGAACCGCTCCGTGCCGAGAGCGCCGAGGAACTGCTTCGGGTCATGCTCGGTAGTGCTTCAGAGCTACAGCCCCTCAAGAAGCTCCTCATCGAGCGGACCGAGGGTAACCCGTTCTTTCTAGAGGAGTGCATCCACACGCTCATCGAGACCAAGGTGCTGGTCGGTGAGCGGGGCGCCCTCCGCCTGGGGAAGCCACTCTCAGGGATCCAGGTGCCTGCAACCGTGCAGGCGATCCTGGCGGCGCGGATCGACCGGCTGTCCGCCGAGGACAAGCGCGTGCTCCAGTGCGCCGCGATGATCGGGAAAGACGTCTCCTTCCCCCTCCTACAAGCCGTCGCCACCACCCCGGAGGCCGAGCTCCGCCAGAGCCTCGCGCAACTTCAGAGCGCCGAGTTCCTCTACGAGGGAAGTCTGTTCCCGGAGCTCGAGTACACCTTCAAGCACGTGCTCACCCAGGACGTCGCGTACGCGTCGCTCTTGCTGGAGCGGCGGCGCGAGCTCCACGCTCGCATCGTCCACGCACTCGAGACGCTTCACGCTGATCGTCCCCCCGACATCGACCGCCTCGCCCATCACGCCTTTCGGGGCGCGTTGTGGGAAAAGGCTGTGGCCTATTTTCGCCAGGCCGGGACGAAGGCCATGAGCACGGCCTACCGCGAGGCGGTGGCCTACTTCGAGCAGGCGCTGGTCGCGCTCGACCACCTCCCCGAGAACCGGGAGACAATGGGGCAGGCCGTTGACCTGAGGTTCCAGCTCCAGAGTGCGCTCCATCAGCTCGGCGATGTCGACCGTATGGTCACTAATCTCCGCGCGGCCGAGACGGTGGCCGCCTTACTCGGAGACCAACGGTGGCTCGGCAGAATCGCGGCCCAGATGACCTACTGTTACCGGTTTACGGCTGACCTGGACCGCGCCCGCGACTCAGGGGAGCGCGCCCACGCGATAGCCTTGACTCTGGGAGACACCCGGTTCGAGGTGCTGACGAACTATCGACTCAGCCAAGTCGACATGGTGCAGGGGCGATATCGCCGTGTAGTAGATCTCAACCGGCGAAACCTGGAAATTCTTGGCGGGGAAAGTGGTCTCGAGGGCGTCGGTACGGCTGTCTCTTCGGCGATATCGTCGCGGCAGATACTCGGCTGGAGCTTGATGGCCCTGGGAGAAACGACTGAAGCCATTGCGGTGCTGGAGGAGGGGGTCCGACTCTCCGAAACGGTCACCCATGAGTTCAGCCGCGGCTTCGCTTACTGGGGCCTCGGTGGGGGCCTCGCGTTGAAAGGCCACTTCTCGGAGGCGATTCCCTGGCTCGAACGAAGCCTCGTCCTGTTCAGGCGAGAGAATGTCGCGTACATGATCGCGCTCGCAGCGAACTGGCTCGGCTGGACCTACACCCTCTGCGGTCGTGGGACCGAGGGGCAGCCGCTTCTCGAGGAGGCCGCCTCGCGGCTCGCCGCTATGCGCTTCCAGGTCCACATCCCCATCAACACTCTCCTCCTCGGAGAGGCCGCCGTGCTCGGAGGTCGGTTACAACGAGCCATGGCGTACGCTCAACAGACGTTGGAGTTGTCTCAGGCTCACGGCCAGCGACCGACGCAGGCAGGCGCGCTCCGGCTCATTGGTGACGTTCACGCCTCCACCGACTTGGCCGCCGCGCCCCTGGCGGAGGCCGCGTACCGCGAAAGCCTTGCCATGGCCGAGAACCTCGAGGCTCGTCCCCTAGCTGCGCGCTGCCATCTCGGGTTGGGACAACTCAATCGGCGAGCGCACAGACACGACCAGGCTCGTCAACATCTAACGATCGCCGCCACGATGCTCCGCGAGATGGACATCGCGTTCTGGTTGGAGAAAGCGGAGAACGAGCTAGTGGGATTGGGTTGAAGATCGGTCGCAAGCGGCAAGACAGGAACCCACTGGGCCGGGCTCGACGGGCATAGCGTTTCTTCATGGGTTCCGCATCTCGTGTTCTGGACGACCGAGGGAGGCTCGCTCTGCTATCCCCTGCGGTTGCAGCACATCGACGGCGGAAAAGCGGTGAGGATTACGAAGCCGAGTGGTGCGGGCCAACGGATCGGCTCGCGGCCAGCCGGGGAGTCCTCGCGTCGATCTACGGGAGTCCGCCAGCTCATCCCTTCCGCGGTCCCGTGGGACCCGCGGACGGTGTCAGACCCGCAAATTGGCGTCAATGAGTTCCCGGATGAGGTCCAGACCTCAACGGACGCAGTGACACTGCGCATCATCCCGACCACCGGGCTCTCGTCCGAGTTCGCCGCCACACTGCGAAGAGAGCTAGCGAGCTTCCTCGGGCCCGACGTGAAAGTGGCCGTCGAGCCTGTCGACCAAATACCCCCGAGTTCCCGGGAAAGCGTTTGATCCTCAAATCTGAGGTGCGCCACCCCGAGCAGGACTCCGCGCCGTCCGGCAGGGGTCTGTGACCATCTCCAGGGTCTCTGGATCGCGGAGCTACGCCACTGCCGCCTTCATCATCCTGTGGCTTGTGATCCAGATAATCCTTCCGCTCGTGCAGAAGTTCGAGCTCCCGACCTTCCGATATCGCTGGGCGCGCTTCAGCTGGTCGATGTATTCCCGGCTCGGGCCGCGTTACGAGGTCCGGCTCTTTCGGATACGGGATGGCGGTGTCGCTGAACCGATCCCGGACGTCAGCCGCTACGTGAGTGGGTACCGATCACCGGAGCCGCTGCCGATGATCGCCACGTACGTGTCGGAGGAAGAAGTGCACGACCGGTTCTCCCGGCTGGTCACGCACATCGCGCGGGATCGCCGCGATGGCTATACGTACGTCGCGTCCATCCGGTGGACCGCCTATCAGCGGCCAATCGTGCCCGGTCTGGTGGAATTCCATGCCGATGCAAAGGAATAGCACTGGAGACGAAACTGGCTGGTTCGCCGAGGTCCCCCCTTACCGACTCGCTACACTCCGGGTCGCGCTGGCGACGACGACCCTCGTCTTCCACGTCCCCAAGTTCAACGCGCTGATCGATCGGTACGTCGCGTCGACCTTCCACATCCCGCCGGCGTTTCCTTGGATCCCGCCGGTGACGCACGCTGGAGGCACCTTGCTCATGGGCCTGCAGCACCTTGCGGCTTGGGGTCTCCTCCTGGGATTTTCCCCGCGTCTGTCTGCCTGGTTCCTCTCGGCCGTCGGCTTCTACCTCATCTCACTCGACCCCGAGCACTACTCGCACAACGCCCAGTTTCATCTGACGCTGCTCGCGCTGGTCGGCTGTTCCGGCGAACGCGTCACGCTTTCGCAGCTACTGCGCGGGGATGACTCCGGCGACAAGTGTCCAGCATGGCCGGAGGTTCTAGTTCGCATCCAGGCCTCGATCGTCTTCTTCTATGCGGCCCTCGATAAGGTCTTCAGCCCGTACTGGAGTCTGTCGGGCGGGTTGCTCGCGGCGATGGCGGTGACTGAGCACGGGCCGGGGCTGGCCTGGCTTCAGTCGGTCAATCAAGCTGCCATCCGCGCGTTTCCAGCCGCCATGAGCGTGATGACCGCCACTCTGGAGTTTTCTCTGGCGGCGGTCTTCCTGTACCGGCCGTTGTGGCGAGTTGGCATCGTCGTCGGGTTCGTCTTCGTCATGTATCTCGAGTTCCTGTTGAAACCAGGCCTTTTCGCGTGGGACATGCTGGCGGCCTTCCTAGTGATGATGCCGGCGGGCGACCGGAGCTGGACGTTCTTGCACGATCGTGAATGCTCGTCGTGTCTGCGGAATTGGACGTTGCTCGCGCGGCTCGACTGGCTCCGACGAGTGCGATGTGTCCCGGCTCAGGAGGCAGTCGCCCCTGAATCGCCGCCAGCACTCGGCTGCGACCGCAAGCACACGAGGTTTCACCTGATCAGTCCACGCGGCCGGGAGTACCGCGGCTTCGACGTCTTCCGCGTGCTGGCACCGATCTTCCCGGGACCAGTGTTCGTCGTGCTGGTGCTGGCGCGGTTCGGTGGCGGCTTCCTGGCCGCTCGGGGCTTTGGCCATTGGGACGATCTGCCATACCTCATGCTAGGGGCGCTGCTCATACTCTGGTTGCCCGAGGTTCCGCGCCTCGTGAGTCGGCCCCTCTATGGGGCGCCGCGAGGGACCAGCCGAGACGGGGCGGTCCCAGAGTGATTCGCCGCTGATGGAAAAATCGGTGGGCACGCTGGCGGGCGCGCCGGTCCCCCTCGCATTGCCCGCCTTCAGCCCTTGGCGAACGCCCCGCCGCCGGTCAACGTCACTCGAGCGATGACTAACGCAGGCTTTCCGGCAGATGATGGCACTCAAATCCGACCGCGCGTCGACGGTCGCACGGCGACGACGCACGCGGCGCTCGTGCTCATCCAGCGAGCCCTACAAGGGTTCGGCGGGCTCATCTTCGCCGTGGTGGTGCCGCGGATGATGGGGCCTCAGACCTTCGGCGTCTACGCTCTGGTCAACTCGCTGGCCGCGTGGTTCGTGCTGCTTGGTGGGCTCGGGTTCACCAGTGTTATCGCCCGTTCCATGCCCGGGCTTAGCGTCCAGCGCGGGGGATCCGCGTTTGCGCGCCTCGCGGGCAATCTCCTCACTCTGCGGCTCCTGTGCGGCGGGCTGGCAGCTGTGCTTTATACATTGTTCACCGGCCTTGCCCTTGTCGAACTCGACCGCGTGTTGCTGTGGCTTGTCGCCGGGAGCATCTGGCTTCAAGGTATTACCACGCTCTACTTCGCATTTTTCCTCGGGCTCAATCGGGCGGATCTGTGGAGTGCAGGTGACACGCTCCGACGTTGGCTAACTGTCTTGTTTGTCCCGCTCGGCTTTTGGCTCGCCGGGCTCCGCGGGGCCGGGGCCGCGCTCATTGTGACCGAGGTGATCGTGGTTGCGTTCGGTATGTCGTGGCTCCCGCTTCGCTTTTCCTGGCCTGACCTTCGCCCTGACGCCGTGCGCCTCGCGCCCTATCTGCGTTTCGGACTGATCTTCTTCGGAAGCCAGCTTCTGTTCGCAGCCTTCCAGGGCGGCGGAGAGCTCCTGCTCCGGCTGGTATCCGATGACTATGTGGAGGTCGCCCACTTCGCGCTCGCTCACAGTGTCTACCTCTCCGCGGCCGCTGCGATGCCCACGCTCGCTTGGTCCTTTGCACCATTTCTGAGTGGCCTGCTCGATAGTGGCGACGCCCGGACTCTTGCCGCGTGGATCGAACGGCTGCTCACCTGGTTCGCCGTCGCAGGGGTCGTGGCGGCGCTCGGATGTCTGTTTCTCGCGGATGCGGTGACGCCCCTCGTTTTCGGCGCAACCTACGCTCCGGTAGCAACCAATCTCATTCCTCTCTCGGTCGCGCTCGTGATGCTGGGACTCGGGACGATGACGAGCCTCGTTGCCCTCGTCAACGGTCGTCCCGGTGAGGCCCTCATCGCGTCGACCGTTCGGCTGATTGCGTTCTGGGCGTTCGGAATCGTGCTCGTGGCGAGGTGGGGTAGTTGGGGCGCCTGCCTGGCCATAGCCGGTGCGTCGGCCGTGCACGCGGCGTATTCCGCCTGGCGTATGCGGGTCGAGCTCGGCAACGCCGTTGAGCGTTGGGGGACCACTGTCGGGATCGGGCTGCTTTTCGTGCCTCTCGTGTGGCTCCGCTCCTCGTTCGCGCTCAATGGAGCTCTTTGCCTAGCCGCCATCGCTGGCTATGGCGTGAGCCTGTTCCTTTGCGGCGTCTTGAGCATGAGCGACTTTCGGCTTTTGGGCGAGGCGTTCCGCAGTAAAGTCGGTATCCGGGAGACCGCCGGGAAGGAGTAATCGTACGATCATACGAGACCGCCACTCGTGGATCCGGCGCTCAGTAGCTCGGGGCCTCAAGACCGTGCGCGACGAAGGGCTCTCGACCGTGTGGTTCCGGGCCATGGGCGAGATGGTCTATCGGCGTGTCGTCGTGATGGAGTGTCGGCTCGACCGTCCGTTTCCTGAGGTGACGCCGAGCCTCTCGATACGGATCGCGCTTCTGACCGCAGACGAGCTCGAGGGCTACGCCCGCTTCCGACCCGACCAGGCCCCAGCTACGATTCGACGTCGCCTGGACCAGGGCCACCGTTGCTTCGCCGCCTGGTACGAGGACCGAATCGTGCACGTGGGCTGGGCGGCGGTTCGAGGGGCCTGGGTCGAATACCTGGGCTGCGAGTTCCCGCTCGGGCCCGGTGATGTGTATCAGTTCGATTCCTACACGACTCCGGCCTTTCGAGGACTCGACCTGGCGGCGGCTAGGATCGCCTGGATGGCGCTATTCTTTCGTGATGTCGGAGCCCGCCGTCTGCTCGCCGTCGTGTGGCCGGAGAACAGGCGGGCGTTCCGCCCACTAGAAAAGGTGGGTTACCGGCGATGCGGGTGGATGCGCGTGCTCCGGCTGGGCCGCTGGCGCCGCGTCATCTACTCGTATCGCGATTGACATTGTCGAGTCGGGGCCCCGCCTGCGCTCTACGGCTTGACCGCACAGGCGGCGATGAACGCGCCAGTCAGGTATCGCGTTGGCGCCGCCTCGAGTCGCTCCAGGACGACGAGAAGGGTCCGGATCGCCGCGTGCAGTCGCGGTCCTCCGAGCCGTCCGGCCACCTGCATCGCGGCCGAGGAGTGGTTCTCCAGGCCATGGAGGATGGCCGTGGTGTCCGTCACGCGATAGCCGATCCCGGTGAGCATGGCCGTCAGCTCTGAAAGAGAAAGTGTGTGACCCAGGAAAAACGGTTCGGGGCGAATCAGCCGTTTGAACCGGCCCACGAAGTAGGAGAGACTGCGCGGGTTGTCGAGCGTCACCACCAAGGTGCCGCCCGGCTTGAGAGCAAGGTAGAATTGGCGGAGTGCGTCGTCGATGGACTGCCGACGCGGGAAGTGGTCGAGAGTGGAGTTGGACACGATGACGTCGAGCGACCTCGCGGGGAACGGGATCGCCAGCACGTCGCCGGCGACGAGGGCCCACGAGGCGACCCCCCGCGCGGTGGCCGACTGCCGAGCCCGGCGCACGATGACGGGGGAGATGTCCATGCCGAGCCGCCGACCACCGGGTACTTCCAGCTCGAAGAGAAACTGATCGGTGCCGTGCGCCTCTTCGAACAGGTCGGTCTTGAGGACCGTTTTGCCGCGCAGGTCGCCGCACCAGCGGGCGATCAATCGCAGGTGCGCATCGCGCTTGATCTGGCCAATGACAGCGTCATGGTAGTAGTTCCCAAAAATCCGGTCGGAGATCTCGTCCCAATACGAAGGAGCCGACTCCGCTGGCGTTCCGACTGGAGTGCGCCGGGACGGGTTCCGGGTCATGACGTCAGGATGCCGCGGTTCGCCGCAGAGGTTCAACTCCCCCGCGTACTCGCTTCTGCGGGACGCTTGACTCCTCCGTAGGCCACGTGACCATCGCTCGTATATCGCGCTCGCAAGGGGCCACGCTATGACAGTGCCCTTGACCTTCTCGATCGTCGTCCCGACCTACCGGCGCCCCGACCGCTTGGCCGCATGCGTCGAGTCGCTCGCCGCCCTCGATTATCCAAGAGAGCGGTTCCAGATCATCGTGGTGGACGACGGCAGCGGCAACCCGCCCGAATCCGAACTGGCGCGCGTCCGAGGTCACGTCGGGGTCACGCTGGTGGTGCGACCGCACGGCGGGCCCGCCGCTGCCCGAAACACGGGCGCCGCCCATGCCCAAGGCCACTACCTCGCGTTCACCGATGACGACTGCATGCCCGACCGAGGGTGGCTCGGAGCCCTAGAGGCGCGGTTCGCCGTAGTCCCAGACCACGCGGTTGGAGGCCGCACCGTGAACGCCTTGCCCGACAATCCGTACTCGACCGCAAGCCAGCTCCTTGTCGACTACTTCTCCGCGTGGCACCTGGAGCGCGGTGATGGGCCCTTTTTCCCTTCGAGCAATCTCGCCGTCCCCGCCGACCGGTTCCGCAAGCTCGATGGCTTTCACCAGGGGTTCGCCTTGGCCGCCGGCGAGGACCGTGAGTTCTGCCATCGCTGGGCAAGGGCCGGCGGTCGGATGTCGTACGCGCCGGAGGCCGTCGTCCGCCACGCCCACCCCCTCACCCTGCGGAGCTTCTGGCGTCAGCACTTCATCTACGGGTGTGGCGCTTTCCAGTTCCACCGACTCCTGCGAAGCGAGGGGCGGCCGCGCGCCAACCCCCTTTCGTTTTACCTCGGGCTCATCGGCTGCCCTCTGCACCGCACCCAGGACCGGAGAAGGCGTTTGCTGGTAGGACTCCTGGCGTTGGCCCAGGCGGCGACCGCGGCTGGCTACTCGAGGGAATGGCTCCGCCAGGCGCCGCGCGAGCCTAGTCGACGGGGTGCGGGTGAGGGGCCGGCCGGGTCGACTCCGCAGCCAGGTTGCTCTGGTCGAAAAGCGCTGTTCAGATCAGCCAAACAAACAGCCAAGACCGGAGAAGGCTTTCGCTGACGATCAGCCGGGCGAACGCTTGGCACGCGTGTTCACGGCGCCGACGCGGCTGCGCGCCGAAGAGAGCCGCGCACGCGGCCGTTTGAAATCTGTGGAAATCTGTGGCGGCCAGCACGGATGCTCCTCGGCCGGATTCTTCAAAGTAGAGTGGAGAGTAGTGGTCGGAATCCGACCGCGATAGTGATTTGTTTCGCTACTCGCCGGCCCAGAGAGTACTTCTATGTCGCGAGATCGGCAGGCGAATGCGGTCGAGTGGTCGAGCGGTTATGTGGAAGTGCGCGGAAAAACGAGAGGGCCGGCTTTGCACCGGCCCTCGGTTCGTAATCAGCAGGTCGCGGGTTCAAGTCCCGCCGCCGGCTCCAGTATCAAGCCAGCAGTGCCAATCACTTACGAGCTACGGGGCAGGGACTACCTCGCGCGCGGCAGGAAAAAAGAAGCAAGCGCTCACTGCAGGTAGTACGCGCGATACACGCGGTCGATCTCGCGACGCTGCGCGTCGCTGAAGGCCTTCGCCGCTCCGCCGCGCGCCCGAAGGAGCGTATCGCGCTGCTCCTCGTCGCTTCCGCAGAGCCGCGCCCGCTTTTGCTGGAACTCGCGGAAGTCGATGGGGAACGCCGTCGGGCATTCGGGGTTCGTCGGCCGAGTGAATCCGAGCATCGACCCAGAGGCCGAGATCGCCTGGATGGTCACGCGTCGCATGAGCACCGCGCCTTTTTCGCAGAACTCGTCCAGCGCGGCCGCGAATCGGTACGCGGAGATCACCCCGATCCCGGCCTCGCCGCCGAGGGTCTGCCACGAGAAGACGTAGTTCGTCTTCGGGCCGAACAGGTCACGCCCGGCCACGGCCATGAGGTAGCGCCCCGGGCGAAGCGTGGCCGCGGCGCGCCGGCCCAGCTCGTTCAAGAGCCGCTCGGCATCGTACTGACGGCGGTCGACCACGAACACGTCAGCGTCGGGAATGGCGATGGACGGCAGGACTTCGCAGTGGATGCGCCACGCAACTTCGAGCGCGACGCACACGTCGGCGAGGACGACGTCCTTGGGCAGATCCTGCAGCGGGACGAGCCCGATGGAGAGACCCTCGTGCACGCGCGCGCCGCGCACGTCGGGCGGTCGGACCGAGCTGCCGACCTTGCCGGTCGTCAGCCGATCGATCTTGATCGCGAGCACCGCGCGCTCCTCGTTCGTGGGAAACGACGCGGCGGCGACGTCCTTGAAGTGGCTGACCGCACGCGCTCGGTCACCGCGTTCGTTGAGGAGCTCGCCCAGAAGAATCTGGCCCCACGTGTTTTGCGGCTCCAGCCGCAACCCCGCTTCGGTCTTCGCCAGCGCCTGGTCCAGCTGTCGTTTCTCACGGGCCAGCAGCGCGAGCCGGAAGAACACGAAGGCGAACTCGCGCTGTTGCACGTTGTTGAGCGTCGCGATCACCGGAAGCGTCCGCTGGTAGCCGCCCGCCGCCTCGTCGCGTCGTCCCAGCTGCAGCTGGCTCTCCGCCTCGAAGAGCGCGATCGGCAGGGAC
>Ga0075418_10007280_pt1 | contig 12478 bp, 9 predicted proteins | sample SoiMetdeltSBSDD2_FD_81776 | JGI IMG/M metagenome (GOLD analysis project Ga0075418, IMG submission 81776) | Bulk soil microbial communities from a Populus tree surrounding site in Tennessee, USA - Soil MetaG P. deltoides SBSDD2 | ecosystem: Environmental > Terrestrial > Soil > Tree plantation...
ACTCGGGCAACGAGCGCCCGGCCTGGCGCATGAACCACACCGGTACCCGGATGGCCCGCTGGTTGTGGCAGGCCTGCAGGAACGGTGCCTCGGACACCCACGCAACCGTACCTGTCGCCAGGATGGAGGCCCGATCCCCTGGGTGGCCGTGGTCGGTAGGGGGAAAGTCCTCATCGACAGAGAGGCCGGACGCGACGACGATAGGGCCATGCGCAAGCCCAGTGAGGAAGATCTTTCCGACGACGTGGCGGACACCGGTTCGGTCGGGGACGGCTTCAGCGCAGCGGTGGACCTCTCCGACTCCCCCTACGGCGACGGCTTCGACGGCGACTACTCCACTGAGGAGGACGACTCGTCCGGGAGCGACAGCACCGACGACTCCTTCGGCGACGACGGCGACGGCGATCTCGACGAGACCTCGTTCGGGTCGGACCTGACCGAGGACGAGGCCGAGGTCATCCTGGAGGACATGTTCGACGAGACCTACGGCCCGGAGGCCGACGAGGTGGTCGACGACCTGCAGGAGTCCACGGGCATGAGTGCGATCGAGATCCTCGAGGACATCACCGGCACCGAGCTGAGCGGCAGCGACGCCTCCGCCGGCCTGGCCCCGCTCGACAGCGTGGACGGCCTCGACACCATCGACCCCTTCGAGGGGCCGGACATGCCGGAGGCCGACATGGCCACCGAGGACGACTTCGACCTCAACGCCGACGGCCACGTCAACCACGCGGACGTCCACGAGCTGACCCACCCCTTCGACTTCCACGACGGCTGACGCCCGAAGGCTGACGGCTGACGCTGACGGCTGACGCCGTCACCAGCCGCAACGCACCGTTCCCGACTCCGCCGGTAGCATGGTCCGTTTCTCAGACCGACGGAGGGGCGTTGGCCGTCCATCCCGATCTCGTCACCGAGCAGGCCTACATCGATCGTGCGTACGACTGCCTGGAGCGCGCCCGCCAGATGGCCACGAAGCTCCGCTCGATGGTCGAGGTCGGCAAGGGCGGCACCGAGCAGGCCCGCTGGGAACGGGAGATGATCGAGGAGAACATCGCCCAGCGCCTGGACTACCTCAACGTCGGTGACGCCACCCTGGTCTTCGGGCGCATCGACCAGTCGCGCGCCGACGGGGGTGACACCTACTACATCGGCCGGGTCGCCGTGGCCGACGAGACCCAGGAGCCGCTGGTCGTCGACTGGCGGGCGCCGGTGGCCGAACCCTTCTACCGGGCCACGGGCCGGGCGCCGATGGGGCTGGTCCGGCGCCGCCACTTCGCCACCCGGGGCCGGCGGCTGCTCGGCATCGAGGACGAGCTGTTCGGCGAGGCCGCCGGGCTCCTCGACGGCGGGCTCGTGGTCTCCGACAACGGGTCGGAGGTCCGGGGCCAGAGCACGCTGATCGCCGCCCTGGAAGAGGCCCGGACCGGCCGGCTGTCCGACATCGTCGGCACCATCCAGGGCGAGCAGGACGAGGTCATCCGCTCGGACCTGCCCGGCGTCCTGGTCGTGCAGGGCGGCCCGGGGACCGGCAAGACCGTCGTCGCGCTGCATCGGGCCGCCTACCTGCTCTACACCTACCGCTTCCCGCTGGAGGGCCAGGGCGTCCTCGTGGTGGGGCCCAACCGCCTGTTCCTCGGCTACATCGAGCGCGTGCTGCCGAGCCTCGGCGAGGCCGGCGTGGAGCTCGCCGTGGTCGCCGACCTGCTGGACGGCGTGGGGGACGGGGTTCGGGTCAGCGGCTACGACGCGCCAGGTACGGCCCGGATCAAGGGCGACCTGCGGATGGCGCAGGTCCTGGCCAAGGCGATCCGCGACCGTGAGCGGCCCCTGCGGGACGACCTCAGGATCGGTTACGGCGTCCAGACACTGTCCGTCTCGGCCGCCCGGACGGCCGACATCGTCGCCGACGCCCGTCGTCGCTTCCGGACCCACAACGCCGGCCGCCGGTTCGTGGAGGCCCAGCTGTTCGCGGCGCTGGCCCAGTCGAGCCGGGTGCCGACGACCGCCGAGGAGGTCCGGTCCCGCCTCCGGCTCAGCCCGGAGGTGCGCGAGGCGTTGGAGCGCATGTGGCCCCTGCTGACCGCCGCCGAGCTGCTCCACGACCTGCTCGGATCCCGAGCGCTGATCGAGCTGGCCGCCGGGCGGTACCTCGACGAGGCCGAGCGCGAGGCGCTGTTCCGGCCCCGGGAGACCGACGTCCAGCAGGTGGTGTGGACCAACGACGACGCCCCGCTGCTCGACGAGGCCCGGGCTCTGCTGGGCCCCAAGCTCCGGCGGCGCCGTGACGGTGCGGGCCGGGAGGCCGACGAGATGCGGACCTACGGGCACATCGTGGTCGACGAGGCCCAGGACCTGTCGCCGATGCAGCTCCGCATGCTGACCCGGCGCTCGCTGAACGGCTCGATGACCGTGGTCGGCGACATCGCCCAAGCCACGGGGGTGTGGGCCCACCAGGGCTGGGACGAGATCCTGGCCCACCTGCCCCACCGCCGGCCGGCCCGGCGGGCCGAGCTGACTATCGGCTACCGCATCCCTGGCCCGACCATGGACCTGGCCGCGAAGGTGCTGGCCGAGGCGGCACCCGAGCTCGACCCACCCAACAGCGTGCGCGAGGTCGGCGACCCCCCGCGGCTGCTGCCGGTGGAGGGCGAGCAGCTGTTGGCCCGGCTGGTCGAGGTCGCACTGGAGGAGCGGACCGCGGTCGATCCGGGGAGCGTGGCCATCATCGCGCCCAGCACCCTGGTCGAGCCGCTGGGTGCGGCGCTCGAGGCGGCCGGGGTCGACTTCGGTCGCGCCGCCCGCAACGGTCTGGAGACCCAGGTGACGCTGGTGCCGGTCAGCCTGGTCAAGGGGCTCGAGCTGGACGCGGCGATCGTGGTCGAGCCGGCGGCCATCGTCGCCGAGGAGGCCCAGGGCCTACGGGCGCTCTACGTCGCTCTCACCCGGGCGACCAAGCGCCTGGCTGTGGTCCACGCCGCTCCGCTCCCCGACTGCCTCCGCTGAATCGACCCGGTCGACCAGCTGCGCCAGCCGGCGGAGGTTGGCCTGCCAGATCCGTCGGAACACCGGCCGAGCGCACCAGCCGGTCACCGGCCCACCCAGGTACCAGGGGAACCGGAGCTGCTCGGTCCACTCGACCGCGGTTCGCCCGCCGTCGGCGGATCCCGTGGACCGGAGCGTGAACCGACCCTCGCCCGCCACCAGCCCCAGGTGGCGGACGGCCATCAGCTGATCCTCCCGCCAGGCGGTGACCTCCATGCGGTCCCGGGTCCGCAGCGGGCCGACCCGGGTGACGCAGTCGAAGCGGGTGCCGACGCCGGTCCGCTGGTCGCCGTCGAAGCTGATGGCCTCCGCTTCGCTCATCCACTCCACGTGCCGGGCGATGTCGGCCAGCTCGCGCCAGACCGCCTTCGGCGGTGCGTCGACCTCCTGGGCGACATGGACCTCAACCACTGGGGGCCGTGGTCTCGGTGGTGTCGCTCGCGTCCGGGGTGATCGTCGTGGTGGTGCTCGATGTGGTCGAGGTCTCGTCGGCGGTCGTGCCGGCGTTCGTGGTGCCGGCTGGCCCGGTGGCGTCGAGCACTCGGGCGGCGAGCCATTGGACGACCGAGCCGGCTCCGCTCTCGGTGAAGGTTGTGCCGGTGCGGAGGTCCGGGTTGAACTCGCCTCGGGGTGCGTCCTGCAGCCAGGCGTTCAGATCGACCACCGTGAACCCGTCGCGATCGCCGATCGTGCCCGTGAGCAGCTCGTTGAACCGGTCGACCCGCCGGGGGTCGTTGTCGTCGAAGTCCGGCCACTGCGTCGAGGGATCGTCGTCGTCCATGCGGACGTGGGGGAGCGTGGCCCAGAGCACAGGCACGTTGGCTTCGGACAGCACGTCGGCGGTGGCGTCGATCTGGCCCGCGAACCAGTGGTCGTAACTGGCGTTGCCGAGGTGCTGCTGCTCGCCGACGATGTCCCGGGAGCCCAGGTCGGCCACGCCCATCAGCACGACCACGGCGTCGTAGTCCGCGGCATCGAGCATCCTCGGCAGGCGGAGGCGCCAGGCTTCGCAGTCCAGCGAGGAGGAGACGGGCCGGCCGAGGGTGACCACGTCGCCCGCCCCGCCCAGCGGGCAGTCCTCGGTGATGTGGGTGTCGAGGTGCAGCTGCTGGTCGGCGTGGTCGGAATCCTCGTTCCAGGCCTGGAACCCACCGATCAGGCTCTCGGCGAGCTGGTCGCCGACGAGCAGCACCCGCGCTGCCTCCGGTCCACCGGTCGACGTCACCACGTCGAGGTCGCCGGGACCGCTGCCGTCGTCGACCGTGAGGCTGATGTTGGCCGGCGGCTTGACGGGCAGCACGAACGCCACCGCGATCAGCACAACCGAGGCGATGGCCATCCCCGAGGCGAGCTGGAACCGGGGAGCCCTGATGCGCCACCGGAACGGGACCTCGACCAGCCAGTACGACACGGCCGCGGCGGCCAGCGTCGCGCCGACCCGGGTGCCGAAGAGCGCCACGCCCTCGAGCCCGGTGCGGTCCTCGTCGAGCAGCAGGTAGATCGGCCAGTGGAACAGGTAGGCGCCGTAGCTGATCTGGCCGATGGTGCGTAGCGGCCAGACGCCCAGGAGCTGCGCGGTCGGGCCCGGCATGGTGACGGCCAGGATGACCCACCCCGTGAGCAGGGCGTTGAGCAGGGTGACGCCGTGGAACACGGCCGAGCTGTCGTAGGAGACGAAGGTCCACAGCAGCGCGAGCCCGGCCAGCGCGCCGAGCGAGCCGTAGCGCACCAGGCGGAGGTTGCGGGGCCGGCTGATCACCTTGCGGAACGACGGCGACAGCACGGCGTAGCCCAGGACCACACCGACCAGGACCTCACCGGCCCGGGTGTGGGTGCCGTAGTACACGAGGTCGCGGGCGTCGGGGTCCTCGGAGAGCACCCACGCGCCCCCGAAGGACGCGAGCGCACCGATGCCCCACAGCATCCCGGCCAGGCGCCACTGCCGGCCGGTGATCCACATCATGAGCGTGAACAGCAACGGGAAGATCAGGAAGACCTGGGCTGTGAGCGCCACGGGCCACAGGTGCCGGAGGGCCGACAGCTCGCTGAAGCTGCGGGCGAAGCCCTCGGCGGGGTAGGCCAGGCGCCAGTTGGTCGTGAAGGTCAGCGCCGCGACGACGTCGCCGCGGAAGCTCGGGACCGAGCCCACCCGCACCGTGATCTGCAGGACGATCACGCCCAGGACGGCCAGCAGCTGCGGAGGCACCAGTCGCCGGGCCCGCCGCTCCCAGAACCGACCCAGAGCCAGCTGGCTGCTCTGCGACCACTCGGCCAGCGCCAACGTCGCCAACAGGAACCCGGTGAGGGTGAAGGCCGTGGAGACGCCGAGGAACCCGCCCCGGCCCAGCTCGAACCCCTGGCTGAACACCAGCACCGCGGCGAGGGCCAGGGCACGGATGCCGTGCAGACCCGGCACCGGGGGAAGCTCCGGCCCCCGGTCGACGGCCGGCACGTCCCGGCGGCGCGGCTGGGGCGGCGGTTGCGCACGTCGGGGATCCGGCCGCCCGTGAGGGGGGCCGTAGCCGCGGTCGAGCCTCGGGTCGTTGGTGACAGCCCGCGCTGAGTTCAGGATTCCTCCAGGTCGCTTGGCGGCGGTCCCCAGTCCGGATGGGGGAGGTACAGGTCGTCCGAGACTAGTGAAACCCTGCCGGGGCCGACCAGGGGGTCCAGGTACCCTGGGTGCCGTGCCCGACACGTCAGCGTCCTCGTCGTCCCAGGAGCCGGCCACCAAGGCCCGGTTCTACGTGACGACGCCCATCTACTACGTCAACGACGCCCCCCACATCGGACATGCATACACCACCGTCATCGGTGACGCGTTGGCGCGCTGGCATCGGCTGCTCGGCGACGACACCTTCTACCTGACGGGCACCGACGAGCACGGGCTCAAGGTCCAGCGGGCGGCCGAGGAGCACGGGGTGACGCCCCGCGAGTGGGCCGACCGCACGGTCGAGCGGTTCCAGGAGGCCTGGCGGCTGCTGGGCATCTCCAACGACGACTTCATCCGCACCACCGAGCCCCGGCACTACGCCGCCGTGCAGACCTTCCTGCAGCGGGTCTACGACAACGGCCACATCGAGATGGGCACCTACGAGGGCCTGTACTGCGTGTCCTGCGAGGCCTACTACACCGTCGACGACCTGGTCGACGGCGAGCTGTGCCCCATCCACCACCGGCCGGTCGAGCAGGTGCGCGAGGACAACTACTTCTTCAAGCTGTCCCGGTTCGAGCAGCCGCTGCTCGACTGGTACGCCGCGCACCCCGACTTCGTCCAGCCCGAGGGGAAGCGCAACGAAGCCCTGGGCTTCATCCGCCAGGGGCTGCAGGACTTCTCGATCAGCCGCACCTCGATCAGCTGGGGCGTCCCCATCCCCTGGGATCCGGCCCACGTCACCTACGTCTGGTTCGACGCGCTCGCCAACTACATCACCGCCGTCGGCTACGGGCACGACGACGAGCGCTTCGCCACCTGGTGGCCGGGCACCCACCTGATCGGCAAGGACATCCTCCGGTTCCACTGCGTGTACTGGCCGGCGATGCTGCTGGCCGCCGGGCTGGAGCCGCCCCGCAACGTCTACGTCCACGGCTTCCTGCTGGTCGGGGGCGAGAAGATGAGCAAGACCAAGTTCAACCAGATCACCCCGGCGCAGCTGGTCGAGGAGTTCGGGGTCGACGGGTTCCGGTACCACTTCCTCCGCGACACCCCCTTCGGGCCGGACGGCGAGTTCTCCTACGAGCGGATGGTCGACCGCCACAACAGCGACCTCGCCAACAACCTGGGCAACCTGCTGTCCCGGGTCGCGACCGTGGTGGACCGCAAGTGCGGCGGCATCGGTCCTGCGCCTCGGCTGGCTTCCGAGGGCCCGTTGGCGACGGTGGCGGCCGAAGCTTACGCAGCGGCCGCCGACGCCTGGGCCAACGTCCAGCCCTCGGTGGCGTTGGAGGCCACCTGGCGCCTGGTGCGCGAGACCAACGCGCACCTCGAGGCCCACGAGCCCTGGAAGCTCGATCCGGGGCCCGAGGTCGACGGGGTGCTGGGCGACGCCCTCGAGGCGCTGCGGATCGTCGCCGTGCTCGCGAGCCCTGCGATCCCGGGGACCTGCGACGAGCTCTGGCGGCGCATCGGCCTGGCCGGCTCGCCCCGCGAGGCGACGCTGCCCGACGCGGTCGCGTGGGGCGGCTACCCCGGCGAGTTGACGGTGACCAAGGGGGCGCCGCTCTTCCCGCGCCTCCAGCCGGCCTGACGGGTCCAGTGCATGCGCTGGATCGACAACCACTGCCATCTCGGCTGGGACGGCGACGGACCGGACGGCGGTGCGGACGAGGCTGGTGCGAAGGCTGCTGACGGGGCGGTCATCGACGGCCCTCTCATCGACGGCCCTCTCATCGACGGCATGGTCGCCGAGGCGCGGGCCGCCGGCGTCGAGCGCCTCGTCACCGTCGGCACCGACGCCGAGCGGTCGGCCGAGGCCATCGCGGCCGCTCGGCGCCATCCCGGGGTGGTCTGGGCCACGGTCGGCCTGCATCCCCACGATGCCAAGCAGGGGGTGGACGGGATCGTGCCGCTGCTCGACGACCCGGCCCACCAGCCGTTCGTGGTGGCGGTGGGCGAGTGCGGCCTCGACTACCACTACGACTACTCGCCCCGTCCGACCCAGCGCGAGGCCTTCGCGGCCCAGATCGCGCTGGCCCACGAGCGGGGCCTGGCGCTGGTCGTCCACACCCGGGAGGCCTGGGACGACACCTTCGCGATCCTCGACTCCGAGGGTGTCCCCGAGCGCGCGGTCCTGCACTGCTTCACGGGCGGGCCCGCCGAGGTCCGCCGGGGGCTGGACCGGGGGATGTACGTCTCGTTCTCGGGCATCATGACCTTCCGCACGGCGGACGAGCTGCGGGCGGCGGCGGCGCTGTGTCCGCTCGACCGGGTGCTGGTGGAGACCGACAGCCCCTACCTCGCGCCGGTGCCGCACCGGGGCCGGCCCAACCGTCCCGCGCTGGTGCCGCTGGTGGGTGAGGCCGTGGCCCGGGCGATGGGACGGGACGCAGCCGAGGTGGCCACCGCGACCTGGGACAACGCCATCCGTGCCTACGCCCTCCCCGTGGCCTGACCGGCGCGCGAGGGCCGGGGCCCGCGGGCGAGCGCGAGGAAGGCGGCCAGGCCCAGGAGCGTGAGAGCCACGCCGACGGGGTCGGCCCGGCCCCCGGAGAACCGCACCTCGATCCGGTGCTGGCCGGCCGGGACCGGAAGCCGCACCAGGCCGTCCACCGACCGCTCGACGGCCACCGGCTCCCCGTCGACGCTGGCCTCCCACGCCGGATCGAAGGCCACGGCGGCGACCACCTGTAGACCTGGGCCGGCGTCGACCTCCCAGGCCAGGTGCTCGGGCTGCTGGACCACCGGCGTCGCGTCCAGCGCCGTCGAGGGCGGCGTCAGCGCCTCCGGTTGGAGCAGTGCGGTGGGCGGGGGAGCGGCCGGTCCCGCGGCGACGGCGAAGATGGTGATGGGACCGTCCCGCCACACGGGCTGGAAGCCACCCACCGCCAGCAGCGCCCCGGCCTGCTCGTCGTTGGTGGCCACCACATGGGTGACGCCGATCCGCCGCAGGAGGGGGAGGGCGGCGTCGGGCGGGATGCGAACGAGGAGATCGGCGGCCAGCACGCCAGCCGTGCTCTCCCGGGTGGCCTCCCAGAAGTAGAGGTGGGCGCTGTTGGTGCCGGACGCCACCGTCAGCCAGCGGGACGGTTCGTCGGTCCCGACCGGGGCGTAGGACGCCGGCGCCACCAGGAGGTGGCGACCCATCGGGGGCACCAGGTCGTGCAGCTCGGCGGCCGCGTGCTCCAGCTCGGCGGGAGGCGCGATGGCGACCTGATGGGGGTCGAGCAGGCCGGTGAGCTGCCACGGCAGGCAGAGCGCCAGCGCGACGGCGGCCACCACGGGCGCCGCCGGCAGTTGGGGCCGCAGGGCGGTGACGATGTCGCCGAGCAGCTCGGCCAGCGGCTGGAGGGCCAGGATCGCCGCCAGCGCCAGGCCCCGGGTCGGCAGCTGGACCACCAGCTCGTAGGGCCCGTAGTGATGGCCGACGCCGAGGTGCGCCACGGTGAGGAACAGCGCCGCGGCGCCGAAGGGGCGGAGGCGGCGCCACTGCGACGGTGACCGCACGGCCCGGACCACGGTGACCACGGCCGCCGCCGCCACCGCCAGCGCCACAGCGCGCGGGAAGAGGACCTCGCCGCGCAGCACCTCGCCGAGCCGGCTGGGCAGCGGCGGTATGAGCCACGCCGTCGCCGGGCCGCGGAGCGCACGCAACCGCAACGCGGGGACCAGCCAGAAGCCGGCCAGCGCCGTCGCCCAGGCGGCCACCGCCAGGGCACGCACGGCCCGGCGGGCCGGCGCCCGGATCCAGTCACCGCCCGCCGCGAGCGGCACGAACAGGGCGAGCAGAACGATCGAGATCGGATGCAGCAGCGCCAGCGCGGCGACGCACCCGGCCGCGGCAGCAAGGGTGCGTCGACCGCCGTGGCGCATGGCTCGGATCACAAGGGCCAGCGTCACCACCTGCAGCGGGAGGGCCAGGCTCTGGGCGATCAGACCCGGGCCGTACAACCCCGCCAGCCCACCTCCGGCGTAGAAGCTGACGAACAGCGAGAGCAGCCCGTGGAACGCTGCGGCCAGGCGCGTGGCCCCGAGCTCCCGACTCAGCGCGGCGACGGCCCACGGGAGCGCGGCGATCGACAGCGAGCCCAGGATCGCGAAGGCCTGTGCCGTGGAGACCGTGCCGAGCAGCGCGACCCGCACCAGGCCGGCTGCCACCGCGAGCCCGGGCCCGTTGACCGCGAACAGCCGGTAGCCGGCGCCGAGCCCCGGGAACCAGCCGTCGAGCCGGGCGTGGGGGAAGAGGTGGTCGAGCGCGAAGTCGGTCCGCGCGACGTGGCCGTAGACGTCGGCGCCGGCGGGGGTGGCGGTGGTGAGGCCGTGGCGGGTGATCCAGAGGGCGGCCAGCGTGGCGACGGCCCAGGGCCAGGAACAGCGGAGGGGAGATGTCGAGGGCACGGGCCCGGGCCTCGATCCGCCGGGCCGGCAGGGCCGGGGGCGTATGCCGGACGACCTCGTCGAGGAGGTCGGGCACGCGGTCGTCGAGAACGGCGGTCACGGCGGCGCTCCGGGCTCAGCTGGCCGGACGGGCCTGCGACACCGCGGTCGCCCGGCCGTCCACGGCGTCGAACTGGATGGTGGCCGTGCTGGCCTGGTCCGGAAGCTCGACCGCGAACCAGAGGACCCCACCGACGACGGTCTCGTGGGCCGCGGGCGTGCCGGCGTCGGGTGTCACCGGGCCAAGGCCCCCGGCATCGGTGCTGTAGCCGACGTACCACCACTCCCCGGCCACCAGGAGGCTGGCGGCTGCTCCTCGGGCGGCGCCGTCGGGCGTGAGATCGTCCGTCGCGTCGACCGGTCGACAGGCCCGCTCCTCGTCGACCTCCACGCAGAGGCCCCGGGCTCCTCCGTGGGAGGTGACGGTGGCCGGCCCGAGCTCGATCGGGGTCCCGGCGGGCAGATCGGCGACACGGGCCGACGCCTGGTCCACGAGCTCGCGCCACGAGCCACCGCGGACGCCCTCCAGCCCGTCGACATAGGCCCGGAGGCCGCCCCCGGTCGGTGTCCACACCGTCACCAGCACTCCGGCGGGATCGACGAACGAGGCGGCCGTCCCCGGGGTCCCGTACGCCGCTCGGTCCTGGACCAACACCTCGCGCTGGCGCCACTGCTGCAGCTCGCCGAACGATCCGGCCGTCGCCGTCAGCAGATCGTCGCGTCCCACCGCCAGCTGCTCCGTCGTCACCGCGAACGCCACGCCACCGCCCGGGTCGTCCGTCGCGTAGGCCATGGTGGTCGTCGCCGGCTGCCGATCGTCCGCCGGACCCGGCGGCAGGTCCACCACCAGCGTCAGGCCCTCGGCCGGCGCGGGATCGAAGCCACCGTCGCCCCGCGGTGTCAGGCCGTCGACGATGCGGCGGGCCACGGTCGCATCGGCGCCGAAGACGTCCACGGCGATCGGGACACCGCCCTGCAGGAACCACAGGGTGGTCGCCGTCGCGCTGTGCTGCTCGAGGGCACCGGTGGTCCCGCGTACCACGGCGGACTCCAGACCGGCCCGAGCGGGGAAGCCGGGCGGCCCGCCGACCGTGGTGGTGGTCGTGGTCGATGTCGATCCATCCGTACCGGCCGGCAGCGAGGGCCCGGTGGTGCCGGTGGGGCCGGTCACCGTGGGGCCGGTCGTCGCGGTGGGGCCGGTCGTGTCCGCCGAGGTCGGTGGGATGGTCGTCGGCGGGGTGGAGGTTGCGGCGGCATCGGGCGGATCCACCACGATCCGCACCCGGAGCCCACCCGGTCCCTCGAGCACCGAGACCCGGGGGTCGGGCGGGTGGTCGCCGCTGACGGCCACCGAATCGTCGATGCGGGCCAGGTGCAGCCCCGCGGGAGTCGCCGCCGGGACGTAGCGGATGGCATTGCCCTGGGTGAGCGCAGCCTCACCGGGGTCGCCGGTGCCGACGTCCCGGCTGCGGTCGGCGGTGGAGAGGATGCCCACGACCGCCAGGGCCACGGCCGCGATGCCGGCCGCGGCCACGAGGACGACTCGCCGGCCGCGGTCGCGGTCGCGGTGACCGTGCTCGCCCCACCCGAGCTCGGTCGAGCCGTGGGACGGGCGGGAACCGTTGGTGCGGTGGGCGAGGTCCGGGAGCGGTGTCGCGACCTCCTGCGCCGGGGGAGGTGGTGGCGCCTGCGCGACCGCCCGAGCGATCAGGGCCCGGATCCGCTCATCGGTGTGGTCAGCCATCGAGCACCTCCTTGAGCTTGGACTTGGCGCGGGCCAGCTGCTTGCGCACCGAGCCCTCGGAGACGTCCAGGAGGCGGGCGATCTGGCCGATGCCGAGGTCCTCCCAGTAGGCGAGGTAGATCACCGCCCGCTGCTGGGGGCTCAGCCGCTCCAGCGCGGCGCGGATGTCGACATCCGGCGGCGTCACCTCGTAGGTCGCGCCGGTCGGTGTGAGGCGGGCGGCGCGACGCTCGCGTGCGGCCCGCCGTGTGCGCTCCCGATGGAACTCGCGGGTCAGGTTGACCAGCGAGGAGACCAGGTAGCCGCCCTGGTCCCGCACGGCCGGCCAACTCGGAGAGTGCACCGCCCGCCGGACGGCCTCGGACACGAGGTCACAGGCGTCGTCGGGGCCGATGAGGACCGTGGCGAGGCGAACGAGTCGGAGAGCATGCGCCTCGTAGACCTCCTCCCAGTCCCCCAAGTTCCCCTCCGCCTCGCCGATGTGTGCGGACACCGAGGCCACATCGAGATAGACGCCTCAGGGGCCGCAGTCGTGTGACAGGAAGAGCGAGAAATCCCGAGACCGGCCGAGTTCGGTAAGTTACGAAGGGTTAAGGCGA
>Ga0075418_10007283_pt1 | contig 12475 bp, 19 predicted proteins | sample SoiMetdeltSBSDD2_FD_81776 | JGI IMG/M metagenome (GOLD analysis project Ga0075418, IMG submission 81776) | Bulk soil microbial communities from a Populus tree surrounding site in Tennessee, USA - Soil MetaG P. deltoides SBSDD2 | ecosystem: Environmental > Terrestrial > Soil > Tree plantation...
GCGACGACGTGGGTGATCCCGTCCCGCACGCAGAAGCGGGCGACATCGAGGGCTTCGTCGAGCGTGGTAGGACCGTCATCGACGCCGGGCAGGATGTGACAGTGGAGGTCAAGCATATCGTCTTGTTAGGCCGACGCGTAAGCGAGGGAAACGTTCGGGAACGTCACTTCCCTCGTTGGCGCGTCGGGCTAACAAGTCAAACCCTTTACCACCGACCCATGACACGCCCGGTGTGGGCGGCCACCGCGATCCGTAATCTCCAGGTCCGGCGGGACGCCCAGCAGATGCAAAAACGTCGCCATCAGGTCGGCGGGGGAGACCGGCTTCTCCGCGGGCAGGCCGCCGTCGCGATCGGTGGCACCGTAAACGGTTCCCGCCGGCGTGCCGGCCCCGGCCAATAGGATTGATTGCGCCCCGCCCCAGTGGTCGCGGCCGGCATGCTTGTTCACCTTCGGCGTGCGGCCGAACTCGCCGAACATCGCAACCAGCGTGTCGTCGAGCATGCCGCGAGCAGCCAGGTCGTCGAGCAGGGCCGACACGGCCACGTCCGTCGGCGGAACGAGCCGCTCGCGCAGGTGCCGGAAATTGTTTTGGTGCGTGTCCCAGACCGGCGAGTCCTCCGGGCCTTCGTAATGCCAGTAGACGGTGACGAGCCCGACCCCGGCTTCGAGCAGTCGGCGGCCGAGCAGGCAGCCCTGGCCGAACAGGTGTCGGCCGTAGCGCTCGCGGGTCCGCGGGGATTCCTGGTCAAGGGCGAAGGCCCGTCGGACCGACGCAGAGCGGATCACCTCCAGCGCCTTGCGAAAGCTCGCGTCCGATCCTTCGAACGCAGCCGGCGACACCTGTTCGAGCCCGCGATCGATCCGGCTGAGCAAGGTCTCGCGGTCCGCGAGGCGATCCGCAGTTACGTCCGGCGGCAGGAAGATGTCCGGGAGCTTGAATGCAGTCCGCTCCGCATTGGCCTCAATGAGTACGGGATCGAACGCCTTGCCAAGAAATCCCCCGGTCTGGCCTGGGAATTCGTTGACCGCCGCGTCCTTGATGACCTCGGGCAAAGCGACGAACGTCGGGGCCGTACCGGGCGGGCGGACCTTCGCGAGCAGGGCGCCGAGGTGCGGATGGTCGCCCGGGCCAGGTGCAGCCATGCCCGCGGACTCGACATTCGCCTTGGGATGCGCGACGCCGGTGAGCATCGTGTAGCCGGCGGAGGTGTGCGCCCGGTCGCCGTGAGTGACCGACCGAACGATGCAGTACTTGTCGGCGCGCCCGGCCAGGAGCGGGAACAACTCGCTGACGTACGATCCGGGGATGACCGTGGAGATGGGTTTGAGTTCACCGCGAACCCCGGCCGGGGCGGCCGGCTTGGGGTCGAAGGTGTCGTGCTGAGGCGGCCCGCCGGTGAGGAACAGAACGAGGCAGCGCCGGGCTCGGCCGAACGAAGTGCCGGCCAGGGCCGGTCGCGGCGCGGCCAGCGCGAGCCCGCCGATCGCTCCGAGGCGGAGGAAATCGCGCCGCGTCGGCCCGCCGCAGAGTCGGCGCGCCGGCCCCTGGATCCTGAGCATCGGGCTTCAATTCCGCCAGGTAGGTCCCGCCTGCCGGGCGGGACCTTTACCTCGCTGGTCCCGCGGTTTCTGTTGATCCCCAGTCGTCGCGTCTCAGGTCCCGCCCGGCAGGCGGGACCTACTCCTTTTTACCACTGCCCGCCGCGGGCTGCACTGGATTTGTGACTTCGACCTCGCTGGTCGCGGGTGCGACCTGGCCGTCCTTCCAATCGGGGAAGGACAGGCTCACGTTCGCCTTCCCAACCTCAATCCGGGGCGGGAGGGCGACTGTGCCGCGGAACAGCGTGCCGCAACAGCGAGAATCAAGCGCCACCTTCAGGCGGACCGTCTTTCCGCCAGCCGACGGCAGCTCCAGCTCGGCGACCGGATGCGCGTCGGCCGGCGGCAGCCCCGCCGAGATTGCGGCGAATGTCCCGCGGCCCAGACCCGGCGTGCCGACCTGCGCGACGAGCATTCGCGACTCCCCGCGGACCAGCGACTGCTCCTCGTACTTCGGCAGGTGCTGGTCGTACCACTTCGGGTCCGGCTTGTCGTCATAGTTAATCGGCACGTGCAAGATGCCGGACTCCATCGCGACGCGGAAGGTCAGCGGACCATTGAAGTGGATGACGGGGGCGTCCTGCGGCCGGTCCGCGAACTTGAGAAGCTGCCCGCCCGCGAATTGCTCGTACCGGCCGCTCACTTTCACAGCGAGCGAGACAGGGCGATATCGCTGGATGTACGACCCGACGTCGATCGTCAACCCGGTGTGCTTGGTCTGGCCGTCGCGCTCAACGATGTCGCCCGCGTCGAAGTGCGGGCTGTAAGTGATCGACGGCTCGGGCGAAAATGAAACGTGCGTCGCCTGTTTGGTCATGGTGCACGTGACCCGTTCGGACGGCCCGGTCAGGTCGCCGTCGCCATTATGGTCGATGTAGAGCGCGTTCTTTGACCCATCGTTCTCCCACGGCTCCGCGACCAGATCGAGAACCAGCCAGACACGCGTCTCCGCCTTGGGCCCGAAGACGAGCAGAGCGTACCGTGGCGACTTCGATTGATACACAGGCTCCTTTTTGATTGTCCGGTCCAACTTCGTGAGGTCGGCCGCATCGGCGATTAGCGGCGCGACCAAAAGCACCCAAACAGCGGTGAAACGGGACGACATCGGAAACCTCATCTGTGTGAAGACGGACTTGACTCCTATGAGACGACCGACTCCACGTGGTGTTCACACCTGCACACGCTGGGTCGGCTGTTCTTTCTCCTTTCCGGTGTGGTCCTCGGGTTTCGGCAGCACAGCCAGAATGAGAAGCGCGAGGCCGGCGGCCACTACCGCGGTAGCCCCGCGGCCGAGGCCGACGGCCATCCCCACGGCCGCCGTCAGCCAGATACTTGCGGCCGTTGTCAGCCCGCGCACTTCCATGCGCTCCTCCAACTTCAGGATTGGTCCGGCGCCGAGGAACCCAATCCCGGCCACGAGTCCCTGAAGGACGCGCGCGATGGCCTCCTCCCCCATACCGGCCTGTTGCGGCACGAACGCGAACATCGCCGCCCCGACAGCGATCATCATGTGCGTGCGCATACCGGCCTGCTTGCCCTTCTTTTCGCGCTCGAATCCGAGCACGCCGCCCAGGAGGGCCGCGAGAACCAGTCGCACCGCCACGCGGGTAATCGCGGCGGCGCTCGGCAGATCGATGAACTCCTCGGCAATCGCCTTCCACACCTCGTTCATGACGGCCTCGCGGGCGCAGGGGCGGCACTCTGTTTGCACGAATCATGAATCATTCGTAGTGTCGCGTATCGTAATCGACCCGGTCCGGAGGAACAATCATGCCACGCGGGGATAAGGGCAGCTATTCGAGCAAGCAAAAGCGGCGCGCCGAGCATATCGAAGAGGGATATCAGAAGCGCGGAGTGTCGAAGAAGGAGGCGCAGAGGCGCGCCTGGGCGACGGTGAACAAGGAGTCCGGAGGTGGGAAGAAGTCGGGCAGCGGTCGCGGCAAGTCGGAGAATCGCTCGGCCAGTCGCAAAGGCGGGAAGAAAGGCGGCCGAGCCCGGAGCCGAAGCCGATAGGCGACGACTAATCACTAATGACTAATGACCAAAGACTAATGACTAATGACTAATGACCCGTCGTGGTCATTAGTCATTGGTCATGGTCATCGGTTCCTGTCTCACACGCGGATGCCGACGTGCGCCAGCGCCGCGGCGATGCGCTCGTTCGACGGTGGTTGAACCTTGTCTTGGAGAAGCTCGGCGACAGCGTCGGTCAGCTTGGGCTCGTTCGCCCTGAGCAGCTGAATGAGGATGTCGTCGGCCGCCGTTCGGGTGCGCTCGGCGAGCTTGGCCATCACGGCGAGGGTGGCACGGACGGCCACGCGGGCGGACTCGTCGTCTTTCATGGCTGGCTCCGGTTCGTGACTTTCGCCCGCGCGGGCGCGGGGCCGAACACCAGGCGGATGGCCACGAGCCAGAGCACGGCCACCCCGGCCGTGACGCCCGCGAAGACCAAGGGGCGATCCACCATCCCCTCGACTACGAACCGGTCCACGAGCAGAGCTACGGCCAGGCCGATGGCGACTCCCAACATGCCCAGCCAACCGGCGGCATTAACTTCGGTGGATTTGTTCATGGCAACACCTCGCGTGGGCGTTGAGCCTGCGTCGGGGTAGGTCCCGCCTGCGGGGCGGGACCTTTGCCCGGTAGCGCCTCGCACGTTTCAATCCATACGGCCCAGGTCCCGACCGGCAGGCGGGACCTAGCCCTGCGGCAGATCCCCCGCGTCCCAGCCGTGTTCCGACCAGTGGAATCGGCCGAGCGGGTCTCGCGTCAGCCGGCCGCGGCGGTGCATCAGTTCCGCCAGCCGGGGTAATTCATCGTACTCTTCACTCTCGGTTGGGCACAAGCGCTCGACCTCGGCGGCCTCGTCGGACGTGAGCGGAACCCACCGCTGCCACAAGTCATCGACGCCGCCCACCCAGTCCACAATCTCCTGGAACTGTTCCAGGTAAACCTGGCCGCATTCGCGGCACCGGTACAGTGCGAACCCCTCATGGCAATCCGAATACAGGCTGCGGATTTGCTCGAGGGAAAGATCGGCGCGCGACGCCGGCGCCGATCGGCACCGCGGGCAGCCGAGACTTGCCGACGCGGCTTCGTCCAGTGTGTCGTTCATGTCCGCCCCTCACTTCATGACCCACAGGTACACGGCGAACAGGCACAGGATCGCCCCGAGGACGATCCACCAGCGTTTGCGCGAGGGCGGGGCGTCTTCCTCCGACACGTACTGCCCGCAATGCGGACACCGCTCGGACTCTTCGTGAATGGGCTCCTGACAGTGTGGGCAATGGACCGTTTGGTCGTCGAATTCGTCTTCGGGGATGTACTCCTGATCGTCGTCCGAGTCGTCTTCCCAGTTGTCTTCCCACTCGTCGTCGGTCGCAACGTCTCGCGGCATCGTCAGGCTTTCTTGCGTTTCTTCGTCGCGGCCGGGGCCGGGGTGGCGTGGCCGTCCAACTCGGCAACGAGTTTTTTCGGCGCCACGGCGCGGTAGCTCTCCTCGATCCACTCGCACAACCGATCGACCGGAACCTTATCGTCAGCGCCGAAGTCGCCTGTCACCCAGCCGCTCTTGCCAAGGCCGTACCCGGTTGGGGAGGCGAATGGCAGCAGAAGGGCGAACCGGCCGGTGGACGGGAGCTTGGCTGTGACGCTCAGCCGGTCTTCCGGCCCGCCCAGGATGAGGAACATCTTCCCCTTCACCTTGATGGCAATGTGCCCCCACGGATGTTCCTCGACCGCGCCCGGAAACGTGAGGGCGAAGTCCCGGAGCGCTGCTTCCGCCTGTTGCAGACCCTTCGGCTTGGGCATGTCCGGCGTTCTCTTTCCGGGCGGCCTCGTCCGTGATTAGGGTGAAATTCAGAAGTGGGCGCGAGTGGCCTATGGGCGGATTACACCGCGCGGGGGTCACCGGGGCAAGTAGATTTGCAGCGGAACTCGCGACAGCGAGCGTCGAGGCGTCAGCCCGACGTGACTGCCCCGCTGGTACGTCCAACACGTCGGGCTGACGCCTCGACGCTCGCCGGGTCAACGGCCAACAGCCTACTCGTCCTTCTCCAGCCGCTTGCCGAAGCTAACCACGTCGTCCATCGCGTACCCAATCCGCCGGTAGAACTCGATTGCCTCGGAGTTCGACGTTCGCACTTGCAAATTGATCTTCGGACACCCCTCGACGCGCAGCAATCGTTCCGCTTCATCCATGAGCGCCCGGCCGATCCCGCGGCGCCGGCACGCGGGGTCCACGCCCAGGTAATTGATCCATCCGCGATGGCCGTCGTAGCCGACCATGACGGTCCCAACAACCGCCCCGTCGGTCTTCGCGACCAGGAATAGGTCAGGTCGGACCGCGAGTTTCCGGCGAATGTCCTTGTGCGGATCGTTCCACGGCCGGGTCAGGCCGCAGCGCTGCCACAACGCGACGACCGCGGCCTCGTCGGCCGCATCGAACGGGCGAATGAGCATGGTGAGTTCCTAGGCCGTGCGTCACCCGGCCAGGCGAGTGCCGAGCGCGGTGCGACCGCGCGCCACGGTCGCCAGACCTGCGGCGGCCCGCTCGACCAGTTCCAGGCCTTGAGCCAGCGCGCGGGTCCGCCAATGGGGATCCGCCGGGCAGAACAGCTCGCGCAAGTTGGCCTTGGCCCACTCGCTGTTCGGGTCGCCCGGCCGGCCCCAGTGGTGGGCCTGGTTCTCCGCCCGTAGCCCGCCCAGCATCCGAACGGGGCCGTAAGTGCCGAACTCGGCGACGAGGTACAGGTAGTCCGCCGCAAGTTGCTGGGCCACGCACCACGGACCGAAGGACCCACGTGGTAGATAGGCCACGCCGTTGGCGTTGTCCTCTTCGTAGGTCTCCGGGCCGAACCACCGGTCGAGGAACCGTCGCTGGTCGGGAGAGGGAGGGGCGTCGAGGAGAAGCTTGTACGTTCCCCAGCGGCCGAGCCCGGTGTGGTAGTCCAGGTGGACCACGGTCGCCGCGGGGCCGACCCAATCTCGCAAGCGATCGCGCAGCGCCCGGTGCGTGGACGCAGGCCCGTGGCCGCCGAAGAAGACACCCTGGGGGTAGTCATACTGCCCGGCGACGAGTGCTTGCTTGAGCGCGGGCAGCCCGTGCCGCATAAGGGCCAACCAGGCCCGGACCACGAACCCATCCCACCGGACCGGCGGCCGCTTGGAATTCAATAACGGATCAAAATGCTTGTATCCGTCCGGACTGCCTCGATATACCTCGCCGGGCAGGAGGAAGTTCCGGTTCGGGTCAACGTTGTTGGCTTCGACGCGACGGCCGTGGGCGTATGCGTAAGGATTGAGGGCGTGAATGAACACGTAGCGCACGCCCGCAGGCGGGCCGGCGCCGGTCGCCCAGCGCTCCAGGGCCGCGAGCTGGACCGCGGCGCCGAATGGCCCTTCTACTCCGTGCAGACCGCTGGAAACGACCAGCACGCAGTCGGCCTCCGCGGCCGGCGAGATCGCAACGTCGAGCGTCAGGTCTTCGCCGTTCGGCCCGGTCGCCCCGATGGGATGTGCCAAATGCGGCCAGCCGAGACGGGCGGCCGCCGACCGGAACCGGTCGCGGGATGTGACGTAGTCGGCGGGAAATTCGAACGCGGAGGACTGCATCATGCCGGTTTCTCGACCGCCGCCGGTGGCGGGGCGGTTCGGGCGGCCTCGATTGCCGGCGCCAGTTCGCCAAAGCACGGAATCAGCCGGGCCAGCCCGGTGATTCGAAACGTCTCACTCACCGGATCGGTCACGCACAGGGCGAGGGTCCGACCTTTGCCGCGAAGCTCCTTCCAGAACTTGATGAGGACGGCGCAGGCGCCGCTGTCGATCCAGTCCACCGCCCGCATGTCGAGAACGACCGGCCAGTCAAATTGGTCGGCCACGCGCAGAATGGCGTCGCCCAGGTAGGTGGATTGCGAGTCCGGGCCGGACTCGAGCCCGGCGACCAGTCGGCGGTCGGCCGGGACGACCTCCGCCACCAGGACGCCGTCTGGCTGGTCCGGGGCCAGGGTGACACGGGTCGGATGGGACATCAATCGCCTCCGCCGGACGATACACCGCGAGCCCGCGCGGAGCGAGGCGGGCCAGCCACACCGTAACCGATATCCCCGGCGGTCACAAGGGGGGCTTGGCGGCGGCCGGACGCGGCCGCACGTGGTGGGCCGAACTAATTGGCATCCTTGGCCACTTCGTCGCGGCCGTCGGCACGGATCATTGCCTGATAAAACCACCACGCGTAGGTGTTGGCCTGCGAGTTGACAACCGCCACTCCGCCGAGCGGCTCCCAGCCGTCTTCGATGTGTTCATTCACGTCCTGTTCCAGTCCCTCGACGTCCTTCGCTTCGATTACCCGGTAGCGCATGACTACCACTCCCTCAGTAAATCGTCCAGACCCCCGGCGTGGCCAGTTCGATCAGGTGGCGGTCCGGGTCGCGGAAGTAGAGGCTCGTGCCGCCGCGGGGCCAGTGGCGTCGATCCTCGATCGCCACCGAATGCGCCGTCAGCCGGGCTTCCCACGCGGTCAGTTCACTGGCCGGGATGGCGAATGCCAGGTGCAATTCGCCGGACCCATCGTGGGGCGTGACCGGTATTCGCGCGGATGCGCCCTTCTTGAACAAGAGCAGTACCTGCCGTTCGCCCGCGGCCATCGCGATCAGCCGCTCGCCGCGGTCGATCACCGCGAATCCGAAAAGCGACTGATAGAACCGGGCGGAACGCTCCATGTCCGCGACGTAGAGGGTCGATTCGAGGATGCCGTTGAGCCGGGGAGTGCTTTGGTCGTGCATGCGCATTGCCGGCTACTGCAGGGCGATGTCCTGAACGCGGAAACCGAAGAAGGCTCGCTTGTTCTCCACGCGCCGGTGCTGGACGGTCAGCTTGACCGCGTAACGCTCCATGCCGGATTTGGCGATGAAGGTCACGTTCGTGGACCAGGGGCCGTCGCCGACGCTGGTGCCGCTCTGTTCCACTTCCAGGGCCTCAACCTGGTCGCGGTGGACGACAAATTGCGGCCCGTCCTTGGCCTGGGGGTCCGATCGAGCAATTGTCTTGCCGTCCAGATAGTCGAGGACCTCGTCCTTGGAGGGATAGCCGTCCCCGGAAGCGGTCGCGTCGGGCGTATTGTTGACGGAAGGGGCGACGGCCGCACGGGTCGTCGCGTTGCGGTAACATCCCGCGATGCCGCCGCACGGGATTGGCCTCCGGGCCGGCTCAGGGCGACGTGATTAGACGTGCCCGCCATTGTCGGCGGCCGCTGGGCGGGCGTCAATGATACAGGTCACTCCGGCCACGCGCGCAATGCGAGTTTCGCGACGTGCTGGAGTTCCTTGCGGCTGGCACCAGCGGCGGCTTGGACCGCGATGCCCTGGGCTACGGTGATGACATAGCGGGCGAGGTCGCCGGGATCAGCCCCGGCCGCGAGGTCTCCGTCCGCCTGCGCTCGTTCGAGGCGCTCGCGGATGGCTCGTTCCCCCGATGCGCGGTGGACATTGAGCTTCCGCCGGATGGACTCGGACTCCTCGCCGCATGTCAGCGCGCCGCGAACGAACAGGCACACCCGCGGATGCCGCCGGTCGGTCGCCGAGTCGATCGTCCAGCGTAGCAGCCGCTCGGCGACGCGCCGGGCCGTCGGTGCCGCGAGCACCTCGCGGACGTACCCAGCTGGCCCATCGGCGTAGCGGTCGAGGGCGCGGCGAAACAGCGCCTGCTTGTCCCCGAACGCCGCGTACAGGCTCGGCCGGTTGATGCCCATGGCCGCGGTCAAGTCGGGTAGCGTCGCGCCTTCAAACCCCTTGCGCCAGAACACTTCCATTGCCCGGTCCAGGGCAGTATCGACATCGAACTCGCGCGGACGGGCCATCGGTCGGAATTTCCCAAAAAGGCCTGAAAGAGTCTCTGGGGGGTATTGTACTACTCGGTACAGAACTCGCCCAAGGGGAGCAAAGTCATGTCGAAGAAGCTGAACGGGAAAGTCGGGGTCGTGACTGGAGCCTCGAAGGGCATCGGGGCGTCCATCGCCCTGCACCTGGCTGCGGAAGGGGCGGCGGTCGTGGTGAACTACGCCTCCAGCAAGGCCGGGGCGGACCGCGTCGTCTCCGAGATTACCGGTAACGGCGGCAAGGCAGTGGCAGTCCAGGCGGACCTGGCCAAGGAGGCGGACATACGCCGGCTATTCGCCGAGACCAAGAACGCGTTCGGAAAGGTGGACATCCTGATTAACAACGCCGGTATCTACGAGTTCGCGCCGCTCGAGCAGGTGACCCCCGAACATTTCCACAAAATGTTCGACCTGAACGTGCTGGGCCTGATCCTCGCCTCGCGGGAAGCAGCGACGCACTTCGGCCCGGCCGGCGGGAGCATCGTGAACATTAGCTCGGCGGTGTCCACGGCCGCCCTGCCGACGACCACGGTTTACGCCGCCACGAAGGCTGCTGTAGACTCCGTCACACGGTCGCTCGCCGCCGAGCTGGGTCCGAAAAAGATTCGGGTAAACGCGATCAACCCCGGGATGGTCGAGACGGAAGGCGTGCACGCGGCGGGGTTCGCTGGTGGCGACTTCCAGCGACAGTTCGAGGCCCAGGCCCCGCTCGGCCGGATCGGTCAGCCCCGCGACGTGGCGCCGGCCGCGGTCTTCCTGGCCTCGGGCGACTCCGGGTGGATCACGGGGGAAACGCTGCTGGTCGCGGGCGGGTATCGGTAGATGGCGCGCCCCTTTCACGTCGAGTCGATGTCATTGCGTTTGGGGGGTGAATCGGACGACCCGCCGAATCACTCCCCAATTCTGAGAGCGAAGAACGAGTACAATTAGTGAGGTAGGTCGGCGGATGCGAGAATGAGTATGAGCCGCATTGAGCTGCTGTCCAAGATTGGAAGCGATGGCGTCCTTCGGGTCACAGTGCCAATGACGCCCGCGGACGCAGGGCTCGAGGTGCGCGTAACCGTCGAGCCAATTGCGCGGCCGATCATGACGCAAGAAGAATGGCGCTCGGGGATCCTCCAGATGGCCGGGGCATGGCAAGGTGAGTTCGAGCGGCCGGAACTGAGAGAGTTGGAAGAGCGGGAGCCGCTCTCTTGAGTCATTTGCTCGACACCAACACGATCGTGGATCACCTCCGGCGCGGACCGGGTTCCAAGGTAACAGCGAAGTTGACGAGCGCACCGGCGGGCAGTGTTCTTATCTGCTCGGTTGTCGTGGGCGAGTTGATCTATGGTGCACACCACAGTGGCCCGGCCCATTCGGCAGCGAACCTGGCACTCATTGCTAACCTCCAGAAGCAGTTCGTCTCTTTACCCTTCGATGACCGAGCAGCCGAAGAATATGGCAAGTTGCGCGATCACCTGGGTCGTAGCGGCCAATTGATCGGTCCGAACGACTTGCTGATCGCGGGTATCGCTCTTGCCAACGGCCTCACCTTGGTAACTCACAACACAATTGAGTTCAGCCGCGTGCCGGGACTACTGTTGGAAGATTGGTTGTAACGAGGCCGATTGCTCGACACCGCAGGAGTTACACGGCCTTCGGAACCGGCAGGCCAAGGATCCCGCACATCGCCTCGACCCCCATCCGCGTGCACCAGTCTCCGAACCCCTCGTCGCCGCGGCGGTCGCCTTTGAAGCGCTCAAGCAGCTTTCGCATCATCGGCACGATCTGCTCGCGTTCGACAAGGTCTTGAAGCACGAAGCTCAGCCGGTCCCCGCGAATGTGGCCGCCGACGAAGAGCGTGTACTTCGTCCCGCTGCGGCCGACCAGGCCGATGTCCGAGTTGTACGGCCGGGCGCAGCCGTTCGGGCAGCCGGTCATTCGCACGCTCAGCGGCTCGCCGGCCAGGCCGAGGTCGGCCATGGTCCGTTCGAGTTCATCCACGAGGCCAGGAAGAGTGCGCTCCGACTCCGTGATCGCCAGGCCGCAGGTCGGAATCGCAGGGCAGGCCATGCTCCATTTCTGCACGAGCGACAGGTTCTCCGGCCGCTCGATGCCGTGCTCGCTCAAGAGGCTGTCAATCGCCGGGCGATTCACCGCGGCGATGTCGCCGAGAAGTAGATCCTGTTGCGTGGTGATGCGGACGATTGGGTTGAAACGCTCGACGATCTTGCGCACCCCAGAGCGGAGGCGGAGACTTCCTTCGTCCTTCACGCGGCCGTTCTCGACGCTCAGACCGAGGAACCACTTGCCGTCGCCTTGCGGGTGCCAGCCGTGGTGGAGATCGACATCCGTGACCGACAAGTCGCGCGGCCGGCGCATCGGCTTGGGCCAGTAATCCCAGCCGAAGACCTCGCGGACCTTCTCCATCCCCCAGTCGTGGATCACGTATTTCAGCCGGGCTCGCTTTCGGTCGCCGCGATTGCCGTGGTCGCGAAAGAACTTGACCACCGCCTCCGCCGCGGCCACCACCTCATCGGGCTCAACGAAGCAGAGCGGCTGGGCCAGGTGCGGGAACGTGTTCTTGTTGCCGGACGTGCGGCCCATGCCGCCGCCGACCAGCACGTTGTACCCGACGACGCGGCCGCGCTCGATGCCGGGCAGAAACCCGAGGTCGTTTGCGAAGATGTCCACACAGTTGTCGTGGGGCAGGCCGAAGCCGACCTTGAACTTGCGCGGCAGGTAGACCTTGCCGTAGATGGGCTCCTCGAGGGCGCCGTGGTCCAGGGCGGGCTTGCCGTCGAGCCAGATCTCGTGATAGGCGCCCGAGCGCGGGGCGAAGTGGGCCGCGAGGCGGGCCGCGTCGCGCTGGAGCACCTCGCGGACGCCCGGCGTCGGGGCGGGGCAGGCCATGACGTTGCGGTTCACGTCGCCACAGGCGCCCAGCGTGGTCAGCAGGCAGGCGTTGATGCCGGCGATGGTCTCCTTCAAGTCCTTCTTGAGGATGCCGTGGAGCTGA
>Ga0075418_10007286_pt1 | contig 12474 bp, 10 predicted proteins | sample SoiMetdeltSBSDD2_FD_81776 | JGI IMG/M metagenome (GOLD analysis project Ga0075418, IMG submission 81776) | Bulk soil microbial communities from a Populus tree surrounding site in Tennessee, USA - Soil MetaG P. deltoides SBSDD2 | ecosystem: Environmental > Terrestrial > Soil > Tree plantation...
AAAGAGCCATTGGCGGCCCTGAGCTCTGCGCGGATGCCGGCGTTGCTGGAGTATGCGAAGGCGCGCTACGACTGGGTCATCATCGATACCCCACCGCTGGCGCTGATGTCAGATGCGACGATCGTAGCCGGACTGACCCAGGCCGTCGTCTTCGTGATCCGAGCCGGGGCAACGCCCTATGCCGTGATTTCGAAGGCACTCGAAAATCTCGGACGTGAGGTTGTGCTCGGCACCGTGCTCAACGGCGTCAACGAAGCCCACACCTCCGCTGAGAGCTACTACGGCCATTACTACAGCGATAACCCGGAGTGACGTAAGAGAGATCCTAGCCGTCACTGGATAAAGTTCGCCCTTGATCAGACTTTATTGGGCGCGATGTTCACCCGTCCCCAGGACAGTCCTAGCAACTCATCTCGAGCCAGCCACTTACAGCCGACACGCACCTTCAGTTTAAACCGGAGAGCGTCTTGCTCACGTGGACACTGGGGGAGCGGCTCGTTCGCTCCGAAACATAGCTTCGGACTTTGTTCCGAAACGGGTCGATCGACCTCGCCTGTAAGTGAGAGGGCGAAGCTGTGCCTTGCCAGACACAAACGTGCCGTTCTTTCGGAACCTATTGCAACAATGTGACTTCCGTCTCAGCGCAAAACGCGCCGATCCGGATTTCCATCCTCCAGCCGACTTTTGATCGCCGACTTCGCGACTCTCGTTCCGGTAGTTCCGTCATGCGCTCAGTTGTAGCTCATCATTCCACTCTTCAAATGCTAGTCGTCAAAGGAGTTAATGGACTGCCTCTCGCTTTGGTTTTTGGTCGGGCTTGTGGCGGTCGCTTTGCACACTTTTCGAGCGCCATGTTATTCGAGTCGTTGCTTACCTCGAGCCGGCCTCACATCGGGACTGCCCCGAGTCGTCGGACGGAAGCGCTGGACCTTGTCCTGAACAGCGGTGCCGGGAATGCTTATAGCCAGGAGGCGTTTCAGCACTTCCTGGTGGTGGAACGCTCGCGCGCCCATCGTGCGGGGCGCAACTTCCTGCTCCTGCTCATCACCCTTCGTGGATTCCGCGTACCGCGTGGGTTGACGGAGCCGCTCTTTGCCGGCCTTCGCCAGTGCGTTCGAGAAATCGACTTCATCGGCTGGTACGACGAGAACCGTGTCGCGGGAGCCGTTTTGACGCAAGGCTTGGACATGCCGGGCTCAGACGCCCCGGCTCGGATCATCGAGCGTGTGACTTCGATATTGACCCAGCAGCTGCCTCGCGAAGCGGCAGCGGGCCTGCGAGTGCGCGTCGTCCAATTGGGCGCGAAAACAAACGGTTGACCTCATGTCGGGAACCGTTGCCGAACGCACTGCGTTCCGCAGTGCACCTGAGCGTCTCATCAAGGAGCGGGCGCCGCGTGGGGCGGCGCGCCGCTGGCGGGGTAAACCACTGGTGATCGGCGAAGATCTCTTTCGCGACGTACTCCTGCGCGAGCAAAAACGGGCAGACCGGTTCGAGCAGCCCTTCGTGCTAGTGATGGTGGCGTTACGTGAACGGCGCCACGCCGATGTAGCCTCCTGGTCGTCGATCATCCAGGCGCTGACGGCGTTCAAGCGGGACACGGACGTGCTTGGGTGGATCGAGTACGGCGCGGTGCTTGGTCTGATCGTTCCGGAAGTCGATTTGTCGGATGCCGCCTTCATCGTCATGCTCGAATCGGAGGCGCGGATGGCGCTGACCATCGCTGTTGATGGCGATGTGCTGTCGCGCTTTGCCATGCGCGTCCATCGCCACACCACGCCCCATCTCTCGCAGGCTCACGGACAATCGGATCCGCTACTCGAGACGTGGCGAGTGTCGAGGCGGGAGCGTGTGCACGCCGGTCTGAAGCGCGCGCTCGACGTCTGCGTCAGCGCTGCACTCCTCGCCGTGCTGTCGCCGCTGTTCCTGGCGATCGCGCTGCTCGTCAAGCTGAAGTCGCCTGGTCCCGTCTTCTTTCGGCAGTCACGAGTCGGACGGCATGGCAAGCAGTTCACCATGCTCAAGTTCCGCACGATGCACGTGCACGCCGATCACGCGATTCACAAGGAGTTCGTCAGCCAGCTCATTAAAGGCTCGGCGCCATCGAGTGGCGATCCGGCCAAAGATACGCCGTTCAAGATCGCCAACGATCCTCGCGTGACGGCGGTCGGGCATGTCCTTCGAAAGACCAGCCTGGACGAGTTTCCGCAGCTGTGGAACGTGTTGCTCGGCGACATGTCGCTCGTCGGCCCGCGACCACCGCTGATGTACGAAGTGGAGCAGTATCGGCCCTGGCACTATCGCCGGATCCTCGAAGCCAAGCCTGGGATGACCGGGTTGTGGCAGGTGAGCGGTCGTAGCCGGACGACGTTCGATGACATGGTCCGTCTCGACCTGCGTTACGCCAAAGACTGCACCGCCTGGACTGACATCAAGATTCTGCTCGCGACACCGAAGGCCGTCATTTCTGGCAAGGGCGCAGTCTAGCGGACGGTCTCGTTCGATTTCCCGCGACACCGCAAGTCGCTTTTTTCGCAACCCAACCGCTCCGCGTGTCCGATGACTGTCGGCCGTCGAGCGCTGGATCGCTAGTCGTGCAACCCGATTCGACATCGGATGAGCAGCGGCGCAATGACAGGGAGCACACGATGAGCACAGCCGGTCTTCCCGTTCTGGAACCCACGACCCACAAACGTCCTGGCGTCATTCGGATGGGCGTTATTGGCTACGGGTATTGGGGGCCGAACGTCGTCAGGAATGTCACGAGCCTCGATAGTTGTCACCTCGTCGCGATCTGCGATCAGAATCCGGCGGCGTTGAAGCGGGCCGGCCGTCTCTATCCGGGCGCACGGCTGACCGTCGACGCGACCGAACTGTTGACCGCACCCGACATCGACGCGATCGCCGTCGTGACGCCGGTGTGGACGCATTTCGACCTCGCCAAGGCGGCCCTCGAAAACGGCAAGCACGTGTTCGTCGAGAAGCCATTCACCTCGACTTCGGCACAGGCGGAGCAGCTGATCGAGCTCGCCCAGAAGCGCAATCTGCAGATCATGGTCGACCACACGTTCCTGTTCACGGGTGCGGTCAGAAAGATCCGTGAGCTGGTCGAAAAGGGGGCGCTCGGCTCGCTCTACTATTTCGATTCCACCCGTGTGAACCTCGGTCTCTTTCAACACGACGTCAGCGTCGTGTGGGATCTGGCGCCGCACGATCTGTCGATCATGGACCACATCCTCCATCAGAAGCCGGAGGCTGTGGTGGCAACAGGCGCCAAGCACGTCAACGACCTCGCCGATATGGCGTTCATCACCGTGTACTTTCCGGGCAATCTCGTTGCGCACATCAACGTCAACTGGTTGTCTCCAGTCAAGGTGCGCACCACGCTGATTGGCGGAAGCGAAAAGATGCTCGTCTGGAACGACATCGAACCTGACGAGAAGATCAAGGTCTACGACAAGGGCGTTGACATCACGAATGGCCAGGGCGTGTACGACATGCTCGTCAGCTACCGGTCCGGTGATGTGTGGGCGCCGCGGGTCGAGCAGGTCGAAGCGCTGAAGCTGGAGATTGGGTATTTCGCGGAGTGTATCCAGAAGGGGGAAGCGCCGCATAACGACGGGCTGGCCGGCCTCCGTGTCGTCCGGTTGCTCGAAGCGGCCGACAAGTCGTTGAACCAGAAAGGCAACGTGATTCTCCTGTGAGTACGCAGCTGAACAAATGGTCGATTCGAAGGCGTCGGGGTTTTGGGGTATTCTCCCGCGGCGATCGTATCGGCCCCGCGCTGTGGCTTCTCGAGTACTTCTGTCGACAACCGCTCGCTGATATCCAATGAGTACCTTGAACGTGTCACCAACTGACGTGAGCGCCGATATTCGCCAGTTCGTTGTGGGCAATTTCCTGTTCGGCGAAGGTGAGTCCCTTCGCAACGATGACTCCTTCCTCGAAACGGGGATCATCGACTCGACGGGCGTCCTCGAGCTCGTCGGCTATCTGGGAAAGCAGTTCGGCATCACCGTGGAGGATCACGAGTTGGTGCCCGAGAACCTGGATTCGGTGACGCAAGTCGCCAGCTACGTCTGCCGCAAGCTCCAGCTGTAGTCACAACGCAACGTGAGCTCTACGTTTTCCTCATCGAACGCCGTGGGCTTTTCGGCAGCGGTGATGCGTCTCGACGCGGCCGCTGAAGCGGATCGAATCGCTCAGAGCGTTCGCCGCGCTCTCAGCCGACTGAAGCGGCGCGGCGTCGTCGTCGGTCTGTCCGGTGGAATCGACAGCAGCGTCACGGCCGCGCTGTGCGTGCGCGCCATCGGAGCCGGGCGCGTGATCGGGTTGCTGATGCCGGACATCGATTCGGCCAGTGACACGACGACACTGGGGCAAATGGTCGGTGAGCGTTTCGGTATCACGACGACGTTGGAGAACATCACCTCGATTCTGGAAGCCGCCGGCTGTTATCGCCGTCGTGACCAGGCGATTCGTGAGGTGGTTCCGGAGTACGGTCCCGGCTGCAAGTCGAAGATCGTGCTCCCCGACGCCAAAGACAACGAGGGGTACAACCTCTACTCCGTGGTGGTGGAATCACCGGACGGCCGTCAGGTTCGCAAGCGGCTCACCCACGACGCGTACCTCGGCATCGTCGCGGCGACCAATTTCAAGCAGCGCGTTCGGAAGATGCTCGAGTACCACTATGCCGATCGGCATCAGTACGCCGTTGCGGGCACACCGAATCGGCTCGAGTACGACCAGGGCTTCTTCGTGAAGCTTGGCGACGGCGCCGCTGACGTCAAACCGATCGCTCACTTGTACAAGACGCAGGTCTATCAACTCGCCGAATTCCTTGGCGTGCCCGATGAGATCCGGTTACGGCCACCGACGACCGATACCTATTCACTGCCGCAATCGCAGGAGGAGTTCTTCTTCTCGCTTCCGCTGGCCGAGCTGGATTTGTGCTTGTTTGGTTTGAACCACAACGTACCGGCCGCCACCGTCGCGGCCGCGATCGGGCTGACCGAAGCGCAGGTGGACCGCGTGTATCGGCATTTGTTGTCGAAGCGTCGGGTGACACGGTATCTGCATGAAGCAGCCATTCTCGTCGAAGACGTGTTTCCGCCGGACGTGTCAGCTCAATGAGCCGGCCGCGCGTTCTCGCGGGGCAGGCACGTCGCCCGAATCTTGGTCAGTCACCGGCGTCGCTCCCGGCGGCGCTGGTCGATCATTATCGGTGTCCGACCGATCTGGCGGCCTTCGGCATCACCGACGAGTTGTCGCCCACGCCCTCGTTCTTCACGCTCGGACAGACGATGTGCTACGGGAGGCGCAGCGGTGGGGCGAAGCGGGGTCGAGCGCTGGTCGATGTCGCGGGTGAGGTGGTTGTCGGAAAGGGGTACGTCGATCTTCCGTTCGACCTCTCCGAGGTGGTCACCAATCTCCAGCAGGAGCGGTATCAGCAGGGCGGCCAGGGGTTGGTGCAACGTGTCAGCGCCGCCGAGATCACGCGGCAGGTGTATTACGGTCTCAGGCCGTTGCTCGGCGTCTCGATCAGAAAGCGTCTGCAGAAGGTCAGCCTCAGTGGCTGGGAGCGGATCGCGTTTCCACGGTGGCCGGTCGATTTCACCGTCGAGAACTTGCTTGCGTTCGCCATGCGGCAGGTGATCGAGGCGACGGGGATTCAGCGTGTGCCGTTCATCTGGTTCTGGCCCGATGGTGTCCCGAGCTGCACCATCATGACGCACGACGTCGAAAGCGAGGAAGGCCGCGACTTCTGCGGGAAGTTGATGGACCTCGACGACGAGTATGGCATCAAGGCGGCGTTTCAAGTCGTGCCGGAGCACCGCTACGCCGTATCGGCGGCGTATGTCGACGCGTTCCATCGGCGTGGCTTCGAGGTGAACGTTCACGATCTGAACCACGACGGTCAGTTGTTTCGGAGCCGTCGCGTGTTCTCCGAGCGGGCGGTCAAGATCAATGAGTACGCGCGTAAGTTCCAGAGTCGAGGCTTTCGCGCGGGGATCATGTATCGGCGCCAGGAGTGGTTTGGTGCGCTCGATGGGTTCTCCTACGACATGTCGGTGCCGAATGTCGCGCATCTCGAGCCCCAACGCGGCGGTTGCTGCACCGTCACGCCGTACTTCATCGGTCACCTCCTGGAGCTTCCGCTGACGACGATCCAGGACTACTCGCTCTTCCATATCCTCGAGGACTATTCGATCGCACCCTGGGTGACGCAGATCGATCAGATCATCGCGAGACACGGCCTGGTCAGCTTCATCACGCATCCCGATTACCTGGTCGAGGACCGAGGACGCGCTGTCTACACGGAATTGCTCGCGCATCTGCATCAGCTGCGGTGTGATGGACGCACGTGGATCGCGCTGCCGCGAGAGGTCGACGCGTGGTGGCGGCGGCGGAATGAAATGACGTTGGTCAAGGCGGCTGACTCATGGCGTGTCGAAGGCGCTGAGCGAGAGCGGGCGCGTGTGGCGTATGCGAGGCTCGAGGGCGATCAGCTCGTCTATGAAATCGAGGACCCCGCCCATGCTGGTTAAGGCGGTAGACACGGGAGCGCGTCAAACCGCGGCGTTTGCGCTCTTCACTGCGGCATTGGCACTCGTGAACGTCGGAGTGCTGAAAGAGCTGGTGGCGTATTCTGAGATGAACGCCACCGACTCACACGTGATTCTCGTGCCGCTGGTCAGCGCGGTGCTGATCTTTCAGGACCGGCGCCTGATATTTGCCTCGCATCGACCGGCGCTGCCACTGGGTGCGGCGATGGTCGCGGTCGGTGGACTGATTGTGCTGGGGGCGTGGTTCCTCGACCAGGTCCTGACTCCCCATGGTCTGCTGAGTGTGCGTGTGGCCGGCGTGGTCATCGCGTGGATCGGCGGCTTCGTGAGTGTGTACGGTTCGACCGCGAGTCGCGCCGCACTGTTTCCGCTGCTCTTCCTGGCGTTCACGGTTCCTATTCCGGAGCCGGTCGTTGCCGGCGCGACGCAGCTGTTGAAATCGGGCTCGGCGATCGCGACGGCCTCGTTGTTCTCGCTCACGCAGACACCATATTTGCGAGAGGGATACGTTTTTTCGTTGCCGAGTGTCGTGATCGAGATCGCCGATGAGTGCAGCGGCATCCGCTCGAGTATCGGGTTGCTGCTGACGACACTGCTGGCGGGCCACACCTTCTTGAGCCGACCGTGGGCGAAGCTGGTGATGATCGTGGCCATACTGCCGGTCGCTGTGCTGAAGAACGGCATCCGGATCGTTACGCTGACGTTGCTGTCCATCCATGTGGACCCCGGGTTCCTGAGTGGCCAACTCCACCACGAGGGCGGAATCGTGTTCTTCCTGTTATCGCTGGCAATCCTCGCCCCACTGTTGTTCGTCCTTCGCCGTTATGAAATCGCGCGCCCTGCCGGCGCTTGAGGTCGTTGACCGCGCGGTCATGACGCTACACGAGATCGATCCGCTGCGCGATCGGCGATGGCGAGATCTGACACAGCGCTGTGAACGGTCGTCGCTGTTTCACACGACCGAGTGGCTCGAAGCGCTGCGACGGACCTACGGCTACCAACCGGTCGCATTCACGAATGCCGGGCCCGGAGAGCCGATCAGCAATGCGCTGCTGTTCTGCCGCGTCAACAGTTGGCTCACCGGTAAGCGGCTCGTCGCCCTTCCGTTCTCGGATCACTGCGAGCCGCTCGTCGAGTCGCCGAGTATGCTGGCGGCCCTGCTCGAATCGCTCAAGCCGATGGTGGGCCCGCGCTGCCGGTATATCGAAGTGAGGCCGCTGCACATGCCGGTGAACGTCGAGGGCTTTTCGCCGTCGGCCGACTACATTGCGCACGCCATCGATTTGCGGCCGGACCTCGGGGTGATTGAGGACGGCCTGCACAAGAACCACGCCAGACGAGCCATTCGGAAGGCGTTGCGATCCGGCGTCGACGTCGAGGTGGGGCGGTCGCGGGAGTTGCTCGCCGACTTCTACACCCTGCATGCGATGACGCGGCGTCGCCACAGCGCCCCGATTCAGCCGTACCGGTGGTTCCAAAACCTGCTCGACTGCCTGAAAGACCGCTTGACCATTTACATGGCAAGGCTTGGCCGACAGCCGGCCGCGACGATCCTGACGGCCAGACACAAAACCACGCTGATGTTCAAGTACGGCTGCCTGGATCCCGCCTACAACCGCCTGGGCGGGACGCCGCACTTGTTCTGGAGAGCGATCGAAGACGCGAAACAGGAGGGATTGGTCCTGTTCGATCTCGGACGTTCGGACACCGACAACCCCGGATTGATTGCCTTCAAGGATCACCTGGGTGCCACCCGAACGCCGCTGACGTACTACCGACATCCCCCGCACCAAGAAGAGCAGCAGTGGCTTCCGAGGCTCGCGTCCACCGTTTACGCGAAAACGCCGAGCCGGCTCCAGACGGTGTTGAGTAGTCGGCTCTACAAGCACTTTGGTTGAACGTGAACGGAGCGTCGCGGGCGAGTGATGGTGGTGTCGCGACGAATCGCGACACCGCGCGAGCATAACCGGTGAGGTGAGCAGAGACGTGAGAATCAACATTTACGGGCTCGGATACGTCGGGTCGGTGTCGGCTGCCTGCTTGGCGTCCGAGGGACACCGTGTCCGCGGCATCGATATCGATCGGGACAAGGTCGACAGCATCAACAACGGGTTTGGCCCGGTCATCGAACCGGGACTGTCCGAGTTGATCAAGGCGGGACGAGCCGCAGGGAATCTGTGCGCCGAGTCAGCAGCCGCCGGCGACGCCGACGTGTCGATGATCTGCGTCGGAACGCCGAGCGCCGACAACGGCAGCCTCTCGCTGGAATATGTGCTTCGCGCCGCGGCTCAGGTCGGCGACTTCATCAAGCAACAGTCCGCGTATCACGTGGTGTCGCTGCGGAGCACCGTGCTCCCTGGCACGATGAACCAGCACATTATTCCGACGCTCGAGCGGCACTCGGGTAAGCAGGCAGGCAGGGACTTCGGCGTCTGCATGAACCCCGAGTTCCTGCGCGAAGGGACCTCCATCAAGGATTACTTCAATCCGCCCTTCACGGTGATCGGGCAGCTCGATGCCCGCAGCGGCGACGTCGTGGCTGGCCTGTATTCGACGATCGAGGCACCGGTGATTCGGACGGATCTCGGCGTTGCCGAGATGGTGAAGTACGCGGGGAACGCCTACCACGCGCTGAAGATCACGTTTGCCAACGAGATCGGCAATCTGGCGAAGCGCCTGGGAATCGACGGCACGCAGGTGATGAAGATCTTCTGCCGCGACGACAAGCTCAATTGCTCACCGGCGTATCTCCAGCCCGGCTTCGCATTCGGCGGGTCGTGTCTCCCGAAGGACCTGCGGGCGCTGTTGTACAAGGCCAGGGAGGTCGATCTCGAGCCGGCGGTGTTGCGGTCGATTCTTGCGAGCAACGATCGGCAGGTCGAAGAGGGCTACCACCTCATTCGCAAGACCGGCAAGAAGAACATCGCCATGCTCGGTCTGAGCTTCAAGCCGAATACCGACGATCTGCGCGAGAGCCCGATCGCCGAACTGGTGGAGATGCTGATCGGGAAGGGCTACCAGATTGCCATCTACGATCACGAAGTCTCGCTCGCGCGCCTGCGCGGCGCGAACCGGCGCTACATCGAACACGTCATCCCGCACATCTCGAGCCTGATGAAGGACTCGATCGAGAGCGCCGTGGCGTGCTCGGATGTCATCGTGATCGCCAAGCATTCTCCGGAATTCGTCGAAAAGCTGAAGCACGTTGACGGCAACAAGTTAGTCATCGATCTGGTGCGGGCACTGCCGCATCGGACAGGCGACGCCGCGGGGCGCTATGAAGGCATCTGCTGGTAGGGTTCTGATGCTCGTGGAAAATCAGTTTCCACGAGACAACCGCGTCCGCAACGAAGCGCGCACGCTCCTGGAGAACGGGTACCAGGTGAGCGTCATCTCGTTGCGCGGGCGTAGCGAGCTCGCGCGCGAGATCGTCGACGGCGGTGTCAAGGTATACCGGGTCCCTCGCCTGACTTTGTTCAAGAAGCTGCCCGAAGGTGAAACCTCCTGGATCGGATCGCTGTTCAGCAAGATGAAGGTCGTGGGCGGGTATGTCGTCGAGTACGGCTATTTCACCGGGGCGTGTCTGGCCATCAGCGTCTACGTGGCCTTCAACGAAGGCTTCGATGCGATTCACGCCCATAATCCACCCGACACTCTGTTCATCGTCGGCGCCACCCATCGGCTGTTCGGCAAGAAATTCGTCTTCGATCATCACGACCTCTCGCCCGAGCTGTATCAATCGCGCTACAACAAGACGAACGGATTCATCAGCGGTGGTCTCAGACTGTGCGAGAAGCTCTCGCTGAAGCTCGCCGACATCGCGATCGCCACCAACGAAAGCTATAAGGCGATCGATATCGAGCGGAACGGCCTGTCGCCGGAGAACGTGTTCGTCGTCCGCAATGGTCCCGACCTCGCTCGAGTAAATCTGGTTGCGCCCGACGCCGCCCTCCAGGCACGGGGCCGCACGATTCTGGGCTACGTGGGAGCGATGAACCCGCAGGACGGTCTGGACTACCTGCTGCGGTCGTTGAGTCATCTCGTCAACGTCATGAACCGGCGCGATTTCTATTGCGTCCTCATCGGCTCCGGCGATTCGCTCGACGAGCTGCGCGCGCAGGCGGCCGACCTTGGCCTCGGTGACTACGTGCACTTCACCGGCTTCATTCCGGATGCGGACATGATCCGGTATCTCTCGACCGCTGACATCTGCCTCGATCCAAACCCATCCAGCCCCTTGAACGACGTCTCGACGTGGATCAAGGTGATGGAGTACATGGCGTTGGGCAAGCCGGTCGTGTCGTTTGATCTCAAGGAGACGCGCGTGTCGGCGGGAGACGCCGCTCTGTTCGTCCCGCCGAACGACGTCGCGAAATTTGCCGAGGCGATCGCCCAGCTGATGGACGATCCGGCGCGCCGGCGACGCATGGGTCAGTGCGGTCTTGCGCGCGTGCGGGAATCGCTCTGTTGGGAAATGACGTCAAAAAATCTGCTGGCGGCGTATCGACACCTGTTCCAGAAGGAGAAGGAGACCGAACCTCAGGCGGTCTAGCCTCTCGAGTCTCCGCGCCCAGCCTCATTCACCATGTGTGGAATCTACGGTCAGCTCAATTACGCCAGCGACAAGCCCGTCGTGCAGGCCGATGTCGTCCGCGCGACGGCGACCATCGCGCACCGCGGCCCCGACGATGAGGGATTTTTCTTCGACGGTCCGCTCGGCTTCGGATTCAGGCGGCTGTCGATCATCGATCTCGGCGGCGGCCATCAGCCGATGTCCGATCGCGATCGCACGGTCTGGATCGTCTTCAACGGCGAGATCTACAACTTCAAGGAGCTGCGCGCCACACTCGAATCGAAGGGACACGTCTTTCAGAACAACTCCGACACCGAGGTCATCATCCACGGATACAAGGAGTGGGGCCAGGACGTCTTCAATCATCTGAACGGCATGTTCGGCCTGGCGCTGTGGGATGCGCGGAAGCGCACGCTCATCGTCGCCCGCGATGCGATGGGCATCAAGCCCGTGTACTACCGCGTGTGCGACGGGACGCTGACGTTCGGCTCCGAGATCCGCTCGCTCATCGCCACGCGCGATGCCGACCTCGATCCGACGGCGCTCAATCTCTTCCTTCGATACCGCTATACGCCCTCGCCCCTCACGCTGTTCGAGGGCATCCGCAAGCTCGCACCGGGCACGATGCTCGTGGTCGAACAGGGCGAGCCTCGCGTCGTCAGGTGGTACCAGTTTCGCCCGACACCGTTTGCTCCGGTCAAGTCGTTCGACCAGGCCAAAGAGGAGCTGACGTCGCTCTACCGAGCCGCGCTCAAGCGTCACCTGATCAGCGACGTTCCCGTAGGGCTGCTGCTCAGCGGCGGCATCGATTCGAGCCTGCTCCTGGCGCTCATGAAAGAGGAGGGCGATCACTGGCCGACCTACACGGTCGGCTACGGTCGGAGCTTCGCGCAGGACGAACTGGATGATGCGGCCAAGACGGCCGCCCACTTTGGATCGAATCACATCTCGCTCGAGCTGACGACCACTGCCTTCGAGCAGTACCTGCCGAAAGTGGTTGCGAGTCTCGAAGAGCCCGTCGCCACCTCGTCGATCGTCCCGATGTATTTGATCTGCCAGCGAGCGAGGCAGGACGTCAAGGTGGTGCTCATCGGGCAAGGCCCTGACGAGCTGTTCGGCGGATACCAGCGCCATCTCGGCGTCCGGTACGGTGAGCTGTGGCGGAAGACGCCGACGCCGGTTCGCCACCTGGCGGCGGGTCTGCTCGCGATGGTGCCGCGGCGCGAGTCATTGAAGCGAGGGCTGTATTCACTCGACGTGGAGAACAAGCTGCGGCGCTACCAGCAGGTGTTTTCGATCCTGCCGGGCACGGTGATCGACGGGCTGTTCCAGGAC
>Ga0075418_10007289_pt1 | contig 12471 bp, 11 predicted proteins | sample SoiMetdeltSBSDD2_FD_81776 | JGI IMG/M metagenome (GOLD analysis project Ga0075418, IMG submission 81776) | Bulk soil microbial communities from a Populus tree surrounding site in Tennessee, USA - Soil MetaG P. deltoides SBSDD2 | ecosystem: Environmental > Terrestrial > Soil > Tree plantation...
AGCAGCGGATCCGAAGGGCGACGGATCCGAACGGCAGCTGACTGCGCGGAGCGGACGAAGCGAAGGCTCGGGAACGGAATGCGATCTGCGTGATGTCGTCGAAGCAGATGGATGATGACGGGCACGGCAGCGAGCGGCAGCGCCCACAGCATCGCGACGTTTTGCCAGGCAATCATGACGACGTCCCCCCGCCCCGGCGCAGCAAGTACCCTCGCAGCGCAGCGTCCAGCGGTTCGTCAGTCATGATGCGCGTGTAGTCGATCCGGTTCGAGGTGCACCGAGCCCGCCAGCGTCCCACAAAGTCCGCAAACTCCCGGCGATACTCCGCCGCCGTCGCCGCTCCAGCGAGAATTGTCTGTCCCGACTCGAGATCCTCGAGTTGGACGTCGCGGTCGTACGGGAACTCGAGCTCCTCTCTCGTAAAAACGTGAAACACGGCAACGTCATGGCCGATGCGCACGGCCCGGCGCAGCTCACGCTCGAAGCCTTCGTCTTCGTCGTACAAGTCCGAAATGATGACGAGCAGTCCGCGACGGCTCTGAAGATCGATCGCGCGCTTGAGCGCACTGGCAGAGGACGTCGTCCCTCCGGCCTGCATGCTTGCCAAGGCCACGAGAAGCCGGCGGAGGTGCGCGTGTCCAACCCGGCTCGGGAGGTAATGCCGAACCGCCTCGTCGTAGACGATCACCCCGCTTGCGTCTCCCTGACCAATCGTCAGGTGCGCCAGCGACGCACCAAGGATCCGCGCGTACTGCAGCTTGCTGACGCCGTTCCGTCCGGCAAATGCCATCGAACGGCTGGCGTCGATGATGATTTGCACGCCAAGGTTCGTCGTCTCGCAGTACTGCTTCGTGTAGACGCGATCGGTGCGGGCGTAGAGCTTCCAGTCGACGTACTTGAGATCGTCACCAGGGCGATAGTGGCGGTACTGGCTGAACTCTGCGCTGTAGCCGTGGAAGGGGCTTGTGTGCAGCCCCGACAGCGTGCCGTCGACCGTCACGCGGGCGACCAGCTCGAGATCGCTGATCGCGGTCAGCAGGGCGGGGTCGAGCGTGGATGGCGGTGCCACAATCGCGAGCGGCCTCGACGGCTACGGACGCACGGCATCGAGGAGCCTCGACACAATCTGATCGGCGTCGATGCCGTCCGCCTCCCCCTGGAAGTTGACGAGAATTCGATGACGCAGCACCGGCAGCGCCACAGCGCGAACGTCTTCCAGCGCTACGACGGTCCGGTTCTCGAGAAGTGCTAGCGCTTTGGCGCCGAGCAGCAGTGCCTGGCCGGCTCGCGGCCCAGCGCCCCACCTCACCCACGTGCGCACGAATTCCGGAACGGCGTCCGTAGCGCTCCCGGCCGGCCGCGTCGCGCGCACGAGCCTGGCAGCGTAATCAACGACGTTCTCCGCCGCAGGCACCTCGCGCACCACGGCGCGCATCCGCTCGATCTCGTCTCCGGTCGCAACGACCGCGATCTTCGGTTCTGCGACGCCGGTGGTAGCGGCCAGGATCTGTCGTTCCTCGGCTGCCGTCGGGTAGTCGATCACCACGTTGAACATGAAACGATCGAGCTGTGCCTCGGGCAACGAGTACGTGCCTTCTTGCTCGATCGGGTTCTGTGTGGCGAGGACGAACAGCGGCCGATCGAGGTCGAAACGCACGCCGTTGACCGTGACCTGATACTCCTGCATCGCCTCGAGCAGAGCGGCCTGGGTCTTTGGTGGCGTCCGGTTGATCTCGTCCGCCAGGATGATGTTCGCGAATATCGGACCCTTGATAAACCGAATGATCCGCTTCCCTGTCGTCCGATCTTCTTCGATGACTTCGGCACCGAGGATGTCGGACGGCATTAAATCCGGGGTGAACTGAATGCGGTTGAATTTCAAGTCAACCGCCTCGGCGAGCTTCTTGATCAGCAGCGTTTTGGCGAGGCCGGGCACGCCGCGAAGCAGGCAATGCCCGCCAGCCAGGAACGCAACCAGGATCTCGCGGACGACGCGTTGCTGGCCGAGGATGGCTTTGGCCAGCTCGCGCTCGAGCCGCCCGGCGACGTCTGCGACGCGCTCGAACCCGGTCTCCGGCTGCGTATCGAACATTGGATCGGAGTCTAGCGCAGATCTTTTGATCGTCGCACGCTTTGGTTATGATGCTCAGCCTTGGACCGAATGGAGGATACGTGCGATCAACAAAACCAGCCTTGATCACCCGACGTCAGATTCTGCAAGGCAGCGTCGCGCTGGCCGGCAGCGCGCTCATCCCGGCGTGGGTGGCTCGCCCGCTCGGTGCCGCGCTGCAGCAGGCAACCGCCGATCCACTCGCGCAGGCGCGTGCGCAGATGGGTGCGATACCAATCACGACCGTCAAGCTCTCGGATTCGCTGGTGATGCTGTCTGGACCGGGCGGCAACGTGGTCGTGCTCAACGGATCGGACGGCAAGATTGTCGTCGACACCTTCGTACTGCCGGCGTGGGACGGTTTGAAGCAGGCGCTCGACGGCCTCGGTTCAGGGAAGATCACGTCCCTGATCGATACGCACTGGCACTTCGATCACACCGACAACAATGGAGCGTTCCGCAAGGCTGGTGCCGGCATCATCGCTCACGAAAACACGAAGAAGCGTCTCACGGAGTCTCACGAGCTGCTCGGCATGAAGTTCCCGCCGGCGCCGCCCGATGCCCTGCCCACGCAGACCTTTGCCAACCGGCTGTCGCTCACCGCGAACGGTGAGCAAATCGCACTGGCGCACCGAGCGCCGGCTCATACCGACACGGACATCACGATCCGGTTTCAAAAAGCCAACGTGCTCCACATGGGCGATCTGTTCTTCAACGGCTTCTACCCGTTTTTCGACAGCAGCACCGGCGGAAATATCAACGGCATGATCGCTATTTCCACGCAGGTACTGAAAGAGGTCGACGCCACAACCAAGATCGTCCCCGGACACGGTCCGCTCGGCGATCAGGCGGCGCTCAGGAGATCGGTTGACATGATGGTCACCGTCCGAGACCGCGTGCAGAAGCTGAAGAAGGCCGGGAGAACGCTGGAAGAAGTCGTCGCCGCAGCGCCGACGAAGGATCTCGACGCGACGTGGGGGAAGGGTTTTCTTCAACCGAACCAATTCGTCACAATCGTTTACAACGCGCTGTAAGTCGACACACGCGTTTCGCTCGATTGACACTCGTACGAGTGCGCGCTATCGTACTCGGCTGTCCCATTTGAGGGAACCTCGACGGACGTTTGCATGACAACACACTCCAAGTGGGAGTCCCTGCCGACAGAAGCCATCAATCCGGTCAGTCTCGCGGTTGACAAGACCTCCGTCGCAGAAATCGTGGAAATGGTCCTCAACGAGGACCGCAAGGTCATCGCCGCCGTTCAGAAAGAGCGCGAGCGCATCGCGCACGGCGTCGAGATCGTGACCCAGGCGTTGCGCAAAGGTGGACGGATCGTCTTCATCGGCGCAGGGACCAGCGGCCGGCTGGGCGTCGTCGAAGCGTCGGAAATGCCGCCAACGTTCGGCACGCCGCCGAGCACCGTGCAGGCGATCATGGCCGGCGGCCAGGATGCCGTGTTCCGCGCCAAGGAAGGCGTCGAGGACAACTACGAAGAGGGCGCGCGCAGCGTCAGCCGGCTCCGGCTGAATACGCGCGACGTGGTGATCGGGGTGTCAGCCAGCGGGATGACCCCGTTCGTGCGCGGTGGCCTGACCCGCGCGCGCAAGGCTGGGGCCAAGATCATCTTCATCACGTGTTGGCCAGGCTCGGAGCTGCAGAACTTCGTCGACCTGCAGATTGCGCCCGCGGTTGGCCCCGAGATTATCGCGGGCTCGACACGCCTCAAGGCCGGAACTGCCACCAAGATGGTGCTGAACATGCTGACCACGATCTCCATGATCAAGGTCGGCAAGACGTACGGCAACCTGATGGTGGATGTTCAGACGGGGTCGGAGAAGTTGAAAGATCGGGCGCGGCGGATCATCTCGATCGTCACCGGCCTCGACTACGACGCGGCTGACGCCCTGTTGAAGCGCTCAAAGTGGAACGTCAAGGCCGCCATCGTGATGGAGAAGACGCATTTGACGCTGCCGCAGGCACTCAAGCGGCTCAAGCGGTCGGACGACTCGGTGCGCGAAGCGATCGGCGAGGATATCGAGCCTCGCTTGCAGGCAATTCTGCGCGGCGTCAAGACGTAAGCGGATTCAGCCGCTCCGCCGCCGCCTCATCCAGCATCAGCTCGACATCGTGATGCAGTTGCAGGAATGAGGCTGGCACGGCCGTCGTGATCGGCCCGTGCACCAGGCGGGCGACGCACGGCGCCTTCGTGCGGCCCGTCGCCAACAACACGATCGAACGCGCCTGTAAGATCGTCGCCATTCCCATCGAGAGCGCTTCGGCGGGCACATCTGACGGATTGCCGCCAAACAACGCGGCGTTCGCGCGACGCGTTTCCGCGGTGAGCGTGACGCGATGCGTTCGGGCCTGCAGCTCGGCGGCCGGCTCGTTGAAGCCGATGTGGCCGTTCGTACCGAGACCGAGAATCTGCAGATCGATACCGCCCGCGTTGGCAATCTCCCCTTCGTAGCGCGCACATTCGTCGGCAGGATCCGCCGCCGCACCATCCAGAAAATGAATGCGCTCTGACCCCAGGTTTACCCGGTTGAACAGGTGCGCGTTCATGAAGCTGCGATAGCTGCCCGGGTGATCCGCCTGGATGCCGAGAAACTCGTCGAGATTGAACGTCGTCGCGCGCGAGAAGTCCGCCTCCCCGTGCTCGTGCAGGCTGGCAACGTCGTGATAGAAGCGCACCGGCGTCCGACCTGTGGGCAGGCCGAGCACCAAACGCGGGTTGGCCGCCAACGCGCCGGAGACTCTGCGGGCAAGCGCGTGCGCGGCTGCACGGTCGTTTGGAAAAATGGTGACCCGCGGAGGGCCGGGTGCCTGCATCAATCCTGCCTGTAGATAGGGATTCGAGCGCCGCCGCGGACTTCCTGGATCGCAAACGACACTGCGCCCGATGCCGGTTCCCGGTCGAGAAGCCTCGCCGTCGCGTTGGGGAACGCGCGCGGCAGGCGGCACATCAGCTCGTCGCGCAACCACGGCACGGCGCGGAAGATTCCCCCGCCGAGAATGAACACGAACGGTTCGTCTTCAAGCGCCAGTCGCCGCGCAACGCTCACCCCGGACGCTTCGAGCTCGTCCGCCGCGGCGCGCAGAATTCCGGTCGCGGCCGGATCGCCTTCTCCGAAGGCGGTCTGCACGCACTGCGCGAGCGCGCCAATCGCGGCAGGGCGAACTTTGTTCTGATAGACCTCGTGAATCAAATTCTGTGCTTCGGTCACGCCGAAGTGTTTCAGCAGCAGCGATGTCAACAGCGTCTGCGGCCCGCGGCGATCGGCCTCGCGAAGGACGGCCCGCAGCGCGGCTCTGCCGATCCAGTAGCCGCTGCCTTCGTCGCCGAGCACATGCCCCCATCCTCCGGAGCGTGCTCCTTCGTTCCGGCTGTTACGGCCGTAGGCGATCGATCCCGTTCCCGAGATGATCACGACGCCTGGTGCGCCGGGCGCGCCGGCCTCGAGCGCCACGAGCGCGTCGTTGACGACCAGAATCCGCGCCTTGAAGCCGATTCGGCGCATGAGGCTGCGCACGACCGTGGAGTCTTCCGGCCGATCGACACCGGCGATGCCAAGACAAATCGCGGCGGGAACGATATCGCGATCGCCAATGGCTTCTTCCATGACGTCGTGAATGACTTTTTCGACGTGAAGCTCGCCGGCCGCCTGGAGGTTGGCTCCACCGGTCCGTGCCTCCGAGATGAGCGTGCCGTGTTCGTCGGCAAGGTGGCACACGGTCTTCGTGCCGCCAGCATCGATACCCAGGACGTGAAACATGCGCTGAAAGCTTAGCTTACCGCATGCATCGCGACTCGATCGCGTTGACACTGCACGAGGCAAGCTGCTAAATTCAGCCAGTTTATGCGCCTTTCGAGAGTCAGTGCCACGCTACGCCGTGGGATCACGGTAACAGCGATGGCCGTTGTGGCTCTCGCCGCTCCTCTATTCGCCGGCCGCACTTCTGAATCGCCATCAACGGAGACGCGCGCGCTGTGGGTGCTTCGCACGTCGCTGACGTCGACTGAATCCATCGCGACGCTCGTCCGCACTGCGCGCGAGCACGGCTTCAACACGCTGCTCGTGCAGGTCCGCGGACGCGGCGACGCATATTTCAACGGCGGCCTCGAACCCCGTGCGGCCGACTTGCACCGCCGTCCGGCGTCTTTCGATCCGCTGGCAACCGTTCTGGACAGCGCGCATGCCGCCGGTCTGCGCGTCCACGCGTGGGTCAACCTCAACCTGATCTCGAGTGCCGTCGATCTCCCCATCGCTCAGACGCACATCGTCCAGCGCCATCCGGACTGGCTGATGGTGCCGCGCGATCTGGCGCAGGAGCTGGCCCGCGTTCCGGCAGAGAGTCCCGCATATGTCGGAAAGATCGCGCGGTGGACGCGGACGCAGTCAGCCGACGTCGAGGGACTCTACGCATCACCGATCCTGCCGGCGGCCGCCGCCCACGTCGAGGCGGTCGTCCGAGATCTCGTTACTCGCTATCCCGTGGACGGCGTCCACCTCGACTACGCTCGGTATCCGAACGCTCGGTTCGATTACAGCCGTGGGGCCATTCGGGAGTTCCGGGACGCTATCCGGCCAACCCTCGCGCTGACGGCTCGGCGTGAAGTCGATGCGCAGGAAAGCGTCGATCCGCTGGCCTACCCCGACACGTTTCAAGAGGAGTGGAAGGCGTTCAGGATCGCCCGTATGACGGGGCTGGTCACCCGGCTGCGCAAGACAATCAAGGCCGCGAGGGAAAACGCGCTCGTCACGATCGCAACCGCGCCCGATCTCGCGGACGCCCGCGATCGAAAGCTTCAAGACTGGGGCACGTGGCTCCAGACGGGTCTCGTCGACGCAGTCTGCCCGATGGCCTACACGCCTGAGCCTGCGCTGTTCGCGGAGCAGATTGCTGCCGCCCGTGACGTCAAGGGCGGGCGGGCGGTGTGGGCTGGGATCGGTGCGTACCGCTTGGCGCCTGCACAGACGATTGAGAATATCGAGACCGCCCGCCGCCTCGGCGCCGGCGGCGTCGTTCTTTTTTCGTACGACAGCCTCATCGAGACCGCTCCCGATTACATCGCCGTCGTAGGTCGCTCCGCCTTCGGCAAACCCGCGACAGCGTCGGCCGGAAGCCGGTAGTGACCGCATCTTCAGCGGCATGACCCTGACCTGGCTCGACTACGCAGTCATTGCCGGCTACCTCGTCGCGATCACTGCGTTCGGATCGTGGTTCGCGCGGTTTCAGAAAACCACTCGTGACTATTTTCTGAACGATCGGTCCGTGCCGTGGTGGGCCATCTGCTTCACCATCGTCGCGACCGAGACCAGCACCCTGAGCTTCATCGGCGTCCCCGCCCAGGCCTTTGTCGGCAACCTGGTCTTCCTGCAACTCGCGTTCGGCTACATCGTGGGCCGCGTGCTGGTAAGCGTCTTGTTCATCCCGGCGTACTTCCGCGGCGAGCTTTACACGTCATACGAGTTGCTGCAGCGGCGGTTCGGTCCTGAAGTGAAGAACATCGCCGCAGTGATCTTTCTGGTTACCCGCACGCTCGCCGACGGCGTCCGCCTGTTTGCGACGGCCCTCGTGATTGCTGTCGTCACGCAGGTGCCCGTCTCGCTGGCAATCGTCGTCATCGGCGTCGCGATGATCGTTTACACGACGCGAGGCGGCGTGTCAGCTGTCATCTGGACCGACGTGGTGCAGATGTTCGTGTATGTGGCGGGTGCGCTGGTCGTGTTTTTTGCTCTGCTGCACCAGATTCAAGGCGGGTGGGACGCCGTGGTTGCGGCCGGCAGCGCAGCAGGAAAGTTCCGCGTCCTCGATTTCACGCTCGATCCATCGCGCATCTACACCTTCTGGTCCGGACTCATGGGAGGCGTCGCGCTCACGTTGGCAACGCACGGCACGGATCAGTTCCTCGTCCAGCGGCTCTTGTCTGCGCGATCCGCGAAGGAAGCCTCGACCGGGCTGATCCTCAGTGGGCTGATCGTTTTCGCCCAGTTCACGCTGTTCCTGGTCATCGGCGCCATGCTGTTCGTGTTCTATCAGCAAAACGCGCTGCCCCGGCCGCTTGTGACGAACGACGAGGTACTCCCGCTGTTTGTCGTCACGTCGCTGTCGCATGGCGCCGCCGGATTCATTGTCGCGGCGATTGTCGCGGCAGCGCTGTCCCCGTCGATTAACGCACTGGCAGCGACAACAGTGAACGACTTCTACTTGAAGTACGTGCGCCCTGACGCAGATCAGCCAACGTTGATGCGAGTATCCAAGGCGGCAACGATCTTCTGGGGTGTCGCGCAGATCGGCGTCGCGCTCGGCGCGCAGTGGATTCGATCCGTCTTGGATACCGGGCTCGGAGTCCTTTCGCTCGCCGCCGGTCCTGTGCTCGGCGCGTTTCTCGCCGGCGTGCTGACTACGCGTGTGGGAACGCGTGCGATGATCGTCGGCATGATGAGCGGAATTGCCGTGCTCGTCTGGGTCTGGGCGGGTGGAAAGACGGCCTGGACGTGGTACGCGTTCATTGGATCGGCCGTGACGTTCCTGGCCGCCTGGCTCGCCTCTTTCGTAACGCCGCGCACGGACCAGCATGCCTGAACGCTTCCCTGCCGCCGCGGCACTGCTGCGCGAAGCGGTGGCTGGAGGCGCGTTCCCCGCTGCATCCATTGAAGTCGGCCGTGCCTCCGGCGCGATCTGGCGTGACGCCACCGGACGGATGACGTACGACTCACAGTCGGCGCCGGTCAGCCAACACACGATCTTTGATCTCGCATCGCTGACGAAGGTTCTCTGTACCGGCACGCTCGTGATGCGAGCGATCGACGAAGAACGGCTCGGGCTCGATGACCTGGTATCACGGTGGATTCCGATGTGGTCCGGCAGCGATCGAGCGGAGGTCACGATTCGAGACCTGCTTGCCCACTCGTCAGGGCTTACCGCGTACTTGCCGTTCTACCGCGACTACTCCGGCGCATTCGAATTCCAGTATGCGATCTGTGAACTGCCCCTCGAGTATCCACCCCGCACAGCCGCCATCTACAGCGATCTCGGATTCATGCTGCTCGGCTTCATCCTCGAGAAGGCCCAGACATCGGCGCCTGGGTTTCGCGGCGCACCGGGCTCAGTCGATCTCTCGCGCACGCTCGCCACGCAGTTCCATCGTCTGGCGTCGTTTTTCACGGCTGAACCGCTGCGGTTCACTCCTCCGCGGACCTGGCGCGAACGGACGGCGCCCACTGAAGTCGATCCATGGCGAGGACGTCTGCTCGTCGGCGAAGTGCACGACGAAAACACGTGGGCGCTCGGCGGCGCCGCGGGTCACGCAGGATTGTTCGGCACGGCGGCTGCGGTCGGTGCGTTCGCCCGCGCAACGCTTCGCACCATAGCCGGCGAATCCTTGCTGTCGGCACCAATGACGATGCGCACATTCATCACGCGCACGGATGTTCCCGGAAGTTCGCGTGCGCTGGCGTGGGACACGATGCTGCCGACCTCGTCGTGTGGCACGCGACTGTCGCCGACATCGATCGGCCACACCGGCTTTACTGGGACGTCGCTTTGGATTGATTGGGAGCGGGATTTTTACGTGGTGTTCCTGACGAACCGCGTTCACCCGACGCGGGAGAATCAAGCGATCCGTCAGGTTCGTCCGAAATTGCACGACGCAATCGTCGCCGAGCTCTAAACGAGCCGCAGCCTGGGAATGCCAGTTCGCTAAAAACCCATCCCGGGGGCCGAGCGAGGCGTCTAAAGACGAGCCATGTGCCGCTCGGCCCTACTGTCCCCGATTACCTCGCGGAAACGTCGGCGGCGGGTTCTCGCGGCCGCCCGTTCCTGGTCCACCTCGAGGAGGTCCAAGGCCCGGCCCGCTGCCGCGCGGCGGCGTTCCACGCCGGCCGCCCGGAGGCATGGTGGTGCCCGGGTTCATCGTCGGTCCACCTTCCCCACTTCGGCCTCCCCGCCCCTGATTACCGCGGCCGTCGGGCGAGTTCGCCAGCGGCAGCGAACCGCCAGGGCGGGGTGCCAGGTTGAACGTGAAGGCCCATTGGTTGTACTTCGTTTGACCGCGGTACGCCCGAAGCGAATTCTCCTCACTCTTGCTCCTGACGCCCATCATGCCGCCCACCACAGGACTGTTCGGAGACGACAGCGGCTGCACTGGCTGAATCGGCGGCTTTGCGCCTGGAGCTGTGGGATTCGTTGGTTGTTGCGCGCTGCCGACACCGATGATCTCGAACTGCCCGTCCTTCGTCATCGGATCTTTGTATTTCTTGCGAAGATACCGGCCATCCACGAGCACGTCGATGCTCGCGGGGAATGCATTCGGGATGTTTTGGTTTTTGAACCGGTAGAGAGCGATCGCGCGCGCGTACTGTTCACCCCGAAACACCAACTCGGCTTCTTTTTCGCGACGGGCTTCCTGACGCCAGACCGGCATCGCCACCGACATCAGAATTGCCATAATCGCCAGTGCAATCAGCAGGGCCGCCATCGCGTAGCCCCGCTCGCTGCCTTGACCATGTAAACCCATGAGAGTATTATCCTTAGCGCACTTTATGGTAACACAGCATCGGAACCGCCCCGTGCGCGCTCGGGCAGCGTCGTTGCTCGCGGCGATGGCCTTCCTTCTTTTCGCTCCGGCATGCGACAAGGTTCCGTTGCTGGCTCCGGGCGGCACTGTCATCACGCTATTCCCGACTTCCAGCACTGTGCCCCTGAACGGGGAGATCGAGATCGTGGCAACGGCGATCGAGAACGGCACGACGTCGACGACGCCCACGACCCCGACGACACCACCGACGACGCCACCCACGACTCCGACTACTCCGACAACACCGACGCCGCCAACCTCGACGCCGACAACTGGCGCGGGAACGCCGGTGCACAACGGAACGGTGATCACCTTCACCACAACTGTTGGACGGATCGAACCGGCCGAAGCGCGAACAAATAATGGCCAGGTGCGTGTCCGGTTCCTTGCCGGCAACCAGAGCGGCCTGGCAACGATCAGCGCGTTCTCAGGCGGCGCATCCGCCAAGCTCGAGAATATTCGTGTCGGAACGGCAGCGGTCGAGCGGGTCATCCTGAGCGCCAACCCACAGACGCTCGGCACGCAGGGCGGATCGACTGAGGTCACCGCACGCGTCGAAGATGTGAACGGTTTCGGTTTGCCAGGTGTTCCGGTGACCTTTACGACGACTCAGGGTCAGTTCTCGGCGAATCCCGTCACCACGGATCAGAACGGCGTCGCTCGTACGACGCTCACGACGAATCGGCAGGCGGTCGTGAACGTGAATGTCGCGGGTAAGACCGCTGGCGACGCTGGCATCACCATATCCTTGTCACCGCGCACCGGCATAACCATCACGCCGCCGACCGGAACGACCAACGCTGGTGCGCCAGCGGTGTTCACGGTCGGCGTCGCGACGGGTGACACCGCCGCGATCATCCGCGATGTAACGGTCAACTGGGGAGACGGCCAATCGAGCTCGCTCGGCGCGATCAACGGGAACATCACGATCGCACACGTCTACACCGAACCCGGGACGTTCGTGGTCTCGGCTAGAGCGACAGACGCCAGCAATAACGTCGAAACGGTTTCGACCAGCGTCACGATTCTCCCGGCGCAGCCGCCAACCGTCGAAGTGACTGCTGCACCCGCCTCAGCGGCACTCAACCAGAACGTGCGCCTGACTGCTCGCGTATCGGGCAATACGTCCTCGATCATCCGCTACGAATGGAACTTCGATGCGGGCGCGGTACCGCCGACGCTGACGACCACCAGCAACGTGGTCAATGTGCGGTGGACAACTATCGGAACGAAAGTGGTGAGTGTGACTGCAGTGCAGTCTCAGGGTCCGACCGGTGACGGCTTCGCCGCAGTGACCATCACAACCGGTGGCGGTGGCGGTGGCGCAACGGCTTCGAAGAAGTAGGGAGTTCTAAGTTCACGAGGGGCCTGCATTCGCGGGCCCCTCGTTCTTTGTACCGGTCAGGTTTCTACACGTTGGGTTCTACACGGCGGGTTCTACGCGGCGGGTTCTACGCGGCGGGTTCTACACGGCGGGTTCTACACGGCGGGTTCTACACGGCCGGTTCTACATAACGGGTTCGGTGAGTCGATGTACCTGGCGCGGGAGGTTCGGAGCGTGTCCGAGATTTCGTGTGTGGGGCATAGCATTAGGAGTCTGTATGCCCCGCAAACCGAAACCGGGAGAAGCCGAGCGCCGAGATCCTGCCGCCGTTCGCTGCTGAAATCCTCGACCAGATTGTCCGCGATGGCCCGCTCACGGCGGCCGACGTCGAAACCGCGACGCGTCGGTTCAAGAAAGCGCTGATCGAGCGGGCGCTGGGCGCCGAGCTTACGCACC
>Ga0075418_10007290_pt1 | contig 12471 bp, 9 predicted proteins | sample SoiMetdeltSBSDD2_FD_81776 | JGI IMG/M metagenome (GOLD analysis project Ga0075418, IMG submission 81776) | Bulk soil microbial communities from a Populus tree surrounding site in Tennessee, USA - Soil MetaG P. deltoides SBSDD2 | ecosystem: Environmental > Terrestrial > Soil > Tree plantation...
ACACCGAGCACGATGTCCGTGGCGAGGCCATAGCCGCCCCGCTTCATGACGGAGCCAGTCAGCCAGCCGGCCAGCAGGCCGACGACGGCCGTGATCGCGATCGTTTCGAAGTTCATGACGCGCCCTCCCCGGCAAGCGTGGACCGCCGCCTCCCTGAATCTCGGCGATGTCGTCCGGGCGCGCTATTGGACCTTGGTCTAAGCGCTGGCTTAGGAACTTCGCGGGCGCAATGACTCTCCTGGAATTCGGGTCCGAAGCGAGTTACGGCGACAGGCGAGCCATGCTGAAGCCGGCGACCTCGACCTGCCCGGCCCGGCGTCACCGAATTCCACGAGAGTCATTCGCGACGGATCGTTGCCCGGACGACGTGGGGCCGTCGTCCGGGCCTGCGGACTCCGGGTCATCGCGGCCCGCTTTGAGTGCGGCCTGCCTGACGAGGTATTGGTCGATCCTGTCCTCGATTTCGCGTGGGAAGAGCGGCACCGCCCCCACCAGCTCCCGCTGGTAGGCGTGGAGCATGATCTCGCGGAAGATCGGCAGCGCCGCGCGTCCCCCGGTCTCCTTGGCTCCCAGTCCCCGGTTGTCGTCGAAGCCCATCCGGACCGCCACCGTGATGCCCAGCGGCCCGTACGTGGACCCCACGAAGAGGGCGTCGCGGAAGTCGCTGGTCGTTCCTGTCTTGCCCATCACGGGGATCGGGAAGTCGCGGCCGTGTAGGGAATGGGCGGTGCCCTCAGGAATGCGAACCACACCGCGCAACCCCTCCTGGATCAGGCTCAGGTCGGTGGAGCTGAACGCGAGCGTGGCGCGCGCGGCGTCGTAGAGCACCTCGCCCGAGGCGCCCAGCACGCGATCGATGATGTACGGCTCCGCCAGGATCCCCGAGGCCATCGCGCGATAGGCGCCGGCCAATTCCAGCAGCCGTACCTCCGACGCCCCCAGCGCCGTGGTGATGTACGGCTGCAGCGGTGTGCGAACCCCGAGCTCTCGTGATGTCCCCAGCACCCGGGACAGGCCGATCTCGCGGGTAATCCAGACGGCGGCGGCATTGCGGGACTCGGCCAGCGCCTGGCGCATCGCGATCGGCCCTTTGAACTGGTGGTCGTAGTTGGCGATCCACTTCACGGGCCGGTCGGCCCCCATCGACACCGCGATCGGCTCGTCGGGTACCGTGCTGTCGAGGGTCAGCCCCTGGCGGAATGCCGCGAGGTACACGAGCGGCTTCCAGGCCGATCCCGGCTGTCGCAGCGAGCCCGTGGCGCGGTTGAAATCGGAGTATCGCGCGTGGCGATGCTGGTAGAAGTGTCGCCCACCTGCCTCGGCCAGAATCGCCGCGTCGGCGTTGCGCAGCACGACCACCGAACCCTGGATCACCCCTCGCGCTTCCGGGTGCCGCCGTTCATAGAGCGCGAGGCCGGTCTCCAGGGCGTCGTTCACGATGGTCTGCAGCCGCTCGTCCACCGTGGTGTGGATCGAGATCCGCCCTTGAAGAAGGTCCTCGACGCCGAAGTCGTCCGCGCCGTGCCGTTTCAGCTCCTCGAACACGGTGTTGATGACGGCGGGGGCCCGGGTCTGGACCGGACTGTTCTTCGGGGGCACCACGACGACCGGTTCGGCCTGGCACCGCGTCGCGAGGGCCGCGGGGATGGAGCCGTTGCGGGCCATGAGGGCCAGGATCTCGTTGCGTCGCTGCAAGGGTCGCGGGTCGCCGGGCAGTGGGAGATAGTCGCGCGGCGCCTTGGTGATGCCCGCCAGCAAGGCGGCCTTCCCGGCATCCTCCGGCGTGTAGCTCGACAGCGGCTTGTCGAAGTAATATTCGGAGCCGGCGGCGAAGCCATAGCGGCCGTTACCCAGGTAGTTGAAGCTGGCGGAGCGAGCGAAGATCTCGCGTTTGGCCTGCGCTCGCGAGCCGAACCTCCGGCTCATCTCCTCCTCGAGCCAGAGGGCGAGCCGCACCTCCTCCAGCTTCCGGAGGAGCTTGTTGGCGGTCGGGACACCCACGACCACGGCGAGAAGCCGCGAGGCCCGGCTGTCCTGGAAGAGAACGGCTGCGTTCTCGCGGCTCGCCCGGTCCCGGAGAAAATATCCGCGCACGAGCTGCTGGGTGAGCGTCGAGCCGCCCTGGGGGAAATGCAGCCGGACGCCGCCCCCAGCCCACCAGGCACGCATGGAGTTCCTCGCCGTCTTGTAGAGCACCCGCGGCATCGCCCGGTAGTCCACACCGGAGTGGGCGAAGAAGTTCTTGTCCTCGGCCGCCAGGATCGCGTCGCGGAGGACCGGCGGTACCTCGTCGTAGGACACGACGCGCCGGTACTCGCGGGCCAGCTCGATCAGCACGACGCCCCGAGCGTCGTAGACCTTGCCGATCGTGGAGAGCTCGAACCGGACGAAGGGCTCGAGGTCAGGGACGCCGCTCCGATCGAAGTAGATGTGATGGGCGAGCCGTCCCGTCGTGAGCACGAGCAGCACCAGCATCAGAAGCGGCACCGCGAGCCACACGACACGGCGCCAGCATCCCAGCGGGAAGATCATGAGCCCTTGCCATCCAGGTCCCGGGAATCGCCGAGGCGTTCTTCCAGCGGATCCCACTCTAATCGCCGCGAGAGGGCCTGCCCGTTGGACCGGGGTCTACGGTCGCGACGGCGCGCCCAGCATGTGCGGTGAGGCCGCGTAGCATCGCCCGAGTTGCCCTCGCTGCCGCACGGACCTCTCTGACATGGCGGTGCTTCGCGAGCGTCGAGGGCTGGACGATGGCGACAGTGTTCGCGACCGCACCGCGAGGAAAGATCCGGCACGGCATGTGGACCACCGCACCGGTGTGGAGGTATGCGACCGGCTTGTGAGGCTCGATCGGACCGCTGCAGATGGCGCAGACGAGGCCGGAAGCCGCTCGAAGGGGGTGCATGATGGGTCAACACACGTCGCGAAGCGCTTCGATGCGGTCGCTGGTGGCCGGATGCGTCGCGAAGAACCCGCCGCCGGACGTGCGTTCGATCTGCGTGAGCCACGTGAGCGTGTCGATCATCGTGGTGGTGGGATAGCCCGCCCGCTCAGGGGCGTCTGCTTCGCTCGATGAGGTCGAGGTTGCCGATGACGACCACCAACGGATCTCCTGGCTGACCGCGGCGGCCAGGGTCGCGACGGACCGCAGGACCTCCGATGGGCCGGCCGCGGCCATCTGCGAGTCCCTGTCCGTCGTCATGCTGCCGACTCTAACCGGCGGGACGCCGGCCGCCCATTTGGACCTTGGTCCAGTATCAGACCGGGCGACGGCGACGTAGGCTTCAAGCGTGGGCAAGCGACTCGGACTCGTGGTCCTCGTGTTCGCGGTCGCAAGTCCGGGCCTGGGAGACAGGAAGGCGATGGGCAACGACGCCGCAACCTCATACGCACGATGGCGATGACCTCTTTCGGCATCGTCCCGCTGGCTGCTGTTGTGCTGACCCAGACCGCGGTCCTGGCGACGTCGGTGTACCTGCACCGTGCCCTGGCGCACCGATCTTTGGCGGTCCACCCGGTCGCGGATCTGCTCTTTCGGATCGTCCTCTGGCTGACGACGGGACAGGACCGGCGGGAATGGGTGGCCGTCCATCGGAAGCACCACGCATTCGCCGATCGGGAGGGGGATCCCCATAGTCCGAAGCTGCGCGGCTTCTGGCACGTCCAGTTCCTGAACGCCTACTACTACATGCGGGAGGCGCAGAATCCCGAGACGATCCGACGATTTGCCGCGGACATACCCGCAGACCGACTGGATCGCGCCGTCTTCTCCTGGGGTTGGGCCGGCGTCGGGCTGGGCACGACGCTGCTATGCCTCATCCTCGGTTTCTGGCCGGGGCTCATCGCGGCGGCGGCCCATGCCGTTCTGTACGTCTTCGTCCTCGCGCCACTCATCAACGGACTCGGCCACTGGCGAGGCGCGCAGAACTTCAGCAGCAACACCGCGTATAACTCGCTGGCGCTGGCCTGGCTGACGGCGGGCGAGAGTCTCCACAATAACCACCACGCCCACCCCGGCTCACCGAAGTTCAGCATCCGACGGATCGAATTCGATCCATCGTGGGTGGTGATCCTGGCGCTGGCCGCCCTGAGGCTCGTCGTCGTCACCGGGAAGCCGGTCTCCCCACCAGCCCTGGGATGACCGGCACGCCCGATAGCCCGATCCCGGCGAGCTGGCCAGGGGGCGCCATCGGCTGGCTGCAGAGGAAGCCGTCGCTCGACCTGACTTGCCCCCCCTAAGGTCCAATGGTCTCGCGGCAGTCCGGGCGCTTACAGTCAGGAAGAGGAAGGCCTCCATGACCAGGCATCAGGCGCGTCGCATCCTGACCGTGACTCTCCTGCTGGCACTATCGTCGGTGGCCAGCGCTGGGGCTGGCCCGCCCACCGATCAGCTGCGGGAGGGGGTCGATCGAGTCGTCAAAATCCTGCGCGACCCGGCGCTGGCGGGCGATCGACAGGTCGATCAGCGTCGCACGGCCATCGGCGTGGTCGCCAGCGAGATCTTCGACTTCGGCGAGATGGCCAGGCGGTCACTGGGCCCGCACTGGGAGCAGCGAGCACCGGCCGAGCGCGTGGAGTTCACGCGCCTCTTCACCGAGCTGATCCAGCGATCGTACATCGCCAAGGTTGACCAGCAGGGGTCCGCCGTGCGCGTGACCTTTCTGGGAGACACGGTCGACGGGGACTACGCTGTCGTGCGGACGACGATCCCTCTGAGCAACGGACGCATCATGCCCCTCGATTACCGGATGCGTAGCACCGGCGACCACTGGCAAGTGTACGACCTCAGCATGGATGGCATCGGCCTGCTGGCGAACTACCGGTCACAGTTCAACAAGATCATCCGCACCTCCTCGTTCGCGGAGCTCGTGGGAAGGCTCAAGGCGAACAAGGCGGAATTCTCGACGGTCTCGGCATCTCCGGCCAGCGGCAGAGCGGGGAGGTGACTCCGCCCAGCTGACCATGGCTCCACTGTCGCTGACCGGCCGCATCCTCCAGACCGTCGTACGACTCTCCTGCGCCCGGCCGGTGCTGACGGTCTTCGCGGCGGTCGTCCTGGCCGCGCTCGGTGTCGGTTACACGGCGTATGCCCTCAGGCTGGAGACGTCCAAGTTTCACCTGCTCCCACTCCACCAGCCGTACGCCACGCTCTACAAGGACTACGCCGAGGACTTCGGCCAACTCGAGGACGTCGTCGTCGTGGTGGAGAGCCCCACGGTCGAGATCTCCGCGGCCTACGCGACTCGCCTCGCCGGCGTCCTGCGTGACGGCGCCCTGGGGACCGCGCGCATCAGTCATCAGGTCGACCCCGCCCGCCTCCAAACGCACGCCCTGCTGTACGTGTCGCTCGACACCCTGCGAGACACCCTGCGGACCGTGGCCGGTCAGGAAGATCTGCTCGCCGATTTCGCGGCGACGCCGACGCTCGATCGGCTCGTGGCGGGCATCAACCAGAGTATCGGCTCGACCTTCCTGCCCGACGTGTTCGGCCGCGACGCCCCGGAGGATGTGAGCGGCGCTCCCACCCGCCTGCTTCGCGATCTCCTGGTCCAGACGTCGGAGGCGATCGACGGCCGACCGTACCGGTCGCCCTGGGCGAACCTGTTCGGCGCCCCGATTCCCTCCCCGGACGGTGGCTACTTCCTGTCGCACGATCGGCGGCTGCTCTACGTCGTGATCGACCTCGCTGACGCGCCGCGCACGTTCGCCGCCGAGCTGGAGGCGGTCCGCACCGTCCGGCGCGCGATCGCTGAGCTGCGCCCCCAGTTCCCGGCGGTCGCGGCCGGCGTCACCGGAGCGCCCGCACTCTTCAGCGACGAGCTGGTCGCCGCGACTCGCGACGGCGAGATTGCCAGTGTCCTGGCCCTGGTCCTCACGCTCGCGCTCTTGCTGGTCGCGTTCCGGCGGGTCGTCGCTTCGTGTGCGATGCTGGCCGTGCTCGCGCTGAGCCTGTGCTGGTCGCTGGGGGCCATCACCATCCTCGTCGGCCAGCTCACGATCTTCTCGATGATGTTCGTCTCGATCGTCATCGGCCTCGGTATCGACTACGGCATCTTCTTCCTGTTCCGCTATCGGGAAGAGCGCGTGCTCGGCCGGCCCCTCCTGGGGGCCCTGGAGCGCACCGCCGCACGAAGCGGCCCTGGCATCCTGCTGGGAGCCCTCACCGCCGCCATGACGTTCTACATCCTGACCACCGCCGAGTTCCGCGGCATCCGCGATTTCGGTTTCATCTCGGGCACCGCGATCCTGCTCGCGTTCCTGGCGATGCTGACGGTCTTTCCGGCGGCCTTGCTGCTGATCGATCGGTGGCAGAAGGCGCCACGGCCGGCGCCGGGCGGCGATGGTCAGAACGGCGGCCAGGGACCGGATGGCGTCAAGGCGAGCGAGCGCCCGCAGCTGCACGTGCCGGCGCTGGAGTGGCTCGCACGCTATCCGAAGGCGATCCTCACGGCCTCCCTCCTCGCGACGGCGGCATCGCTGTGGGCCGCGCCCCGGGTGGGTTTCGACTACAACATGTTGAATCTCCATGCCGAGGGCACCGAGTCCGTCCTGTGGGAGAGGAAGGCCGCCGCCGCCTCCGAACGCTCGGTGTTCGCAGCGCTCTCGACGGTGACCTCGCTCCCGGAGCTCGAGGCCAGGCAGGCCGCGTTCCGGCGTCTGCCTTCGGTCTCGGACGTCCAGAGTGTGCTATCGGTGTTGCCCGCCCAGCAGACCGAGAAGCTGGCGCTGCTTCACCGCCTGGCGGACGTCGCCGACAGCGTTCACCCGGGCCCGCCGCGCCCCCTCGATCTGGGGGCGCTCACGGTGGCGCTTGGAACCTTGAAGCGCCGACTGGACTTCGCGAGCGGCTCTCCCGCTGACGATGGGCCTGCGGACGAGGTCCTGGCCCTGAGGCGCGCGACCTCGCGCCTCCTCGAACGGCTCCGGGGTCCGGAACGAGGCACCGCTGAAGTCGCGCTGGCCGAGTACCAGCGGCGCCTGGCCGAGGACTTCGCCGGGCAGTGGCGCCGGCTGCAGACTGCGGCGCGTCCGACGTCGCTCACGCTGGGCGATCTACCCCCCGAGCTGCGGCGAAAGTTCATCGGCAAGAGCGGACACCTGCTCCTGCAGGTCTATTCGCGACTCGACCTCTGGGACCGCCTCGGCCAGGCGCGCTTCGTGGAGGATCTGCGGACCGTCGATCCGAACGTCACGGGCCAGCCCGTCGTGGCGTACGAGTCGACACGGCTCATCGAGAGGTCGTTCCGTCTCGGCGTGGTGTACGCGTTCGCCCTCGTCGCGGGCATTGCCGCGCTGATGATCCGCCGTGTGCGCGAGACCGTGCTCGCGATGGTGCCCCTGATTCTCGGAACACTGTGGACGGTCGGGGCCATGCAGGTGGCGGGCCTCAGCTTCAATCTGGTGAACGTCTGGGCACTGCCGCTCATCATCGGGTCCGCCGCCGAGTACGGTGTGAATATCGTGCTCCGGTCGCTCGAATGGACGGGGCAGGGTGGCGGACCGCGGCTGGCCCGGAGCACCGTCCTGGGAGTCTTGTTCAACGGCCTCACGACCATGGCCGGCTTCGGCAGCTTGCTCGTCGCGCACCACCGGGGCGTGTGGAGTCTGGGCTTGCTGCTCGTGATCGGCTCCGCGATGACCCTGACCGCCTCACTGGTCGTACTGCCGACGCTCGTGAGCCTCGGGGGCCGGCGTGTTCGGGCGGCGGCCGAGGAGCACGAGCCCGCGACCTCCCCGGCTACGGTCGTGACGCGCTAAAGCGAAGTGCGGGGCAGACGCCGTCCAGCGTTGCCGCCTCGCGGCGGTCTGCCCCGATTCCCTCGCGCCGCCATGGGGCGTCCCGGCGGGTGGTTCGAAACGTGGGTCGCCGCTCTCTAGGCGACGGTCCGCCCGACGGTCATGCGATAGATCGCCAGCACGACGATGGCACCGAGAACGGCCATGACGAACCCGACGGGATCTCCATCCCGGTACCAGCCCAGCATGCGGCCCACGAACCCTCCGACGAACGCGCCGACGATGCCCAGGAGGATCGTGATGACGAAGCCTCCCGGATCGCGCCCCGGCATGAGGAACTTGGCGACGACACCGACGACCAGACCGAACAGGATCCAGATGAGGATGTGCATGATGCTGCCTCCATGTCGTTACCGTAGTCACCACCAACCCGGCCGGTCCATTGGATCTAAGCCTCACCCTCGCTGTTCCCCGGGGGTGGCCAAGGTCCAATGGACAGTGCGGACGACCGCGCTCAGACTCGAGTCGTGCCGAGCCGGTTCTTTCTCGATACCCGCACCGCGGAAGCCACCTGGACCATTCTGGTGATCCTCGGCGTCATTGCCCTGGCCTACGCCGTGCGCGGCGTGCTGCTGTTGATCGCCCTGTCACTGTTCTTCGCGTACCTGCTGTTTCCCGTGGTGCGCCTGACGCAACGATGGGTGATGCCGCGCCGCTCGGCGGCGATCGCGATCGTGTACCTGGTGCTGCTGGCGGCCGTGGTCGGGACGGGCATTGCCGTCGGGCCCCGTCTGTCGAGCGAGGTGCAGAGCCTGGCGCAGAAGCTCCCGGAGATGTCGACACAGATCCAGAACGGCCAGATCGTCGAACGCCTCCTCCAGCGCCGGGGGTGGGAGTGGAGCGAGATCGCCGAGATCGAGCGACTGGCCCGGACTCACATGGGCGGGCTCATCGGATATGCGCAGCAGGCCACGGCGGCGCTGGTGAAGTGGCTCGCCGGCGCCTGGGTCATCGTGCTCATTCCCGTCCTGGCCTTCTTCATCCTGAAGGACGCCGAGCAATTCGCCTCCTCGACCATTTCGCGGCTTCGCCAACGAGGGCATCGCGGGATCGGGTGGGGGCTCGCCGAGGATCTTCACGTCCTCTTGGGTCAGTACGTCCGAGCGCAAGTGCTGCTGGCCCTGATCACGTTCGTCGTCTGGGCGATGGTCTTCCTGGCGGCCGGCGTGCCGTATGCGCTGGTCCTCGCCGCCGTCGGAGGCGCCCTCGAGTTCATTCCCGTGGTCGGTCCGCTCAGCGCCGGAGTCCTCGCCATCGGGGTGAGTCTCTTCGGCGGCTATGCGCATCCGTGGCTTCTCGCGGCATTCGTCCTCGTCTGGCGGGGCGTCCAGGACTACGCCTGCGTCCCCCTCATCATGGGGCGCGGCATCGAGATCCATCCCGCGCTGGTGATCCTCGGGGTGCTGGCGGGCGGGGAGATAGCGGGTGTCGCCGGGATGTTCCTGTCCGTTCCGATCATCGCGGCTGTCCGGATCGTCTGGCGGCGGGTGCAGACGCCCGGCACGGCGTCGGCGCCTCACCGGGAGCTCGACCGATCGGTCGCATCACCGCGGCGGCTGTGAGTCCCGCGCTCGTTCCGGACCGATGCGCGTCCAACGTGGCCGACATCCCGCGCCGTCTGACGCCAGCGGGCGTCTGGGCGCTGCTCGGTGAGGCGCTGTACGAGTGGTACGAGGACCGGGCGCCGAGGCTGGGCGCGGCGCTGGCGTACTACACCGTCTTCGCGCTGGCGCCGGGGCTGATCGTCATCATCGCCGTCACCGCGCTCGTCCTGGGGAAGGCGGCGGCCCAGGGTCAGATCTTCGAAGAGGTCCGGGACCTCGTCGGGATCGCCGGCGCCCAGGCCATTCGGGCCGCGATCGAGAGCGCCGGCAGCGCGGGGAGCAGCCTGTACGCCACCGGCCTCGGCGTCATCACGCTGGTCTTCGGGCTCTGGGGCGTCTTCGGGGAGCTCCAGGACGCGCTCAACACCATCTGGGGCGTGACGACCAGGCCCGGGCGGGGCGTGCTCGGTATCATCAAGGCGCGGTTCTGGTCGTTCACGGTGGTTGTCGGCGTGGGTTTCCTGCTGCTCGTCTCCCTGGCCGCCAGCGCGTGGCTGGCGGCGTTCGGACGGTTCTTCGCCGGGCTGTTGCCGCTGCCGGCCGCGGTGATGCAGACGGCCAACGCGCTCGTGTCGTTCGTCGTGATCGGCCTCATGTTCGCCGTGATCTACCGGCTCCTGCCGGACGTGCGGCTGGCCTGGCGGAACGTGTGGGTCGGCGCCGCGGTGACGGCGCTCCTCTTCACTCTCGGCAAGTCGCTGATCGGGCTCTATCTGGGCCGGAGCGCGGCCGCGTCGGTGTACGGGGCGGCGGGGTCCTTCGTCGTCATCCTGATCTGGATCTACTACTCGGCCCAGGTGTTCTTCTTCGGCGCCGAGTTCACGAAGGTCTACTCGCGGCACTTCGGAGCGAACGTGGTCCCCGACTCGACCGCGGTCACCCTCACGGCCGAGGCCCGGGCTACGCAGGGTATGGATCGCGGCAAGCAATCGCGACGCGCGCGGCGTGGAGGGCGTGCCTAGGGCGGCTGTGCGGGGACGCTCGCGGATCAGGCGCGTCCGGCGAGTTGAGCCACGGCTCTCGCCAGAGCGACCGGGTCGATCGGCTTTGCCAGATGCCGGGTGTAGCCGGCGGTCAGGACGCGTTCGCGATCCTCCGGCCGCACGTAGGCGGTCAGCGCCAGCGCGGGCACCTGCCCGCCCTGCTCCAACGGTAGCGCTCTCACGGTTTGGATCAGGCTGTAGCCGTGCTCACCGGGCATGGCGATGTCACTCACCAGCACGTGCGGTTTTGCGCGCTCGAACGCCGCGACCGCGGTCCGGACCGACGTCGCCGTCGTCACCTCGGCGCCATATTGTCCGAGGACCGTCGCGACGAAGTCCCGAGTGTCGTCATGGTCGTCGACCACCAAGACGCGAATGTCGGCGAGGGTCGGCGGAGCCACGGGGAGCTTCCCTGGCTCCCGCTGCTCGATGTCGGCCTCCGGGCCGAGGGGGAGGACCACGCTGAACGTGGCTCCTTGTCCCGGGCCGGGACTCTCGGCACGGACGGTTCCCTCGTGCTGTTCCACCAGATAGCGCGTGAGCGCGAGGCCGAGCCCGAGGCCGGCGTACGGTCGAATGATGGAGCTTTCACCCTGCCGAAAGCGCTCGAACAGATGCGGCAACAGGTCAGCGGCGATGCCTTCCCCGGTGTCGCGGATTTGAAGCTCGACATGCGCGTCAGCGCGTGCGAGACGCACCTCGATGCTGCCGCCGGCCGGCGTGAACTTGAGCGCGTTGGACAGGAGATTCCCGACGGCCTGCTGCAGGCGGACCGAGTCGCCGAGCACCCAGGAGGGATCGGAGCCGAGCGCCGACTCGAGCTGGACGCGCTTGATGCTCGCCGCCGGGCGGATGGCCTCGACCGCCGCTTCGAGCACGCCTCGGAACGCGAGCGGACGGCGCTCGATCCTCAGCTTGCCGGCAATGATTCTCGAGACGTCGAGCAAGTCTTCGATGAGCCGCGTCTGCAGCACCATGTTGCGCTCGATGATCTCGACGGCGTGCGCGGACTGGTCGCGGTCGAGTTTCCCGGAGCGCAACAAGTGGGCCCAGCCGAGCATCGCGCTGAGGGGCGTGCGGAGCTCGTGCGAGAGCAAGGCGAGGAACTCGTCCTTCATCGCGCTGACACGCTCGAACTCGTCCGCACGCTTCTGGATCTCGTTCTCGAGCTGCCGACGCGCGTCGACGTCGATGAAGGCCATGACGGCGCCGTCGATCTTGTCGTCGATATCGCGGTAGGGCAGGACACGGACGGAGTACCAGTGGCCGTCCTGATCCTGGACGTCGCCCTCCCACGGCGAGAGCGTGCCGATCACGCCGAGCAGCACCCGCTCGACGTCCTCGAGCACGATCTTCCAGCGAATGTCCAGGATCGAGCGCCCGATGTCGGTGGGCACCACGTTCAGGACGCGGTTGGCTATCCCCGTGAACCGGCGGATTCGAAGGTCGGGGCCCACGATGAGGATCGGGATCGTCACGCTGCTCAGGATGTTGGCCAGATCGCTATTGAGGCGACCGAGCTCGGCATTGCGCGCTTGCAGCTCGTCGTTGACCGTGCCGAGCTCTTCGTTGACGGACTGCAACTCCTCCTTGGACGTCTCCAGCTCCTCGTTCGTGCTCTGCAGCTCCTCGTTGGCCGACTGCAACTCCTCCGAGGCGGACTTGAGCTCCTCGTTGGCCGCCTCCCGTTCGTTGATGATCGCCTGCAGGTACTCCTTGGTCGACTCCAGCTCCGCTCTCAGGGCCTGCGTGGTCTGTTCCTGGCCCGGGGGCCTCCTGGGGCCGGCACCGTGGCGTTTGCTCGGGGACGCGGCGGGCGACGGGCTGTCCTCGAAGAGGACGAGGAAGGCGCCGGGCTCGGCGCGGCGCGCGGTCGATGAGCGGAGCGGAATCACCGCGACGTTGACCCGCACGAGGCCACCATTCCGTCGCACGTGGGCGCCGTCCTTGCGGACCGGAGCCCCCGCGGCGCGCGCACGCATGAGCGCGGCGCGCACGTCAACGAGCAAGCCCTCGCGGAGCAACTTCAGGAGATTGAAGCTGGCGGCACCGGACGGCATCTCCAGATAGGGGCCCGTGCGACCGCG
>Ga0075418_10007292_pt1 | contig 12469 bp, 8 predicted proteins | sample SoiMetdeltSBSDD2_FD_81776 | JGI IMG/M metagenome (GOLD analysis project Ga0075418, IMG submission 81776) | Bulk soil microbial communities from a Populus tree surrounding site in Tennessee, USA - Soil MetaG P. deltoides SBSDD2 | ecosystem: Environmental > Terrestrial > Soil > Tree plantation...
GACCGAGATGGCCGAGTACCTGAAGACGCACGCCGCGCCGCACTACTCGCTCGTCCTCGATTCCGAGTTTCCCGTGGTCGTGGGCGAGAAGGCATGGGACGGCTTGGCGGTCGTGACTCCGCTCGCCGGGCGCGGGCAGTCGAACAAGCTGTTCACCGTCTCGTCGATCGACGCCGGGTTGGCGCCGAGCATCGTTCCCGATCGCGCCGAGGTGAAGCTGCGATGGATCGAGGGCGCGCCGGACTGGACGAAGTTCGCCGCCGCGCTGCGCGCGACGAAAATGCCGGAAGGGACGCGCATTGTCGTGGGCGGAGACGACACCGATGTCCTGCGCGTGATCGCGTACGGCAAGTCGGCGCACTCCGGCGTGAATCTCACCGGCGGTCGCAATGCCTTGGTCGCGCTCGCGCGCGCGGTCGAAGGCAAATTGCCGAGCGGCGGCGCAAACGATCTCCTGACCTTCGCGCGCATCGCGGGCGAAGATCTCCACGGCACAGGCCTCGGCATCAAGGACGAGGATCCGATCTGGGGCCGCTACGGCGTGAACGTCGCGACGGTGAAGCCGGTCGAAAGTGATCCGTCGACGTTCATGCTCTACATCAATCTGCGGCGCATCCCGCCGCGCACCGGCCCTCAGTCCCGCGCGCATCTCGAAAAATTCGTCGCGGACTTCAACAAGCGTACGGGCGCGTCACTCGTCGTCGACGACAAGCTCTCCTATTTCGCCGACGAGCCCCTCGGCTTCGACACGAATGCGCCGATCGTCAAGCGGCTGATGACGGTCTACACGCGGGCCACTGGCGAGAACGCGAAGCCGGCGATCTCCGGCGGCGGAACGTACGCGAAACGACTTCCGAACGCGATCGCGTTCGGCATGTGGTTCCCGGGCAAACCGTATCCCGGTCACGACGTCGACGAGAAGATTCCGATCGACGATCTGCATCGCGGCGCGCGCGTGTTGATTCATGCGCTGGTGGATCTCGCGACGGGACCGAAGATCGAGAAGGCATTCGGAAAGTAGTTGCGAGTAGCGAGTAGCGAGTTGCGTGTGCGTTGTCGTGAGCCGGAGAATGTGCCCCAAGTCGAGGAAGCTCGCGCAACTCGCAACTCGTAACCATGCTCGCGGAGTTCATCACCTACACGCGCCGTCTCGTCGTCCTCACCGGCGCAGGCTGCAGCACGGAATCGGGGATTCCCGATTACCGCAGTCCGGGAGGTGCGTGGACGCGGCACAAGCCGATCTACTACAGCGCGTTCGTGCGCAGTGCGGAGGTGCGGCGGTTCTACTGGGCGCGCAGTTTTCGCGGATGGCCGCGGTTCGATCGCGCGCGGCCGAACGCGGCGCATCGCGCGCTCGCCGAGCTCGAGTCGCACGGCCGCGTGCATCAGCTGATCACGCAGAACGTCGACGATCTTCATCAGGAAGCGGGGAGCCGCGCCGTGCTGCAGTTGCACGGACGCAATCGCGTCGTCGTTTGCCTCGAGTGTCGCGGCGAGTTTCCGCGCGAGGAGATGCAGGAGCGGCTCGCGGCTCTGAACGCGCGGTGGCTCGAGAGCGCGCCGTGGCATCACCTCAGCGCGGACGAGGCGGAGTTCGCGCCGGATGGCGACGCGGACGTCGCGGCGAGCGTCGTGGGCGGATTTCGCGTTCCCGAATGCCATCGCTGCGGCGGCGTGCTCAAGCCCGCGGTCGTGTTTTTCGGTGAGTCGGTTCCGCAGGAGAAGGTCGCGTACGCGATGGGACGCGTCGATGAAGCGGATGCGCTGCTCGTCGTCGGCTCGTCGCTCACGGTGTGGTCGGGATTTCGATTCGTGAAGCGCGCGGCCGATCGCGGCGCTCCGATCGCGATCGTGAACATCGGCCCGACGCGCGGCGACGAGCTCGCGTCGATCAAGATCGAAGCGAAGTGCGGCGAGGTGCTCAGCGAAGCGGTGCGACAACTATGAGCATCCCTCACTTCGACATCCCTCTCGATCTTCCGCATGCGGGCCGTCTCGCGTCGCGCATTCTTCGTTTGCTCGAGCGTCACTGCGAAGAGCTCGATGTCGACGCGCCGGAAGCGGTCGAAGTGGCGGAGCAGCTCGACGCAATGCTGTTCAAGTACGTGGCGACCGAAGAGAATCCCGAAGAGCCCGAAGCGACGGAAGTGCGCGACAAAGCGGCCGCCTTCGCACGCGCTCTCGTCGACAAGCTCGAAGCCGCGCACATCGCCGGCGACCGCCTCGGCCAATTCATCCGCAATCTCTTCGAATGCCTCGAGCTCGGAGAGGAAGGTGCGAAGATTTCGCTGAGGGCGGGAGAGAATCCGACATCGTTGCAACGTCCGATTTAGGTTTTCCCCATCCGCCCTCCCGGTTTCCGCTCCACCGCCCGGCCGGTTTCCACCCACCCACACACCCGGTGCTCGTTTTGTCGTCGCCTGAATGATTTTAGGAATGAGCTGGGTGTGGATGCGGAAACTCAGCGACCTCGCGTCAAGCGCGGCGAACCACCACGAACTCCTGCGTGTCGTACTCCTCGTCTGCGAGGAGGATCGGCTCCCGCCGGAGAAGCTGCTGCCGCAGATACGTGTGGATGACCACCTTCGCGCGCAACTGCTCGAGCTGCGCGCCGGTGGCTGGAGTCTCGCTGTCGAAGATGGAGTGACGACGGACCTCGTCCTCCAATCGCTCGACCTGCTTGCGAAGCCAGTCGGTGTAGCTCATGCGATGCATATTCGGTCGGAAATGGAAGAAGTTGCGTGAGGGGAATCACGCGTTTGCCGTTCGGTGACGAGCGTCAGGTTGCCACCGCCCGCCCACCCGGTGGTCCGCCCGCCCTCACGCCGGTTTCCACCCGCCCAGCGCACCCGGTGCTCGTCTTGCCGTCGCCTGAATGTTCCACCCAATCAGGCGACGACAAACCGAACAACGGGTGTGCTGGGCGGGCGGAAACCGGGCGGGCGGAAGGGTGGAAACCCCAGCACCCAGGTTATACTCTCCGCCAATCCACCACTCCATAGATCCCGAAAGGAAGGGCAGCGCATGAGCGTCCTCGGTTTTCCACGGGTCTACTTCAACGGCTACATGGAATGGGATGTCTGCACCGCGAACAACAACGACTATGTCGAGATGTACGCGCAGGCGGACGCCGCGCTGAATTGGGATTTCCTCGCCAAACAGGATCCGCCCATCACGCGCGAGAACTTCAAACAGCTCTTCATGCCCTGGGTGATCAAGCCGCACGATGACTCCTGTCCGAATTTCACCGCCAGCGGCAGCACATCGACCACGCCCGACTCCTGTTGCAGCTCTTACAAGAAACACATGACCAGCCGCTGGAACTACTACGGCAGCGGCGGATGTCAGACCGTGCAATACCAGAGCAACGTCACCGTCACGACCGGCGGCGTGATCGGGTATGGCCAGCCCCTCGATCCCGATCCGTTCATCGGTCAGGCCGTGACGATTCTCGGCAACGCCAAGAGCAACTACCAGCCCTCGGCGCGTCTCGTCGACGTCAATCCCGGATGCCCGTGGTCGAGCCAGATCTTTTTCGAACAGCTCTACATCGGCGATCCGACGTCGGATCTCTACATCGGCGGCGTGCCTCACGTGCGGATGCACTCGCGCGCGTTTTACGCGCCGCGCTCGCTCGATCCGAATCTCTTCATCGCCGGCGCAGTCGGCGTGTTGTTCCAGTGCACGATTCCGAACGACGCGCTGATCTACAGCAACGGGCAGAGCTCGCCGCTGCTGCAAGCGCTCATTCACGCGGCGACCGATTCGGGCGGATTGATGATCCGTTTCACTGCGTATTCGACGCAGTATTACCAAAACGGAATCTTCAACTCCAATCAGGCCTTCGCCGATTGCGACGCGCTCTATCAGGGCTACCAAAGCGGCTACACCGGATCCAATCCTGCGTACAGTCGCATCACCGGAACGATCGGCGCTTGGAACAAGGGCGAGCTCTCGACGGCGCCCGGCGGTCATTTCCTCACGCCGCAAACGGTGATTCCGACCCCGACGTCTACCGCCGCCATCAAAGTCACCGAGCCGGTGGGACACGCAGCGCGCGTGCTCGCGACCAATGGCGGCGGTCCGCCGCCGTTCCCGTTCGGCGCGATCTTCGCGGAGCTCAACAAGCAGTACAACCTCGTCTCGCTCGATCTGAGCAACGCCATCCTCGAGCAGACGGCCGATGCGCAACGATACGACTACGGCCCGATCACCGTCGGTGTGCAGAACGGCTCGTTCCAGCCGATCGGCACGATCCAGTCCGCGCAGTATCTGCAGTCGGGATTTTTCGCGACGTCAGGACTCGTCGATGTGGAGCTCAGCGTCGCGTTCGATCAAGTGGAGGATTTGCTCAAAGACGGTCTCCTCGGCCTGCAGGTGACCGCCGGCGGAAAAACGTTGCTGGCCTCGAAAGAACAGGCGCTCGTCGCGGAGACCGATGACCGCGGGGTCTATGTCGATCAATGCCGCATCGCAGAGATCTCCGTGCAGGTGCGCCACAAAAACAAACTGCCACCCGACGGGACGAGCGTGTACCTCGCGCAGTATTTCCCGTGGCTGCTGAAGCTCGGCTCGAGTTGGTGGCAGCGGTTCGGAACGACGCCCACCGATCCCAGCGATCCGGCCAAGATCTGCAACGTCCTGCCGTCGAGTGAATACGTCAGCTTCATCGGCACCGGCAGCGATGGTGCGGTTCCCGTCACGGATGGATACGCGAAGTTTCAGATCGCCGCGCAGGCGCCGGGATTTCCGGCCATCGCATTTTTCCCGTTCCTCCAAGGCGATTCCGTGCCGGTGCCGCCCGACTCGATCACGTTTGGTTTCACGAACAAAGACACGCCGCAACTCGGCACCGCCTATTTCTCCTCCGCGCGCGTGATGCCGTTCGACAACGACCTGCCGCAGAAATTCGTCGATCTGTGGAACTCGAAATACGATAAGGACGCGGCCTGGTATTTCGTCTACCACGAGATCCTCTATCTCTATGACATGCTTTTCCCGATCATGCAGTCGATCGTGAACCTCGGCGATCAGAAGGAAGTCGAGAAGCACATTCGAAGAATTCTCGAGCTCACCGCCGCGGGCAACGTGCAGCGCAACACGCTCTACATGCCGGTCACGCGCGATCTTTCCGCCGGCAAACGACTCGTCATCGAAGCCTATGGCGGACTCGTGATCGCAGGATTCCCGCAACAGCCGTTAGGTCCGATCAACGTTCCGTGTGATCAATAGTTGGCGGTTGGCGGAATTGCTCCACCGCCAACCGACAACTGCCAACCGCCAACCGTTTTCAAAACCGCCCCACCCAGATCTCGTCGTTTGCGTCGGTATAAGCGATGAACCCGCCCGACAAAAACGGCGTGACGTTCGACGTCAGGGGATCGCGCGTGAATTTCGCGTCGTACTGCAGCGGATTCGTGGCAATGCAGATCTGGTTCGCGTGGTCCGCGGAAGCCCAGGTTGCGATGGTTTCCGGCGATCCCGAGACGGCGACACCGGTCGCGCTTCCGTCATCGTCGTCGAGCTCCTTCATGTGCAGATCGCCATCGGCGTCGACATCGGCGATGAACACACTTCGTCTGTCGTTCGTGCCGGTCCACCCGAGGGTGAGGTTGACTTCATTGCCGCCCAGACCCGGCGAGGCAAATGACGTGTCGTCGTCGTAGGTCTTCAGGTTGCCGAATTCGAGCTTCTCGCTCGCGAAGGCCGTATGGAGATGGCCGTCGTCGCCAGTCCACGCGATCCAGAGGCGCGCGGTCCACCACGCCAGCGACGGACGCTGGCTCGTCGTGTCGTCGAGCGTGTTTTGGTAGCCGCCATCGATTTGGATCACCTCGACATTGCCCTTGGCATTGCCATACGCCACGACGATACCGGTCAAATATCCTTCGGAGCCCATGACGATGCTGGGCCCCGTCGTGACGCCGGCCGCAACCTCGTCCTTCAGCGTCCAGACGATCTTTCCGCTCGCCGGCGGCTGACTGTGGGCCAGTTGCACGCCACCTTCGGCGTCGGTCCAAGCGAGCCAGAGGTTCTTTCCGACCTTGCAAAGAGTGAAATCGAGTTTCGTCGTGAATCCTGTGGGCCACATGTCATGGATGGGCATACGTACCTCCTGAAGAAAGGATAACCGCCAGCCACCAACCGCCAACTGCCAAGCACTTACAATGGCCCGGTCCATGTCGTCCCTCACCACTGGAACGCGGCTCGGTCCGTACGAGATCGTCGCGCGCATCGGCTCGGGTGGAATGAGCGAGGTGTATCGCGCCTTCGATGCCCGCATCGGCCGCGATGTCGCGGTGAAGGTTCTGCCTCCGGCGTTCGCGAAGTTCGCCGATCGCATGCATCGCTTCGAGCAGGAAGCGCGTGCCGCCGGCGCGCTCAACCATCCGAATCTGCTGACGATCTTCGACGTCGGAAAATCCGAGGGACGGCCGTACATCGTCACGGAACTGCTGGAGGGGGAGACGCTGCGCGGTCAGATTCGCGAGAACGGCGCGGCGACGCGTCTGCCGATTCGCAAGGCGATCGACTACGGGATCCAGATCGCGAACGGCCTCGCGGCCGCGCATGACCGCGGCATCGTGCATCGCGATCTCAAGCCGGAGAATCTCTTCGTCACCAAAGACGGCCGGGTGAAGATCCTCGACTTCGGCGTTGCGAAACTGCGCAGCGCCGACGACTTCGCGCTCTCCGACGACGACACGATGGAGCAGGACACCTCGCCGGGCACGGTGATCGGCACCGTCGGCTACATGTCGCCCGAGCAGGTCCGCGGCCAGGGCGTCGACGGACGAAGCGACATCTTTTCCCTCGGCACTCTGATGTACGAGATGGTCGCCGGCGAGCATCCGTTCCGCAGCGAGTCGCCCGCGGACACGATGTCGTCGATCCTGCGCGAGGATCCGCGCGAGCTCTCGTCTGTGAATCCAAACGTGACGCCGGGACTCGAGCGCGTCGTTCGTCATTGCCTGGAGAAAAATCCGGAGCAGCGATTCCAGTCGGCGCGCGATCTCGCATTCCATCTCGACATGCTCACCAGCGGATCGGGGGTCGCGCTCGCGGTCCGCGAGCCGCGATCGATCAAACGACCGCTGCTCGTTGCGGCCGGCGTCGTGGCGCTGCTCGCGGCCGGATTCTTCGTCGCGTCGCTCGTTCGCAATCGCGCGGCGAGCGCGTCGGAGCCGGCGTTCACGCAGCTCACGTACCTCGATGGTGTCGAAGTCGCGCCGTCGATCGCGCCCGACGGCAGGTCCTTCGTCTTCACGCGCGGCGGCGACATCCACCTGCAGCGCGTCGGCGGACGGAACGCGATCAATCTCACGAGCCGGTGCACGGCGGCCGATACTCAGCCCGCGTTCTCGCCGGACGGATCGATGATCGCGTATCGATCGGACTGCGAGGGCGGCGGAGTCTTCGTGATGGGCGCGACCGGCGAGTCGTCGCGGCGCATCACCGCCGAGTGCCATAACCCGTCGTGGTCGCCGGACGGGACGAAGCTCGTTTGCGCGACCGAGCCGGTGAACTACACGCCCACTTCGCGCGGCACGACCAGCGGCCTGTGGATCATCGACGTGAAGACCGGCGCACGGCGATTGTTGTTGGGCAAGGATGCCGTGCAGCCGAGCTGGTCGCCGAACGGACAACGCATCGCCTACTGGGGCATGGCCACGGAGTCCGCGCAGCGCGATCTCTGGACCATCGATCCTTCCGCGCCCGATCCGTCGAAGACGATCGTTGCGGCGACGAACGACGCGGCGGTGGATTGGAATCCGGTCTGGTCGCCTAACGGTCAACATCTTTACTTCGGCAGCGATCGCAACGGGACGATGAACTTGTGGCGGGTGCGCATCGATGAGAAGAGCGGAAAGACGCACGGCGAGCCGGAGCCGGTGACGACGCCGGCGCGGTTCAGCGCGCACTATTCGCTCTCGCGCGACGGCACGCGCATGGTCTTCGCGGCCATCGATCAGAGCGAAGAGATGCGTACGCTGCGCTTCGATCCGGGGGCGGGCGCGGTGGCGGGCGACGAGCGCGTCGTGCTCAATGGATCGTTTCTCGTCTTCAGCTCCCAGGTCTCGCCCGACGGCCGCTTCGTCGCGGTGACGAATCGCGGCGGGCAGGAGGATCTGTTCGTGATCGAGATCGCCACCGGCGAGGTGCGGCAGCTCACGAACGACGCCGCGCGCGACCGCGGCGCGGTCTGGTCGCCGGATGGATCGAAGATCTACTTCTATTCGCAACGCGACGCCAGCCGCTACGAAATCTGGAGCATCAACGCGGACGGTTCCGGCCTAACACGCATCACCCGCACGACCGGACGCAGCGTCTGGTATCCCGCGGTCTCCGCGAACGGAAAGCATCTGTCGTTCTACAACGACGAACACTCCTTCACCCTCGACCTCTCGCAGCCGAGCGCGAAGATCGAGCAACTCCCGCCGGCAGGCGAGGGACTGCATCCCGCGATGATGGCCTGGTCGCCCGACGCGACGATGCTCGCCGGCGAGCTCCGCCCGCGACCCGGCCTCGCGATCTACAACGTCGCCGAGCGCACCTACCGCCTACTCACCTCCACCGGCGCCCGGCCGATCTTTCTGCCGAACCACCGCGAGATCCTCTTCAGCGACAGCGGCAACCTGCGCATCGTCGATGTGAAAAGCGGAGCAATTCGCGATGTGGGTTTCCGTGCAGGCGCGATGAGCCTGTCCGCAGATGGAAAGACGCTCGTCTACTCCGAGCGCCAAACGCAATCCGACATTTGGATGCTGGAGTTCGTGGGGCCGGCCGCTGGCCGGCCGTGACGCCGGCTGCCAGCCGGCGCAGCGCGCGCCAGCGGCGCGCGGAACGGCGGGCCGGTGGCCCGCCCCACGGCTACACCGCTTTCTTCGCCTTCTTCGCCGCCACTTCGCGCGCGGAATGATCCAGCGTCATCTTGCGAATGCGGATCGATTCCGGCGTCACTTCCACCAGCTCGTCATCCTCGATCCACTCGAGCGTCTGCTCGAGCGTAAGGAGGCGCGGCGGTGTTAGGCGCACGGCAATGTCGGAGCCGGAGGCGCGCATGTTGGTGAGATGTTTCGCGCGGCACACCTGCACGACCATGTCGACGTCGCGCGAGTTCTCGCCGACGACCTGCCCGCCGTAGACCTTCACGCCGGGCCCGAGGAAGAACGTCGTGCGCTCCTGGAGCGGCTCGATCGCGTAGGCGGTCGTGTCGCCGGCTTCCTTTGCCACGAGAGCGCCGCGATTGCGGCTCGCCAGCTCACCGCGATACGGACCGTACTGGAGGAACGTGTGATACAGCAAACCAGTGCCGCGCGTTTCGCTGAGGAACTCGGTGCGGATGCCGAACAGACCGCGCGTCGGAATCTTGAACTCGATGCGCACGCGTCCCGTGCCGGGATTGACCATGTCCGTCATCTCGCCGCGGCGCTGCTGGATGTTCTCCATGATCGGACCGACGTGCGCCTCTTCGATGTCGACGACCAGCGCCTCGTACGGTTCCATCGTCCGGCCGTCGATGTTCTTGAGGATGACCTGCGGACGCGAGAGCGCGAACTCGTAGCCTTCGCGGCGCATGTTCTCCGCGAGGATCGAGAGGTGCAGCTCGCCGCGTCCCGCGACTTCGAAGCGGTCCGCCTGACCGGTCTCGCGCACTCGCAGCGCGACGTCTTTGCGCAGCTCGCGATCGAGACGGTCTTTGATGTTGCGCGAGGTGACGTATTTGCCTTCCGTGCCCGCGAACGGCGAGTCGTTGACCATCCAGAACATCGACACGGTCGGCTCGTCGATCGCGATCGGCTCGAGCCGCTCCGGCGCATCCGCGGCGGAGAACGTCTCGCCGATCTCCACGTCCGCGAAGCCCGCGATGGACACGATCTCGCCCGCAGCCGCTTCCTCGACTTCCTCGCGCTTGAGACCCTCGAACACCTGCAGCTTCGTGACGCGGCCTTTCTTGTGTGTGCCGTCGCGCAGGATCAGTACGACATCCGAGCCCTGGCGAATGCGGCCGCGCTGCACGCGGCCGACGCCCATGCGGCCAACGTATTCGTTGTAGTCGATCGCGCTGACGAGAAGCTGCATCGCCCCCTCGGCATTGCCCGGAGGCGGCGGGATGCGCTTCAGGATCGCATCGAACAGCGGACGGCAATCTTCGGTCGTGTCCTTGAGCTCGTGCCGCACGATGCCTCTGCGCCCGATCGCATAGAGGATCGGGAAGTCGAGCTGCTCGTCCGATGCGCCGAGCTCGATCATCAGATCGAACACTTCGTTGACGACTTCGTTCGGACGCGCGTCGCTGCGATCGATCTTGTTGATGACGACGATCGGCAGTAAGCCGAGTCCCAGCGCTTTCCGCAGCACGAACCGCGTCTGCGGCATCGGTCCCTCGGCGGCATCGACGAGGAGAATCACGCCGTCGACCATCGACAACACGCGCTCGACTTCACCGCCGAAATCGGCGTGGCCCGGCGTGTCGACGATGTTGATCTTCACTTCGCTGGGATGGACGAACTCCGCGGGGAGATCGTGGCCGCTCGCGGTGTGCGTTTCCTCGTGATGCACCGGATGGCCGAGGGCGTCGGGTTGATCGACGAAATAGCGGACGGAGGTGTTCTTCGCGAGGATGGTGATGCCGCGCTCTTTCTCGAGGTCGTTCGAGTCCATGACCCGTTCGTCGACCTGCTGATTCGCGCGGATGGCGCCCGCCTGTTTGAGGAGCGCGTCGACGAGCGTCGTCTTCCCATGGTCGACGTGGGCAATGATGGCAACGTTGCGGATGTCGTATCGGAACTGCTGCATGCGCGCGGGTTAAACCTTTGGACGCCTGTCGAATTCCATGGCGGACACGTCCGTCCTTCCATCGGTCTATACTGAAGCAAAGGCGCCAACTTCCATGGCCGCACCAAAGAAGAAGGAACCGAAGTATCCCCGCCGGTTCTGGATCAATCTGATTCTGTTCATCCTCGTCGCGACAGGCGCGTGGCTCTGGTTCAACGTTCATCTGAAGCCGCACGTCGACGAGCGATGGTTCGGCGGCGTGACGATTGCCGCGGTGGCGGCTTTCGTCGCCGGACTGGTGAAGGTCTTCATCGGCGACGACGCCACGAACGAGCTTCGTGCGCGAATGCGGCAGCCCCGGTCGACATGGACGCTGCTCGCACTCGCGCCGGTCGTCGCGCTCGCGCATTGCGTCACCGCCACGATTTATCTGCGCGCCGATTCTTCCGTCCGCCCGCGCCATGTCTTCATGGTCACGCGCGAAGGTGAAGAACCGGAGCGCGTCGAGATCACGAAAACGAATCCCGAGCATGCGATCACCGGGTACTTCGGAAGGATGACGATCAAGATCGCAACCGTCGATCCGCCGGGATATCGCGACAAGACCGTCGACGCGTTCATGGGCGTCCGGGATGTCGAGCTGCCCGATCCGACTACCGCGAAGTCTCCGCATCTTCTCCGGCTCGTGCCGGGACGCAACCTCATTCGCCGGCTCCGCCCTGACCGGAGCAATCCTCAGTTCCAGCTCACGGTATCCCGCGACGGCCGCGAGCTCTTCAACCGGCGGGGACTGAAATTTGAAACGATTTACCTCGGATCCGCACTACACGACATGGAGATGGAGAACGCGAAGCCCGAGTTCTCCCGGGAGCTCGAGGAGTACGCGCGCATGCTGCAGACGCGCGAGCAGGACTTCCCGTCGCTCATTGCGAAATGGCTCAATCACAAGACCGGGATCGAGCCGGCCGACGACTTCCGCGACGGCGATCACATTCGAGTGCTGGTAAAGGACAACCGCGGACGCACGACGTTCGACCAGACCGTCGACATCCGGAAGGATCAGAAGATCAAGACGCTCTTTTTGACGGGGTCGCAATGAAATCGATCATGTTCGCCGTCTCTCTGGCTCTGTTCTGCGCAACCGCAATGGCGGCGCCGCCCTCGCTCCCGCCGAACGTGCGCGTCGCGTTCGTCGTCGATTCGCCGATCTTTCAATTCGATCTGACCGAGGAGACCGGGACAAGCCACGTGAGCGAGTGCGAGGCGCGCGTGACCGAGGCGATGCGCGCGACGCTCGCGGGCAACGATCTCTTTCCGTACCTGAACTGGATCACGGCAGGAACGGGCGACTACACATTCAAAGCGACACTGCGCGATGACGGACCGGGCGACTCCAACACGTCTATCGTCTATGAAGGAAACATGGGGGAGGTGATCGCGCATCACGAGCTCTTCTTCTGGTCGGAAGACCTCCCCTTCGATTCCGGTCCGCTCATCGATTTGATCGTCGACCGTGTGAAAGCCGACCTGCAGGGCGCATCGAAGGCGGCGATTGAGAACAACTTCGCGAATTCGGTCGTGCTGGTGAAGACGGTCGAGGTGCTGCAGCCGAGCGAGAAGAAGACCATCAAGGTGCCGATCGCCGGCGTGATCACAAACGACGACTCGATCCTGCGAGTGTCGTTCGAAC
>Ga0075418_10007295_pt1 | contig 12467 bp, 11 predicted proteins | sample SoiMetdeltSBSDD2_FD_81776 | JGI IMG/M metagenome (GOLD analysis project Ga0075418, IMG submission 81776) | Bulk soil microbial communities from a Populus tree surrounding site in Tennessee, USA - Soil MetaG P. deltoides SBSDD2 | ecosystem: Environmental > Terrestrial > Soil > Tree plantation...
AGCTCGTGCCGCTGCGGCGCGAGTGGCTGGAGACGCCGGACGGCGACGAGCTCGTTCTCGATCACATCGATGGAGATGAGTTGGCGGTCGACCATCTCCACGTCGTTCTGCTGCATGGCCTCGAGGGAAGTTCGAACTCTGTGTACATGCAGGGCGTGCTGTCGGTGATTGCGCGGACGGGTCACTCCGCGACGGCGATGAACTTCCGGTCCTGCGCGCGCGATCCGCAGAATCTGGATCGCATGCTGCCGAACCGGCGGCCGCGCTTCTATCACTCCGGCGAGACGGGCGATTTCGATTTCGTGGTGCGGACGCTCACCGCCCGCCATCCCCACCGGAAGTTCCTCGCCTTCGGCGCCTCCCTCGGCGGCAACGTCCTGCTCAAGTGGCTCGGCGAGCACGCCGGACAGACCTCCGTGCGCGCCGCGGCAACGCTTTCGGTCCCATACGATTTGGGTGCCGGCGCCGCGCACCTCGAGACCACCGCGCCGGGACGCTTCTACGTCGCACGGTTTCTGCGCACGCTGAAGAAGAAGGCTACGCGCCCCGACATCGCGGAAATCCTCGACACCGCGCCGGTGCTGCGCGCGCGAACGTTCAAGGAATTCGACGACTGCGCGACCGGACCGCTGCACGGATTCGTCGACGCGGTCGACTACTACACGCGCTCGAGCTCGATTCATTTTCTCGACAAAATCACGACGCCCACGCTTGCGCTGAACGCGGAGGACGATCCGTTCCTGCCGCCTAACATTCTGCCGCGCGCAAAGGCGGCGGCGTCGCCGTGCGTCGACTTCCGCACGACGCCGACCGGCGGTCACGTCGGATTCATCAGCGGCGAGGCGCCGTGGCGGCCGGAGTACTGGGCCGAGGAGTACGTCGTGCGGTGGCTGATCGCGAAGGCGGCTGCTGTTTGACCGAGTCGCGCCGCGAGCTCGTTCTCTCCACGATATTTGCCGTTTGGGGACTGGCGATCGCGATCGCGATGATCAGCGTATGGAATCGCCCCGCGCCGGCAGGACAGTTGCCGGGCGTCGCGACCGCGCTGAACTTCGATGCGCACGGACCGTTCCGCTGGATCGCGGGACTGATTCTTCTTCCGATCCTTCTGCCGCTGGCACTGCGTCCGGTGACGCGCATGCTCGCCGCAGCCGAAGCGTGGGCGCGCAACAGTGCGATCGCGGCCGTGCTCTTCACGCTCTTTCTCGTCACGACGTATCGCCGCCTCGGGTGGGCTCTCCTTCCTTGTGCGATCGTGATCGCGATCTGCGTCGCGTTGCGCAATCGCGATTTGCACTTCACGCGCGCGGACGGCGTTCTCTTGCCGGTCTTCCTGACGACATACGCGGGAGTGATGGACGCGCTGCCGTGGATGGACGTCAACGCGTGCGTGTGCGTCGCGGCGCTGATCGTGTTCGTGTTGCGCGTGGCCGTCGCGCTCATTCCTTCGCCGGTTCCGCCCGCACTCGCGTTCGTCTTCGCGCCGTGCGCGCTCGTGCTGCAGACCGGCTTCTTCGCGCGCGACCAGCGTTACTTCGGCTGGCCCGCGCTGGCGATCGTGATCGTGACGCCGTTTCTCGTGCGCATTCTGAAATGGAATCTGCGCAAGGCGCTCGTGTTCGTCGTCTATCCGCTCGCGGTCTACGCGTACGCGAACGCGATGAGCCTCGCGACGGCGGAAGGAAAACCGCGCGTCAACTTCTTCGAGGATGGACATTCGCTGTTGCCCGCGTCGGAGTATCTGCGCGGCGAGCGTCCGTATCGCGATGTGCTTCCCGCGCACGGATTGATCGAAGACGGCGGGTTCGATTACGTGGCGATGCGCATCGGCGGGATCGACGCCGGCACGCGATGGAAAGCGCGCGACACGGCCGGCAACCTGACCTCGATCGCGCTTTACGCGCTCGCCTTCGCAGCGACCGGATCGGCAGAAGCGGCGCTGTTCGCGACATTGCTCAGCATCCTGAGCGGCGTGTACGCGATGCCCATCCGGTTGCTCGTACCGTTCGCGACGCTCGCGTTCCTCGCCGCGGCGGTGCGTCTGCGACGACCGCGCTTGTTCGCATACGCCGGCTTCGGAACCGTGCTCGCCGGCGCGACCAGTCTCGATTTCGGCGCGTACGCGTCGATCACGTTGATCGTCGCGCTCATTCGCTCCCACTTGTCATCCCGAAGCGTAGCGAGGGACCTGGGGGATGGGCGGCACGCTGATCGAGCCATCCGCCCGCCCAGGTCCCTCGCTACGCTTCGGGATGACAAAGTGGCCGCGCTCATCGGCATCGCCGCCGCGGCCATTCCGCTTTTCGTCGCACTCGCGCTCTTCGGCATCCTCGACGACTTCTTCACCGGAACCTTCATCGACACGTTGTCCGCCGGTCCCGCGTACACACTCGAGTTCTTCACACCGCCCGCGGCGATGAAAGACATCAACGCATTTCCGGACGTCTTCGCGGCGATGCTCGATCGCACCGTGTTTCCTTACCTCGTCTGGTGCGCGCTCGCGATCTTCGCCGGCGTTGCGATCGCGCGCCGCCCGCGACGCAGTCTCGAGCCGGTTCTTCTCATCGCGGTGTTCAGCATCGCGACCGCGATCTCCTATGCGGAGCGGCATCACCTCTACTTCCGCATGACGGCACTGGTGATCGTCGTCTACGCGCTCCTTCGACTGCTGCGCCGAAGGAGCGTGCTCGCGATTCCCGCGATCCTCGCCGCGATCACGCTCGCCGCGCCGAGCGCGCACATGGGCGTCACCGGCTGGATGCGGCGCTCGCGCGGACCGATCGAGCCGGGCTGGATCGAAGTGCGCGATGTCCCGCGCGCGAAGGGCGCGTACTTCCACGAAAGCGACGCGCGTGTGCTCGCCAGCGTGCGGCGTTATCTCGCGCGATCGCTGAAGCCCGACGAGACATTCTTCGACTTCACGAACAGCGGCATCCTCTACTTCCTCACCGGCCGCGACTGCCCCATTCGCGAATACGAAGTCGCGTTCTACGAATCGGAGGCGCGCCAGCGCGAAGTCATCCGCCGCATCGAATCGAATCCGAACGTGCGCGCCGCACTGATCCCCGCCAGCCCCCAAGCCCGCTTCACCGTCGACGGCATCTCCAACCTCGACCGCGCCCCGCTGGTCTGGCAGTACCTGCAAACGCACTTCACTCCTGATTTTCAGGAGGGAGACGTGGTGTTCTGGCGGCGGCGGTAACGCTTTGGCATCAATTGATACCGATGTTGATGTCGCAGGGCGGCATCCATTTTGTTATTCTCAGGCATATGCGAACGACGATCGATGTGGACAAGACGGCCCTCGACGCCGCTTCGAAGGTTCTCGGGACGAAGACTCTGAAGGAAACGGTGAACGCCGCGCTCAGTGAGGTCATCGCCGCGGCCCAACGCCGGAAGCTGATCGAGCGCATCGAGCGTGGCGCGCTGCCCACTCCCACTCCCGCGGAGCTCGCCCGGCTCCGCGCGCCCAGACTCGAACGCGGCGCACTGTCACCAAGGCGCCGGCGGTGAGCTTGATCGTGATCGATACGAGCGTCTGGGCCAGGCTCCGAAATCCCGCCATCGCCGCTGCCGTGACGGAGGCGATTGCGGCCAACGCCGTCGCGATGACGGAACCGCTGCTGCTCGAGCTCCTGCGCTCCGCGCGGGATGAAAAGGAGTTGTGTGCGCTTCGCGAAGAGTACGCGGCGTTGCATCAGATCCCTCTCTCGGCCGAGATCGCGTCACGCTCGCTCGAAGTCCAAACCGCCCTTGCGAAACGCGGCCATCATCGAGCGGCTTCGCCGGTCGACCTGTTGGTCGCTGCGGCCGCGGAATCGGTCGGTGCCGAAGTCTGGCACTGCGATCGCGATTACGAGTTGATCGCCGAAGTCACGAATCAAACGCACCGGCGCTTCGCAGCGGCGGGCTGATTAGCCCATCGCCGCGCGCGCGGCGTCTTCGAGCGCTTTCATCGCGAGCAGATACGGTCCCGGGCCGTGGCTCACGCGCGCGACGCCGGCCTCGGCCAGCGCGCGCAAGGGCGGCGTGTCCTTGCTCACCATGACGTTCAGCGGGAGCGGAGACTCCGCCGCGAGGCGCGCGATCCATGCGAGGTCGACGAGGCCGGGTGCGAAGAGTCCGTCCGCGCCAGCATCCGCGTATGCGCGTGCGCGCTCGAGCGCCTGATCCACCATCGACTCGACGTGCTGGTCGGCGGGCGATTGGAAGAAGACGTCGGTGCGCACATTGAGGAAGAAGTCCGCGCTCTGTCGCGCGTGCCGGATGCGGTCGCACTGTTCGCCGATGTCGCGCAGCGAGCCATTCGCGGGAAAGCTGTCTTCGATGTTGCAGCCCACTGCACCGGCTTCCATCGCGAGGCGGATCGTTTCGGCGATGTCGCCGTAACCCGACTCGAGATCGATCGTCACCGGCAGTTCGGTCGCGCCAACGATGCGGCGCAGATTGTCGATCGCCAGCGAGAGCGGAATGCGCTCGCCGTCCGCGAAACCGTTCGCATTCGCGACCGACCAACTGCCGGTCGCAATCGCCTTCGCACCCGCAGACGTCACTGCCTTCGCGCTGCCCGCGTCCCACACGTTGAACAGCACGAGCGGATTCCCGGCGACATGCAGCGCGCGAAAGTGATCGGCCTGCTTCTTCTGATCAGACACTCATTCTCCTTGTCAGCTGCCGGAACTCCGACGGAGTGCGGCCATACATCTGGCGGAACGCGGCGGTGAAATGGCTGTGACTCGAGAAATCGAGATCGAGGCTCAGCGCGGTGAGGTCATCGTATTGCGAAAGCAGATCGAGCGCGCGCGCGAGCCGGAGCCGCAACTGATAGCGATACAGCGGCAGCCCTTCCACCTGCTGAAAGACCTGCGTGAGATACACCGGCGACACGCCTACGTCCGCTGCGATCTCCGCGAGCGTCCATCTCCTCACCGGATCGCTCGCGAGCACGAGCTTCGCGCGATCGACGAGTCTTCGTCGCGCGGCGCTGCCACTCGTCGCGTGCGTCGTTCGTTCACCCAGAGCGCGACGAACGAGCGTCAATGCCAGGGTCTCGGCTTCGAGCGGCTCGGCGATGCTCTCGCGCAGGCTGTAACGAAGCAGCGCGGCGAGCGCCTGCGTCCGCGCATCAATTCGCACGCGCTGCCACCGGAACGACACTCTCGCGCGATCGCGAAGAAACTCGGCGGGTGCGAGCTCGCGAAGCTGCTCCTCGTCGAGCAACACCGTCAGGCTCGCATCGCCGCCGGCGACCGGATGGCTCACGCGATAGCCTTCGTCCGCGTTGAAGAACAGCACCTGGTTCGCTTCCGCAACCGCGTCATCGTCCCCGACGTGACGCACGAACACGCCGCGGTACGGAAACACGAGCTGCGTCGTCGTCCGGATCTCCTCTTCCTCACTCCGCGCCCGATGGCTTCCCCGGCAATGCACATCCCAGATCGACACGATCGGCGAATCGAATAGCGAGTCGGCAACGAATTCCGCCATCGTGCTGCAAAACACGCCGAGGTGCATTGGCGTTCGCTCTAGTCCGGAATGTGCGCGAGAAGCCTTCCATCCGCGGACGCATACGCCTCTCCCAGTTTCTGCGCGCATTCATCACAACAGACTTCCACCGCTTCTCCGCCGATCGTGACCTTGATCGCACTCGCGTCGAGCGGGTAATCGCAGGCTGCACAGGTTCGTTGGGTCATGGTTTCCTCCTCACGCGTAGTGTCGTCATTCGGGTGTGCTCGTCGCTATCGAAAAATTAAGCGCGCTCAGGAAATCTCGCGCGTCGAACGCCTCGCCGGCCGCGACGACACCCTTCTTCCTCGACTCTCCACGCACGATGCGCTCCATCGCTTCGACGACGATCGGTGCCGTGCTCGCATAGATGTCGCGTCCGCGCGCAACGACCCGCCGCTCTTCGCGTCCTCGGCGAACGATCACGTCCATCACAAAGATCTGCGTGCTGTCGCCTTCACGCGGTGGCACCGGCGTGTTGGGATCGCGCAGCTCCTCGAGTGACCTTGCGTTGATGTACACGCGAATGTCCGGCGTGCGCAGATGTCGCGGAATGACGATCGACTCGGCGAGCGTGAGCGGCACGACGTCCTCGACGCCGAACGGCTCCGGAAACGTCCATGTGCGTTCGGGCGGCGGATCCCTTCGCTCCAGTGTTCCGTTTGCAAAGATGAATCGCTTGCCGCGGTTGCGCTCACCGGTCACGCGCGTGCCTCGGGTCGGATGCCAGTGATCGAGCGCGACCGCGATGCAGATCTCATCGGCGCGATCCCAGTCCCCCATCGCCGCCGTCGCCATGAGATCGCCGAGTGCACCATAAAACGCCATCGAAGGTGCGATCACGATGTCCGCAGCGCGTGGATCGTTCGAGTAGCGCTCGAAGACCTGCAGCACCGCGGCCTGTTCGGCAGCGGTGTCGACATAAGGAACGCGCGATCGGATCGCGCTCTCGATCAACGGAATCGCTGTGTCGAGAAAGGGTCCGGCGCAGTTGATCACCGCGGCGCTGCCTTCGATAAGACGATCGAGCGAGACCGGATCATCGACCGTCGCAATCTCGCGGCCTGCAGGAACAGGCGCCCATCCGCGCCGGCGCAGCTCCGCAACCACGAACGATCCCGTATGGCCGTGCGCGCCGTACACCGTCACTCTTCGATTCATTCGAGCTCCTTCAGATGAGTCTTCGCGGCGACAAACTCCGGCATCACCGCGAGTGCCTGCCGGTACAACGCTTGACCTCGCGCGGGATCTCCCGCGCGTTCGGCCCACATCACGCCGCGCGCGAAATACGTCCACGCGTACGGAAACGGCGACGTCGTGTCGAGATCGTCGAGCGCCGCAGCCCACAAACGATCCGCATCGGCAAACCGCTCCGTCGCCGCGTACGCGAGCGCGAGCGCACTTTGCGATGCGAAATCGGGATCGCGAGCGACGCGCGCTTCCAGCTCCGGAATCACCTCGTCTGCGCGTCCCATCTCGACGAGGATCGATGCGCGCAGAACCGCGTCATCCGTCTCGCTGAGCGCGTCCTCGAACCGATGCACCGCGGCGTGCGCGCGAGCGCGTTGCGAACGATCGCGAGACGTCTCCGCGATCGCGATGGCGCGATCGAGCGCGTCGCGGTCGCCGAGGAAGCGGGAGCGCAGGAGCAGCAGCTCGACGCAATCGTCCGAGCAGCGCGCGATCTGCGCGTCGAGATTCTCGATCGCGATCGAGCTCGACGTCGTTGCGACGTCGCGCGAAGGAGCGGCAAGAAACGGGAACTCCGAGGTCGAGTGCTCGTGATCGTCGCGCGAGATTCCGTCGCTGACGCCGGCCGTCGACCCGTTCGCGAGCAGTGAGCGGAAGACATCCGGCGCGTCGTAATTCGGTGTTCTCCCGCCGCAGTCGTTCGCCGCCGATCCCGAGATCGCAGTCTCGGCGACGTCCGCAACCTCCGCCAGCTCGACAGCGAAGAATTGCTTGCACGTCGCCGACGTGCTGTTGATCCAGAGGCGATCATCGGCGAGCACCTTCGCGAGCGCGCGGTAGCGATCCGCGCCGCGGCCGGCCATCCATTGATTCCCACACGTTCCGTCGAACGCGTCGTACCGCGCGAGCGAGCGCTCGATGTCGTCCGCGAACTGCGGCCAGTCCTTTTGCGCGGCGGCGTTGTAGATCTCCTTGCGCGCATCGCTCACTTCATCAGGAGCGAATAGGCCGATGAGCGCGTTGCCGGTCAGCGGACGGCCGATGCGTTCGATGCGCGCGCCCGATTTGTACACGCCGGCCCACACTGCGAGCAGCTTGCCGCCGGCGTTGACCGCATCGAGATCGATCGAGACCACGAGCGCCGCCGACTTCCAGTTCTCGAGCGTGTTCTTCGCGGGACCGCCGTCGGTGTGACGCCAGAGATCGAGAATTGCGCGCGATGTCGCGGCATCGAACGCGGGACAGCCGGCTGCGTCCTTCGATGCTTTCGCCAACACCGCCGCCGCCGCATTCAGCGCGGCGCGCGTTCCGCGCACATTGTTGAAGAAGGGATCGTCGCGCAGTCCGGCGTACACACGAAACTTGCCACCGGTCCGGCAGTCCACTGCATTCGCCGCATCGAAGCGGCACGCGATCGACGTCGTCGCCTTCGTCTCGCCGAATCGCGATCCGCTGTCGACGTGAAACACGTACTCGAGTCGATCCGAGAATTTGTGCGCGACGAGCGTCATCACGAGATTGAGGCGCTTCCCATCCGGAGACATCCACGCGTAGAGATCGCCGATGTCCGCGGCGGGATCGGCGATGACGGTGGGAGTATCGAGATGATCCGAAGCGACGATCGCGGAGGCCGCGAACGTAAAGATCAGGAGTGCTATCAGAGTCCGCATGCAGCCATTACAGACCGCCGCGGACGATGGCCGCTATCGAGATGTTAAGCTCCGCGCGCGCATGACCCTCGCGTCTTTCCTCCTCGAGAAATATCCCTTCGCCGCTCCGATCGCGAAGCGCGCGATGACGAATGGCCGCATCGATCTCGATGCATTTCGTCAGGCCCTGCGCGAGTCGATCTCGATCGACGACGTGCCGGAGACGACGCCGCGTGTGGCCGCGAGCAAGAGAGTCGAGCAGGCGATCGACGAGATCATCGATGCGTGTGAAGGATTTCTTCGCCGCGAGACGCTTCGCGCATCGCTCACGCGCGACGAGAAGCGCGAGATCCTGCGCGGCATGCTTCTCACGCGCGCCACCGACAATCGCCTCAAGCAGTTCTTCACCGGCGGCGATGTGCGTTGGGGCAACGCATCGTTTCAGGGCAAGGGATTTCGCTCGTTAGGCCAGGAGGCGATCTACGCCGCGGTGATTCGTCTTCGACGCGAGCCTCAGGGCGACGTCATCTCGCCGATGATCCGCGACCTCGGCGCGGTCCTCGGCATGCGCAACACGCCGGAGACCGTGCGCATGGTTCTCAGCGCGCAGATGGCGAAGGCCGGACCGCCGATGAACGGCAAAGACCTGCACGTCGGCGATTGGGAGCACGGCATTCTTCCGGCGATGGCGCCGCTCGGGAGTCCCGCGCTCACGATCGCGGGCATCGCCATGGCGTTCCAGCTCCGCAAAGAACCGCGCGTCGCCGTGTCGTTCATCGGCGAAGGCTCGACGTCCCTCGGCGAGTGGCACGAGGCGATCAATGCTTGCGCGGCGCGGCGCCTTCCGGCGATCTTCTGCGTGCAAAACAATCAGACCGCGCTCTCGACGCCGGTGCGTGACAACTCCGCCGTGCGCGTGTTCGCGGACAAAGGCCTCGGCTATGGGATCCCGTCGATCACGATCGACGGTACCGATCCCGAGGCGATCGCGGCCGCGTTCACGTGGGCGGCGGAGCGCGCGCGCGACGGACGCGGCACGACGCTCATCGAGCTCGTGGCGATGCGCATGTGCGGCCATGCCCATCACGACGACATGCTCTACCTCGGCAAGGATCCGCAGCCTTCGTGGTCGTATCCACCGCTCACCGAGCAGGGCTACGCCGATCGCGATGCGTACGAGTTCTGGCGGCAGCGCGATCCGATCGTCACGTACGCCGCGAAGCTCGAAACCGAGGCGATCGTCGCGGCGGGCGAAGTCGATCGATGGAAAGAAGAGATCGAGGCGATCGTCGAAGCGGAAGCGCGCAAAGTGATCGACGCGCCGTGGCCGGACGGCGCGAGCGCGGGCGAGGGCGTATTCGCGAACGAGCCGCGACGCGCGCACGTGGAAGTGCTCGATGAGGAGTGGCGGCGCTCACAAACGTTCGCGCTTCCGCCGGTCGAAGATGCGCCGCCGTTCGACGGGAAAGGAAAAACGTTTCTCGAAGCCGTGATGTTAGGCGTCGGTGACGCGCTGCGCGCGGACGAGCGCGTGTTCGTCTACGGGGAAGACGTCGGCGGCAAATACGGCAACGCATTTCTGCTCCTGCGTCCGCTGCTCAAAGACTTCGGCGATCGCATCATCAACTCCGTGCTGTCCGAGGCGGCGACGATTGGCGTCTGCACCGGCGCGGCACTCGCAGGGATGCGCCCGATCGGCGAGATGCAATTCAACGACTTTGTCGCGACCGGCTTCAACGCGCTCGTCAACAACGCCGCGAAGATGCGCTATCGCTGGGGCGGCGAATGCCCGTTCGTGTTGCGCATGCCGTGGGGCGGCCTGCGCAGCGCGGGGCCGTATCACTCGCAGAATACCGAGGCGTGGTTCTATCGGACGCCGGGACTGAAGATCGTCGTGCCGTCGACGCCGCACGATGCGCGCGCGCTAATGATGTCCGCGGTGAACGATCGTGATCCTGTTCTCTACTTCGAGCACATCGCGCTCTATCGCGATCCGAAGGTGAAGCAGATGTTAGGCGAGGACGCGCCGCCGCCGGTTCCGATCGGAAAAGCCGCGCTGCGACGCGCCGGCGATGATCTCGCGATCCTCTCCTACGGCGCGTACGTTCATGACGCGATGAGCGTCGCCGAAACGTTGTCGAAGGATGGCCACGAGTGCGCGGTGCTCGACCTCCGCACGCTCGCGCCTCTCGATCGCGACGCGATCCTCGCCGTCGCGCAGCATTGCAATCGCGTGCTCATCGTCCAGGAGGACACGCGCACCGGCTCGGTCGGCGAGTCGATCGCGGCGATCATTCAGGAAGAAGCGTTCGAGTTCCTCGACGCCCCGATCCGCATCCTCGGCGCACTCGACACGCCGGTGCCGTACTCCCCTCCGCTGGAAGAAGTGTTCCTCGTGAGCGAGGCCATGATCGAGCGCGCGGCGCGGCTGCTGCTTGCGTACTAAGTGTCGTTCTCGAGATTGTCCGCGTCGATGAGATCCATCGGCCGTCCGGACGCGCGCTTGTTGCGAATCAGCTCTGCTTTGCCGAGCACCGAATACGTGACGCCTGACGTCACGATCATCCGATTGGGCCACGCCTCATCGAACGTCACGCCGGAGATCTCCGTGATGATGTCAATGCGATTGGGCTCCTGCCCGATCTGAAAAATGATTCCGGGCACGGCGAAGTCATCGACGACCAAACCCTGCAGCGGCGCACCGAAAGCGACGAGCGCAGTCCACACACGTCGCGCGTTTTCAAGCGTTGGGCCTATCCAGATGTCGAGGTCCTTCGTCGCGCGCGGCTGATCGTGCGCGGCGAGTGCGTAAGCACCAACAACGAGGAACTCAGCCCCGGCGTCGGATAAAGCGGCCAACATCTCGGCGAAGTCGCGATTCACGCCAGCCCGGCTCCTTAAAAGACCATGCCGTCTTGGTGATTTCCCACACCAGTTCGATTCGCTCTGCGGGCGTCATGCGGATCGTCTCCTCATCCCGCCGCGGCTCTTCACCGAGCTTGTATTTCCGCACCGTGATGTTCCGTCGTTCGGCCACGTCGCCATTATCCCACCGCTCGCACGTCCCTTCATCGCCTCCGAGAAGAAGTCGCGGTGTCTTTTCGAAGAGGGAGGAGTCATGGCCGGCGAAATCTCCGTGTACCAGGACACCAATATTCAGGTCACCAATCTACGCGCAATCCTGCAAGGAAAAACCTATGCGATGGCGAACATCACCTCGGTGTCCATGTACACGCAGCCGGGGAATTCGACTCCGGGGATGATTGTCGCCGTGTTAGGCGCACTGCTTCTCCTGGTGGGCTTGGCCGATGCGGACATGCGAGGCTGCGCCCTAGTCTTCGGACTGGGGATGCTCGTGGGCGGGATCGCAATCGCGGCCTCGGCCAGGAACATCTACTGGGTCCGGATCGGGAGTGCGTCGGGGGAAACGAATGCGTTGAGCTCTCGCGATCGGGAATACATCACGCGCATCGTCGGGGCGATGAACGAGGCGATCATCCTGCGCGGTTGATCACCGCGCTCGGTATTGTTCGCGTACCCACGCGGCATCTTCCTCCGTCAACACCTCCCCCACCGCGGCCGCTGCGGCGACCTGCTTCGGGTTGCGCTGGCCTAACAGCACGCACGCCGTCGGGTTGCCGGTGAGGAGGCCGCCGGTGACGGCGTGGAGGACCGGCTCGGGGTGATGCGCGAAGCGGCGGCGCATCTCCGCCGATGCGCGTTTGTAGCGCGCGATGGCTTCGGGATCGCGAAAGTCGTCGACGTTGCTGCGGAAGTCGCCTTCGCCGTAGTCGGTCGGCTGGTCGTATTTGCCTAACAGCAGTCCGTGTTTGAGCGGAGAGAAGAACGCGACGCCGATGTCGTGCGCGTCGACCCACTTCTTCAACCCGCTCGTTTCATAGTCGTCATCGACGACGTTGCGATAGGGCTGCACGACATCGGGATCGACGCGCTCGATGAAGCGCATGATCTTCGGCCCTTCCCAATCGGAAAGGCCGATGAATCGCACCTTCCCCTCGCCGCGCAGGCGATGCATCGTCTCCAGCGCGCCGTCGAGGTAGCGATCATCGGGACCGAAATCGCAGTGGTGGAAGTAGTGGAGATCGATGACGTCCGTGCGCA
>Ga0075418_10007297_pt1 | contig 12463 bp, 7 predicted proteins | sample SoiMetdeltSBSDD2_FD_81776 | JGI IMG/M metagenome (GOLD analysis project Ga0075418, IMG submission 81776) | Bulk soil microbial communities from a Populus tree surrounding site in Tennessee, USA - Soil MetaG P. deltoides SBSDD2 | ecosystem: Environmental > Terrestrial > Soil > Tree plantation...
ACTCCATGCCCCGCACTCCGACCCGCACCCCGTTTCCGCCCCACTCCACGCCCGCACTCCGACCCGCACCCCGTTTCCGCCCCACTCCACGCCCGCACTCCGCCTCCCGAAACGCACCCCGGTTGTTGATCTAGCATTTTCCCCGAAAATGTTGCTTCCCAACGATTTGAGGCAGCATTTTCCCGGAAAATGCGAGATAAATTGATCTTGGGGTTGTGGCGATGATGGGCAAGTTGCAGAGTGGGGTTGCACGGCGGGAGTATGGTGCCCAGGTGGACATAGATGCGCCAGCGCGCCTCGCCTCGCTCGGCATCACGGTGCCCGATCTGGAAATGCTTGGGCCACAAGGCTTTCCCGGTTTCGAGTCGGAGGGCGAGGAGGCGCTGAACTGGTGGCGGCGGCTGCGCGCCGCGGCCACGGCGGCGGGGTGGTGGCCGTTGCTGCTGGATCATGATGCCACCGCGCTCGACGGGTGCGAGCCCGCGGGCGGAGGGGAGTTCCCGCCCATCGATGACCCGATCCCGGATGTCGTGGCCAAGGAGCTGGAGCGCTGGCCCGAGCCCGCCGCCGGCGGTGCCCGGGGCTACGGCTTCCATCTGCCGTTCGAGCGCTGGACGCAGGAGCCCAAGCCGGTCATGGTGGTGCTGCTGCCCACCGCGCACGGCTGGGAGGTGCCACGCCTGATCGGTTACGGCGGCTGGAACCGGTGCCCGCCGCCGGACATGCACGCGGCGATCCTCAAGCGCTGGCACAACAAGCACGGCGCCGATCTGGTCTGCCTGACCCGGACCGGGCTGGAGCTGGGCCTGGCGCGCCCGCCCCGCACACGGGAGGAGGCGCTCTCCCTGGCGTGGGATTACGCCTCCTACTGTTACGACGGTGTCGATGCGATCTATCAGGCCGACTCGCTGGCGGAGCTCGCGGCCGGCCTGATCGACGCCGGTGTCGTGTACTGCTGGTGGGACTAGCGATAGACGGTCACTGATCGGGGTGGAATTGTGAAGGTGCCGTCGCTGAACCGGGCACCGCGCAGGTCGACCGAGGGGACGGGCGACAGCGAGGCGCCGGCGAGCGAGGGCACGGCCTGGGTGGCCGAGGTCGGCGTGGCGTTGATGACCACCACGATGGTCTCGTGCGAGCGGGGGTCGGAGAGGACCATCGTGATGACGCCGGGCTGGTTGCCGACGAATGAGATAGTGCGCTGTACCTCCTCGAGGGTGGACAGGCTGAACAACTTGGACGATGCGCGGACCCGGAGTAGCTCTTGGAAGCGTTGCGCGGCAAGGGTTGTCGCCTCGCAGGAGGGCACCAGCGAGGGATCGGCCAGCAGCGGCTGGGCATAGGGCCAGCGGGCGCTGTTGTCCCACGCCGGAGGCAGGCCGCGGCCGAAGCCGTTGCCACGGGCGCAGTCCCACTGGATGGCGTTGAACCAGTCCCCGCTGTCAAAACTGTTCTTGTCGAGGGACTTGGATCGCAGGCGGTCCGAGCCGGCGGTGGCGAAGCCGGTGCCCTGGCTGAGGACCACTGTGGACAGCGCGAGGACTTGCATCCGCGCGCGGTCCAAAGACGAGGTGGACGGCGGGAGTTTGTAGGCGAGCGAGTCGAACAGGATCTCGTTGTCGTGAGCGTCGACGTAGGTGATCGCTTCGTACGGGTACGTCGTGTAGCCGGTGGGTGAGCCGTTGTAGTCGATGTCGGCGCCGGTTACGGTCCGCCCGGAGCTGTCGATGAAGGTGTACCCCGCCAAATTGCCCACGAGGCCGACTTTGATCTGGTCCTGCTGGTGCAGGAGGCGGGCTCGTTGTTCGGCGAGGGTCCCGTTGATCGGGTCGCCGTTGGGCACGGTGTAGAGCCCGGACGCGAAGCCTTGCGTGCGCGGGTTGACGTCGAAGGGGCCGCCGCCCTTGACGGCGTCGCGCAGCCGGTCGTTGAAGGTACCGATTCCCGTGCCTGCCATGTTGGCCTGGGTGGCCTGGACGAAGCGGGCGTTGTTGGCCACCTCGCCGAAGTTCCAACCCTCGCCGTAGAGCAGGATCGCCTTGCCGCCGGGCAGCTTGTCCAGCGCCGCCCGCACGTCGAGCAGGTTGGCCTTGGGGTGGTGGCCCATCAGGTCGAACCGGAACCCGTCGATGCCGTAGGCGCCGGCCCAGGTGACCACGGAGTCGACGACGAGCTTGCCCATCATGGCGTGCTCGGTGGCGGTGTTGAGGCAGCAGGTCGAGGTCTCGATGCCGCCGTCGAGGGCGAGGCGGTGGTAGTAGCCGGGCACGATCGGGTCGAGCGGCGACGGGGAGGTGGTGTGGTTGTAGACGACGTCGAGGACCACGCGCAGCCCCATGCCGTGCAGCGCGTCGACCATCGCCTTGAACTCCCGGTTGCGCTCGGCACCGGAAGGGTTGACGGCGTAGGCGCCGTCGGGCGTGGTGTAGTGCAACGGGTCGTAGCCCCAGTTGTAGCCGTCGGTGGCCCGGACGGCCCCGACGCACTCCTGCTGGCGAGTTGAGTCCGGCGGGAAGGAAGCGAGATCGCAGGCCGGTACGGCCTGGTCGGAGCGGATCTCGGGAACGGTACCGAAGTCGAAGGTGGGCAGGAGGTGGATGTGGGTGACGCCGGCCGCGGCCAGGGACCGAAGGTGGGCGGTGCCGTCCGACTGGACGGTGAAGGCGCCGTACGTGCCGCGAAGCGAAGCGGGCACGGAGGTGTCGGCGATGGAGAAGTCGCGGACGGACAGCTCCTGGATCTGCGGACGGCCGTTGAAGGGCAAGGGTTTCTCGGAGCCGAGCGGGGCGATGACACTCTGCGTCGAGTTGGGGGTCAGCGCCACCGAATACGGGTCGGTGGCGGTGACGGTGCGGTCGTAGTGCTGGATGCGGTACCGGTAGCTCTTGCCGACCCACGGCCCCTCGGCCTTCCAGACACCCGTGGCGTCATCGCGTTTCATCGGGACGACGCCGCCGGAGATCTCGACGGAGACGGACTTGGCGGTGGGCGCCCACACGGAGAGGGTGGCACGGTTGCCGGAGATGGCAGCGCCGAGCCGGGTCTTCGAGGCGGCGGAATAGACGTCGTCCAGGACGCCCGCTGTCTGAACCCCGGTCGCGGCAAGGAGTTCGCCGTCGTGGGCGCGCTCGGTGACCACGAGCTGGCTTCGGAGCGCCTCTTTGACATTCAATTGCCCGAGGGTGAAGGTGTTGTAGGCCCAAAGGTGAGGGTATGCCTGGCGATGCTTCTCGCTGAACAGGCCGGCGCTCATCGGTACCGTATAGAAAGAACCGCTCAGATCTCCATCCACTATGGACAGACCCCCCGAGGGTGCCACCACCAATTCATAAACCTTACCGTCATTGGACTTCTTGTTCCACGCGATGGTGCCGCGGTCCAGCCACTGGGCAAAGGAGTGGGTGAGGTCGATGTCCTTGCGCTCCGACGGCGCCTCGGGGCGCAGGTAGGCCTGGCGGCCGGAGAGGATCCACACCTCGCGCCCGAACGCGCCGAAGTTGAGCCGCTGGTCGTTGGGCAAGTCCTTCTCGTCGCCGCGGTGCACGATGTAGCTCAGGCCGTTGGCGCCGGGCACGAGGGGCACCCGCCAGTAGGCACCGTAGGTGTCGATTCCCGTGGGCGGCATGGGGTTTTGCCAGTCGACCGGGTTGGCGTTGCCGTCCCACAGGTGCAGACCCCAACCGGCGTAGTTGTTGTCGGCGCGGCGATAGCGGATGACAGCCGTGTCAACCGGCGGAGAAGGTTGCGGCGCCGGGGGTTGCAGCGCCACCTCACCCTGCTTGACCCAGATCTCATAGGTCGTGGAGGGATCGATGAACCGGTCGACCGGGACGTCCTTGTTGCCGCTGGGATCTATCACCAGGTACCCGACGGAGCGCGCGTCCGGCTTGACCTTGACCCAGGCGAAGGCGCCATAGGCGTCGACACCGTCGAAGGGTTGCCCCTGCGGCCACGGCAGATTCATCGACGGATCGATGTCGCCCCAGGTGTAGAGGCGCCAGCCGGTGTAGTTGCCGTCCGGCCGGTTGTAGTGCACGAGCACGTATTCGCGCTGTGCGGCCTGCGGTGGCGTCGCCACGGTGACACTCGCGTTGGCCCCCGCCAAACGTCCCATACTGTCCTGTACCACAGCTCTGTACCGCACCCGTGTCTTTCCGGCCAAACCGTTGAGGTCGTGGTGCACGCGGTAGGGCGCGGTGGTCGCGGTGCCCAGCAGTTGCCACGGCCCATCCCCGACCTGCGCCGCGAAGGTCACCTTGGCGGTCGGGTCCGACTCGATGGCAGCGGTCACCACGGTCTGGGTGTCCACCTCCGAACCGTTGGTGGACAGCGTGATGGTGGGCGCGCCCGCGGTCGGCAGCGGCCGGTCGGCCTTGAACACCACGGTCGAGCCCGCGGCGACGGTGAGACTGGCCCCGTCGATAGATCCATCGCCATAGATGCGAGAGAAGCCGTTGTTGTTCACGGTGATCGTCTTGGGGCTGGCGGAACTGTTGGCGGCCACCAGGTACTCGACCCGCTCCGGCCCGATCCGGGAAAAGGCGAAGACGCCGTCCCCGGCGTGCCGGGTGATCTGGATCCCGTCGCGCAGCGCCGCATGCTCCCTGCGTAGCCTGCCCAGCTCGGCGATGGCTCGATACAGCGGGTGGTTGGTGTCGTAGTTGTCCTGAGCGTGCGTGCGGTCGGTACCCAATAGATCATCGTCAAGATACGACGCGACCTGGCTGGCGAACAGCGTCTGCCGCGCGTCCTTGTCGCCCCCGTCGCCGGTGAACCCCTGCTCGTCCCCGGCGTAGATCACCGGCTGGCCGCGGGTCAGGAACATCAGCTCGTGGGCGAGCTTGTCCCTCTGAAGGTCACGGGTGAAGGAGCCGATGCGGCCCATGTCGTGGTTGCCCAGGAACGTGGGCAGGGCGTTGGCGTTGGTGCCGCGCGCGTTGTAGAGGCTGTCGGCGGCGTAGAGGTCGGCCAGACCCTGGCCCGAGCCGCCGTTGACGAAACCGGTCGCGGCGGCCTGGAAGCCGAAGTCGAGGGTCGCCGGAAGCTGCCCCTGCCGGACGTAGGCGGACATGAGCGCCGGGTCGGCCGAGAACACCTCGCCGAACATGAAGAAGTCTTTACCGATGCCCTGCACGAACTGCGGCCAGAAGCCCATGTTGACGTGCTTGGCGGTGTCGAGCCGGAAGCCGTCGACTTGGGTTTCGGTGATCCACTCCTTGTAGATCTTCGTCATCCCGCGGACCACCTCGGGGCGCTCGGTCCACAGGTCGTCCAGGCCGAAGAAGTCGCCATAGGTGCTGTTCTCGCCGGAGAAGGTGGAGTCGCCCCGGTTGTGGTACATCCTCGGGTCGTTGAGCCATTCCGGCTTCTTCACGTTGGCGGGTGTTATCGGCGTGTAAGGGCCGGCGTTGGCGTCGACCGCTGGAAAGCCTTGCGCACCACCGGCATAGTTTTCATCCTCGAACGGGCGGCCTTGGGCGTCGGTGTAGGGGCTCGTCCGTTTGTCCACATAGGAGTATCGGTTCTCCTTGTATTTGATCACGTCAGCGGTGTGGTTGACGATGACGTCGAGGTAGATCTTCAGGCCCCGGTCGTGGGCCAGTTTCACCAGGCGTTGCAGGTCCTTCTGGGTACCCATGTGTGGATCGACCTGGGTGAAATCGGTTATCCAATATCCGTGGTACCCCGCCGAATCGCCCTGGACCGGCTGGTTCTTGAAGACGGGAGCCAGCCAGATGGCGGTTGTCCCGAGGCCCTGGATGTAGTCGAGGCGGTCGATGACCCCCTGGATGTCGCCGCCGTGGTAGAACCCCTTGTCGGTGGGGTCATAGCCGGTGCTCATCCGGTCGCCGGGATAGCCACCCCGGTCGTTCCCCTTGTCCCCGTTGGCAAAGCGGTCCGGCAGGAGGAAGTAGAACTGCTCAGCTCGATGGCTCGTACTCGGTGCCATCGCTGCGAGTGAGGCTTCGCTGGGCTCGGTCTCCTTGCCCTGCACCGGAACCGGTGCCACTACCGTCGCGATCGACAGTAGTCCGATCAGGAACGTGCGAAATCGACTGCGAAATCGACGAGGGGTCATGCGGGCAACATACGGTTGCTGAAATGTTTCCGCAAGCCTTCGCAAGAAATGACGTTGTCTTCCAGAGACGGTGAGCGGAGATCTTGGAGGATTATGGTCGCCCTGGCGACCATAATCCTCCAAGATCTACTAGAGCACGTCGTGGCCGGGGTGCGGCTCGGCGGGGATCGTGCCCAGACGCCCGGCCTGGTAGTCCTCGAACGCCTGCACCAGCTCCGCCCGGGTGTTCATCACGAACGGCCCGTAGGCGGCAACCGGCTCCCGGATGGGCTGCCCGCCAAGGATCAGGACGTCCATGCTCTCCTTCGGCGCGGCCCTCAGCGTGATCACGTCGCCCGGCCCGAACACGGCCAGCTGGCCCAGCTTCATCGGACGCTCATGCGCGCCAACGGTTCCGGACCCGGCCAGGGTGTAAGCGAGCGCGTTGAACGAGGGCTGCCACGGCAGGCGCAGCCGCGCGCCGGCGCTCAGGGTCGCGTGCACCAACGCGATCGGCGTGTGGGTGATACCCGGCCCGTGCCCGGCGGTGTCCCCGGGGATGTCACCGGCGATCACGCGCAGCAGGGCACCGCCGTCGGCCGAGCTGAGCAACGACACCTGCCCGGCCCGGATGTCCTGGTACCTCGGCGGGGTCATCTTCATCTTGGCGGGCAGGTTGACCCACAGCTGGAACCCGTGGAACAACCCGCCCGAGACGACCAGCTCCTCCGGCGGGGCCTCGATGTGCAGGAGCCCGCTCCCGGCCGTCATCCATTGAGTGTCGCCGTTGGTGATCAGGCCTCCGCCGCCATTGGAGTCCTGGTGCCGGAACGTGCCGTCGATGATGTAGGTGACCGTTTCGAACCCGCGGTGCGGGTGCCAAGGCGTGCCCTTGGGCTCGCCTGGCCCATAGTCCACCTCGCCCATCTGGTCCATGTGGATGAACGGATCGAGCGCTCGCAGGTCCACCCCGGCGAAGGCGCGCCGCACAGGAAACCCCTCACCCTCGAACCCGCCCGGGGCGGTGGTGACGGAGACCACCTTGCGATCGGAAGCGGCCTCGCCCGGCTCCGGAACACGAGGCAACACGAGCGGGTTTTCGACTGTCACAGCAGGCATGTCCCACACTATAGTTGAACTATCAACTACTTGCCACTGCTCTAAACTGATCACATGGCCAAGTCGGCGGCGCAGAAGTTGTTCATCAAGCCGGGCACCACGGTCTGGGTCTCCCATGCCGACCGCCGTCACCTCATCGACCCCCTGCCCGAGGGCGTCACCTCGAGCAAGACCCTCGGCGCGGCCGACGTCGCCGTCGTCTTCGGCGACGACGAGGCGTCCGTGCGCAAGCTGCTCACCAAGCACGCCAAGGACCTCACGAAGGCCGGCATCCTGTGGGTGGCCTACCCCAAGGGCAACCGCGTCGACATCAACCGCGACAAGCTCTGGCCGATCCTCGGCGAGTTCGGCCTGCGGGCCAACATGCAGGTGGCGATCGACGACACCTGGTCGGCACTGCGGTTCCGGCCACTGGCGCCCGGCGAGGCGACCGCGCCCGGCAGCAAGACGGCATGACCCACCGGGTCGGCTGCCGTACACATCAAAGGACCAGCAACAGGTCTTCCTCCTCATAGACTTGTGTTTTAAACAAGACGGACGTACGGTTTGCGAGGACGGTTAGTGTGCCCTAACGGGGGTAAGGCTCCCGCGAATGCGGAAGACTGGGTGCGAAACGGCTTTGATCAGGTGAAGGAGTACGCAAAGGTGGCCAGCCTCGACACCTTCGGCGCGAAGACCGCGCTACGCGTCGGCGACGCGAGCTATGAAATATTCAAGATTGACAAGGTGGAGGGACACGCGCGGCTGCCCTTCAGTCTGAAGATCCTGCTGGAGAACCTGCTGCGCACCGAGGACGGTGCCAACATCACCGCCGAGCACATCAATGCGCTCGGCTCCTGGGACCCGACTGCCGAGCCGAGCGTGGAGATCCAGTTCACCCCGGCGCGCGTGCTGATGCAGGATTTCACCGGCGTCCCGTGCGTGGTCGACCTGGCCACCATGCGGGAGGCCGTGCGCGAGCTGGGCGGCGACCCGTCCAAGGTGAACCCGCTGGCCCCGGCCGAGCTGGTGATCGACCATTCGGTCATCGCCGACGTGTTCGGCCGCCCCGACGCGTTCGAGCGCAACGTCGAGATCGAGTATGGGCGCAACCGCGAGCGCTATCAGTTTTTGCGTTGGGGCCAAACGGCTTTCAATGAATTTAAGGTGGTACCGCCGGGGACCGGCATTGTTCACCAGGTGAACATCGAGCACCTGGCGCCGGTGGTGATGCCGCGTGGTGGGCAGGCGTATCCGGACACGGTCGTGGGAACGGATTCGCATACGACGATGGTCAACGGGCTCGGCGTGCTGGGCTGGGGCGTGGGCGGCATCGAGGCCGAGGCGGCGATGCTGGGCCAGCCGGTGAGCATGCTCATCCCGAAAGTGTTGGGGTTCAAGCTCTTCGGCGAACTGCCGGCCGGCGCGACAGCGACCGACCTCGTCCTGACGATCACCGAGATGCTGCGCAAGCACGGCGTGGTCGGCAAGTTCGTGGAGTTCTACGGCTCCGGCGTGGGTTCGGTGGCGCTGGCCAACCGGGCCACCATCGGCAACATGAGCCCCGAGTTCGGCTCCACCTGCGCGATCTTCCCGATCGACGATGTCACGCTTGTCTATCTCCGGCTGACCGGGCGGCCCGACGAGCAGGTCGCGTTGGTTGAGGCGTATGCGAAAGAGCAGGGCCTGTGGCACGACGCCGACCACGAACCGTCCTATTCGGAGTATCTGGAGCTTGACCTGGGTTCGGTGGTGCCCAGCATCGCCGGGCCGAAGCGGCCGCAGGACAGGGTGCCGCTGTCGGACGCCAAGGCCGCCTTCCGCTCCTCGCTGACCAACTACGTCGGCGACGGCGGGGTGGAGTCGCCGGTGGACGAGGCGGTGTGGGAGACCTTCCCGGCCTCGGACCCGACCGCGGTGGGCGGCGAGAACGGTGGGGGCCAACCGCATACGGTCTTCACTGTCGTGAGTCGACGGGCGTCCAAGAAGGTGCGCGTAACCCAGGACGGGCAGGAGTTCGAGCTCGACCACGGCGCCGTCGTGATCTCCTCGATTACGAGCTGCACCAACACTTCCAACCCGCAGGTGATGCTGGGCGCGGCCCTGCTGGCCAAGAAGGCGGTGGAGAAGGGCTTGGCGCGCAAGCCCTGGGTCAAGACGACCCTGGCGCCCGGGTCCAAAGTGGTCATGGACTACTACAACAAGGCCGGCCTGCTGCCGTACTTGGAGAAGCTCGGCTTCCACCTGGTCGGTTACGGCTGCACCACCTGCATCGGCAACTCCGGGCCGCTGCCCGAGGCGATCAGCGCCGCGGTCAACGAGAACGACCTGGCCGTCGTCTCGGTGCTGTCGGGCAACCGCAACTTCGAGGGGCGTATCCAGCCCGACGTGAAGATGAACTACCTGGCGTCGCCGCCTTTGGTTGTCGCATATGCGATCGCGGGCACGATGGACCTCGACCTGACCACCGAGCCGCTGGGCACCGGCTCCGACGGGCAGCCGGTGTACCTGCGCGACATCTGGCCCTCCCCGCGGGAGGTGCAGGAGACCATCAACGCCGCTGTGTCGGCCGAGATGTTCCGCAAGGGGTATGTGGACGTGTTCGCCGGCGACGAGCGCTGGACGTCGCTGCCCACCCCGACCGGGGACACCTTCGAGTGGGATTCCGGCTCCACTTATGTGCGCAAGCCGCCGTACTTCGAGGGCATGGCCTCCGAACCGTCGCCGGTGAGCGACATCGCGGGCGCGCGGGTGCTGGCGAAGCTGGGCGACTCGGTCACCACCGACCACATCTCCCCGGCCGGCTCCATCAAGCCCGACTCGCCGGCGGGCAAGTACCTCACCTCGCACGGCGTGGAACGGGCCGACTTCAACTCGTACGGCTCGCGCCGGGGCAACCACGAGGTGATGATCCGGGGCACGTTCGCCAACATCCGGCTGCGCAACCAGCTCGTGCCGGGCACCGAGGGCGGCGTGACGCTCAACTTCCTTTCCGGCGAGCGGGAGTCCATCTATGACGCGTCCCAGGCCTACCAGGCGGCCGGCGTGCCGCTGGTCATCCTGGCCGGCAAGGAGTACGGCTCGGGGTCGTCGCGCGACTGGGCGGCCAAGGGCACGGCTCTGCTGGGCGTCAAGGCGGTCATCGCCGAGTCCTACGAGCGGATCCACCGCTCCAACCTTATCGGCATGGGCGTGCTGCCGCTTCAGTTCCCTTCCGGACAGACGGCGGACTCGTTGGGGCTCAACGGTTCCGAGACGTTCAGCATCACCGGGATCGAGGCGCTCAACGAGGGCACGACCCCGCGCACGGTGCGGGTCAAGGCCGGCGACGTCGAGTTCGACGCGGTGGTGCGCATCGACACGCCCGGCGAGGCTGACTACTACAGGCACGGCGGCATCCTGCAGTACGTGCTCCGCAAGATGATCTGAGAGTTCTCGGAAAGGGGGCGCGATCGCGCCCCCTTCCGCTTATCTGATACCGGCCTCGGCCACCAGTTCGGCCAGGACGGCGGCTTCGTCCAAATCGGACAGTCCGCGGCTCTGGAACCACGTGACCACGTTGTGCACGTCGCGCTGCATGAAGCGCTTGCCCTGCGGGTTGGCCACTACATCCACGATCTGCGGCAGGTCGATGACGACTAACCGTGCTTTGTGAACGAGGATGTTGTACGGCGACAGGTCGCCGTGGGTGAACCCGGCGCGGGCCATCACCCGCAGCGCCAGGAACAGTTGCTCCCACAGGTCTTCAGCGTCGTCCCGGCAGGTGGCCAGCCGGGGCGCGGCCGTCCCGTCCGGGTCGCCGATGAACTCCATCAGCACCTCGGTGCCGAGGATCTGGACGGGGTAGGGCACGAAGGGCGACACGCCCAGCTCGCCGCAGAGCCCCCAAAGGCGGCACAGCGCACCGAACTCCGCCACCGCCCACTGCCCCGCGATCACCGCGCGCCCGAAGTCGGTGCGTTTGGCCATGGCCCGGTTGAGCCGGGATTCCCTGACCCGCCGGCCCTCAAGGTATCCGGCGTCGCGGTGGAACATCTTGTGTTCGTCGTCGCGGTAGCGCTTGGCCACCATCAGGCAGGCCCGATCGGTGCCGGGTACGGCCCGGGTGATCAGGCAGGCGTCCGCCTCCTTGCCCGTCTTGAGCACACCGTGTTCGGTGTCGACCGCGGCCAGCTCGGTGACGACCCAGTCAGGGCGCGGCAAGGGCCCCTTCTCGAGGGGAGTGGACAGGTCCCAGGTGGACCAGCGATCGCCCGTCTCGGGCGCGTCCGAGGTCTCGGTCCAATCGATTTCCTCGGTGTGTCGCTTCTCAAAGATCAGATCGTCGTCGTCAAAACGGTTACGACGCTTTTGCTTGGGCAACGCAAAGCTCCTTGTGGAGAGGAAGAAGAGGGATCCGTGTGCAGCGCACAGCCACGACAGTCATCTCGTCATCTCCTCCTTCCACTAGGCAGCTCTGGACAATGCAACGCGCGTAAGAGTAACCGCCGACGCGCCGAGGGTGTCAAGCCAATTTCCGCCGCCCGGCCCGCCACGGCGCCGCCTCCCTTCGGCGGCGGGTCCGGCGGCTGAATTTCAGCGCAGGCGGTACGGGGAATCTGCCGCCAGCACCTCGGCCACCGCTTGGATGGCGCCGTCGGCGATCCGCGTGGGCGTGAAGCGGCGCTCGGTCCACACCCGACCCCGATGGATCCACACGCTGGGAATGCCGATGGTGGTCGCCCCGCCGATATCGGCCTCGGGGCCGTCGCCGATCATCCATGCGCCTCGAAGGCTCATCCGCACCCGGTCGGCGGCGATCTCAAAGATTCGGGGGTTCGGTTTGCGGCAGTCGACCTCCTGGGAGACGACCCAATCCGCGACGAAGCGATCCAGGCCGGTATGGCGGATTTTCGCTTCCTGCTGACGGGTTTCGCCGTTGGTGACTATCACCGGGACCCATCCGGCGTCGGCCGCGATCCTGAGCGCGGCGCCCACCATCGGGTCGAACTTGGTGCACTGGACCTGGCCCTCGTGAATTTCATCGACCAGGTCCACCACCGACTCACGGAGCCGATATCGATCCCGTATCGCATCGGCAAGATCCCACCGTGACGTGAGCCCATCGGCGTCGACGTCCACCAGCCAATCAAGATCATATGGTGGTGCGCCGATCCCCGCCAGGAATCGAGCACCCCAGGCCCGGAACGCACCGTCCCGGTCCACCAGGGTGTTGTCGAGGTCCAGCAGCAATAAGGGCACGCGGGCACGATACGTGACTCAAGACACGCCGGTGAAGCCCCTCCCGTGTCCGAATCGCAATCAGTC
>Ga0075418_10007299_pt1 | contig 12462 bp, 10 predicted proteins | sample SoiMetdeltSBSDD2_FD_81776 | JGI IMG/M metagenome (GOLD analysis project Ga0075418, IMG submission 81776) | Bulk soil microbial communities from a Populus tree surrounding site in Tennessee, USA - Soil MetaG P. deltoides SBSDD2 | ecosystem: Environmental > Terrestrial > Soil > Tree plantation...
AAGTCGTGCGACGGCAATGGCAGCAATTCACGCGGGTCGGTAGGCATTCGAGATCCTTTGACGGAAAAACTCTGTTTGGGGATTACATGTTGGCGACAGGTATTTTTACGGGGGGCGGTCACAGTCGTGGTTCGTGGTTCGTGGTTCGTCGCTCGGAAGGCGTCATGGGTGATCTTCGAACGACGAGCGACGAGTTACGAACTACGGCGGTGCCGTTGAGCGTCTCGTATCTGCTGCGCCCGGAGCGTCGGGCGTACGCGGCCGGTCACTTCGGCCGGACGGCACCGGTAACGGCATGAGCCGCTAACGAGCGGGTCAATTCACGCGTCGAGGCGGAAGAGGGTGTGCGCGTTCCAGAAAGAACGTTTCGATAGCGGTGGCGTAGTGCCGGAGTCCGGCTCCGCTAGCCCGGACGGCGGAAGGGGTCATGTTGAACACCCGGCGAAACGCCCAGGTGAAGTGGCTGTGCGTCGAGTAGCCGACTGACAGCGCGATCTCGGTGACCTCGGCATCAGATTCCAGGAGCAGCGTGACCGCGCGCGCAATCCGCAACTGCTCGCGATATTGATGCAACGTGACGCCGGTGTGCGCTTTGAAGATGCGGCAGAGGTGGAAATGCGAACAACCGACTTCTCGTGACACATCGGATAGCGCAAGCCGGGCCTCGAACATGCGTCCGAGGACGCCCTTGGCCAACTCGACGCACTCGCGTTGCGCGACGGTCGTGCGGAGCACCTCGTCGACACTTGTTCTGCCGCAAGCGTGCTGGAGAACGCGCGCGAGCAGCGCGAGCGTCATCTCTTCCGCGACGAACGGCTCGAATGACGGCAGGTCCCTGAAGAGCCTGCGCTCGATGAGGCACGTTTCCGGATCGGCTTTCAGGCGCGGCGCCTTGAAAGGCGCTTCGGCATCCTCGATGGACTGGTCGACGCTTCGGACGACCTCGAGCAGGGCGTCGGGGCGGAGGCGGAACCAGTCACTCACGTCCCCTTCGTGGCTGATCTTCCTGCGGCGATAGGGCTGACTCGCGTTGTAACACGTGATCCAGTTCGGATCGGCCACAAACGCATCGTCGCCATCGTGCTGAATCCAGACGCTGACGCGCGGGAACACGAAGACGGGGGTCGTGATCGCGCCGGCCGTTTCGAAGTCAGAGTCGTGGGGGTGCGCTTCGAACCGGCCGACCGTCAGGAGGTCGGTCTGCAGACGGACGACGTCGCGTGAGACGGGAAGGGTTGGCATCCTTCGACAGAATCTAGGGCCCGCAGGCGGGCCTGGGAACGGCGATTCCGCGACCGGTCCCCTGATGGGGACCAACGGCTCCCTGGCAGGGAGCAGATTCTCGACAGCGGCCAGCCAACCGATCGGCGTTGTGCTCCGTCAAACTCCATGCGATTCTGAAGATAATGCAAAACCGAACGAATCGGCCATCGTCAGAAATAGTGCAACGTCATGTGCCGCTGAGACCTGTGGCGTTCGCCGTACTGGCCACCCTCGCCGAGGGCCCGCGACCGGGTATCGAGATCCTGGATGGCGTCAACGCCACGGTGCCACGCCGGCGGCTGCTCGGCCCGGGCACGCTGTACCGCTTGATGCGCGAGCTGCGAAGCGACGGTTTGATCGGACGAACCGCGCGGGCGGCGGGGGTGACGGACGAACGGCAGGCCTATCACGCGCTGACGCCTCTCGGCCAGGCGGTCCTTCGCGCAGAAGTCGCGCGTCTGCAACGAACCATCGCGCTCGCCACGACACTTCCGTCAGCGACCGATCGATGATGCCGCCGCACGAGCGCCTCTACCGCTGCCTGCTCTTCATCCTGCCGTCAGCGATGCGCCGTGAGGCGAACGACGAACTGCTCGACACGTTCAATCAGGAATATCAGCGCGCCCGTGTCCGCGGGAGGCGGTCCCGGGCACTGTTCTGGATCCGCATGGCGGCGGATCTCCTCGCCGCCTCGGCTGCCGAACACCGCGAGCTCTGGAACGTCCGTCGCGCCGCACGCCCGCCGCACTCTCCGTCGAGGTTGCCGATCATGACGCAGCTGACTCAGTCGTTCACGAACGTCCTCTCTGATAGCCGGCTTGCGTTCCGCAGGTTCGCGAAGATGCCAGGCTGGACGCTCGTGTCGGTCGGAACGCTGGCGCTCGGGCTTGCGGCATCGATCGTGACCGGGGTCCTCATACGGGATCTGCTATGGCGGCCGCTGCCTCTGACTGAACCCGAGCGCCTCGTACGGATCAACGAGATCAGTGCGAACGGCGGGCGATGGTGGCCGTCCTTCCCGAATGCGGCCGACTGGCGCGAGCACGCACGGATGTTCGACGGGGTCGGGATCGCTGACGTGCCGGCCGTCAAGCCTGTCCTTCTGGACGGCCAGGCCTTCCGAGTGCCGGTCTCTCGCGCTGCCCGTGGTCTCTTCGAGACGCTCGGCGTTCGTCCAACGATCGGCCGGTTGTTCACCGACGAGGAGAACCGCCCCGGCGGGTCGGCCGTGGCGATCATCAGCCACAGCTTCTGGAGGAACGAATTCGCCTCGCGGCCGCTCGACGGCCTCACCATAGTCATGGGTCGCGACCGTTTCACGGTGGTGGGCGTCCTACCGAGGGCCTTCCGGTATCTCGGCGATGGCATGGTCTGGACGGACCCCGCCGACATCTGGACGCCGATGGAACGGGACACGAATCTCGGCAGCCGCACGACGCACGGCTATCACGTGGTGGCTCGCCTGCGGGCTTCGACCTCGCTCCGGCAGGCCCAACGCGAGATGAACCAGCTCGCGCAGCAGCTCAAGACTCAACACAAACAGCCCACGCAGGCGGATAGCGTCCAACTCCTGCCGCTCCAGGACGTCGTCGTTCGCCGGGCGCGCGATCCGTTGCGGTTGCTCCTGTATGCCGCCGGTGCCGTGCTGCTGGTCTCCTGCCTGAACCTTGCCGCGACCATCCTCGCGCAGGGCCTGAACCGGCGGCGTGAGCTTTCGGTCAGGGTCGCGCTTGGCGCCACGAGAACGGCGCTCGCGCGCCATCTGCTCGTCGACACTGCAGTCCTCTCGATTCCCGCGGGTGCTGCGGGACTGTTGCTGGCGGCCCTGGCCTTCAGCCTGATCCGGACGGTTGCGCCCGGCACGCTGCCGCGCCTGGAAGAAGCGACGATCGATGCCGGCGCCGCGGGGCTCGCATTCCTGCTGTCGGCGGCCACCGCCTGCCTCGCCGGCCTGACTCCGGCGCTCGTTCTCTCGCGGCGAACGGTCGTCGATCGCCTTCGCTCGCATGGCGCGGTTGCTGAGCCTCGCGATCAGCGGCGCCTCTGGACCAGCCTCGTCGTCATACAGGTGACGCTCACCGTCGTGCTCCTGTGCGGAACAGGTCTCCTCGTCCGAAGTTTCATGGCCGCACTGGCCGTCGATGTCGGCTACGACCCGCGTCATGTTCTGGCCGTCGATGTCGCGCTGCCGGACGCGAGGTATTCCGAACCGGATCGGCGCCTCGCGTTTTACGACGCAGGGCTGACGGCCCTGCGATCGGCGCCTGGAGTCGAAGCCGTGGGCCTGACGAATGCGCTGCCGCACGTCACATCCGTGTATACCAGCGGCACCAATCGCGATCTGCCGCAACCCAGGTGGGTGCTTGCCGGCTATCGGCTCGTCGATCCGGGCTACTTCGAGGCGATCGGTATCACCCGGTTGTCAGGATCCGAACGGCCGTTGGCCGACGGTGCCGTCATCGATCAGCGGCTGCAGCACCAACTGTGGGAAGGACAAAACGCGATCGGCGATCGGGTCCTGAACGGGTTCAGCGATGTTCCGCTTACTGTGTCGGGGATCGTCAAGACCGTCCGGGAGTGGGACCAGGGCGGCGAGACGACCGCCGCCATATACGTCGACTTCCATCGTCGTCCTCAGCGCATCCAGTCCATGCACTTCGTGGTGCGTCACCACGGCGACGCGGCTTCTGCCATCCAAACGGTCCGCCGGGCTCTTGCGACGATCGATCCGCAGGTGCCGGTCACCATCGAACCTCTCGAGGTGAGGACTGCCGAATCGCTCGGCGGGCGCAGGCTGATGCTGGTCCTTTCGGGCGGGTTCGAATCGTCGCGGTGCTGCTCGCCGCGTCGGGCGTCTACGCGATGGTGGCGTTCGCGGTCGGACGGCAGGTGCGCGAGGCCGCGATCCGTCTCGCCCTGGGCGCGCATCCTGCGTCACTCCGCGTGCGCGTCCTCCGTCAAGGATGCTGGCCGGCGGTCATCGGCGTCACGCTAGGCCTCGTGCTCGCGGTCCCGGCCGGACGCGCGATCCGCTCGCAGCTTTTCCAGGTCCAACCCGCCGACCCCCTCGTGCTCGCCGTCGCCGCCGCAATCATCGTCTGCGCCGCCGTCATCGCGTCAGTCGCGCCCGCCGTCCGCGCGTCGCGCGTCGATCCCGTCACCGCGCTGCGCCAGGACTGACTGGGGTCAGGTCTTGAATCCGCACCTTTCACCGGGATTCAAGACCTGACCCCCAGTCGCGCCTCTCAGGGGTCAGGTCTTGAATCCGCGGTTTTGCGGGGATTCAAGACCTGACCCCAAGTGACCAGGCACCTCCAGCCGGGGACGAACGGCCAGACTGGCGGAGGAGGCTGCACTAGACTCGCGCAGCCGTGCCCAAAGCGGCAGCTGTCAAGGAGGAGCAGTTTGATCACGAAGGCGTTCACGGCGGCCGTCATAGGCGTCGCGTTTGCGACACTCTCAGCGTCGGCGCAGCAGACGAGTTCCGGCACGTGGTGATCGGTCTCGAAATGTCAGCAGCCGAGCTGCGCGGTGAAAAGTTCGACTACGGCGCGCGAATCAAGGCTGACGAGGAAAAGCCGAAGACGCGCGACTCTGTCGTCAAGGAGATGGAAGCCGCAATCGCGGTGTCGTATCCGCTGGTGCAGAGCGGGCCGAAGCCCCGGCTCGTCTGGTGGCTCGAGCATCAGCCGCGCACTATGGCAAACTCGTATCGAACTATCGGTTGAACGGGCTCGTGCCACCGATCAGCCGTCCCCGCTCATGATCGCACCAGACTCGTGACGCCCTTCCCGGACTGGACAACGGCCATCGTGGCCGATGGGTGCGTGAGTGCGCTTGTGCGCAAGTGCGCGAGCGCGCACGTGCGCAGGGCTACTGACTATGAGAAGAACTCACAAATGCCATGAAGACAATGGCATGGATGGCTGGCGCCAGCCCGGCTAGGATCTCGGCGGGAGCGAACGCATGCCAGAAACAGCGGAACAGTACATCGCGCGAATCATCTCGAACCTCGGAACGCAGGACCCGATGCAGGTGCTGGCCGCGACGCCGTCGCGTATCGGTGCCGTGATAGCCGGCCGATCTGACGACAACCTTCGCTGGACGCCTGAGGCCGGCCGCTGGAGCATTGCCGCCATCGTCACGCATCTCGCCGACGCTGAGATCGTCGCGGGGTATCGGCTCCGGATGATCCTCGCAAACCCGGGCACGCCGATTCAGCCGTTCGATCAGGATCAATGGGCGTCGGCTTTCAAGTACCCTGGCCAGGATGCGTTTTCCAGCCTGACGACCTTCAACGCGGTTCGCACGAGCACGCTGCGCCTGCTCGACGGGCTGACCGAGGAACAGCTGGAGTACTACGGGATGCACGCGGAGCGTGGGAAAGAGACGGTGCGCCACCTGATTCGCCTGTATGCCGGCCACGATCTCAATCACCTGCATCAGATCGAACGCCTGGCTGCCCAGCTCGACGCGAATGGCCCGTCGCCCTCCAGGTTTCAACCCGCCGCAGTCAAACCTACGGCGACAGTGGAGGCCATGGGGCAGCTCGACGTTCGTGTCGGCACGGTCGTCAAGGTCGACGACGTGGCAGGCGCCGCGCGGCTGTCGCGGCTGACGGTGGACTTTGGGGATCGGCAGCGCACCATCGTGGCCGGCATCAAGAAGGAGCGCTCGGAACCGCAACTCGTTCAAGGTCAGCAGGCCCTGTTTGTCGTCAATATCCCGCCACGCACGATTCACGGCCACCAGTCGGAGGGCATGCTGTTCGATATCGGCTACGCGGATGGTGTCAGACCGGCGCTGGCACAACCGGAGTGGCCCGTGCCGAATGGAACCAGAGCGGGTTGAACACACATGAAGAGCATCGCCGCCTTTGCCATCATCCTCGCCGTCTGCTCGCAAGTCGAAGACAATCGCGGCGGCCATCAACAGAACAGGACACGCGAGTTCGGCCCACGCACCTGTGGACCGGCCGACCCGTCGTACATCCGTATCGCGAACGAAACCGGCGGTCAGCCGTTCTTTCTGAACCCGTCCGAGCTCGGCGCGTCAGCCCACATCATGCGCGAGCAGTCGCTCGCCAGCCGGGAGTTGATCCTGTGGGCACATGCTGCCCCCGAGAACGCGCCCCGCGAATTCGACGTGCCCATCGATGCCTCTGTGAACCGCTTCACCATCAGTGCATCGTTCGACCGTGAGGGTGGCACGCTGAACGTGACCGCGCCAGACGGCACGGTCAACGCGCGCCCGCCCGGTGCCGAAGAGACCATCCTCAATTGCGCACACGTCCTGACGGTCGACAAGCCGGCATCCGGCCTTTGGCGCGCACGCGTGGTAGCAACGGGACGCTTCTGGCTTGTGGCTCACGCCCGTACGGAACTGTCGCTGATGACTGCAGAGTTCGTCCGGCTCGCCGGCGGGCCCGGTCACGAAGGATGGTTTCCAATTCAGGGGCAGCCGGTCGTCAACAGGCCCGCAACATTGCAGACGAAGATGTTCGGTTCGTCGAGCCCTCCCCGATTCTCACTCGTTGCGTTGGACGGCACGATCCTTCGACAGCTCGATCTCGAGAAGATCGATGACGACGAGTTCATCGGACCGATTGAGCTGCCGTCGCAGGCTTTCCGGGTCGCGGCTGTGGGAATCGATGCAGCGGGTCTCACCTATCAGCGACTTTATGCAGCACTCTTCCGCGCGGCATCCGTTGAACTCTCGATAAGTGGACCCGACGAGCTACGCGCGGGATCGACAACACCGATCCCAATCGCTGTCCGTAACCACGGGCCTGCCGCGCGCTTCCGGATCGTCGTCGTTTACGGTCAAGGCGCGGTCGGCATCGTCGAGCCTGCCTTCGTCGACCTTGCGCAGGGAGCAGAGGCGACGGTTACGGCATCCGTCAAGGTACCAGCAAATGCGTCTGCCGGGAGATCGTTCGATGTGACGGTCACCGCCGAAAGCGAGGGTACTTCAGCCACGATGAACAGCGCCGTTCGCCAGTTCACGATCGCGGCGCCGCAGCGCTGACGAGTAGTCGCTATCGTGCCTCAGCCGGGAAGAACGCGCGCACCGCAAACCTGGCGCGATCGACAAAGAACGGCAGCGCCGAACCGTCGGCTGTCTCTCGCGCCTCGACCTGAAAGCCCCGCTGGCGAAGACGATCGCGCACCGCGTTCGTGAACCCTGCGACATCGACATTGTCCGCGCGCCGTCGCGGGTCGAGCCTGCCCCAATCGAGATAGAACCGCTGCGTGGACTTTGGCGTGCGATCGATCAGCGCAAGCAGCTCCTCGTCGCCCTTGCCCACCGGAAAGATCGACTGCAGGGCTGCGCCACCAAAGACCTGCGGTGCATTGAGGACCGTTTCCAGCGCGCCGACGCCTGCCTCGTCGTGGCCGAGCACGAACCGGTGTTGCGCCTCGGCGAGCGTGCGGAAGCGCGAATCGGTCCACTTGACGATCGTTTCAGTCAGCATCCGGCGGTGGGCCTCCCGGAATGTTCGCGCATACTCGTAGGCGTTAGTAGACTCGACGAATACGGCGATCAGCGGCCTGGCCGTCGCGCCGATCTCGTGGTCGAGGACCGCATCGAAGTGCGCGTTCTTCATTTCCTCCCCGTACAGCACGTACAGCACCGGATATCGGCGGCTCTGGTCAGCCTCGTATCCGCGCGGGAGATAGACGAAGACCTTGCGCTTCCCACCCCACCTCAGATGTTCTGCCTGCTCCGTAGCGGTTTCGATTTCGTGCTCCTCCATGCGACCGCCCAGCGTGGCGGCGCCCGGCACTGAACCGATTTTCTCTGCACCGGGCATCACCAGCAAAGAGACCGATCCAGCATACGTCGGCGACGTCGCTTGCCGGGGATTCCTTGGATCGGCGATCGTCTCGCCGAGATTGCGGACGAACTGATAGGCGATGCGCGCGTCGGACGGAAGCTCGAGCGACGCGAAGAAGAAATCGGTCTTCCCAACGCGGTGCATCTGCACTTCCCGACCGATCTCGAACATGTCTCCTCGCAACGCGAGATCGTCAGCGGCGCCCTTGTAGACGAGATGTGCGATCCGGTCACCTTCGAGGATCGGGTTCTGCTTCTGTTCCGCGAGCAACTTGTCGATTCTCGCTTCCGCATCTGACGCTCGCTCCACTTCGGTCACCCACTGATCGAACCGGGAGCCAGGGACACGGCCGACAACAGGGTCGGCCGCCGACGTCATCGTCTTGCTCGTCAGAGGCACGACGTCAACCGCGGCGATCTCGGCATACGAATCGCGAGCGAAGATACGTCCCTCGGCAAAGGACGGCGGCGTCCAGGCGAGACGCGTGAACAACTCGATAGAGGCTTTCTCATCATAGGCAGTTGAGTCGGTCGCGGCCACGGCGAGCGTCCCACGCTTGGTCAGCACCACCAGGTGACCGTCGACGAGGATCGGGAAGCCATCGCCGGGTGGCCTCGATCGCCACGCCAGCGTCCCGGTTCGCGCATCGATCGCCGTGAGAAAGGCTCCCGAGTAGCCGAAGATCCGTCCGCCGGAAACGACCGGCGTCGCGTAATTGAGCTTGAGCTCGCGCGTGCTCCACGCGACCTCGGGACGTGGCGCGGTCTTCAACAGCACGGACTCGTCCGGGCGGTATGTGATCAGGAACTCATCGCGAGCGACGCGCACGGGATTGACGATCTTCGCGTAGAACCCGCGACCACCATGTTCGTACCGCCACACCTCACGGCCATTCGCTGGATCGAGCGCAAACAGGTACTGATCGCCGCCCACCAGCACCAGCTCTCGCCCGTCCACGGTGGTCAGCATCGGCGATTGATAGCTGGCCACGTCTGAACCGACGCTCCACGCGACTGCGCCAGTCTGCTTGTTGAAGGCGGCGATCGCGCGATCGGGTGCGCCGCCGGTCAGCACTATGACGACATCGCCGGCGATCAACGGCGAGGTCGTGAATCCCCAATGCGGGACATCAGCTTCGATCTTGCGTTTCCACAATTCGGCTCCGCTGGCGAGTTGCAGGGCGACGAGGTTCCCGTGCGGGCCGAGCGCATAGACGACGCCCGAAGCAATTGCCGGGGTCGAGACAGGTCCGCCCGTCGATCCATCCCTGCCCGGAAATGCCTCGCCGACCGGCACGCGCCACTTCTCAGCCCCTGAGTCCGAGCTCAGCGCGATCACGAAGTCGGTCTTGCCGTCGGACGCCATCGTCACGGCGTGACCATCCGCGATCACGACGCCCGAATAGCCCGTGCCGATCGTTTTCCGCCACCGGACCTTCAACGCGAACGGCTTCGCAAAGATGTTCTTTCCGGTGGTGACCGTTCCATCGAAGTTCGCACCCCGCCACCGCGGCCACTCTGAGCCCGAAGCCGCACCCGGCTGCGGCGGACTGAATGCCACCAGCGCCGCCACGAGTGGTACCGCCGCAGCTACCCGGAATAGAAACATATGCATCCCTTCAACAATCAACTGAGCCGAGCCAAGCTCCGAGCCCCAAGCACGTCGCACGTCGCACGTCGCACCTAGCACGTGGCACGTCGCACGTCGCACGTCGCACGTTTACCCCACCGTAAAGGGCACGCTGGCGCGCGTGGTCCCCCAGTCGACGTGCAACGTCGCACCTCCGGGAGTGTCCTGAATCGAGATGGTGAGCTGCTCGGCAGGCGCGCCGGGTTTTCCGACTGTCATCGGCACGCGGCCCAGATCCTTACCCGCAGGGTACGGAATGCCCCATTGCCCTGTCGCCTTGCTGACGATGAGCTGCCACTGTTTCTCTCCGGGCAGCGTGTAAATCGTGTAGGTACCGGCTGGCACCGCGAGCGTGCCGAACTTCAACGGCTTGTCGGTCTTGATCGTCGTCGCCTCGTCGGCGCCAGTTCGCCACTCGGAACCGAACGGTGCCACCTCTTTTCCGACAGTTCGTCCCTTGAGGAACGGCCGTCCGTACTCGATCGAGATCGCGGCGCCGTCGATCGTCCAATCGGTGCGCACGTGCGGGCTGCCGGCAGCGCCGGGCCCGGTCTGCGTCGTCTTCTGATCACCAACCGTGGTGACCGCCATTGCCAGCACAACGGCTGCAGTTGTGAACAGGTGCATCGAAATACCTCCTGGAACGTTCAGCGTCCCAGGCTGATGCTATGTGGGCGCTGCAGGCGCCCGCATGTGCCAGAGGTCACGTTAAGGTCATGTGCCTTGTCACGACGCCTCCACCTTGCGCATACTGCCGGCGTGGACACTCAACGCTCGTCCTACGCTGGCGACATCGTCGGCTATCGCGCGTTCGTCGCGATCGTGGCGGCAGGCTACCTGATACTGATCGCGCTGACGCCAACGGCCTGGGGGCCGTCGCACATCCGCGAGCGCGGCGTGTTGAGCGTCATCTACCTGGCACTCGGGGTCTGGGGCTATCGCTATGCCAGGAATACCGGTAGTCTCCCCGTGTCACTCGCCTACCTGCTGATCGAGTTCACGATCGGCATGCGGATCAACTCGCTGGTGCGCGACGGGCTCGTCCCGCTGATCCTGCTGCCGCTGGCCGCACAGGCTGTCCTCCTGCTTCCACGGCTCTGGGCGACGCTTTTCTGCATCCTCGTGATTGGAGGCGTGAGCGGCAACCTCACGTGGATTCCGACGTGGCCCTACTGGTTCCGGAATCTGGCAACGGCTACGGCAGCGGTGGTCTTCGTCGTTGTCTACGTCGCGCTTGCCGCACGCGAGCGTGAAGCGCGCGAGCGGGTCGAGAAGTTGTCAGCGGAAGTCGCGCACCTGGCGGCCGCTAACGAACGCAACCGTCTCGCGCGCGAAATCCACGATACGCTTGGACACTACCTGACCGTCATCCACGTGCAGCTCGAAGCCGCGCGCGCGGTGATGCAGGCGGATCCGGAGCGCGGGCTTCTCGCGGTCAATCGCGCGCAGGCGCTCGCCAAGGACGGGCTGACGGCAGTCCGCCAGTCCGTCAAAGCGCTGCGAGAAAACAGCCGGGTCGAGGGTATCGAGGAGCAGCTCGCGTCGCTCGTGTCGGCGGTTCGTGACGAATCGTTCCGCGCGAAGTTCACGCTCCAGGGCGCACCGCGTTCCGTCAGCGCCGGTGTGGCCCTGGCACTGCACCGCACGGCGCTCGAAGCGTTGACGAACGTTCGGCGGCATGCCGCAGCGACGGAAGTGGAAATCATGCTGGCGTTCAAACCGGAGGGCCGCATCAGGTTGTCGGTGCGCGACGACGGTCGCGGCACTGACGTCCTCGACGGCGGATTCGGGCTGACCGGCATCCGCGAGCGCGCGGAGCAGCTTGGCGGCACGGTGGCGTTCGAAACGTCGCCTGGTGCTGGTTTCGTTCTTGGAATGGAGCTTCAGGGGTGAACGCAGTCCGGATTGTTCTGGCCGACGACCAGGCACTGTTCCGCGAGGGCCTGCGGACGCTGCTGTCGACGCGGCCCGACATCGAGATCGTCGGCGAGGCGGCCAACGGGCTGGAGGTGCTCGAACTCGTCGAACAGCTTCAGCCGTCGGTCGTCCTGATGGATCTGCGCATGCCCCTGATGGACGGCATCCACGCCACCGCGAAGCTGCGCGAAACGTCCCCGGACGTCGCCGTCCTGGCGCTGACGACGTTCGACGACGACGGGAACCTGTTTGGGGCGCTGCGTGCGGGTGCGTCCGGGTATTTGCTGAAGGACGTCTCGCTCGAGACGCTCGTCGCGGCCATCCATGCCGCCGCCCGCGGCGAATCGTTCCTGCAGAGCACCGTCACCGGACGCGTGGTCAGCGCGATGGCTCGCCTCATGGAATCGGGTCCCCCGTTGGCAGAAGCCCTGGTGATCTCACTCTCGCCGCGCGAGCGCGAGATCCTCTCCCTTCTCTCGCGCGGCGCATCGAACAAAGAGATCGCGGACCGCGTCTGCCTTGCCGAAGGCACGGTCAAGAACCACGTGACGAACATCCTCGCCAAGCTCGACGTCCGAGACAGGACGCAGGCTGCGCTCAGAGCGCGGGACCTGGGCCTGGTGTGAGGCAGGAAAAGATCAGTCAACTCAGAACGGCCTGACGAGTTCCAGGAACGGACACGACGACCACGACGAACACGACGCCCGAACACCATTGACGGCGTGGCCGTCGTGGCTGTCGCGATCGTTCCGAGGGGGTCGGCGACGTCACGCTGATTGGGCGTTGGACGTTCCAAGACGCTCCACTCGTTCAAG
>Ga0075418_10007300_pt1 | contig 12462 bp, 11 predicted proteins | sample SoiMetdeltSBSDD2_FD_81776 | JGI IMG/M metagenome (GOLD analysis project Ga0075418, IMG submission 81776) | Bulk soil microbial communities from a Populus tree surrounding site in Tennessee, USA - Soil MetaG P. deltoides SBSDD2 | ecosystem: Environmental > Terrestrial > Soil > Tree plantation...
CGTGCGCGGTGCTGCTCGACGATCAGCCGGTGCTCTCGTGTCTCGTGCTCGGCGTCGAGTGCGACGGCCGCCGGGTGACAACGGTCGAGGGGTTGGCGACGGACAACCGGCTGCACCCGCTGCAGGAGACGGCGAGTTGACGCCGGTGCAGGACTCGATGGTGGGCTGTCACGCGGCGCAGTGCGGCTACTGCACGCCGGGGTTCGTGATGGCGCTGGCAGGGATGTTCGAGGAAGGTTCTCGCGATGCACGCGAGGCACTAACCGGCAATCTCTGTCGTTGCACGGGATACGAGTCGATCATACGCGCAGCCGAATGCGTGGCCGAACAGCCAAGGGTGGACTCGATCCATCCGCCGGGTCCAATCCTCAAGCGGATTCGGAGCGTCGAGCGAGAGCCGGTGCTGATCGATTCGCTCGACGGCTTCCCTCATGGCCGCTTCTTCAGACCCACGCGACTCGACGACGCGATCGCGTTCAAGGCAGAGAATCCGAAGACGGTGATCGTACAAGGAGCAACCGACTTCGGCGTGTGGCGCAACAAGCGCGAGTTCCAGCCCTCCGCTGTTCTTTCGCTTGATGGCGTGGACGGTTTGGGCGACGTCACATTCGATGACGGGATGCTCGTCGTCGGCGGACGTGCCTCGCTCGCGCGGTTCGAGGCGGTGGTTCGCGATCGCTTGCCCGAACTTGCGCGTATCATGGATCGCTTCGGGTCGCCGCAGATCAAGAACGCGGGAACGCTCGCAGGGAACATCGCCAACGCTTCGCCGATCGCGGACACGCTGCCGTTCCTCTTCGTCATGGGCGCGAATCTGGAGCTCACCGGTGCGGCCGGCACGCGTGTCGTTCCGATCGGGAGCTTCTACAAAGGCTATAAGTCGCTCGACCTCGGAGCGGACGAGATCATCACACGAATTCTCATCCCGCTCCCCTCCGAGGGCGAGACGATCAGGCTCTACAAGATCTCGAAGCGCAGTCACCTCGACATCTCGTCGTTCACAGCGGCGATGCTGATGAGGAGAGAAGGCGGCCGCATTGACGCGATGCGCGTCGCGTATGGAGGCGTCGCGCCTGTGGTGATGCGCCTGCCGAGGACCGAGGAATTCCTGGCCGGGCGGCCTATCGCTCTCGAAACGTTTGTGCGGGCAGGTGAAATCGCGCGTGGGGAAATCAGTCCGATCTCTGATGTCCGCGGCACGAAAGAGTACCGCCTGCAGCTCGCCGCAAACCTGATGCAGAAGTTTTACTACGATGTGTGTGCACCGCGTGGTGCGTGAACCTCGGCAACCGAAGGGCAGCGAATCGATGTACGTAGGCAAGGATGTCCCCCACGACTCCGCCCGCGGTCATGTAACCGGCGAGTCGGTGTACATCGACGACCTGCCGCCGCTTCACGGCGAACTCGTCGTCGACTTCGTTTGGAGTCCGCTCGCGCATGCCCGCATTCGCTCGATCGAGCTGCCGCGTGACATCCCGGGCGTTGCCGGCCTCTACACGCACCTCGACCTGCCGCGTTCCATGTTCGATCCGAACGTAAGCGACGAGCCACTGTTGGCGTCGGACATCTGTACATTCCGCGGGCAACCGATCGTCATCATCGCCGCCGAGTCGCGCGAAGCGGCATGCGCAGCGAAGAAGGCGATCCGGATCGATCTCGAGGAACTGCAGCCAATCCTGACAATCGACGAGGCGATCGCGGCGAAGAGCTTCATCGGCGACACGCGGATCATCCGACGCGGCGATCCGGACGCCGCGCTTGCGTCCGCGGAGCATGTGCTCGAAGGTGTGTTCGAGAGCGGTGGACAGGATCACTTCTATCTGGAGTCGCAGGCCGCGTTGGTGGTTCCTGGCGAGCATGGATCGCTCACCGTGCTTTCGTCGACGCAACATCCGACCGAGGTGCAGGAAGTCATCGCGCACCTCCTCGGTCTCGACATGAGCCAGGTTGTCGTCCAGACGAAACGGATGGGTGGCGCATTCGGCGGCAAAGAAGCGCAAGCGACGCATCCGGCGGCGATGGTGGCGCTCGTCGCGAGCCGTCTGAAACGCCCGGCGCGCATCGTCTACGACAAAGACTCGGATATGCACGTGACCGGGAAGCGCCACCCGTTCCGGAACCGCTATCGCGTCGGGTTTGCAGCGAGCGGTGAGATCGTGGCGATGAAGGTCGAGCTCAACTCCGACGGCGGCGCGTATGTCGATCTCTCGCTGGCGGTCATGGCGCGCGCGATGACGCACGCCGAGAACGCATATTTCATCCCGCATGTTGAGATCCGTGGGACGGTGTGCCGCACGAACATGCCACCGAACACGGCTTTTCGCGGTTTCGGCGGACCACAGGGCGTGGCGACGATGGAGAACATCATTGAGGAAATTGCCGCCACGCTGAATCGCGACGCTCTCGAGATCCGTCGCGCCAACTGTTACGGCGTCGAGGCCCGCAACACGACACCCTACGGCGAGGTGGTCGAGAACAACACGCTGCCGCGCCTCTTCGCCGAGCTCGAGACGCGCTGCGACTACGGCTCCCGCATGCACGCCGTGCACGCGTTCAACGCCAGCTCGCCGACGTACCTCAAGGGGCTATCGATGACGGCGGTAAAGTTCGGCATCTCGTTCAACATGAAGTCTCTCAACCAAGCGAATGCGCTCGTGAATGTCTACCTCGACGGGAGCGTGCAGGTCTCGACCGGTGCGACGGAGATGGGCCAGGGCGTCAACACAAAGATCAAACAGATCGTGGCGGATGCGCTGCGCGTGCCGCTCGAACGCGTGATCCTGATGATCACTTCGACGGAGAAGAACAACAACACGTCGGCCACCGCGGCCTCGAGCGGCGCGGATCTCAACGGCTCCGCCGCGCTCGACGCGTGTCGCCGAATCCGCACGCGGCTCGACGAGGTCGCCACGCGGCATCCCGGCCTCGGATGGGAGCAACTCGTGAGGGCCGCGTACAACGAGCGCGTGCCGTTGGGCGAGCGCGGCTTCTACGCCACACCGCGTATCGGCGACTGGGACTGGACCACCGGACAAGGACATCCGTTTCTCTATTTCACGATGGCGACGGCGTGCTCGGAAGTGCTGATCGATCGCTTCACGGGCGAATTGAAAGTCCTTCGAACGGACCTGCTCATGGACATCGGACGCCCTCTCAACCCGGGCATCGACCGCGGCCAGATCGTCGGGGGGTTCATCCAGGGGCTCGGCTGGGTGACGACGGAAGAGCTTCGTTACACGCCAAGTGGAGAGTTGCTCTCGCACTCGCCGACGACGTACAAGATTCCGAACATCAACGACCTGCCCGCGGTCTTTCACGCCGACTGGATCGAGAAGGAAAACTCCGTGAACGTCGGCGGCAGCAAGGCCGTCGGCGAGCCGCCGTTGCTGACCGCGATCTCGGTCTGGTGCGCGGTCAAGCATGCGTTGCGTTTCGTGTCGAACGGCGAAGTCCCGAAGCTTCGGCTCCCGGCGACGAGCGAGGAGATTCTGTTGAGGATTACCGAGTACTCGAAACGTGGAGCGGCCGTCGCGTGAGCACCTCGGTTTAGCATCGCCTTAGATCGATGGTTCTCTGCGGCGTCGTTCCTGCCGCTGCGCGGAATGATCCTCATCGCCTACTTCACGCTCATGCAGCCGGTCAACAATCGCGCGCTCACGTGGGAAGAGGTGACGCTCGATCCGGTGAAGCGCACCGGCTACTCCGGCTCGACCGCCACAAGAACGTGAACAAGGGCATCAAGGCACACGGCCGTCCCGCTCGCCGGCTTGTCGCACTGCGCCGAACGTGCGACCGATCGCGAGAACTGGTGCGCGTGGTCAACATGATGGGCGATACGAACGTCGAGACCGTCCGCCGCAACTACTTCACTTCCAATATGAAGAAGACGACGAGCAGATCGATGGCTGGGAGCTGCCGCAGCACGACCCGAGCGACATTTTGCGTCGCCTCACTCCCGGGCTGCACGCTCACCAAATGATCCGAGCTCCAGCCGCGCATTTGTAACAGCAAAACCGCCATCCAAAGACTCGCAAAATAACTATGCAGCCTCATCCAATCGACGACTCACAATAACGCGCTATTGAGAGTGCTAATGAGAGTGGCACCGTTCGGCGTGTCTCCAGCGCGCAACAAAAAGCCGCCGAAGTGGCGGCTGGTGAGCAACTTAATTTGGCGGGGCCGACGGGGCTCGAACCCGCGACCTCCGGCGTGACAGGCCGGCGTTCTAAAAGAGTTCGTCCCGGATGCGAGGCTCGGGCTTGAGGTTCATCAAGGGCGGGCCACTCCCATCACATCTCCGCGATCAGCCTCTCCCGGCACCGCTCCATCCGACGCCACGCCACGCCTTCATTAAACGATCCGTCGAGCAGCAAGACGATGAAGTATCCGTCCTTCACGTCGTAGCTCAACACGGCCATTTCGGCGAATTCGATCTTGAAGCGTTGCGGGTTGCCGGCGCCGATGACGGAGCACATTTCGCGAAGGCGGGTGAGGAAGATGCCCTGGTAGGCGCCGAGGATGCGGAGCTCGTGATCGCTGAGATCGCGATCGCAGACCAGCTCCACCGTTTCGCCTTCCCAGTCGAGAAACAGCGCGGCGAGCGCGCCGTGCGTCGTGACCAGGAGCTCGTCGAGGATCAGACGAAACATGTCAGTCCCACATCACCAGAAATTTTCGCGCCTCGATCGCCTCGGCGGAATTCGGCGCTTTCGCGATCACGCCTTCGAGATACTTCTTCGCGACCTCGCGCCGGCCCGCGGCATGCGCGGAGATGCCGAAGCGCAGAGCGGCGATCGGCGAGTCCGGATGCGCTTTGAGGTAATCGAGATATGCGCGGCCCGCGCCCTGCAGATCGCCGCGCCGCTCGCGCAGGAAACCGGAGTAGAGCAGGGCCGCATCGAGCTTCGCATCGAGCGCGAGCGCGCGATCGAGCCACGTCTCGGCCTCCTTCGCGCGGCCCATGCGATCGAGCGCGATCCCGTTGTGATACGCGGCATCGGCGCGCAGTGCCGAGTGCTCGTCGGCGAACACTTTCTCCAGCTCCGACGAAGCCCTCGCGTATTCCTTGTCGCGCAGCAGCGTGATCGCGCGATTGAAACGCGCCTCCTGCAGCGCCGGATTCAGCGCCAGCGCGCGATCGAAGCTCGCCATCGCTTTCTTCGAATCGCCGGACAACATCAGCGCCAGTCCGCGCAGATTTTCCACCTCGGCCGGCGAGGCGCCCGACGACTTCGCGCCTTCGAGCTGACGCAGCGCGGCGTCGTAGTGACCCTGGAGAATGAGCTGGACGCTGCGATCGCAAGCAGGAGAGGACTGTGCGAGAAGAGGGAGGGTGAGAAGCACGGCCGCGGCGAAACGGATCAGGCAGCGCCTCGCACTTGCTCTTCGATCTGGATGTCGCCGCGCTTGACCGCCGTGACGAATGCATCCACCACGCGCGGATCGAAGCGCGTTCCGGCGAAGCTCTTGATCTTCTCGACGACGTAGGAGAGATCCATCGCCTTCTGGTACGGACGATTCGTCGTCATCGCGTCGAACGTATCGGCGATCGCGACGATGCGCGCCTGCATCGGGATCTGCTCGCCTTCGAGCCCATCCGGATATCCGCCGCCGCTCCATTTCTCATGGTGATACTTCATTCCCGGGATGATGTCGATGAGCTGCGCCACACCGCTCATGATCGCCGCGCCCTTCGACGGATGCTGCTTCATCACTTCGAACTCGTCGTCGGAGAGCGCGCCCGGCTTGCGCAGGATGCGGTCGTCGATGCCGATCTTGCCGACGTCGTGCAGGAGCGCGCTGATGCGCAGATTGCGCATGTCTTTTTCGGGCAGATTGAGATTCTTGCCGATGCCGATCGAGTAGCGCGCGACGCGCTCCGAGTGGCCGCGCGTGTACGGATCCTTTGCATCGATCGCCGCCGCGAGCATGCGCACGGAGTTGATGAAGAGCAGATGATTCTCGTGCGCGGCTTTCTTGAGTTGTTCGACGGAGTGCTCGATCGACGTCGACATGACGTTGAACGTCTGCGCCAGCTCGCCGATCTCGTTGTGCGTCTTCAGCTCGACGCGCTGCTGATAGTTGCCGGCGGCGATCTCGCGCGTGCGCTCGGCGAGGATGCGGATCGGGCGCGCGATGCCCGACGCGAACACGATCGCCGCCGCGATCGCGAGCACGAGTGCGATGGCGACCCACTGCGCGGTCGCGCGGATCATCTGATCGACCGATGCGAACGCGCTCTTCTCGGGCTTCTGCACGATGACGCCGACGTTCGGCGGCGCGGGTGCGACCGTGCCGAGGAGCTTCGTGCCCTTGTCTTCGTACGAGACGGTGAGGCGCATCGGCTGCTTCGCGAAGTCCTGCACGAGGCGCAGATTCGAGAAGTTCGGATGCTGCACGTCAGTCGCGGGCTCGCTGTGGATCAGCACCCTTCCGTCGCGATCGACGATGAACGCCGCGACGTTGTCTTTGCCTTCTTCGCGAATGCGCTGCACGATGCGTCGCAGGCTCACCAGGCCAACGACCGCGCCGATCACCTGATTGCCGTCCTTGACCGGAGTGGCCATGACCACCACCGGCTGATTCGTCGCATTGACGTGCGTGATGCGGCCGGTCGAGTCGGTGCCCTTCAGCGCGACCGTGCGCGCGATGTCCATCTCGTTGACGATCGCGGAGTCGAGTTGCGCGGGCATGGCCTCGACGCCTTGGCCGAGCGTGTTCACGGCGCGGACGGCGATGAGATCGCTGTCCGGCGTCACGTAGCCCGCGATCCAGTCGGTCTGCGCGGCGTACGTGAACGGATCGGTGCCCGCCGGCAGCGCTTTGGCCATGATGCGGATGCTGCCCGCGATCTTCGCGATCTGCTGATGATTGCTGTCGAGGAGACTGCTCAGATCATTGGCGATGCTGACCGCGGAGCGGCTCAGGTATTTTTTTTCGAGCGTCTCCAGCGAGTCGCGATTGATGCCGATCAAGAAGACGTGCGAGATGATGAGCGGCACGAGACCGACGAGCACCATCGCGCCGAGGAGCGTCCAGAGGAGTCGCGGCCGCCGGGATGGTTTTTCCGGCGATTCAGGTTGAGGGGAAGCTGACATGCCGTCGCGATTATAAAGAAATGCCCATCGGTCTCTATTTCCACCTCCCGTTCTGCACGGCGCACTGCACGTATTGTCCTTTTGCCGTTAGCACCGATCTTTCCTTGCAGGACGCGTATGTGGAGGCGATGGTGCGGGAGGTAGGACGTCCTACGACGTCCTACGACGTCCTAGGACGTCCTACGACCACCATCTACTTCGGCGGCGGCACGCCTTCGCGAACGAGCCTCGCGAATCTCACGCGTCTCTTCGCCGCCATCCGCGAGCACTTCGAGGTCGCGCCCGACGCCGAGATCTCGATGGAAGCGAATCCCGAGGACGTTACGCGCGAATCGCTGGACGCGTGGCGTGCGCTCGGCGTCAATCGCGTCTCGATCGGGGTGCAGTCCTTCCACGATGCGGAGCTCGCGGCGATCAGTCGCATTCACGATCGCGAGCGGGCCATGAGCGCGGTGCGCGATGCCGTCGCGAGCGGGGTCCGCACGAATCTCGATCTCATCCTCGGTCTTCCGCATCAGACCGCGGCGTCGTTTCGCGAAACGCTCGATGCCGCGATCGCGCTCGGCGCGGGTCATCTCTCGCTCTACATGCTCGATCTCGAAGAGCGCACGCCGCTCGAGGTGCAGGTCGCGCGCGGACGCGTCGTGCTGCCCGAGGACGAACAGACCGCGGAGCTGTACCTCGATGCGATCGGCCATCTCGCGCGCGCGGGACTGCGTCAATACGAGATCAGCAACTTCGCGCGCGCAGGCGAGGAGTGCCTCCACAATCTTCGCTACTGGACCCGCGGCGAATACCTCGGCATCGGTATGAGCGCGCACTCGTTCCTCGGCGATCAGCGTTTCGCGAACACGCGCGACATCCGGCGCTACATCGAGTCCGCGCCTAACGCGCGCGATTTCCGCGAGCAGCTCGGCGACGGCGAGGTCCGCCGCGAAACGATCTTCCTCCAGCTCCGTCAGAGCTCCGGGATGTGCTATGAAGAGCTCGTCCGCCTCTGCGGACAGGAGGGCATCGAATGGACGGAACGCGGACTCGAGGGCGGATGGCTGAGGAGAGTGGAGGATCGCGTGGCGTTCACGCCCGCCGGATTTCTGCAAAGCAACGAGTTCATCTCGCAGCTTTTCTGATCGTGATGGGCGTTCTTTTACTCGGGGCGCCGCTGCTGCAGGCGCAGAGCGACATCGAGTTCGATCCGACGATCACGCAGGCAGAATTCGAACAATTCGCGCGCGTCGCGGCGCAGGCGATCTATCACACACCCGTCGAGCCCGCGCGCGCGGGGAGTCTGCTGCGCTTCGAAATCGGTGCTGCCGCGACCGCGGTCGCGATCGATCCCGATGACGACTTCTGGCAGAAGTCGGTCGGCAGCGACTTCACGGTGAGCGATCACGTCGTCGTTCCGCGGCTGGTGGTGTCGAAGGGTCTCTCGTTCGTGACCGTGTCCGGCTCGTACGCGAAAGTGCAGGACACCGATCTTCAAGTCTGGGGCGCCGCGATCGACGTGCCGATCATCAACGGCGGTCTCGTGAAGCCGACGATCGCGCTGCGCGGCTCGTACGCGCTATTGCAGGGCGTCGACGAGCTGGATCTCAACGTCGCGGGCCTCGAGGTCTTTCTGTCGAAAGGATTCGGACCGATCACGCCGTATGCCGCGATCGGCACAACGCGCAGCGAAGCCGAGGCGCAGATCACGGACACGATTCGCTACACGGACGAATCGAATTCCACGCGCGTGACCGTCGGCGTGAAAGTGTCGATGCTCTTCCCGAAGATCGTCGTCGAGGCCACGCAAGGGGAAGAGCGGAGTTATGCGGCGAAGGTGAGCTTCGGGTTCTAGTGGCGAGTGCGCTTCGCTCCGAGTTGCGAGTTGCGCGGGCTGTTTCGCCTGGGCGACAAGTCTCGCGCAACCCGCAACTCGCAACTCGTAACTATTTGCTCGTCTTCTTCGCCGCGGGCGCCGACTTCACGCCGATCGCCGACTTGATCGCTTCGATCGTGAATGCTCCTTCCGGACCGAAGCCCATGATCTGGCCGTTGATGATGAACGTCGGGGTCGAGTTCACGCCGACGCCGAACGCGCGGCTGACCTGATCGAGGAGCGCCTGGCGCTCCGCTTTCGAGGCGTAGATCTTCTGCAGCGCGGTGAAGTCGATGTCGTGGTCTTCGCAGTACTCCTTCAGCCACTCGTCGAACGGCCGCTTGCCGATCGCTTCCTGATTCTTGAAGACGTAGTCGACGTACGCCCAGTACTTCGACGGCGCGATGCGCTGGATCGCGCGCGCGGCCATCGCCGCGGGGAGCGCCCACTCGTGATGCTCGAACAGCGGCAGATCGAGTCGGGCGTAGTTCATCTTCGAGAGGTTCTTCTGGATGATCGGTTCGATCATCTCGTGTGCGCGCGCGCAGGTCGGGCACTGGAAGTCGGAGAGCTCGAGGATGTCGACCTTGGCCATGCTGTTGCCGCGCTGCACCGCGGCGCCGGCGCCCAGAACCTCGCGCAGCGTCTTCGCCGGCTCGGTGTTCATGTTGCCGCGGTATCCGACGATCAGGTAGTTGCCCGACGCGTCGAGGAAGGCCTGGTACGCGAACGAACCGTACGGCGTCGCGCGCGTGATGTTCACCGCTTTGAGACCGTCGGGGAGCGGGAACGGTGAGATGGTCGTCGTGGTCTGCGCCTTCAGCGTCCTGCTCGCGGTCTCGGTGATGCGAACGTTCGCGGGACGGCCGTCCTGCGGAAGATCGATGACGATGCCGATCAGAATCTGTCCCGTCTTCGGCGAGTGCAGCACGTACTTCTGCGCGCCGCAGTACTGATCGGTCGAGCGCAGCGTCGCGGCGTAAGCATTGAAATTCTGCGGCGCCACCGGCAGCGGCTCGAACGTGAGCGTGCCGCCCGGGCAGCGCGGCAATACCTTCGCCGTGTAGGCCCTCAGCGAGGCGAGGGGATCGAGGCGCTGGGCCTGGGACGAGGCGGCGCAAACCAGGATCGTGAGTACGAGAAGAGCTCTTTTCATAAGTTACTGCGCGTTAACAGTGCGATATCCGTGTTCAATCCAACCGTGCAGACCGCCGGAGACATGAACGACGTTGCGGAAGCCCGCGATGATGAGGAGCTTCGCCGCCAGCGCGCCGTCGGCATCGCCCTCGCCATACACGAGCACGGTTTGATTCTGATAGGGGAGCAGCTCCGGCAGCTGTCGCTCGATGGTCTCGAACGGCGCGCTCAGCGCCCCGCCGATGTGCCCGTCCGGTCCCCGATACATGTCCGCGGAACGGACATCGAGGATCACGATCTGCCGCGAATCGAGGATCATCTCGTTCGCGATCTGCGGAGAAACCTCGGCGTAACCGCCTTTCGTCATCGAGATGCCGACGGTCCTGCAGGAAACCAGAAACCAGAAACCAGAAACCAGAAGGGCTGCGCAAACAAACCGCATTCTGATTTTTGCTTTTTCTGGTCTCTGGTTTCTGGTTTCTGGTTTCTTCATAACACCTCCAGAACGAACTCGCTCTTCACTTCCCCGACCACCGTCCCTGCGTAGTTGCGCAGTTCCGCACGTCTCCAAGGATGCAGGGCAGGCCTTGCGTCCAGATCGATGCCGAGCTGTTCGAGCGTGCGGAGGATGGCGGGGTTTCTGCCCCGCTCCATCGACCCGTCGTCGATCTTGAGCGCGATGCCGATGGCGCAATCATCGGTGACGCGGAGCGCGTCGGTCAATTCGGTCGCGAGCGACGGCGCGAGCGCCATGCCGTAAAAACCTTCGGCGCCTTCCTTGCCGAGGAGCTCGCCGCCGAACGACGCGAGAAGGGGAGTGGTCATGCTCCAGTTGCCCGCGACATAGTGTGGGAACGACGTCATCGCTTCTACGACGCGCGACGTGCTCTCCGCGTAACGCTCGACCGCGCCGGCCATGAACCGCGCGTACGCATACGCGGCGCGGTAGAGCGACAGATAGAACGCCGGCACGCCGCAGCCGTCGATGGCCATCGGAATCTCTTCCGCATCGATGCCCGCGAACTCGCCGAGCGTCGCGCGCATCAGCGTCTGCAGGGAATGATCGCGCGCGATGTAGCCGGCGCTCGGCACGTCCATCACCTGCGTGGCCAGAAGCATTCCCGCGTGCTTGCCCGAGCAGTTGTTGTGCAGCGGCGATGGAGGCTCGCCCGATGCGCGAAGCTCGGCGGCGGATTTTTCGTCGAACGGATAGTGCGCGCCGCAGAGCAGATCCTCTTCGTCGAATTCACCTTTGCGCAGCAGCGCCGCTGCGGTCGCGACATGCACCGGCTCGCCACCATGCGACGCGCACGTCAACGCGATTTCTTCACCAGTGAGATCGAACTCCTCGAGCCCGCCATACTCGAGCAGCGGAATGGCCTGGAACGGCTTCGCCGCGGAGCGCAGACACGCGCGCATCGCCGGATCGCCAACATACGCGAGCAACCTTCCGCGCGAATCGACGACGGCAATCGATCCGCGATGAACCGACTCGATGTGAGCTCCGCGATGGACGGTCGTGAGAATCGTCACCGATCGCAGTGTACCGTGGACGTTCCGCCGAGCCGTCGCGTACTTTCGAACATGAAGCGGCTTCTGCTCGTCCTTCTCGTCGTCCGATCGGTATTCGGCGCCTGCGATCAGGATCCGTCGAGATCGAGGTTCCACGCGAAGGTGCAGTGCTCCTATGCGAAGCCGTGTCTCGAAGACCAGCCGAACAAGATCTCACTGCTCGTCGACACCGGTTGTTATCACCCATGGGTGCCGTGTCAGCCGTTTACGTTCGGCTCGTGCGACGTCGTCGAGTGGGACTTCGGCGACGGCACGCAGAGCACGATCACCGGCTCCGGAACGATCTCGCATGTCTGGAACGATCCCGGCCGGTACCTGGTGGAGGCTCACATCCGCAATGCGAAGGGCTCGAAGTGGATCGGCACGTACGTCACCATCGCCCGCAGGCCGCCCGCGTTCGTGTCGTGGTCCGACGCGATCTACACGGCAAGCGAGGGAGCCGACAGCATCACGCTGAAAGTAAAACGCGGCGGCGACACCTCCCGCGCCGTCACTGTGCTCCTCAACATCATCGGCGCATCTCCGTCCGGCGGCGCGTGGTTCGGCAATGTCGAGAATGTTTGGGATCGACCCATCACCATTCCTGCTGGCGCGAGCTCTCTTTCGGTGCCGGTCCTCCTTCGCGACGACGACGTCTATCGCGGCGAACAACGCTACGACGTGTTCGTCTACGACGATACCGGTGAGGCCGTGCTGCCGGCCGGCGATCTTACGACGGCGAACGCGCAGATCCGATTGATCGATGACGAAACGGGACCGACGCTCACGGTGCAGAACGCAACGGTCGAAGAGGGC
>Ga0075418_10007306_pt1 | contig 12457 bp, 9 predicted proteins | sample SoiMetdeltSBSDD2_FD_81776 | JGI IMG/M metagenome (GOLD analysis project Ga0075418, IMG submission 81776) | Bulk soil microbial communities from a Populus tree surrounding site in Tennessee, USA - Soil MetaG P. deltoides SBSDD2 | ecosystem: Environmental > Terrestrial > Soil > Tree plantation...
CCGGTCGCCCTCGGCCAGCACCGTCGCCACCCGGGCGGCGGTGCGCACCGAGCCCCCGGCTGCCTCCAGGGCGCCGGTCAGCGCCGCTGGCAGCATCCCGCTGCCGCCGGCCGGCCGCCCCACCGGCGCCACGTGCCGCATGGCGTAGGTGAGCGCCGCGAGCCCGGTGCCCGGCGCGCTGGGCGGGAGGCCCCACACGGCCGGCCCGGTCACCGCGGCGGCAGCGACCAGGTCCTCGTGCGGGAACATCGAGCGGAGCACGCTGGTGGCCGACCTCCGGCTCCACGCCACCAGGGTGCGGACACCGCGGGCGCGCCGAGCGAGCAGCCGGCCCATCACCTTGCCCGGCGTCGGCACCTGGTTGGTCAGGTCCAGCAGCAGCTCCGCCGCCGGGCGAGCGACCCGCAGGTAGCGGGCGTACGGGTCGACGCAGTCGGGATGGGTCAGGGCGAGGGCCTCCAGCGTCCGGTCGGGGTCGCCGAACTGGACCAGCGGGGTCTCCTGGTCCCAGCCGATACCGATCAGGCAGGGATCGGGCTCCAGGTACCGGAGTCCGTGCTCGGCCAGGCCCAGCTCCTCCATCACCGGCGTGGCGCGGAACGAGACGTGGTCACAGCCGCAGATGTTGAGCCGGGCACCCAGCGCGTCGACCGTGCTCGCGCAACCGCCGACCTGGTCCCGGGCCTCGAGCACCGTCACCCGCAGGCCGGCGCGGGCCAGGTAGGCCGCGCAGACCAGTCCGTTGTGGCCCGCGCCGACCACGACGATGTCCGGGGGAAGGCTCATCGGGCCGCCAGACCTAGCACGTCCGGGGCCGCCAGAGACCGCGGCTGAGGCACGGCGCCACTGTCGACGGGGCCTGTGTGGGGGCGATGAGAGGGAGGTGAAGGGGGCGTTACCACTGTGGGGTACGACGCACGACACCCCGATTCGGTTCTCGCCTCGTGGCCGCCACCCCCGTTCGCTGCGCTGAGCCCGGCCCGCCGGCTCAGACGGCCGGCGCCACCTCCCGGGCGATCAGGCGGAGGTGGTCGAGGTCACCGAGATCGAGCACCTGGAGGTAGATGCGCTGCGCGCCCGCCTCGGCGAACGCCCCCAGGCGGTCGACGACCTCGGCCACGGTGCCGGCCGCGCCCTTGGCCCGGAGAGCCGTGGGATCCTCGGCGATGGCCTTGGCCCGCCGCTCGTACTCGGCCTCGTCGGAGCCGACGCACACCGCGAGCGCGGCCGACCAGGTCATGGTGGCCGGGTCGCGGTCCGCGGCCTCGCACGCCGCCACCACCCTGTCCACCGCGGGCCGGAAGGCGTCGAGCGGAGGGAAGGGCACGTTGAACTCGTCGGCGTAGACCGCCGCCAGCCGCGGCGTGGTGTTCGTGCCCCACCCGCCCACGATCACCGGCGGGCGGGGTGACTGCACCGGCTTGGGCCGGGCCGGTGAGTCGACGACCTGGTAGTGCGGGCCCTGATGGGAGAACCGCTCGCCCTCGGGGGTGGTCCACAGTCCGGTGACGATGGCCAGCTGCTCCTCGAGCCGCTCGAAGCGCTCGCGCGTGCTCGGGAACGGGATGCCGTAGGCCCGGTGCTCGTCGTCGAACCAGCCGGCCCCCAGCCCGAGCTCCACCCGGCCACCGGACATCTGGTCCACCTGGGCCACCGAGATGGCCAGGGGTCCAGGGTGCCGGAAGGTGGCCGCCGTCACCATGGTCCCGAGCCGGATGCGCTCGGTCTCCCGGGCCAGAGCGGCCAGCGTGACCCACGAGTCGGTGGGACCGGGCAGCCCGGAGCCCTCCCCCATGTGCAGGTAGTGGTCGGAGCGGAAGAACGCGTCGAAGCCCAGTGCCTCGGCCTCGCGGGCCACGGCGAGCTGGTCGTCGTAGCTGGCGCCCTGCTGGGGCTCGGTGAAGATGCGCAGCGTGAGGGACATAGCCGTGACGCTAGGGCGTCACCTGTCGTGTGGCGCTACTCGACGTCCCAGGTGGCGCCGGAGCGCAGCAGAGCCTCGAGGTCGCCCGGGCCCCGCGAGTGGTGCGCGTCGGCGATCTGCTGGTTGACGGCCTCGCCGTACTCCTGGCGGTGCACGGCCCGGAACACCCCGATCGGCGTCGGCTCCAGTGGCCCGCGGGCCAGACGGGACAGCATGAACGCCACCGCGGCGTTCCCCCGGCTCTCGTCGTGGACCAGCAGTGCCTCCTCGCCGACGTCGGCGACGTCCACGATCACCGCGCCCCGCTGCGGGTCGAGGATCACGCCCTTGGCGTCGTCCTTGCCGAAGCGGATCGGCTCGCCGTGACGCAGCGGGATCAGCATCTCCTCGCGCTGCTCCTTGCTGGTGATGCCCGAGAACGCGCCGTCGTTGAAGACGTTGCAGTTCTGGTAGATCTCCACCAGCGCCGAGCCCCGGTGCTCGAAGGCCCGGCCGAAGACCTCCATCATGTGCTTGCGATCCATGTCGTGGGTGCGGGCCACGAACGAGGCCTCGGCCCCCAGCGCCACGGACACCGGGTTGAACGGGTGATCCAGGCTGCCGAACGGCGTGGACTTGGTGACCTTGCCCACCTCGCTGGTCGGCGAGTACTGGCCCTTGGTCAGCCCGTAGATCTGGTTGTTGAACAGCAGGATCGTGATGTTGACGTTGCGCCGCAGCGCGTGGATCAGGTGGTTCCCGCCGATGGACAGCGCGTCGCCGTCGCCGGACACCACCCACACGTGCAGGTCCGGGCGGGCCAGGGCGAGGCCGGTGGCGATGGCCGGGGCCCGACCGTGGATGGTGTGCATCCCGTAGGTGTTCATGTAGTACGGGAAGCGGGCCGCGCAGCCGATCCCGGACACGAAGACCACGTCCTCGCGGCGGATCCCCAGATCGGGCATCAGCAGCTGCACGGCGGAGAGGATCGAGTAGTCGCCGCAGCCCGGGCACCAGCGGACCTCCTGGTCGCTGGTCCAGTCCTTGCGGGTGGTGACGGGGATGAGCGTCTCGGCTTCGCTCACAGCAGGCCTCCCAGGTGATCGAGGATGGCCTGTTCGAGCTCGGACGCGGTGAACGGCAGGCCACGCACCTTGCTCACCGTCTTGGCGTCGACCAGGAACTCGGCCCGCAGCTGGTGGGCCAGCTGCCCCAGGTTCATCTCGGGGACCAGGACCTTCGGGTACCGCTTCAGCACCTCGCCCAGGTTCGTCGGGAACGGATGGAGGTGGGTGAGGTGCGTGGCGGCCACCTTGTGGCCCAGCTGGCGAACCCGCCCAAGGGCACCGTCGATGGCGCCCCACGTCGACCCCCATCCGACGACCAGCAGGTCGGCACGGTCCACGTCGCCGGTCACGACGACGTCGGGGATGTGCTCGGCGATGCCGGCCACCTTCGCGGCCCGGATCTGGATCATGAGCTCGTGGTTGGCCGGCTCGTAGCTGACGTTGCCCGAGCCCTCCTCCTTCTCGAGGCCGCCGATGCGGTGCATCAGGTCCGGCGTCCCGGGCAGCGCCCAGGGCCGGGCGAGGGTCTCGGGGTCGCGCAGGTAGGGCCAGAAGGAGGCGTTGCCCTCGGCGTCGACGTGGTTCGGCTCGGTGGCGAAGCTGACCTCGATGGGTGCTAGGTCCTGGACGTCGGGCAGGAGCCACGGCTCGGCGCCGTTGGCGAGGTAGCCGTCGGACAGCAGGATCACCGGCGTGCGCCAGGTCAGCGCGATGCGAGCGGCCTCGATGGCCATCTCGAAGCACTGGCTGGGGCTGCGGGGGGCCAGGACCGGCAGCGGGGCTTCGCCGTGCCGCCCGTAGAGCGCCATCAGCAGGTCGGCCTGCTCGGTCTTGGTGGGCAGGCCGGTCGACGGGCCGCCGCGCTGGATGTCGATCACCAGCAACGGCAGCTCGAGGTTGACCGCCAGCCCGAGCGTCTCGGCCTTGAGCGCCATGCCCGGCCCGCTGGTGGTGGTCACGCCGAGGTGCCCGCCGTAGGCCGCGCCCAGTGCGGCGCCGATGCCGGCGATCTCGTCCTCGGCCTGGAAGGTGCGGACGCCGAAGTTCTTGTGCTTCGACAGCTCGTGGAGGATGTCGCTGGCCGGCGTGATCGGATAGGAGCCGAGGAACAGCGGCAGCCCCGACAGCTGGCTGGCGGCGACCAGGCCCCACGCCAGGGCGGTGTTCCCCGTGATGTTGGTGTAGGTCCCCGCCGGCAGGGGGGCCGGCTTGACCTCGTAGGGGTGGTCGAAGAGCTCGGCCGTCTCACCGAAGGCGTGACCGGCCTTGAACGCGGCGATGTTGGCCGCCACGATCTGGGGGCTCTTCCCGAAGCGAGCTTCGATCCAGTCGAGGGTGCGCTCGACGGGCCGGGTGTACATCCAGGAGACCAGGCCCAGCGCGAAGAAGTTCTTCGACCGTTCGGCGTCGCGCGGCTTGACCCCGAGGGGCTGCACCGCCCCCTTGGTCAGGCTGGTCATCGGGACCTCGTAGACGGTGAAGCCGTCGAGGCTGCCGTCTTCGAGCGGGTTCTTGTCGTAGCCGGCCTTGCTCAGGCTGCGGTCGTCGAAGGAGTCGACGTTGACGATGATCGTGGCGCCGTTGGCCACCCGCCCCACCTGGCTGCGCAGCGCCGCCGGGTTCATGGCCACGAGGACCGTGGGCGCGTCGCCCGGGGTGGTGATGTCGTGGTCCGAGATGTGGACCTGGAAGGCGGACACCCCGGCGAGCGTCCCTGCCGGGGCCCGGATCTCGGCCGGGAAGTCGGGCAACGTCGCGAGATCGTTGCCGTAGACCGCGCTCGACGTGGTGAACCGGTCACCCGTCAGCTGCATGCCGTCGCCGGAATCCCCCGCAAACCTGATCACGACTCGGTCGAGCGTCTCGACCGGCCTCGCCCGCTTAGCTGTGTCGGACACGGCGCCCCCTTTGGCGCACTCGGTGGTCATGTGGACCTTATCCCTACGTGACGCGCGACGTGCATCACGTTCCTCACTATTCGTACCCGCGGGACCCCGCGGATTGATTCATTCTGACGCGTGAGTCACGAACCCGCCCCGGTGCTCATGCGATGGTGATCGAGCGGTCCAGGTAGACGTCCTGGATCGCGTGCAGCAGGTCGACGCCTTCGCTCATCGGGCGCTGGAACGCCTTGCGGCCGGAGATCAGCCCGATGCCGCCCGCGCGCTTGTTGATCACAGCGGTGCGCACCGCCTCGGCCAGGTCGGACGAGCCCTTGGACTCGCCGCCGCTGTTGATGAGCCCGATCCGGCCCATGTAGTTGTTCGCCACCTGCCAGCGGCACAGGTCCACCGGGTGGTCGGTGGTGAGCGACTCGTACACCAGCGGGCTGGTCTTGCCGAAGTTCAGCGCGGTGTAGCCACCGTTGTTGGTCGGCAGCTTCTGCTTGATGATGTCGGCCTCGATGGTCACGCCGAGGTGGTTGGCCTGGCCGGTGAGGTCGGCGGCGTTGTGGTAGTCCACGCCGTCCTTCTTGAACTCGCTGTTCCGCAGGTAGCACCACAAGACGGTGAACATCCCCAGCTCGTGGGCCTGGGCGAAGGCCTCGGCCACCTCCTGGAGCTGGCGGGTGGCCTGGTCGGAGCCGAAGTAGATGGTGGCGCCGACGGCCGCCGCGCCCAGGTCGAAGGCCTGCTCGACCGAGCCGAACATGATCTGGTCGAACTGGTTCGGATAGGTGAGCAGCTCGTTGTGGTTGAGCTTGACGATGAACGGGATGCGGTGGGCGTAGCGGCGGGACACGGCGCCCAGCACGCCGAAGGTGCTCGCGACGGCGTTGCAGTCGCCGGCCAGGGCGAGCTCGACGATGTTGGCCGGGTCGAAGTACTTGGGGTTGGGGGCGAAGCTGGCGGCGGCGGAGTGCTCGATGCCCTGGTCGACGGGCAGGATCGACACGTAGCCCGTGCCGGCCAGCCGGCCGTGGCCGAACAGCGACTGGAGGTTGCGCAGGACCTGGGGCGACCGGTCGGTCTCCACGAGCACCCGGTCGATGTAGTCCGGCCCCGGCAGGATCAGGTCCTCCTTGGGGATCCCCTTGGCCTCGTAGCTGAGGAGGCCCTCCGCCTCGGCGCCGAGCAGGCTCTGGATGTCCACCACGTCCACTCTCCTGGGTCTCCGGGGGGCAGCTCGCACCCCTGGTGCTCCATCCAAGCTACTGGGCGCTGGGCGGCCTCCGCCCACGCTGAGCTAGGCGGTGCCGCCGGGCACCAGGAGCTCGGGTGGGCCGGCCCGCTCGTCCAGTGCGAGCAGGGTCAGGTAGGGGCCCACGAACACGAACACCAGGCCCGACACCACGACCCCGGAGTCGTTGACCAGCCAGCCCACGAGTCCGGCGGTGATCGTCGCCACCATGCCCGCGCGCAGCGCGGAGCGGGCCGGCAGCAGCGACCGCCAGCCACGGGCGATCACCAGCAGGTAGAGCGCGAAGCCCAGCGTCAAGGGCACCATCCAGGTCCACACGGTGCGTCCGAACAGGCGCATGTTGGTGGCCCACTTCCGCTCGATCGTGGTCCAGAAGGTGCCGTCCCCGTCGAAGATGCCCGCGACGAAGCGGGCCAGGTGGCTCTGGCTCTCGGCCGGGCGCAACAGGTCGACGCCGGTGAGGGCGGCGAGGACGACAGCCGTCACGCCGCCGAAGAGCGCGACCGTGCGCCACGACAGGCGGCGTCCCGACAGCGCCACCATCAGCAGCCCGAACACCGGCACCAGGGTGAGGATCCCGCCGACGTCTGCGCCGAGGGTGGGCCAGACGTCGGCCAGCAGCACGACCGCCAGGAGCGCGCCGGCGGCGACCACGGCTTCCCGCCGCCGTGGCGAGTACGCCACGTGCGTCGCGGCGAGCACGACGGCGCAGGCCGCGAGGACCGCGAACGCCGTGTTGCCGAACCCCTCGTAGCGGGCCGCGGTGTGCGGCGAGTAGCCGAGGATGCTGGCCATCTGCAGGTTGGCCCCGGTCGCCACGTCGGCGACGAGCAGCCCGGCCGTCGCGCAGGTGATCCACGACAGCGGCGCCAGCGGGTGGCGCCGGGCCCGGGACGCCGCCACGGCGACCGCGCCGGCCAGCACCCACACCAGCAGCTGGCGGGCCGCGCCGACCCGCTCGATCCCGGGGATGGCCCGCTCGATGAACGTCGCCAGGGGCCAGGCGGCGAAGGTCAGCACCAGCAGGCGCAGCGCGCGACCGGTCCGCCGTTCGACCGGGTGGGCTCGCTGCCGGCCGAGCACGATCACCGCGGTCCCGTAGACCAGGGCCTGGAGCCAGATGAAGGTCACCGTCATGGGCCGGTAGATCCGCTCCCGGCTGCCGGCGAGAGCGTTCAGCCGGTCCATCGCCGCATGATCGAAGGGCTCGGCGCGGTAGCGCAGGGGGTTGCCGACCATCCCGGCCGGGATCTCGACGCCGAGAGCGTCCAGCACGGTCGGTGCGATGTCGGTGAGCGTGATCAGACCCCTGCGGTGGGTCGACGGGGAGTGCAACGACCCGGGCACCACGCCTGCGCCGTAGGCGACGGTCGGGGTCAGCTCCCACTGGCTGGTGGGCGGGCGCACGCCGACCACCAGCAGCAGGGTGTGCGCATCGAGCTCGGGCACGAGGCGCTCCAGGAACCGGTCCACGTGGGTGAGGGCACGGCGCCGTGCCGCCTCGGCGGCCTCGGTCGTCGAGAACGACCGGTACCAGGCGGCGCGGTTGGCATCACCCAGGTCCACGACGACCAGGTCGGTCCGGTCGAGCGCGTCCGTCGTGGCCGCCAGGTAGGCGTCGAGGTTCGCCCGGACCCCGTAGGGCTCGGACGGATCGGGCTCCAGCAGGTCGTCGGCGTCGACGGCGCCGGCACCTATCGCGCCGTCGCTGTCCGCGGCGGCCAGGGCGGCTGGCCGGTAGGGCACGACCGTGCCGCCCGGAGCCACGGTGTCGGCGTTGCTGACCACCGCGGTCGTACGCCCGGCGACGGTCAGCGCCTCGCCGAGCGCGCCGGGGTGCGAGGACAGGTGCTCCCCCGCCGACCGCGCGACCAGCGGTGCCGCAGGGATGACGATCTCGCCCCGCTCCCGGGCCGAGACGCCGGCCGCGGGGTCGTCGCCGGCCGTCCGCCGGGCCAGCACGTCGCCGGCCGTGCTGCCCTCGTACGGCGTGTCGGCCGGGAGGGCGACGCTGCCGTCGAGGCCGGCGCGGACCCGGGTCCCGGCGCCGATGGTGGCGTAGGCCTCGGCGCTGGAGGGCCGGGTCGACAGGGTCCGCACGTTGGTGGCGGCCGCCGCTCCCCGGACCGCCAGCCGGTCCAGGGTGGGGAGCGCGCCGGTCCCCAGGTCGTCGAGCCCGAGGTGCGGCACGCCGACCAGCACCACCTTGTCGGGTTGCCGCGGGGACGGGACGCTCGCGGGCACCTGGTGGGCGCTGGTCCACACCAGCGCCCCGACCGCGAGCACCGTGGTCAGCACGGTCCCGCCGATCCGAGCGCGGGCCGACGTCAGCCGGGACCACAGCGCTTCGACGACGTCGAGACCCTGGCGGCCGCGGTGCGCGAAGCCGCGCGGGCCCAGCCCCGTGGCCCGATGGGTCATCGGCACCTCGACCTCGGCCAGTCGGGCGCCGGCGCGCGCGGCATCGATGGTCATGGCGACCTCGAGGCCGAAGCGCTCCACCGACTCCAGGTCCCGGAGGAGCTCGGCCCGGACGGCCCGCTGCCCGGAGAGCGGGGCGGCGACGGTGATCCCGCCGGCCCGATGGATCCCAGCGGCGGCCAGGCGCCGGACGCTGCCCAGCCCGCCGCGCCGCGGCGCCGAGAGGACGCCGACCACCAGGTCGGCCTGGTCGGCGAGCACCGGTGCGAGCAGGCGGTCCGCCGCCGCAGCGCTGGCCCCCAGATCGGCGTCGATCAACAGGAACACGTCGGCGTCCGGGCACGCGGCCACGCCGGCGGCCACCGCGCCGCTCTTGCCGCGGTTGGTCGGCAGCCGCAGCACCTCGGCGCCGGCGGCCAGCGCCTCGGCGGTGGTGCCGTCGGTCGACCCGTCGTCGACCACCAGCACCCGCTCGATGTGCGGCAATCCCCGCAACGCCCGGACGGTCGCGCCCACCGAATCGGCCCGATCCTTGGCCGGGACGAGGGCGACCACCCGCGCCACGCTCGTCACCCCGCCGACGTTACGACCTCGAGTGCGGTCCGGGGTGTCGGCCCGGCGGCCGGCTGACAGTTCGCCCGGCGGCGGCCGTCAGGGCTCGAGGGCGACGCGGATGAGGCCCCGGATGTGGTCGAGCCACGCCTCCAGCTCGACCTCGCCCAGGGGATCGCGGCCGAGCAGGCCCTGGAGGAAGTGGACCTCGCTGAAGTAGTTGACGATCGCGCCGTAGAAGCTGATGATCAGCTGCTCCGGGTCCTGCTTGCGCATCCGGCCCGCGCCCATCTCGTTCTCGAAGTGGTTGACGGCCCGTTGGAACCACGGCTGGAGCGCTTCGCCCAGATCGAAGCCGAGGTGGTCGTTCGCCGCAGCCAGCGACTCGCGCCGCAGCAGCCGTACGAAGTCGGGGTTCTCGGCGAACCAGTAGACGACCGCCGTGAGCGCCTGGTCGACGTGGGTCAGGCCCTCGGACCGGCGCTCGCCCACCGCGGCCTCCACCCGTTCCGCCCAGTCGGCCAGGGCCCGCTCGAACACGGCCTGGTAGATGGCCTCCTTGGACGGGAAGTGGTGCAGAAGGCTGGCCCGGCGGATGCCGACACCGGCGGCGATGTCGTTGAGCGACGTGCCGTCGTACCCCGCGTCCGCGAAGCACCGGCGGGCCTCCCCCAGGATCACCTGGCGCGTCGAACCGCCTTCACCCTCGTGAGCCACCGCTAGGCAGGGTACCGGTTGCACCTCGCGAGCCGAGGCCTATTCCGATTGTCATAAGCCAACCGCGAAGCACTGCGGGGCGCGTTGCCTACCTACCGGTCGGTAGGTAGGGTGAATCGATGCTGTTGCAGCTGCTCCTCGCCCTGGCCCTGGGCTTCGCTGTCAGCCAGCTCGCCTCCCTGGTCACCACGGTCTACCTCCATCGCACGCTGGCCCACCGGGCAATCCGCCTCTCCCCTGCCCTGGCCTTCGCCTCCCGGGTCGTGGTGTGGATCACCACCGGCCTGCGGCCGCGGGAGTGGGCCGCGGTCCATCGGCGGCACCATGCCTTCACCGACGCCGAGGGCGATCCCCACTCGCCGCGCCTGCTGGGCTGGGTGCGGGTCCAGCTGACCAACGCCGCCCTGTACCGGCGGGCGGCGCGCGACGGGACGACCGTGCGCCGCTACGCCCGGGACATCCCCGCCGACCGGTGGGACCGGGTGCTGTTCGACCGCTCGTGGCTCGGCCTGGCCCTCGGCATCACCATCCTCGTCGTGGTCCTCGGACCGGTGTGGGGCCTGGTCGCCGCGGTCTGGCACGTGGGCTGCTACCTGTCGCTCAACGCCGCCGTGAACTCCCTCGGCCACACCTTCGGGCGCCAGCCCCAGGACAACCCGGCCACCAACCTGCAGTGGCTGGCCTGGCTGACCGGTGGCGAGGGCCTGCACAACAACCACCACCACGCGCCGACGACCGCCAAGCTGGCCTTCCGATCCTGGGAGATCGACCCGGCCTGGCCGGTGATCTGGAGCCTGCGCCGTCTGGGTTGGGCGACGGTGCGCCACGAGCACCCGCCCCGCCAGTCCGACGGCTCCCCGCCCTCGGCCCGCGCCGCCTGACCCACCCGGGTCTCGCTCCCACCAAAATCCCTGCGGGTACGTTGGGGGTATGGACATCGTGGCCGCCCTCTTCATCGAGGGGATCGACCTGAACACGGCCTTCCCCGGCGGACCGACCCGCATCGACCTGTCGGGTGTCCACTTCTCCGCGGTACCGCCGGCGCCGCCACCGGTCACCGTCACCCCCCATCTCGTGGTGCTGGTGCGCTGCCCGGACGGCGAGGACGGCTCGGGCGTCCTCGAGGTGGTCTTCCAGCGGAACGGTGAGCAGATCGCCCGCAACGTGCAGCCCCTCCAGGTCGAGCCCGGGAGGTTCACCTACCGGCTGGTGCGGGCCGAGCTGGAGCTGCCGGACTACGTGACCGTCGAAGCGCATTGCCGCATCGGGACCGGTGCTGCCACGGTGGTGCCCTACACGCTGGTCGAAGGCCCGGCCGACGGCTAGTGGCAGGACCGCAGGAACGCAGGAGCGGCGTGGACGCGGCAACGGGGAGGCGGAGCTGAGATGGTCGTGGCGGCACTTTCCGAGCACCCAGACCCGGTCGAAGCCACGGCGGAGGTCATCGGCCAGGCGCTCGAGGGCCAGGAGGACCGGGCCGACCTGGCGGTGCTGTTCGCCAGCGGGCTCCACCGCGACGCGATGGCGGACATCGCGGGGACGGTGCGCACGGCCATCGAACCCGGCCGGCTGATCGGGGTCACCGCGTCCGGGGTGGTGGGCGGCGACCGCGAGGTCGAGGAGGGTCCGGCCCTCGCCCTGTGGACGGCCTCGCTCGGCACCGTGCCCGAGCCCGTGCGGCTGACGGCCCGGTCGACACCGGCCGGTGCGGCCGTCCAGGGCCTGCCGCTGAAGGCGGCCGGGGTCACGGCGGGGGCGGAACCGGCCGACGAGGGCCAGGGCGACGGCGGCTCCGGCCGGCGGACGCTGGTGACCCTGGTCGACCCGTTCTCGTTGCCGATCAGCGACATCCTCGACGTGCTCGCGGCGGCACCGCAGACCATGCGGGTGGTCGGGGGCCTGGCCTCGGCCGGCGCCGCACCCGGCGCCAACCGCCTGGTGCTCGACGACGAGACGTTCTCCGACGGCGCCGTCGGCATCCTGCTCGACGAGCCCGCCGAGGGGCCCGCCGCCGGCCGGTACGACATCGTGGTGTCCCAAGGCTGCCGGCCGATCGGCTCGCCGATGATCGTGACCAAGGCCGAGGGCACCCAGGTGCTGGAGCTGGCCGGGCAACCGGCGGTGGCCCGGCTGTCGCAGATCGCCAGCCAGGCACCGCCCGAGGAGCGGACGCTGCTGTCGAGCGGCGTGCACCTGGGCGTGGTCGCCGACGAGCACCGGGAGGCCTTCGAGCGCGGCGACTTCCTGGTCCGCAATGTGGTGGGCGCGGACCGCAGCACCGGCGGGCTCCTGGTCGGGGCCACGGTCGAGGTCGGGACGACGGTGCAGTTCCAGGTGCGGGACGCCGCCTCGGCCGACGAGGACCTCCGGGCGCTGCTCGGGACCCGGCAGCGTGCCGCGGGAGCGCTGCTGTTCACCTGCAACGGCCGGGGCCGCCACCTGTTCGGCAGCCCGCACCACGACGCCCGGCTCGTGGCCGGCATCACCGACGACGCCGCCGTGGCCGGCATGTTCTGCGCCGGCGAGGTCGGCCCGGTGGGCCGGCGCAGCTTCCTCCACGGCTTCACCGCCAGCGTCCTCCTCGTCGGGGCCGAGCCCCGCTAGCCAGCAGCTGGGGGCCGCGGCCCGCAGGACGCCGACCAGGGCTACGGTGCCG
>Ga0075418_10007309_pt1 | contig 12454 bp, 9 predicted proteins | sample SoiMetdeltSBSDD2_FD_81776 | JGI IMG/M metagenome (GOLD analysis project Ga0075418, IMG submission 81776) | Bulk soil microbial communities from a Populus tree surrounding site in Tennessee, USA - Soil MetaG P. deltoides SBSDD2 | ecosystem: Environmental > Terrestrial > Soil > Tree plantation...
CCCGGGTCCCGGTCGACGGCAACGGGCTCCCGGAGACCGACGTGGCCGCGGCCGTCATGGGGACCATCGCCGGCTACGACGTGCACATCAGCGTGCTGATGAAGCAGGTGCGCGGCCCCAAGGTCCCCGTGGAGCGCCAGTTCACGGCGTCGGAGATCAAGCAGTTGGCCGAGGTGTTCATCATCCCGATCATCGATCCTGACCTCGTCCCGGGCGAGGGTCTGTTCCTCGGCAGCGGACGGGCCTACACGACGGACACCTCGCGGCTCTACGTCGACATCGTCCGCACCCTCGACCAGATCGAGTTCCTGCTGAAGGCGGGGCTCATCGGCTCGATCGGCAACGTCCGCATCGACCGGCTGGGCATGCAGGCGCTGAAGTCCCGCTTCGACGGGATCCTGCAGCCGCTGATGTCGAGCCGGGTCATCGCCGACTACTCGGTCGACATCCCGCTGTTGCCGATCCTCGAAGCCGAGGAAGCAGCTCGCACACCCGGCCAGGCGGCGACGCTCACCGACGCCCGCACCAGTCGGGTCGTCGAGGTGCTGCTGTCGGTGGTCTACGCCGGCGCCGTCCACTTCCTCGACATCAACCTCGCCCTCAAGGCCTGAGCTCAGACGCTTCCCACCGACCGGAGGTCGACCGATGCCCACCTGGATGAACACGCGGCTCGCCGTGGTCCTCAACAGCGACAGTGCCAACCCACTGACGCCCCTCGAGTCGTTCACCCCCAGCTTCAACCTCAACACCGAAGTCGTGCACTCCCTCGAAGCCACCCACATCGGCTACATCAGCAATCCCGAGAACTTCACGTTCACCCTGACCGTGAAGGCCATCGGCGACGCCGCCGCCAAGCTGATGAAGCTGGCCATGGAGGGCACGGAGTTCGAGATCGGGCTGTACGAGGCGGCCGGCAGCACCGGCGAGTGGGACTTCGTCCACATCGTGCTGCGGAAGTGCCTCATCACGACGGCCAACCCCTCGAACGCCACCATCAACGGCGCCCCGGTGGCCACCTTCTCCGGCGTGGCTCGGCAGGGCGAGGACAACGGCGAGGGCACCCACACCCTGCCGACCTTCACCGGCTGATCGGCGTCGGGCCGAGGCTCGCAAAGGCGAAAGGACGGAGCCGCGTGGACTACGGCACGGGAACCGGGAACGACGCCGGCGGCGCCGGCGAGAGCGACAACCTGCGTGAGCGCCGGGGCCGCGGCGGAAGCACCCAGGGAGGGCTCGTCACCGGGACCGGCATCGCGCTGGTCGAGGAAGGCGAGATGGTCGTGGCCAGCCCCCGATCGCGAGCTGCGATCGAGCTCGCTCAGGCCGACGTCGGCACCGAGGTGCACATCACGCTGCCGGTCGTGGTGGAGGTCGTCGGACGCGCCGACGACCTGGAGCTGGAGCGCACCATCGACGAGACGCTGCGCCGACTCCGCCTCGCCATCGAAGCCCAACCGTTGGAGGGATGACGGGTCATGCCGGTCCAGGTGCAGGTCCCGGTCACGGTGCGGCTGCCGCACGGCAGCGCGCTCGCCCCGACCGAGCTGGCCGACCTGGAAGTGGGAACCGGCGACGCGCTGCTGCGGGCCCTCGACACCGTCTGTGAGGAGGTGCTCGTCCCCCGCAGCCGCGAGCGGGTCGTGAGGCTCGCCGACCCCACGTTCCGCTACTCGACGGCCCTGGACGAACGGATGCGAGCCGACCTCCAGCTCGCGATGGAGCGCGCCGTCGAGAGCGCGGTGGTGCGCAGCGGCCTGCGCGCCTGGTACCGACCTGGTGGTCCGGTCGCAGCGCTGTCCGGCCGACCGGTGGCCTGGCTGGACCCCAGTCGCCGCAGCGACGACGGCTACAGCATCCAGTTCTTCGACGACGGCACCCGCGGCACTGTGACCCTGGGCGAGCCCGAGATCGTGGACGCGCCGGCCGAGCCCGCGGGCCCATTGACCGCCGAGGACGCGGCCTACCTCGCCTGGGAGGCGCACCTGCAGCGCTTCGGACCGCTGTGGGACCCCGCCGCCTACGGCTACCCCGGCTACTACGGCAGCTTCGTCTACAACGGGACGCTGCTCGACCAGTCGCTGCTCTACATCTACCGGGTCGAGTCGCTGGACGAGCAGGGCTGGCCCGACGGCGCGCGCTGGCAGATCGGCAGCTTCGCCATGCTCCGCTACGCGGAGGAGAAGGACGAGATCGTCCGGGGTGCCCTCCGCCCGGCGATGGGGCACTGGGTGATGACCCGCACCGAGACGCCCACCAACTACGACAACATCCTCCGCCGGTACGACGAGCGTGACGCGCAGCGGCCCGAAGCCGAGCGGCTGAGCCCCGAGGTCCGTCAGCGCATGGCTCGGATCGTGTCCGACTACGCCACCGCCAAAGCGGGTGCCGCGATCTGGACGGTGGAGGACGGGCAGACCAGCCTCGATGTCATGCTGCCGCCGGCCAGCGAAGGCAGCTGGGGCATCGCCCACTCGCCGGTCCGCTTCATCGCTCAGCAGCAGCTCCCCGGGACGGAGACCGCGGCGGAGGGCGCCGGCGGTCAGCAGGAGGGCGCTGGTCGCGGCGAGGAGGCGGGCGAGGGCGGCGAGCGCGGCGAGGGGGGCGAGGGCGGCGGCGGCGGTCGTCGAGACGGTCGGCCGGGGGGCCGGGGGACCAGGCCACGCGGTGGGCCGCTCGGCACCGGTGTCGGGCACGGCACGGTGTGGCCCACTCTCGGCATCGGGGGCGAACCGCTGGTGTGCGAGCCGTTCCTGGGCGAGCCGCCCCTAGATCAGCTGGTGGTCGGCGCCGACGCGCTCCGCGCCGAGATGCAGGAGCTGGCCGCGACGCTCGACGTCGAGTACTGCGGCTACGCCGGCAAGCTCTGCATCAACCTGGCCAAGCTGATCGGGGCGCGGGCGCACGCCATCGGCGTCACCTCGATCACCTCCACCATCACCACCGCGGTGCAGTCCCGACCCGATGGCGGCGGCAACCACGGGTTCGTCGACATCCGCCCGGGCTCGTCACCCGAGCTCGGCTACATGGAGGCCCTGGGCGACCTCGTCGTGCGGGTCCACAACCTCGCCAACACCATCTCGCGCACCTACCTGGCCGGTCCCAACCAGCACCTCATCTACTGGGACGCCGACCGCGAGTTCGACCCCGATGCGGCGGCGTGGTCGCTGCGGTTCTGGGGTGAGATGTCCGACGCGCTGCCGAACGCCTGCATGTGGTTGTTCGCCGAGTCGTGCCGCGTGATCCTGCTGCAGCAGCTGCGAAGCAGCCACTCGGGGATCGTCGCCCGCCAGGAGCAGTTCACCGAGACCCACCGCCGGTTCAACGAGGCACTCGGCATCCTCGGCGAGAGCGTCGTCAAGCTGTCGGTGCTCAAGCAGGCGATCGCCTACGCCGACCGCTACCGCCTCTCGGGCTCGGTGCGCTCGGTGCTGTCACACCGGCCGCCGCGGCGGTACATGGGTCACGGCGAGTACTACGAGCCGCCGGCTCCGATCGAATCGATGGCATCCCAGGTGGTCGCCCTCCTGGCCGACGCCACCATCGAGCAGGAGGGCGACCACCGGATCGCCCGTTACGACAACCGCGTCTGGACCACGTCGGATCTCGAGCAGGGCATCGGCCTGCGCCGCTCGGTCCTCAACATGGTCGACCCGCTGTTCTTCCAGGTTCCCGATCTCGACCTGCTGTTCCACCAGTTCCGCATGGACCCGTCGAGCTCGGAGACGTACCTGCGCCGCCTGCTCGGCCAGATGCGCGAGGCCAACGAGGGGATGACCCGTGAGGCCTCCGATTGGGAGGACGGCGCCTTCTTCGCGCTGGAGGCGTCGCAGTGGGTCGCCGCCGAGGGCGGGATCAACAGCCTGGGGCTGCACTACGACCTGCACGGCATACACAAGCTCGCCGACGACGTGCTGCGACCGTGGGTCGGCAGCGTCGCTGTCTACAACGAGGGCGTCGACAAGGCCATCAGCATCAAGGCCAACTGGGACCGCTTCCTGCAGATCTTCGCGGTGGCCGGGATCATCGTGCTGGCCCTGCTGTGCGCTCCGCTGGGAGCGGTGGTCGTCGGGGTCGTCACGGGTGTCGCCGGCCTGGCGCTGACCCTGCACGACATCGCCGAAGCCGATCGGATGGAGGCGCTGTACCGCAGCCTGGAGGATCCCGAGGCGATCCTGGCGTGGCAGGACGTCGAGCTGGCTCGGCTGATGGCCAACCTGTCGATCGCCTTCTCGATCTTCGACGTGGTCGGCGTGGGCAAGGGCGCCAAGGCCATCGTGGCCGGCGCCCGCACCGCCCTGCGGGAGGTCGCCGAGCAGGGTGTGCGCGCCACCGTCCGCGCGTCGTTGCAGAGCGCCCGGCGGACGATCCTGCGCAACATGGCCGAGGAGGTGCTGCGCAATGCGGTGCGCGAGGCCATCCAGCAGGCGGTCATCGCCGGGACGATGCAGGCGGTCCTCCCCGTGGTCATCACGCCGGTGCTGGTTCCCTGGATCCGCGGCGTGGCCCTGGAGCACGGCACCCTGGGTCAGGTCGACCAGGTGTTGGGCGACCTCGGAGCCGGCCAGCCCGCGCTGCCGGTGGCGGTGAGCAGCGCGCTGCCCAGCGACATCGCGCTGCCCGACGAGGAGCCGGTCGGGCCGGACGACGAATCGGGCGCGCCCGTCGGTGTCGACGCCGGAACGACCTTCGACGTGCCCGACGCTGGGGCGACCCAGGGCACGGCCCCCGGCCAGGAGGCGGCGCAGTGACCATCGTCAGCCGCGCTGCGTTGCGTGAGGGGCTCACGGCCTTCGTCCGCAGGAGCCCCGCTCTGGAGAGCCTGGACCGGGCGATGCGCCTGCTGTACCGCGACCGGCCGCGTCCGTCGGTGCACTCCATGGCCGAGCTGGTCCTGCTGTCGATCGTGCGCGGCCACGAGGTCCGCACCCAGGGAGTGCTGGGGCGGCTCAACAATGCGCTGGCCCGGGTGCTCGACGACCTCGACGCGCTGCGCGCCGGTCGTTCCATCGAGGGCCGTACAGCGGGGATGCGCACGCAGGACCTGACGGCCATAGCCCAGGCGATGGACGAGCTGCGCACCCTGGAGCAGCAGGTCCGCGACCTCCTCGCCAGCGACCCGTCGTGGGCCGACGGGCTGCGTGCCGAGCTGACCGCGGCGTTGGCCGGCCCGCGTCCGCCCGCACGGCGCCCAGCCACGTTCCGGCCGACCGCGCCACCGCGGCCGCAGACTCCCCGGGCCGCGGCGGGAAACCTGCGGCGGGCGCTGCTCGGCGCCGGTGCAGACCCGCATGCGGTGCTCGCCACCGGACGGCCCCCCAACGCGGTGCTGCAGGCGGCTCATCGCATGGTGGTCGCGGCCGGCGGTGATGTCGGCGCGGCGGTGCGGGCACTGCTGCAGATGGGCGCGGGCTCCGAGACCGACGCCATGGTCATGGCGGTGCTGATGAGCGAGGGGCGGATCTATCGAGGCGCGTCCCTGCCAGCCGGCGCGGCCTGGGCGGCGCACCAGCGGAGGGTCACCGGGCTCGACTTCGAGTGGTCGGCCGGGCCGGGTACCTCGATCAGCCGGGCCCAACGCCCGCCTGATCCGACCCTGCCGCCCCGGGCGCCGCTGCCAGCGGCAGTGCTGGGGGAGGAGATCGGCATCGACGGCATCCGCGACGGCTTCGTGGTCGACGCCAAGCACGGCAGCACGCCGCTGGAGGTGCTGGAGGCCAGGGCCGCCCACGAGCCGGCGTGGCGCCGGGACGTGGAGCCGGGCGTCGACGTCGACATCGCGAAGGCGTCGGCGCCTCCGCGCGCCGACGTGCCGCAACAGCTGCTCGAGTACGAGGACGACCTGCTGCGCGAGATGGCCCGCCAGGCGGAGTTCGCCGAGCACAACGGCCTGACGGGCGTGCGCTGGGTGTGCAGCAGCGAGGAGCTCGCCGCGGCGTTCCGGTTGCTGTCCGACCGCCTGCCCTCGCGCTACCGCTCGACGCGCTTCGAGTTCGTCGTAGGAGGCCTGCCGTGATGACCGGGAGGCAACGGCCATGAGCAGCCGCTCGACCGTCGACGAGTTCCAGCGGCTGCCGTCGGCGATCCTCACCGACGGGCTGCTGCCTGTCCCGCTCTTCGTGGTGACGCGGATGGTGCTGTCGGAGTCGTACAGCCTCCCGCCGGTCGGTTCGAAGGGCTTCCGTGCCGCGGTCGACAACTCCGAGGACACGGTGACGCTCAACGCGCTGCTCATCGGTCCACAGCGCTTCGCGTGGAAGCTGGGACTGGAGCTGCTGGCCGACGTGAGCCGACGCGGCGGCGCGCTGGCCCGTTGGACCAAGGGCGGCGTCGGCGGTCTCATCCTCGTCACCGCCATGACACTGCGCCTCGACATGCAGGTGACCGAGCTGAGCTTCGCCGCCTCCGCGCAGCGCCGCGACACCCTGGAGGTCACCATCGGGCTGCGGCACGTGCCGCAACCGGGGCCGCTGAACCTGTTGTTGGACGCCGGCATGGCCGCCGTCATGAGCATCACGGACGCCGTCACATGACTCTCCCGGCCGAGTACACGCCCCTTCAGTTCCAAGCGGCCCGCGGGATCCCCCAGACGGTGCCCTTCGACGTCGGATCACGACACCTTCGGGTGACGATCGTGGCCTCGGTCACCGACCTGCCGGCGTTGCGCGCGCTGCCCGCGACCCAGGTGCTGTTCGACGGCGGGGCCGACGAGCGTCGGCGTCCGACCTCCGTTCCCCAGGATGCGCGCCGCCGCTTCACCACCGCCCCGCCCGACTCCCTGGCGCCCAGCGTGCTGCGGCCCCAGCTGGTGGTGAGCGACGGTGCCACGACGCTCGGGTCGCGTCCCATCCTCGTGGGCACGCCGCTGCTGGTGGGCACGACCGCCGAGGCGTCGCTGCTGGTGGAGGTGTACTTCGACAGTCTGGTGCTCACCGTGGGCTCGCTGAGCCAGCCGGGTGAGTTCGGCGGGCTCATCACGGCCGGCGTGCGCATCCGCAACCGCGGTGTCGAGCGCTTCGAGAACGCGCCGGGTCCGCTCACCGTGCGAAGGCCGCCCAAGCCTCCGCCGCCGGCGAAGTTCCAGCCGTTCGGGACAGCGGTGCTGGTCGAGTACGCCGGCCAGGTCAACCTGCTCACCGCCGACCTGTCGGTGGTCGACGTCGCGGCCATCGACCCGCCCGATCTGGTGACCCTGTTGCCCGGCAAGTGGTGGAGCGCGTGATGGTGTTCGGACTGGAGACCGCGGCCGACCCGGCGGTCGTCGGCTTCGATGCCGGCTGGACCGTCGAGCTACGCAAGCTGGACTCGTCGAACGGCGAACCGCTCGACGAGGGGACCATCACCCTGTCTCGCCAGCAGTACTTCGCTCAGATCAAGGTGGAGTGGCAAGCCATGCTGCGCGGCGCCACCTTCGAGGTGATCGTCGATGGCCTCTCCGACGAGGACTACCACAAGATCGTCGGGGGGTCGTACGTCTTCGTGAAGGTGCTGCTGGGTTGGCGCGACCTCGGCTCGGGCGGCGCCGCGCCGTTCGGCGACATCGCCAAGATGCTCACGGGTGGCCAGGAGGGCAACTACGTCGAGGTGATCCACGGGCGACTCACCGGCTTCGAGCGCCTGCAGGGCACGTTCCGCTACCGCACCCGGCTGGCCGGGGTCGACTACCGGTTCCACAAGTTGCGCTGCACGGCGGCCACCCAGCCCGACGCGCATCCGGGCGACCCGGCGGGCCGCTACGCCGAGCTCCTGTGCCAGCAGGCCGGCGTGCCCGTGGTGGTGCACCCCCGCGGCCAGCCGGGCCAACCCATCGACGAGGTCATCACCATCCCGGAGGACTCGAAGGTCGACGCCGCGCTGCGCTACATCGCCCGCAAGGCCCACGGCGGCGCGCCCGACCGCCAGATCCCGATGTTCCTGCGCACCGATGGCATGCACTTCGGTCCGTGGACCGCGCCGGTGGTGCTCGACCCGCCGCAGGGTGAGACCAAGCGGTTGGAGCTGAAGAAGGGGCTGGTCGAGTCCAAGCCGGTGGTCGACCCCAACCCTGACGCCTGCACGTTCGACCCGTTGCAGCCCCCGCCGGTGTTGCGCTTCGAGGTGACGCTGCGAGGTCGAGCCGACATCGCCCTCGGCGACAAGGTCGAGCTGGAGGTCGACGTCCCCACGCCGGGCGATCTTCCGGCCACCACCTCGGAGTCGGTGCTCGGCGGCCTCGGCGACATGGTCGCCGGCATCGCCGATGCCTTCGGCGTGTCACCCGAGCCCGAGTACACGCCGTTCCGGGTGATCTCCGTCCGCCACGAGCTCGACCGCGGCAAGGGCTTCGTGACGACGCTGCGCATCGAGCGGCAGGAGGACGACGCTGCCACGACGGCCGAGGGAACGGCGGTCGGCACCGAGCCCGCGCAGGTCGAGCAGACCCGCGCCCTGGACGAGGCGGCTCGCACCGCCATCGCCCTGGCCGCGCAGGCGCGGGAGGCGCGCCGTGAGGTGCGCCTGGTCGACATCGGCCAGGTCAGCTCGCAATGGGTGCAGCCGACCGAAGACGCCGGGCACGCGGTCGCGGCGCAGCGGGTCGACATCCAGGAGGGCCTGCAACCCGACGGCGCCGGCAACGCCACCGTGCGGGCGCCCCGTCGCGAGGTCCCGACGCAGCTGTTCAACAAGCCGTACCTGACCCCGTTCGCCTTCGGCGGCGCCGGGCTGGTCGTGCCGCACTATCCCGGTGCCCGGGTGGTCGACGTGCACTACCGCGAGGACGTGTCGCAGACCATCGTGGCGGGGTGCCTGTGGGACGACGGCGCCGAGCCCAGCAGTGAGTTCGGCGACTGGTGGTTGTCGCTGCCGACGCAGGTGGACACTCCCGAGGGCATCGACGACTCGCGTGACGCCGTCGCGCCGTCCGGCCCGGCCAGCCACGACCTGATCGCCCTCAGTGGCACCCGGGCCGTCCACGTGCGGGGCCTGCGCATCAGCGTGGGGGAGGGGAAGCTACCCGACGTCGGCACCCGGCCCGATGCGGTGAAGACCGACGAGGTGCTGATCGAGCACAAGTCCGGTGCCAAGGTGCACATCGACGCCGAGGGGAACATCACCCTGCAGGCCGCCGGCCAGAAGGAGCTCACCCTCAAGGCGAAGAAGATCACCCTCGACGTCGACGACTCGGTGGAGGTCGTGTGATGAGCGACGCGACGGGCGATGCCCGCGACCTTCGTGAGGATCTGCTGGTCCGCTACTTCGGCAAGAGCCTGCAGCTGACCAAGGTGGCGCCCGACAGTCTCGGCCTCGACGTGGTCTTCGAGTCAGGGCCGTCGGGCCGTCGGCTCGCCATGGTGGCCGGTGGTGACAATCTCGGCCAGGACCTGCGGGTGGCGCTGCTGACGGCCACCGGCACCGACGTGTTCAACGTGGCGTTCGGCTTCGACGGGTTGCGGGTCCTCACCGAGGGCATCGAGCCGGCGCTGGTGCCGGAGATGCTGCGGCTGTCGGTGCTCAAGACCGTGGCGCTCGATCCCCGCATCCGCCGTGTGCTCGACGTACGCATGGCCGAGACCGAGCCCGGGTCGCGCCGCTGGGAGGTCACGGTCGAGCTGCAGACCGTGCTCGGCGAGGTCCTCGGCTTGGTGCTCGGCACCGTGAACGGAAGGTAGGCCTCGATGAGCGACGTGGACATCCCCCTCGAGGAGCTGATGCGGACCACGGCGACGGGCCGGGCCTACGGGATCACCCCCACCGGCTTCGTGCCGCCGTCGATCGGCCGGCTGCTGGACGAGAAGCTCGCCGCGGCCAGGTTGCTGTTCGGCGACGACCTCGACCTCACCTCCGGTAGCGCCAATCGCAAGTGGTGCGAGCTGATGGCTCTGGAGGAGGCGCGGATCTGGGAGCACCTGGGCTGCTACTTCGCCGACAGCTTCGTCCCCACGGCCACGGGCGACGCGCTGTCGATGCTCGGTGACGAGCTCGGGATCCCCCGGCCTCACCATCGGGCGACCGGCTTCGTCACCGTGAAGCTCCAGGCCGACCTCCCCGCGGGTCACACCGAGGTCGAGCTGGTGCGCGGCACCCGCATCCTCACGTCCGGCGGCCACGACTACTTCCTCGACGCCACCATCAAGCTCGACGCGGGCGCCAAGAAGCAGAACGTCGCGGTCACCGCGTTCGCCCCTGGCCCCGAGCAGAACCTCGACCCGGCCACTCCCACCCAGGTGCTCGATCGCTTCAACGAGCTCGACCAGCGTTCAGCGATCGTGCGGACCGTCGCCACCGCGGCCGGGGGCGACGTCGTGGTGATCGAGCACACGACGCCCACCACCGGCGGCGAGTCGTACTGGGCGGACGAGGACTATCGCGACCTGCTGCTGGCCTACCCGCGGAACCTGTGGACCCCGGACGCCGTGCGGGTGGCGGTGGCGCTGGTACCCGGCGTCCGTCAGGTCATCGTCAAGGACCTGTACGGCGGGCTCGACATCAACCAATCGATCTTCGGGAACTTCAGCTTCGTGGAGCGGCTGTTCTCCGAGGAGCGCAGCCTGGGTGAGCCCTACTACTTCACCGTGCTGGTCGCCCCCGGCGAGGGCGCCATCTGGGAGGGCGCCGGTCAGCTGCGCGAGCGGGTGCGCGCCGCCGTCGACGCGGTCCGCCCGGTCGGCATCCTGCCGAAGATCGACCAGGCGACCCTGGTCGGCGTCGGCTTCTCGTGCACGCTGGCGGTCGAGGGCCTACCCATCCCCGGCGGCACGGCCAGCGCGGTCAACTCGTCACCCGAGGCGGTGGCGCTCAAGACCCGCATCCTCGACCGGGTGCGCCGCTACGTGTCCGGCCTCAACATCGGCGAGCCGGTGCGCTACAGCGAGGTGCTCTGGGCGATCATGGAGGAGCCCGGCGTGGTCGACGCCAAGCAGCTGCGGCTCCGCCGCTACCCCGGCCAGCTCACGGTGACGGGTACGCCTGGTACACCGCAGTCCTTCGCCGCCGAGCAGGACGTCGTCATCGCGCCCACCGAAGTCGCCGAGCTGGTCGACGCTCTCGAGGGGATCTCGATCGTATGACCACCGTCGCTGTTCCTCGGCCGCATGTCGGATCAGGTGTGGAGCTGTTCGCGTCGGCGTTGACCGTGCCGTATGCCGCGGGGATGCGGACCCGTACGGTTCCGCTCAGCGGCGGTGCGTTCGCGGTGGAGGGACCCCTGCGCGAGCCGGTGGTGCTGGTGCGCCTGCGCCGGCCGTTGGCGGACGAGGCGGTGGTGGTCCGGCCGACGGTGGGTGGCGATGCCCAGCCGCAGGTGCTGTTCGGGCCGTTCTCGGCCGAGGGAACGATGCTGCCGCTGTTCCGCCCGACCTTGGCCGCAGGCAGCGACGGCACCGGCGACATCACCGTGGCCGTCACGGTGCACCGTGTCGCGGGCGACCAGCGCTACCGCCTGCGACCGGCCGCGGGCGTGGCGTTGAACGCCGCGGCGAGCGCCGAGCTGGTCGAGGCCCTGGTCATGGAGGGACGCTTCGCCCGTCTGCTCTACCTGGGGACGCTGGGCGGCCAGCGCGCCATCCGCATGGCCCGCGACATCGCCGCCTCCCGTCACCGCACCCTCGCCCACTCCCGGGGGCTCGACGACCTCGGCCTCGGGCACGGGGTCCCTCGCACGACGGGTCAACCGGAGACCGACGAGCGCTACCGCTCCCGGCTGGCGATCTACACCCAGTGGCGACTGCCCACGCCCGCTGGCTTCGCTATGGCGCTCAACGGGCCCGGCGAGGAGTCCGACCCCAACCGGGGCCTTCCGGCCGAGTTCGGGATCGGCGCGCGCTTCCGGATCGTCGAGGAGACCAACGAGCTGGCCCTCGCGGTGAAGCTCGTGGCGGTCGGAGGCGAAGGCGAGACGCAGCTGGTTCGCTTCCACGAGGCGCTACGTGCGGGCATCCTGCTCGACCTGGAGCACGTCACCTCGCCGTTCGTGCCGGCGACTCGCCGACAGAACGACGAGGCGGTACGGACCAACCTGCGCAGCCAGCTGACCCGTCCGACCGGCCCGGGCCGTCCGCAGTTCATGACCAGGCTGACGGCCACGACGCTGGACCGGGCGGTGCGACTGATCCGGGCGCTGGGCAACGACGACAAGGTCCTCCTCGAGCAGGCCTACGACCCGACCGCCGGCTCGCGCTACGAGCTCGGGTTGGGCGTCGACCTCGGCGCCTTCAGCCAGGCGCAGCTCGAGGCGATGGCCGATCGTGTCGACGACGTGGCCGATGGCGAAGGCGAGCTCGCGCGGCTCGCCCAGTCGCTGGCGCCCCGCTCCTTCGAGGACGATCCGGTCGGTCGCTGGTTGTTCGAGCCCTGCGGGTTCCGCACGGTGCAGGCGCTCTCGACCCCGGCGGTGTACCTGTCGCCGCTGCCGATCCACGGTCAGCTGCTCGACGGGCCGAACGAGCTGGGTCGCGGCGACGATGGCGCCTACCGGGTC
>Ga0075418_10007310_pt1 | contig 12454 bp, 12 predicted proteins | sample SoiMetdeltSBSDD2_FD_81776 | JGI IMG/M metagenome (GOLD analysis project Ga0075418, IMG submission 81776) | Bulk soil microbial communities from a Populus tree surrounding site in Tennessee, USA - Soil MetaG P. deltoides SBSDD2 | ecosystem: Environmental > Terrestrial > Soil > Tree plantation...
AAAATATTTTCAGATAAAATTGTTTGTTCAATTTGTATCATTTGCCTTTCTTCTTTAATAGCAATGATCAATTTGTCGACTTCTGAAATATTAATTAAGTGCAAAATGCCAAAAGAAGAACGGTTCATTTTTGTTATTGTTTTTGCTGTAGATAGGTGAAATTTTTCCTAGTAGATACCCACGGGCTTACGCCCGTGGCACTTGCGAAGGAAGTTTGCCTTTATCTTGAGGGCTGCATGCCCTCAAACTCGCTGTAAGGATGGCATTCACCTACGCCTTTACAGGTGTGGTCCTCTGCCATATTTTTGATAGATAATGTAATCTTTTTTCACTTAGAAAGTATCTATCACTGTAGTAATACCTTATCGGGTTGTGCCAGCAGAAACTTTAGATACAGCAACCATGTAGTTAATCCTCTATTATGACTAAAGTTTTGCAAAATGAGCTGAAACGAGTATAGTGTGCGGCAAGCCCTGGCATGCTGAGGGCTCGCACTCCTGAGAGAAGGCTGCAGTTATGCCCACTATTGGGGACTTTCCAACCCTGGGGCAAGATGCGTTGGCGGTCTTTGGCGAGGTGTTTGACACCGAGCCAGCCCGACACCATGGTGCCGAGTACCTGACGGGACTCAGTGTCGACGCAAACAAGCCTGTGAGTGGTCGCCGCAGCAACGCCAAGAGGGTGCCCGGTAGATGCCCTGGGAGGCGAAAAAACCCGTGTGGATGGGGAAGACGCGGTAGTGGTACTTCAGCAAACAGAGGCCGCTTCCCGACGTGACGCCTCCTGTGCGGATCGGGCCCTTGTGGCGGGAGCGAGCCGCCCGGGAGGCGCGTAAAGCGCTGAGCACGAACCGGCTGGAGTGGGCAGTGATACGGATGGAGTGAGACTATCGACATCGCTGGACAGGGGCTGAGACCTTCCGGCGGGACGGCAAGCAGCAGTGGGTGCTGGGAGCCTGCCAGATGCACAGCGGCGAGGGGCAGACCCACCACAGATACCTCGTCAGCGTAGCGTATAGTCGCCTGAGGCGCTCGTTGCAGCAGGAGCGTGCGCCGGACTGGCCTCGGCGCACGCTGACGACCAGCGGCGAAGCCTGGCAGGCTGTGCAAGCGGAGACCTTGGCACGCATGATTGATTGGGGGATGGACAAATGGACGGTGGCTCATTGCTCCGATACCGATATCAAGGCAGTCCTTTCCTATTCTTAACCTTGCAAAATTTCAGTTACGAGTATTCTGGACTGAGCAAGGAACATGCCAAGAAATGCGGAGAGATCCACGGCAGCATGAGCAGGCAAGCCAATCACTGCTTATCTCGTGAAAATGCTAGGGCGGAAAATAATGAGAGCGGAGTGGTGGCCGGCTATTAAAAACCCAAGAGTACCTGAACAATGAGGCGTAAGTGACACAATTTTATTTTGGTACTATTATGGCAAAGATGACCCAGTCTTTCCAAGGGCCGAAAAAATAGACAGTTATATTATATATATGTGGGTCAAACTTGATCTGTGGTATAAATGTCCCATTCGGAGAGACCAGAGATAGCCCACCGAAAGAAGTTGTCCTATGCTGTAAAATCGCTCCATGCTGCTTCCTCTCAGCGCGGGAGTACGGTTATTGATCTTTGCCCTCACTCCAGAAACGGAGTAGAGATGTCCATTAGGGCGCATGAGACCCAAACGCATCAAACAATAAAGTGTGCTAACGTTGTGTGGTCTGATTGGGTGTCTTCGGTCATTCTGCCATTTCCCGTAGCCGCTGTTGGTACCGCCTAAACCCGTGATCTAGTGTGCCGTTCTACTTGGTACAGCGCAGTACGAGCCTCTGATGGCTGTTGGCTTCATCCCACCAGGCCTCCGAGCGCTCGCGCCGCCCAGGACCAATGCACTTGTTCGACGCTTCGACCCAGGTTCAAGGGGTAATGGCTGGGTGAAGAGATTTTTGACTCAGGCAGGGTTCAAGCCTATGTCGTGACGGCGATATCCGCTATGATACACCCTCTCGGACAACTTGCAGAAAGGGTGCCTCATGGCGATTGCGATTCAGCAGATCAGTCCCGTGGCCCACTTGCCTTTGGTGCTGGGGGTAGTACGCAAGCTCAACGTGGCGGCGCTCATCGATACCTTCTGTCCTCCGCACCCGGCGCATGTGCTCTCGTGTGGCCGTGGAGTGGAGGCCCTGCTCCTAGCGATGCTCGATGGGCATCATGCCCTCTATAAGGTGGGAGCACGGCTGGAGGAGCGTGGGATGTTAGCCCTGCTCCAGCCCGGCCTCTCACGCGCTTCGCTCCATGAGTACCGGCTGGGGCAGATCCTCGAGGCGCTGTTTGCCGCACATCTCAACCGTGTGTTTGGTGCGCTCGCGCGCAACGCCCTGGAAGTCTATGCCCTCTCGACTCCGTGGCTGCATCAGGATACCACGACGCTCACCCTCTATGGGGCCTATGAAGAGGTGGCCCGCCCGGGCGAAGGCCCTGTCCCGCCTCGTCCGGCCTATGGGCACAGCAAAGATGGGCATGCCGATCTCACGCAGGTCCTCCTGAGTCTCGGCGTGAGCAGTGATGGCCTCCCGCTCCGCCTGGGCGTTCGCGATGGTAATACCAGTGATAGCACCGAGACCCCCGTGGCGATTGAGGAGTGTGTGGCGCTCGGACTCGACGGCGTGCGCGGCATTGTGGCCGACAGTAAGGCCGACAGTAAACGCACGCTTGGCTTGTGCCTGGAGAAGCGGGTGGGGCTCATCACCCTGGTGCCGCGCACCTGGGCGGTGCGGCAGGAGCTGGAGACCTGGGGCCAGCAGCAGGAGGCGTTGCCGTTATTGCTCGAAAAGCCAGGCCGGACACGGCAGGAGCCCCCACGGCGCTGGCACGGGTGCAGTGTCACCCGCCCCGTGGCAGTGGAATACGCTGACGGGCGACTCGCTGTGGCAGAATTTCGTTGTCTCGTCGTACACTCCAGCCAGTTGGCTCATCCAGCAGCCGTCACCTATACCGCCGCCCAAGCCAAAGAGGCCGAGCGTGTCACCGAGCACGTCCAGCATGTGGAAGCGCGGTGGTTTGCCTGTGCTGCCGACGCAGAGGCAGCCATTGCCGAGTACGACGGGCGTGGCCAGGGGCGGCGTGGGCGCAAGCCACGGCCGTGGCGGTATCATGTCCTGCACTATCGGGTCGAAGCGGTCAGTGTCCCGCAAAAACGGACGCGTCGAGGCCGTCCGCCGAAGGCCGAGGCCCCCCAGGTTGAGGTCCGTTATCGCCTCGTCGTACCCCCAGAGGCCCTGGTCCCGTCCGAGGACACTCACGGGTGGACCGTCCTCGCGACTACGCTGCAGCCAGAGGTGTGTGCAGATACCGAGATGCTCCAGGCGTATCAGGAACAACATATCACGGTGGAACCGGGCTTTCGTTGGATCAAGAATCCCGCCGCTATCAGTCCGGTGTGGCTGGAGAAACCCGAGCGGATCGCGGCATTGGCCATGCTCACGGTGGTGGGATTGCTCGTATATGCCGTGAGCCAACGGCAGGTCCGCCTGTATCTCCGCGACCATGGCCAGCAAATCCCCGGGAATAAAGGGCTCACGGCCACGCCTACAGCGGCCGTGGTCTTCGCCCTCTTTGCCCCGGTGATGCTGGTGCAATTTGCCATGGAGAATGCGTCAAGCCTCCAGGTCCATGGCGTCCAGGACCATCATCGGATCGTCTGTGAAGCTGTGGGCATTGATCCGGCCTGGTATCAAGGAGGAGCAACGGAGCAAAATTCACTGCCGCGTGCCACCCCCCCTTGAACGTGGGTATTGGCGGTCAACACCTCGTAATCGCGACTATGACAACGGTCATTGAGGAGCCAGGCCAGCGTGCGCTCCACCTTCCAGCGGTGCTTCACGACCTGAAAGCCCTTGCCAGTGTGCTCCACCACTTCCAGATCAATCTTATGCGTCTGTTTACGGCTGCGCACCCAATCGTACAGCCACGGCGCTTGATAGCCTCCGTCGACCCAGAGCTTGCGTAAGCGCTTGACGCCAGAGGCACAATAGCGCTACACGAGCGTCATCAAGTCTTGCCGCTCATCGATATTGGCCGCGGTGACAACTACTGTCACGATGAGCCCAAGGGTATCGACCAGGATAGGCCGTTGACGCCCTTTGACTTTCTTATGGCCGTCAAAGCCCACCTCCTCGGCTTGGGTCGCGGTCTTGATGCTCTGGCTATCAACACAGCCCGCGGATGGTTCGGGCAACCGGCCTTGGCTCTGGCGTTCCCACTGGCGCAGCGTGTCCATAACCCGCGCCCACACGCCCTCGCGCCGCCAGCGTCGAAAGTACTCATAGATGGTATGGCCATTCCCGAACTCTTTGGGCATCATGCGCCACTGGCACCCGGTCTTGTGGACATAAAAAATGCCATTGATCACAGAGCGGCGGTCCAAGGGCTTCCGCCCCGGCCCACCGGGGCGCCATTTGGATTTGGGCAGCAGCAGGTGTAGGACCTCCCATTGCGCCTCGCTGGCATCTGTGGGATAGTCACACGCGGTGCTCATTATTGTCACTCCTTACCTGGATGGTGTGTGTAGGTAAGTGTGACGCTTTGAGCACCACCTTCTCAAGTCCATCCACTGACCTCGGTCAGGGTTTTAAAACAGCTTCTCAGGCACCAGTATTGATGTGATTGCCGGGATCCCGGAGCTACGCGGGTAAGGCGGTAGCGTAGTCATGCGCTGGCGGTCATGGGCAGACGGCCATGGCTGTGCTGACCCGCAGCGCCGCAGCGCCGGGTCAGCCGTGGAGGTGAAAGCAGTATCGGCAGACGGTCATCGCGGCGCTTGCGCCCGCTCGGCGTCCCACGACTATCAGCATGCACTGGTGCGTGTGCCACGTCGATCAACACGAGGGCATCTGCAGCAGGTGCAGCGTCGTGCACGAATGCGTGGACTCCTGGGTCACCGCCATGCGCCTCTGCCGCCCGCATGATGTTTGCCGCTGACGCGCTGGTGAACGTGCATGATACACCGACCCTCCTGCTCAAGGTCGCCCGCGGCACGCGTCAGGAATACAACATGCCTGGCGGCGCTCCTCGCGTCCTATGCTGCTGTAGGAGGAGCGACCCGAGCGGAGCCCGACTGCATGGCGGTGGCGAGCAGGGTATACGCGGCGCGCCAGGCAGCGCACGTCTCCTCCGTCCACTGCGCACCCAGGGCGTGTTCCAGGGTCCAGAGCAGCGCGGTTCCCACGGTGTCGTAGTCGCGGGCGCAGACGCCATAGCCGATATGCCGTTGGCCCAAGGCCTGCAGCGGCCCGACGAGCGTGTCGGGGTCGTGCAGACGATCAACGGCCAAGGCGAGCATGCGCATCAGCATCGTGCCTCGCTGCTGCATATTCCCCGTAAACAGAGAGCGGAGGCTGGGATCGAGGGTGAACAGCCGCGTGTAAAACAGAGTCGCGGCGGTCTCCGCGTGGGGACGAAGGTGGGCAAAGGTCCTCTGGACCAAGTGGATTTGCTCTGGCGTCATGATGAGCTCCTCGGGAAAGGCTTCCTGCTGTGCACTGGCGGCGGGGCGCATCCCGGCTGCTGCCAGCCGCCTGTGGCCTCGACAACACATCGAGGGCCAGCCGTCTACTGTGCGTAGCCAGAGGAGTGATACAAATTGCATGCCACATGGCAGGTTGACTGGCAGGCGTCCGAGCAGGCGCCTGACGTCTACGCCTCCCGTGTGCTTCGGCGGCGACACGTCCCGTGTGAGGGCTCGCTGTTATCACAGCGATATTATGGTAGCGATAGGGTCCAAGCGTCGGGGGGGCGGGCAGGAACGGCCCATGCAGCAGCCTGAGGAGCGTGAAAGACGCCTCGGCAAGCCCTGCCATTGTGCTTGACCCTCGGGCTCGGGTTCGGCGCCTGGCTGGGGATGCTGGCCACGCTGGGCCTAGCCCATACCCGTGTGCGACCATGTGTCAGACAGGATGCCCTGTGGTATGCTCCACCGCGTCTGACGCCGCTCGCGCTCTGGAGGAACGCTATGCCCAGTCTCACCGTGCTCAAGAGCGCCTCGCGCAGGCCCGTGGGGGGAGACGCTGGGCACGCTCCCCTGGGTGGGCTGGCGCGCCCGCGTTGAGGCCTCCACTCCGCGACGCTAAAGCCCCCCACGACCATTTTGTTACCCTCTCTCTACGGCTGTCACCCTGCGCCTGGCCCCGTGCGACACGGCGCGGCGCTGGCGATCGATCTCTGGTGCGGTGGTCTGGAGGGCGTGTCACCAGCCTGCGGCTGCTGCGCTGGTGGTAGCGTGGCAAGACATGGGATGAGCCGGTATGCGCTTACATGCAGCGCCCTGAGCCTGTGCCGTCTAGCCCACCAGTGTGACGACGTTGCCAGACCCGTGGTATTGTGCCCGAGTGCCTGGTAGAGACGGGATCAGCCGCCCCTGGAAAGCGGGAACGGAGCGGATGCTGGAAGGCGTCGGCGGCACGTCGATGTTGGGCCTTCGGTCTATTCTAACGAGCAGGAAACTTTCTGCTGAATCCATTCCGCATGGCCCCTCTTGAGCCGGATGATGTCGATTGGGGGACCCACGCTCGGCCGGCGACGGTCGATCTGTTCCTGCACGAACTGCCGGGCCGTGTCCACGATGTTGCCCATGGCATAGTGCGGGTGTCGGCTTTTAAACGCTTCCGTCTCCACGAAGACTGGCGCCACAAACACGCCGGCTTGGCCGGCGAGACAGTCCGGCCCTGGGCAGAGATGGACTTCAGGATGCACCGAGATACGTTGGCTCTCTATCGTCGGAACGAATTGAATATACCCTAAAGCGGGTCGATCCCCTTCCCAGCGCGCCAGAATGACGCCGGGGCTGATGTCTGCTGCTTTGCGTGCGAAGACGTCAGGCTGACCTGCCCGTAGTGAGGTCAACACCGCCTCGACGGGCTTTGTCCCTGCTCGAGCGATCTCGGTGGCGGCCTCCTGCAGCGATACCGCATGCCGTGCGGCGTTCGCAGCTAACGCGAACAAGTCGTACCCTGTGGCCTTGTCCGTGGCCAGACCGTGGCCCGCGATCACCGTGCCATGCACGAGGTGTATCTTACAGGTATCTTCGAGAGGCTGGTCCGCGCTGTTGACGACGCGACTGTCCGCCGCGATCACCAGCTCCGCATGGTTCACGATGGCAGCGATGGCGGTGCCGTGCCTGTAGTCGAACATCGTCGTGAGCATGTATGTGAGCAGAGTGATCCACATACCCGGACCTTCGAAGGCCCAACGCCAGGCGTCAGGCGCGCCCGGAAGCGGGAGCGCAGCGCACGCTAGAGACAGTCAGCTGAAAGCTGGCGTTGTTCGGTGTATGACTGCACCACCTTCAACGTGGTGTCTTGACGAAACGCACCACATCCGTGAGGTCTCGCCCTATCGCATCCGGGGTCACCCCCAACTCTTCTCCGGGGAGATTGAGGCGATTGACCCAGAACGTGGGGTACCCAAACCACTTGGCCCCAGCCGCATCCCACCCCGCAAACGCCGCAAAGAGAATCTCCTCGCGCTGGAGCTGCAACGCGTCGAGGGCCATCTGATACGCCCGAGGCTCAGGTTTGTATGCGCGTATCTGATCGGTGCTCAGGACATGGGCAAAGACCCCCTCCAGGCCTGCATGCGTGATCCCGGCCTCCAGTATCTGCGCTGTCATGTTGGACAAGAACGCTAACCGGATACCTGCCTCCTTCAGTGCACTGAGTGCTGATAGGACATCGGGCCAGGTCTTGAGTCCAAGATACGCCTGCATCAGTCGTACGCGCTTTTCCGGGGTCAGCTCCAGCTGCAGCAGTTTGGCCGCGAACACTAATCCCGTCTTCCGTGGTTTGCCAGAAGTCCGCATAGTGCCCTGATAAGGCACGCAACCACTGGTATTCGAACTGCCGCGTGCGCCAGGCGTTGCTGAGCTCGGCGCCCTTCCCCGGAAAGAGCGTCTCCGCGAGCCCAAAGACCGGTCGGGGATCAAAGATCGGGAAGGCATCGAAGACAATGGCCTTGAACGGTGGCGGTGTCACGGTCTGTGCCATCAGCGGCGAGAGCCAGACATTCGCTGCCACACCTCCAGCCGCACGCGTGAGGAATGCCCGTCGAGTGAATGCCATGATCGCGTCCTTCGCATGGTGTGCGTACGCTTAAGCCTTGACACGGAACGCCCGCCTGTCACTGCTGTCGGAAGCGAGAGCGGAGCGGACGATGGCAGGCGGCTGCACATCCTTGGGCAGTTTGGTCACCTCGCCTGGCCTCCCGTGCTTCTATGGGATCACCAGCGTCCGCGGATACGTGCGTTTCGCCCGCTTGGCTTCTTCCAAATCAACCTCAACCGTCAGATAAGGCCTGTCAGCACTCGTCTCGCCCAAGATCTCGCCTTCTGGGGATACCAGCCAGCTGCGGCCGGCAAACGCTGCACTGTCAGAGGACCGGCGATTCGCGGAGGCCACAAAACACCCGGACATGACCGCCGCCATACACGCGGCCAGCGGGCACCGCCGGTGCCCGCTGGTGGCCCGTGGCGCCGCAATGAGCTGCGCACCACCCCGACCAATCTCCCATGCGGGTTCCGTGAATAACAATTCCGTACAGAGTTGAAACCCCACTGTCAGCGACCCCACGGTGATGGGGGCAAAGTGGCGGTCACCCTGCGCAAACCAGGTGGCTTCCCATCCATCGGGTTCCTCCGGGAGATAGTACTTGCTATGGGCGCCCTGATATCCCCCCTCCCGCGTCCAGCCAAAGGCTTGATTGAGGCGCTTGCCCTGGACGTCGACCGGGCGAGAGGCCAGGACCAGCGCGGCCTGGAGTTCTCCAAAACGAGCAATCATGGCATCATGGACGGCCACCGCTGCTTCCCAGACGGCAGGATCAATCGTCCTGGTCATGAATATGCGCCAGTCACAGAAGGGCATCTCCGGCAGGACGACGACGTCTGTAGGGCGTGTCTGCAGAAAGTGGACCAAGGCCGTCCACGCGGCTTCGTGACGCGTGGCTTCATTGGGAAACTCGCATACCGTCATCTTCATCCGGCGTTCCTCTGCGAGGTTGTGTCACTCAACACCAGGCGTCAGGCGCGGCTGAAAGCGGGAGCGTAGCAGACGCTAGAGGCAGTCGGCTGCCGCGGTGTGTCAGCCACGTCTCATCGCTCACGCATGACCTGCTATGACTTTACAGCCCATCACTCTGCAACACCCTTCAGCCAACGCGGGGTTTGGAAGGCTGGATGGGGATAGCTGTAAAAGCCTTGGCCCGTTTTGAGGCCGAGGTCGCCCTGGGCAATCTTGTCCAACAGCAGTTGCGGCGGGGCATCTGACGCATCCCCCGACTCGCGGTAATAGACCAGTTCGATATCCCGCACCACATCCAGCCCGATCATATCCATGAGCCCAAAAGGACCAGCGGGCGTGCCGAAGGCAATGATCCACGCGCGATCCACATCTTCGTAGGAGGCTACTCCGTCCTCCACCAAGTGGAGACATGCTTTCTTAATGGCGCGCCACACCCGGTTGAACAGCAAGCCCGTGCTTTCTTTGTGGACCAGGAGTGGGGTTAAGTCAAGCGTGTACACAAAGTGACGGGCTCGCGCCAGGGTCTCTTCTGTGGTCGCAGTCCCCCCCATCAACTCCACCATCGACCGTTGCCACACCGGAGCGTAGAAATGCATATTGAGGACGTGCCCCGGACGCTGCGTGACCGCTTCGAACGCCGAGATCCGAATCGAGGAACTGTCCGTCGCCAACACCGTGTGGCGTGGGCAGAGCTGATCCAACTGCGCGCACACCTCCCGTTTGATCTCCAGCTGCTCCGGCACATTCTCGATGACTCAATCCACTGCGGCAACGGCTTCTGGCAGATGTGTCGTGCACTGGATACGGCACAGAATGCCCTCTTGCTCGTCCACCGTGATGTGCTACCTCGCCAGCCGGCGTGCCAATTCCTGGGCATGGCTCTGGGCTGCCCGCTGCAGCGTCGCCGTCGAACGACTGAAGAGCTGGACAGGATACCCATGGACGGCACAGTGCAGGGCAATTTGCGCGCCCATTGTGCCAGCGCCGATGATGCTAATCGTGTCAAAGGGTCTTGTAGCCATTAGGTGCGAGTCCTTTCTTCTCTACAAATGTCAGCACTGGATGGGCCATGCGCCCGGCTACCTCTTTGGGTTAGCCACGGACGCAGCCAGGAGCGCCAGAGGCCATGCCAGCTCGCCCTTAGTTTTCCGTGCCTCTGGCTCCTGCTCTAGCCGCTGAAGGCGGCAATGATCGCTTCGTGATTGGCTTTTGTCTCGGTGGGATCGGCGAAATGCGGCGGACAGTACAGCAGCAGGAGGTCACAGAGCCCCTCCCACGGCTCCAACTGCCGGTACACATCATCGGGCGTGCCCGCGACGACCAACGCGTCAATCATCTCCTCGGCCACTGCGTTCAACATCCCAGGGATATCCTGGCGGTGCATCGCGGCACGGATCGCCTGCGTGGCCGCGGTAAACCCCATGGGCTGCAACACAATATCATAGTAAGGCAAGGTGGCATATAAAGCAATGGCATGCCGCGCCAAGCGCCGCGCGTCCTGAGGGTTCTGATGGATCACGCATGGCTTCATGACGCAGCGCTCGAACTCCGTGGCGGTACGCCCCGCCGCAGCCATGCCCTTCTGCAAGTTGGGGTGGGCCACCTCTGTGAGGTATTTGAGGGTGTTTAAGGGGCCGCTGATCCACCCATCGGCATGGGACCCGGCGAGCTGCAGCATCCGCGACTGGACCGCCGCTAAATAGATGGGAATCTGTGTATAGGGTGCCGGCATAAAGCGCACGTAATCCTGGACGTGAAAGAACTCGCCCGCATAGGAGATGGGGTGCGTGGGTGTGCTGGTCCACATGGTGCGGATGCACTCCATGTACTCCCGCATCCGTGTGACCGGCTTGCGGTAGGGGAGCCCATGCCATTTCTCGTTCCACTCCGAGGGGCCGTCCCCACCCCGAGCACAAACCGCCCCCCCGTGTATTCGGCGACCGACATGGCGCTCATCTCGGTGTGCCAAGGTGAGCGCGCAAACTGCGCGATCGCTGTGCCGACCCGCGCCCGCCGCACGACACTCGCCATCGCGGTCACGGGGACGAACGCATCGCGCCAGACCTCGGCGGTCCACACGCTGTCCGCGCCCGCCTCGTCGGCCATCTGCCCATAGCGGAGGAGGTCTGCCATCGACAGGTTATCGCCTCCAAAGAGGCTCCCCCACTTCCATCGTGTGCGGCTGGGCATTGTGTTGCCTCCTGTGTGCGTGAATGTTTCCACGCCTTGCGGGGTTACCGGGCCTCCCAGGGCGCGATCACGGCGCGGGCGAAGCGTTGCATGAGTGCGTGTGCGTTCCCGCCGAGGATGAGGCCAAAATCCGTGACTCCCGCCTGGGCCAGTGCCCTGACCCTCGCCAGACACTCCTCCGGCGAACCCACAATCGTGAGCGTCTGAACGAGTTCCTCATCGAGGATCTCCAGGTGCTCCGGTGGGAGCTGGAGGAAGTAATGCTCATAGAAGCGCGTGTAATCGCGGTCTGGGTCGAGGTGGTGCCGCTGCATCCAGCCCTGGAAGCGCTCCAGACCCCGTGCCAGAGGCATGGGCGCCTCGCCACCGAGCCCGCCCGCGTGGATCCAGTAGCGAAGGGCGGCACAGATCGACGGGCCGACGGCCATCCGCGCCTCCAGCGAGTCGGCGCGCTCCCCAGGGCGGAGGACATACACGTTGTGGAAGAGGATGGTTCGGAAGCCCTCGGCAGCGAGATCCCTCCCGGCGCGCTGTGCCCCCTCCTGCACGACGGCCCGCATGGCGCGGACCTCGTCGGGGCTGCCCCAGACCGTGATGACCCCGTCGCCGAGTTCCCCCGCGACCCGCATCGCCTGTGGCCCAAAGGCGGCCACGTAGACCGGAATCGGGCCATCGAGATTCACGATCCCCCGCTCGGAGTGCAGGAACCGAATCGGTCGTACGACGTCGCCTTCGCGATACGCGACCGTCTCGCCGCGCAGCAGCCCCTTCACCGTCTGGACATAGTCCCGGAAGGCGCGGACCTTCATCGGGGCGAAGCCCATCGTGCGCCAGCCGGTGTTTCCCGTGCCGACACCGAGGACCACGCGACCGGGGTAGAGCTGGTTCAGCGTCGCAATCGAGTGGGCGGTGATCGGGGCGATGCGCGACGGCGCGACAGCGATCCCTGGGCTGAAGCACATCTGTCGTGTACGCTGTGCGCAGAGGGCCATCATCACGTACACGTCGGCGTAGACCATGTGAGAATCAAAGAGCCATGCTGCCTCGAAGCCAAGTGCCTCGGCAGTCTCACAATGGGCCATCAGGTCTGGAGTGGCAGGGGCCACAAACCCAAAGCGCATGGGGAGCCTCCTTCTGGCTCGAAGAGTGCTTGCCAACGCATGCAGCGGCGCTGTGGCGCACCTCCCCGTCCCGTCCTC
>Ga0075418_10007312_pt1 | contig 12453 bp, 7 predicted proteins | sample SoiMetdeltSBSDD2_FD_81776 | JGI IMG/M metagenome (GOLD analysis project Ga0075418, IMG submission 81776) | Bulk soil microbial communities from a Populus tree surrounding site in Tennessee, USA - Soil MetaG P. deltoides SBSDD2 | ecosystem: Environmental > Terrestrial > Soil > Tree plantation...
ATGCGTGAAGCACAGGGGCGTAGAAGTATGGCACCTGCGTACTGTCCAACAGCCAGCGTCACAACTTATTGTTGCGCTCGCACCCTAGTGCAACACCGCCTGCGAAAGCCGCTCACATCTGGGCGGCTATTCGCCTTTTTGCACATAGTCATTTACAAATCCCAAAAACATGCGTAGTATTAGTCTCTAGCGCTTCACTAAAAAGCATAAAAGGTTTACTGTACTAATATATATGAGCAAAAATTTAGTCATCGTCGAGTCGCCAGCCAAGGCAAAAACCATCGAGAAGTATCTCGGTAAAGATTTCACTGTTAAAAGTAGCGTCGGGCACATTCGCGGCCTGCCCAGTAAAAACGGCAGCGTGGATGTTGCGCACGATTTCGCGCCAAAGTTCGAAGTGCATTCCGATAAAAAGAAAGTCATCACCGAACTGAAAAGGGAAATGAAAGCCGCCGACACCATATGGCTGGCAAGCGATGGCGACCGCGAAGGGGAGGCTATTGCGTGGCATCTGGCCGAAGTTTTAAAGCTCGACCCCAAGACCACGCATCGAATTGTCTTTCACGAGATTACCAAAAACGCGCTCGACGAAGCTGTGAAAAACCCACAGACCATCAACATGCCGCTGGTCGAGGCGCAGCAGGCGCGCCAATCGCTGGATTATTTGGTAGGGTTTGAGCTGTCGCCCGTGCTGTGGCGCAAAGTTCGCCCGCAGCTATCCGCCGGCCGCGTGCAGTCCGTCGCCGTCCGCCTGATAGTCGAACGCGAAGCCGAAATCGACGCCCACCAGGCCGAATCTACCTTTAAACTCACCGCCGAATTTATCCTCAGCGACGGCACCATGTTGCCGGCTGTCAGCAGCAAAAAACACAAAACCATCGATGACGTCCGCAAAATTCTGGAAGATTTCGCCAAAAGCACCTTCACCGTCGCCAGCATCGAAAAAAAGCCCGGCACCCGCAACCCCGGCGCGCCGTTTACCACCAGCACCATCCAACAGGAAGCCTCATCTAAGCTCGGTTTTAGCCCGCGCAATACCATGCAGCTGGCGCAGCGCCTGTACGAAGCCGGCCACATCACCTACATGCGTACCGATTCCGTCAACCTGTCCGCCCAAGCCTTGGGCGCCATGACCAGCTACGTCAAAGAAACCTACGGCGAAAACTACCACCAATTCCGCACCTTTAAATCCAAATCCGCCAACGCCCAGGAAGCCCACGAAGCCATTCGCCCCACCGATGTGCGTAAAACGGCCGCCGGTGCCGACGAACAGCAGAAAAAACTCTACAACCTCATCTGGCGCCGCACCTTGGCCAGCCAAATGGCGCCCGCCGCGCTGGAAAAAACCACCATTGCCGTGGCCGCCAGCGCCAGCCCAGAAATGATGGAAGCTAAGGGTGAAATCGTCGTGTTCGACGGCTTCCTGAAAGTCTACGGCCGCAGCGGCGACGACGTATTGTTGCCAGACGTCAAAAAAGGCGACCCGCTGACCCTGCAACGCGCCGAGGCCATAGAAAACCTTTCGCGCGGCCCCGCCCGCTACACCGAAGCGTCCTTGGTGAAAAAGCTCGAAGAAATGGGCATCGGCCGGCCGAGCACCTACGCCAGCACCATCGCCACCGTCCAAACTCGCGGCTATGTGGAGCGTGGCGACCTGGAAGGCATCGAAAAAGAAATCCAGAAACTGACGCTAGAAAATGGGGAAGTCACCCAAAAAGCCGAAAAAATCCAATACGGCAAAGACAGCAACAAACTCTTCCCAACAGATACCGGCAAAGTCGTCACCGATTTCCTCGTCAAACACTTTGCCCATGTCATGGACTACGATTTCACGAAATCCATCGAAAACGAACTAGACGAAATCGCCACCGGCAACAAAGACCGCGTGAAAGTCCTGACCGAATTTTACACACCGTTCCACAAACTCGTCGAAGCCAGCGGCGACATCTCGCGCGCCGAAGCCACCCAAACGCGGCTCGTGGGCGACGACCCGAAAACCGGCCTGCCCATTTTCGCCAGATTCGGCCGCTACGGCCCCATGCTGCAAAAAGGCGAGCAGTCCGACGACCCCAAGCCAACATTCGCCCCACTACCTACCGGCAGCAAAATAGAGACCGTCACATTGGAACAGGCCTTGGAAATGTTCAAGCTACCGCGCCTGGTAGGCGAAACCGCGGACGGCAAAGAAATAAAAGCCAACATCGGCCGCTTTGGCCCCTATATCGTGGTCGACAAACTGTTCGTCAGCATCAAACCGCACGACCCGCAGTCCATCACGCTGGCCGAGGCGAGGGAACTGTACGACGCCAAACTGAAAACTGAAGCTGAAAAAAACATCGCTGATTTTGGTGACGGCGTCAAAGTCCTGAACGGTCGCTACGGCCCCTACATCACCGACGGCAAGAAAAACGCCAAAATTCCAAAGGGCACCGAGCCCAAAGACATCACACACGAACAGGCCAAAGAATTGCTAAACGCCGCACCAGCCAAAAGCGCCCGCAAGCGCGTGATTCGCCGCAAAGCATCTTAAAAACTGGAGCCACCATGGAAACCCCCGACCAAAAATGGAGTCGCATATACAGCCAAGGCCGCGACTTTCGTCTGATTTCATCGCAAGAGATAGACTCTTTTCTTGCATATCTACCCGCAAATAGCCCGAAAACCTGCCTGGATATTGGCTGCGGTACTGGTCAACTCTCCAGGGAGCTGTTTCATCGCGGCCTCACAGTAACCGGCATCGATGCCTCCGCAAACGCCATAAAACGCGCCGCACAATTAACAGTGCATCCCAACTTGTCATATATCCACCTCGACATCGAACAGGCTACAACAAGCCAACTTGCACATCCTGCATCATACGGGCTCATCACGTGCAAGCTCGTTTATGCGTTCATCCAAAACAAACCTGCGTTTCTAGAAAAGGTCAGGGGACTGCTTAACCCCAATGGCATCTTCGTTGTCATCACACCGCGAGTCGATGATGTCGAGCCTGACAAACGTGCAATAGCTGTCGATGACTCGGCCATACACCTCCTGGAGAAAACGTTCAAAAAAGTTACACTATATACAGAGAAGGGACTCTCCTACTTCATAGGTGTCAATTGACTAAAACACGTATCTTTCGTAAGGTATCTGGGGTAGTTCAACCACCTTTAGGATAGGAGATTGCATGACACGCCTTGGTGTTATTGGGTGTGGTAGCCACGCCCGAAAATCACACCTCATCCCAGGAAGGAACGTTGGCTTCGTTACCGTAGCCGGCTATGACCCTTCGCCGGAGAGCAGGAAAAAGGTAGTCGAGGCCATTCCAGGCGTTGCGTTTTACGGCTCAGTTCAGGCATTGCTCGCAACCAACCTGGACGCCGTAGTCATCGCGTCACCAGATGAACACCACCCACGACAGCTACTTCTCGCAGTCCAGGCTGGCAAACACGTACTTGTCGACAAGCCCCTCGCCACCGACACAGGAGGGATGCGAATTGTCGAAGAGGCGCTGACAATCGCCGAACAGCGAGGACTCGTCGTTACCAGTTGCCATCCGCGCCGTTCACCGAGCAACCCCGACCTCCCGTATGGATGGGTCAAGGAAAACCTGACAGGACTAGTCGAACAGTTTGGTCGGCTGATACATGTGGGGTTGGATTTTTCCTACCACCAGCCTTCAGCCATATGGAAGACGAACAGAAGTCTCCTGCTGGATCATTTCATGCACGAAATCGATTTCCTCAGGTGGCTGCTCGGTGACCAACCGTTCATTGCCCATAGGCTGACGGATAGCTACGACCACTACCACGTGGCCGGATCGATGACGGATAAGGGAGAGGAGATTGGATTCAGCTTTCTAGGAACGCGAAGGCTCAATGCCAACACCTATCCCGAAACCATCCAGTTGCGCTTCGAGCACGGCGCCGTCCTCGTGAGCACCAAGACCGGCGCCGTGGACTTTACCAACCATGAAACACAGGAACGGTGGAGGAGGGCGATCTCGGCCATGAACGGAGATGGGTACGACCGCATCTTCGCCGGGGTGATGCTGTCGTTCGCCCAGGAGATTCGGGGCGGCAAGGGCTACCTGTCTCCGCAAGACCTGCTGGTCAACAACGGGTCGGCCGTTGCACTAGCAGCTGAGGGGGTATTCCACTACCAGCCGTAACGGCTAACGGCGGAGTCTCTGGGTTGCATACCCAGAGACTCCGCCTCACTTTTCTCATAGCGTTTATCCTTAAAATTACCAAAACATTCTTTACTAAACCCGTCTACTTCATGCTATAATTAATGAAATAGAAGGACATATTTGACATTATAGATACATTATTCTATAATCAACAGTAGATTATCTAAATACCAGTTACTCTTCTTCAGAGATAAGACAGGAAGGAATCCCGAGCGCTATGGATGAAAGCTCGCAACCAAACACCGCTACCGTACTCAAAGACGCCGTCAACGACATTTTGAGCGTCATAGAGCACGAGCGAGAACGCGAAATCATCACGCGGCGTTTCGGCCTGTTTGACCGCCGGGAAACCCTGGAACAAATCGGCGAACTACTGGGCATTACTCGCGAACGCGTCCGCCAGCTGGAAAAAGCCATCCTGACCCGCCTGAAACTGGCCGCCGACAAAAACCATATTCCAGCCATCCACGACGTCGAGCGCACGCTCATCCGCGACCTGTCCGAAACTGGCCGCGTTGCTCGCGTCCAAGACCTGGCAGACCGCCTAATTAGCCAAGACCACGACGCACGCCACCGCGCACACATTGCATTCGTGGCCGAACTAGCGCCAAATTTGGTAGTCGTCGGCGAAAACGACCATTACCACCACACCATCGGCATTAAAGAACACGGCGACGAAAAGCACATCAAGGCCAAAGTCGACGAAGTCGTCAAAACCATCAAAAAACACGGCGAACCCCTGCAAATCGAACAGCTACACAGCCAACTAAGCCACGAAAACCCCACCCAAGTCCGCGCCCTGGCCAGCGCCAGCAAACACCTGGCACACCTCAAAGACAACTGGGGCCTGGCCAAATGGCCAACCGTCAACCCCAAAAACATCCGCGACAAAATCTACGTTATTTTGGCCGAAAACGCCGCGCCAATGCACTTTTCCGACATCGCTGACGCTATCAAAGACAGCAGCTTCAAGCGCAAAGACGTTACCACCCAGGCCATTCACAACGAACTTATCAAAGACAAACGCTTCGTTCTCATCGGCCGCGGCATCTACGCGCTAGACAATTGGGGCTTTTCCAAAGGCACCGTGGCAGATATTATCACCGACGTGTTAAAAAAATCGCCAGCGCCATTGCACCGCGACGAAATCGTCAAACGCGTCCTAAAAAGCCGCCAAGTCAAAGAAACCACCATCTTACTAAACCTGCAAAGCAAGCCGCAATTCAAGCGCGTTTCCAAAGCCACCTACACGCTGGCAAAGTAGTCCGTCACCTTGCAAACCACGAGCGTAAATGGGACAATAGAGCTTATCATGAGCATTCTTTTATGGACAATTAATTTACTCCTGCAATGGTACGTATGGGTGCCAATTGTGCTCATTTTGGCTTTTTTGACCTGGCGCAATTATCGCCGCGCCGACACCGTACGGGCAATCGAAAGCACACTATTAGTCCTAGAAATCCCCAAGGCCAACGACAAATCCGAACTAGCCGCCGAACAATTATTCGCCAGCCTTCACGGCATCCTGCGAGACAGGGAAGAGCTACGCCAAACCGCCGGCTACCAGGAACATCTCAGTTTTGAAATCGCCTCGGTCAACGGCCAAATCCGTTTTTACGTGTGGGTGCCCAAAACCCTGCAAAGTTTCGTGGAAGGTCAAATCTATTCCCAGTACCCTAGCGTCCAGATCCACGAAGCCGAGGAAGACTACGTGGCACATGAACGCCGCCATAGCGTCATCTACACCAGTGAAATCACCCTTAGCGACAGCGAGTTTTTGCCCATCAAAACCTTCCAAAGCTTCGAAGTCGACCCCCTAGCTGGCATCACCGGCACCTTGGCCAAATTAGAAACCACTGGGGAAGAAGTGTGGATACAAGTGCTGGCACGCCCCGTTGCCGACGATTGGCACAAAGCCTCTAGCCGCTGGGCGCAGACCGTCAAAAACGGCAGCCCCTTTGCCCTATTTACCGGCGAAGGCTTCAATTTCCGTTGGCTCGGCGGCTTCTTTGAAGCCCTATGGAAACCACCCGAACCAGGCGCACCCGGCGGCGCTCCCAAGGAGCTATCCGAACGCGACAAAACCCGCCTGGTCGAAGCCGAGAAAAAAGCCACCAAACTAGGCTACCAAGTCAAAATCCGCCTGGCCTACCTAGGTGAAAGCACCGACAACGGCCGGTTGCGCATGCAGGCCATCGTGGGCACCTTCAAACAATACAACAGTACCAACCTCAACGGTTTCCGCATGAGCGGCGGCAGCTTCAACAAAGAAGACCTGGCACAATACAAGGCGCGGCTATTCATGGATCGCGGCTTTTTGCTCAATATCGAAGAGCTCGCCAGCGTGTTCCACTTGCCACACACCAACGTCGAAACGCCCAACATCGTGTGGGCCAGCAGTAAAACCGCCGAGCCACCCGCCAAACTGCCCATCATTACCGGTAATGACGCTATCGACGAAAACATCAGCGCCTTTGGCCTCACCAATTTCCGCGGCATCAATCACCAATTTGGCATGCTGCGTTCCGACCGCTCGCGCCACGTGTACATCATTGGCCAAACAGGGGCGGGTAAATCTGGCGCCCTGGAACTGTTCGCCCTTTCCGACATCTTCCACGGCCAAGGCTACGCCATCATCGACCCGCACGGTGACCTCGCCGTCGACAACATGCGCTTCATCCCCGGCAGCCGCCTGCAAGACGTGGTCTATTTCAACCCCGCCGACACCGCCTTTCCGCTGGGCTTCAACCCCTTAGAAGTCACTAGCCCCGAACAAAAAACCAACATCAGCAGTGAAGTCATTGGCGTACTCAAACGCATGTTCGGTGAAAGCTGGGGGCCGCGGCTCGAATACATCCTGCGCTACACCATCTTGGCGCTGCTCGACCGCCCAGAAACTACCATGCTCGACATCACCCGCATGCTAACCGACAAAAAGTTCCGCAAAGAAACCCTCGGTTATTGCACCGACACCGTGGTGCTGCAGTTTTGGAACATCGAATTCGACAGCTGGACCGACAAGTTCCAGGCCGAAGCCATCGCGCCCGTCCTCAACAAAGTTGGTGCCTTCACCGCCAACCCCATCATCCGCAACATCATCGGCCAGCCCAAAAGCACCTTTAACATCCGCGAAATCATGGACGAGGGCAAGATCCTCATCGTCAACCTCTCCAAAGGTCTCATCGGCGAAGACAACGCCGGCATCCTGGGGTCGTTCCTCATCACCAAAATCCAGCTTGCCGCTATGTCCCGCAGCGACATACCCAATATCGCAGACCGCCGGCCATTCTACCTATACGTCGACGAGTTCCAAAACTTCGCCACCGACAGCTTTGCCACCATCCTGTCCGAAGCCCGCAAATACGGCCTCAACCTGACCGTGGCCAACCAGTACATTTCACAGATGAGCGAAACCGTCCGCAACGCCGTATTCGGCAACGTCGGCACCATGATAACCTTCCGCGTGTCCGCCGACGACGCACCCATACTATCCAAACAATTCGAACCCCAATTCGAACCCAACGACCTGCTACAAATGCACAACCGCCATTTCGTCATAAACATGGTGATCGCCGGCGAAAAGTCGCCAGCCTTTAGCGCCACCACCCTTACGCTGCCGCCTGCGCAAATAGACAACACCGGTCGCATCATCGAAAACACCCGCCGCCTATACAGCCGCAACCGGGCAGATATAGAAGCCACCATCTCCGCCGCCGTCCAGCCGCCTAAAAAGCTCCAGCCCAACCCAGCGCCGCAATCCACCGCACAGGCCAAACAGTGGCCCATCAACACGCCGGCCGCCCCCAATGCCGTCACCCCTGGCGCCGCCCCTGTTATGCAAAACGCCCTGGCTACCCATGCCATCCAGGCAGGGCAGGGGACTACCACCCCTGTAGAAGGCGGATCCGCCCCAGCCAAACGCAAGCGAACCCGCAAACGCAAGCGAAAGCCCAGCGCAACAGCCCAAGGGGCAGGGGACACGGCCTTGCCGCCAGTTGTCGCGCCGTCCGAACAGCCCGCTCAAACCCCGCCGCCCACACCCGCACCCAAGAGCGAAAAGGGGATAGACGAGACGCAAGTACGATTGCGTTAGAAGTAGGCACTGCCCGCTCACACTATCATCCTACATAAATGAGCTTGACGTCACATAAAAGGTAGAGTACACTTACGCCAGATTGGACATAAGTCCAATCGCACATCTGCAAAAACCTTAGTCGCCTAACCTCGAAAGAGATCCTAATGTCCTGGTGTACCAACCCTCGATGCAACGGCACCGATTGGCTATGCGGCAAATGCCGCAAGCTATATCCTTTTACAGCAGCGGCGCTTGATGAAAAGAGGCGCGAACGTCGGAGCAATAACCATGGTAAGACATCGTACGGACGAGGCAGCAGCAGTGGCGCCTACGGACGCTCCAGCTACTCGATGCGCAGCGGAACATTTGACGGACTTCCGTCCTTATCGCGCAAGCGCGGAGATGGTGCGCTGGAAATTTTTTACCAGGCTGGCGCAGTAGATATGGACAATCCTAATCATGGCCACGCCGTAATTAAAAATGGAAAGTTGGTCTACAAGCGCCGACCCGGCGAATCAACTCCGATCATCGACGAAGACTAAACAGCAGACCTGAGCCATGTCATAAAACTGGCTCATTCTACACCGATAATCTATAATTGATACATGTTTAACTCTACTCAAACTATATTCGACCAATACATCGATGGAGCGTCTCGCTTCAATATTTACTCTGTCGAAATGGAACGCGGCGAAAATCCTGAAGACTTATATTTTTTATGCCATATCGATGGCACGCAATATATCGTATTCGAAACAGACTACATAAATTCACTTTCTCACATAGCGAAAGAGGCGGCTAATACATTTGCACACCAATCTATACAGCCAATACACTGGCTCGTTAAAAAGAATCACCAAGATACGCTTAACACTACTATCATTCCACTAGAAACCTCCGATGCAAAATCATCATATGATGCAGTCGTACTTAAACAAGATGATTCTTATTTGCGATATGCCATACTCGCAGTGAAGATTAACGGGGACGAGAAGTTTCAATATCATCCAAATACCTATGGACAGATGAAGGCAGTGGGAAGCGCATGAAGTAAAAATTATGACGATTGCCAACCAAGCACCTACATCGCGCAGCTTCATATACTTGAGTCTTTTCATCGCCGGACTAGCACTACATGAACTGCTCGTCCATCTGATACAGCCAACAATCCGATCCAATGCATTACTAGCACTGACACTATCTACCATCAGCGCCTTCACGCTTGCAGGTGCTTTATTCGCCTCTCGACGTCATGTAGTATCCCGCATGACCTCTGCGGCGACCATGTTTGTCCTCAGCTTCATCGCCCTGAGAATAGGGCACTCTGTCGTTCCCGACCCATATCTGCTGGCTGTCGCATTGGGCGTGGCTATTATTGGCGCTCAGCCACTTCTACATCGCCAGCAAACCAACCTGAAACAAACAGCCTTATTTGGACTATTAGCTATTCTCATTTCACTAGCCATAGCCGTCACGTTCACCTTCGGAATGATCGTGCTGGATCGTATGGTCATGCAGCAACAATACGAATCTCACGACTAGCTGAATATGGAACATAAATAGAACATTAGTTTAGTAAACCATGGCGTTGGATGTCAACACCCGCCAACAAAGTAAGTTTACGTGAATGACAGCTAACAGACGAAACCGTGGGCAAAGTCAAACAAACCAGCCAGACGAAACGAGAGCATCCAAAGACCTCAAAATGAGGGGACTAAGGTAGAGAAGACGAGGGTTATCACTTAAAAGATATACTTTTGCGTTCATAAAGCATATCGTGATTATACGTCGCACAATATACCTTTTACGACATTAGATATGCTGGCGAGAGATGAATACATGCTCAGCTATATCTTGGCCCATTGAATGAGTTTCATGGCTGTCAACACCAGTGGGGGCGTACTGTCAAGGCGCACGCGTAAAAAATAACGAAACCAGAGCCCAGCGTACGAGCGAAGAAAGACCCGCCTCATACCCAGGACACTGGCGAACGCTACCAGTACACGCATCTCGCGCAGTAACCAGCCGCCATACAGACTTTTCCACAAGTTTGCTTTTCACGACATTTGTATTGTTGTATATTTTTCTTAGCTTAAAGCCGGATTTGCATTTCTTGCATTTTATTGCCCTACCCCTCCTCGCCTCTCCTCTTTTCAAGATATTTGCTTTTTGAGCGTTTGTATATGGCAGTATGCTTTTTAGCAATGCACAATCGTTAAGAACAAAAATAGAACATGATAGGAAAGCGGAGAACTCTTCTACCTATAATACCCTTTACCACCGACACGCACATCCAGGTATTGCGGTGCTTGGCCATGCGTCACAAACCAGGCTATTGCACGCGCCATATCTTCCACTTGCTCGCCTGCTCCCCTGTCCACCGAAAGTTTAATGGGGTACCCTACCCTATCGATACGCAAATCGATCTGACGTGTCGTGCCGCGCGGTATAGTAACCTGCGTTACGGCATAGCCCTGAGCGTTCGCCAGCCCCACGACGCGCCCTACGAACCCTAAAAAGCGGTTGCTCGCAACGGCCTGGCCAGCCTGCACCTGGACGCCGCTATCGTCAATAATTTGCACTGTTGGCGCCGGAAAATAATTACGCGCAAACGACACACCTGTCGTATCGACATATTGTTGCTGGCCGTGCATATTCCAGCCGGCTATAGGCTGACGCATTTTTAGCTGAAAGGTGGACTTACCAAACCCCGCCGCGCCATCAACGCGCACCGAGGCCACCTCGGGTGTTTTGCTTTGCATGTACTCATTTAGACGCTGCGCGTTTAGCAAAAACCTTAGCCGCTGGGCGGGCTGGGTATTTAAGTAGGACTGGATAGTTTCCTCGTAAACGGACGTCGACGGCACGCCTTCCACCCGAACGACAACACCTGCGGTAAATTCAGATATGAGGTAATACAGGATGCCCGCGCTGGCCAGCACGAGCAGCAGGATACTGCCTAAATGCCTGCGTTGCCGCACGAGGTCGTGTGTTTGAACGCGTGCCGATTTTAGCTGTGCGTTCTGCTCGGTTGCGCTGGCCACATGCGATGACACGCTGCCCGTGAGGGTGCGGTTGCGCCGAAAAGAATAGCGCTCATCTAGGCTAGCATCGGTCGCACGCTCGGCTGCGATTTGCGGCCGGCGTCTTCCAGGGATGTTTTTTTGTTTTTTTGAAAATAGTGCCATATGACTACTGTTATTGTATCAAACTTACGGTTATTTTGCCGCGTTTAAAATGATGGCAGCCATGTCGCGTGCGGCGTGCGGCTTGGCGAGCGCATGGAACGCATGCGACATTTCGCGCAGACGGGCTGGGTGCGCGAATAGTGACGCCAACGTGTCGGTCAGCAGGCGCGGGTTAGCATCCAGTTCATGCTCGTCCAATACCTCTACGGCGCCGTGCTCGGCATAAACGGCGGCGTTTTTTAACTGATGTCCACCGGTCAGATAGCCGTTCGGCACGACGACTGTTGGCCGACCTAATGCTGCCAATTCCAACAATGTGGTTGCGCCAGCACGCGTCACAACGACATCGGCGGCGCCCAAAACCTGCGCTATGTCATCGCTAATAAAAGCATGCAGCTGGTAGCGCGGGTCGTCTTGGGGTGTTGTTGCCCGCAGCTCATCGTACTGCGCCGTGCCGGATAGTAGAATGACGGAACAGATATCCAGAAGTCGCTCGAGCTCGACTGACACAGCAGTGTTGAGGCGCTGCGCACCCAGGCCGCCGCCCGTTATAACAACGAGCGGGCGCTCGGCCTCAAATCCTAGCTCTGTTTTTATTTTCTTGCGTGCATCGGCTTCTTGTAGCACAAATTCTTCACGGACGGGTATGCCGACATACTGCGAGATTTCCGGTGGATAGGGGTAGAATTGTAGTGGCGCACCAGTCCCTATTGCCGTCGCCCAACGTGCAAGCACACGGTTGGTCAGCCCGGGATGCGCGTCGGAATCGTGAATAACCAGCGGAATACCCAGCATTTTTGCCGCTAGCCCTACCGGCAAGCACACAAATCCACCCTTGGTGAACACGACGTCGGGTCGCCACAGCAATAGCTTCACCAGGCTCTGCACGAGGCCGCCCACTATCAAGAAAGCATCCAAAATATTAGGTAAAACAATGGTAAAAGGACGCAGTAATTGACGCCACACCGGCAGGTTATTGTACCGCCGTAATTTTCCCGAAAGGATGGTTTGCACCG
>Ga0075418_10007317_pt1 | contig 12445 bp, 8 predicted proteins | sample SoiMetdeltSBSDD2_FD_81776 | JGI IMG/M metagenome (GOLD analysis project Ga0075418, IMG submission 81776) | Bulk soil microbial communities from a Populus tree surrounding site in Tennessee, USA - Soil MetaG P. deltoides SBSDD2 | ecosystem: Environmental > Terrestrial > Soil > Tree plantation...
CGGCATCGACCTCGAAGGAGCCCGGGGACGACCACCGACGCGGCCTCTCGAGCTCGATCTGGAGGCCTTCGATCCGCCACGGATCTTTCACGCACACTGCTCGCACGGAAGCCCCCGCCGCCAGGGCGCAGGCGACCACGTGGCTGCCGATGAACCCGTCCGCGCCGACCACCGCAATCCGCCTCCCCTCGCAGCGCCGGAGCCAGGGAGGGACGTATGCGAGCGAGGGAAGCGGTGGCGTCACCAGTTGCGGATTGCCTCGGAGCGTGCCAGCTCCACCGCGCCGCTCTCGCGCACCCAGTCCACATATCGCTCGAGCCCTTCCCGGATCGCGATCTCGGCCTCGAACCCCAGGACACGTCTCGCCTTGCTCGTGTCGGCGTAGTGGCTTTCGACGTCCCCCGGCCTCTCGTCGACGACCTCAGGCTCGAGGTCCGAACCGACGATCTCGAGGAGCAGGTCGCCGATTTCGCGGATGGAAACGCTGTGGCCGAAGGCGATGTTGACCGCCTCTCCCACGAGCTCGTCCGACTCCGTTGCCGCGACGATGCCGTGGGCAGTCTCCTCGACCCAGGTGAAGTCGCGCGTCTGTTGCCCGTCTCCGAAGATCACCGGCGGTAGTCCCGCGAGGATCCGCGTTGCGAACTTGGGGATCACCTCCGCGCTCGTCCCGGTCGCGTGCGAGCGCGGGCCGTACGAGTTGAACGGCCTGATCACCGTGACGGGCAGACCGTACGCGCGGCTGCAGGACTGCGCGTAGAGCTCTCCCGCGGCCTTCGCGGCGCCGTAGACCGTCGTCGGCCGGAGGGGGTGGTCCTCGTCCATGGGAATCCGAACCGCGGAGCCGTACGCCTCGGAGGACGAGACGTAGACGAAGCGCTCCACCCCGGCGTCGGCGGCGGCGAGGGCGGTGCGGAGCGACGCGGTCGCATTCACGTCGTGACTCCGCTCCGGGTCCGTGAGCGATGCGCGCAGGTTGTCGCAGGCCATGTGGAGGACGACGGCAACGCCGTCGAGCTCCCGATCGAGCAACTCCCGATCGCGGACGTCGCCGACGACCAGTCGTGCCCCGCCCGCCTCCGCCCGGCTCAGGTTCGACCGTTCACCGGCGCTGAGATCGTCGACTACCACGACATCGGCGCCGCGGCGAACGAGCTCGTCGGCGACGTGACTGCCGATGAAGCCCGCGCCTCCGGTGAGGAGCACGCGTTTACCCGAAAGGTCCACCCGCGGCTAGTTGACTCCGCGCCGGCCGAGAACCGCCGGCAGCGTGCGAATCAGGAGCCGGATGTCCTGCCAGAGCGACCAGTTCGTCACGTAGAGATAGTCGAGCTTGACCATCTCCTCGAAGGAGATCGTCGTCCGGCCGAGCACCTGCCAGAGGCCCGTGATACCGGGAGTCAGATCCAGCCGGCGCCTCCCCCAGCCGGAGATGTGCTCGTCGACGCTGGGCGGCATCGGGCGCGGTCCGACGAGGCTCATCTCGCCCCGCAGCACATTCCAGAGCTGCGGAATCTCGTCCAGGCTCGAGTGGCGCAGGAAGCGTCCGACGCGCGTGATTCGGGGGTCGTTCTCAAGCAGCAGCCACACGGGATGAGCGCTGAGCGGAGCGAGCTCGCTTCCCTTCGCCTCCGCATCCTTCTCCATCGTCCGGAACTTGACGATGCGGAATCGCTTCCCGCCGCGGCCGATTCGTTCCTGGCGATGGAAGACGGGGCCGGGCGAGGAGAGCTTGATCGCGATCGCGATCACCAGAAAAACCGGAGCGAGGAGAATCAGCATCAGCGATGCGATGGAGATGTCCAGCACGCGCTTGACCAGCCTGGACGAGCGGGTCAGTGTCGGCTGAGTGACCCCCAGCACGGTGATCCCCTCCACGTCGTCGATCTCCACGGACGGGCCGAGGACGTCGACGGCGCGGGGGAGGATCCCGATGTGCACGTCGATCCCGCGCAGGCGGCGGATCAGGTCGGCCAGCTCGTCCGGAGTCAGCTCGGGAGAGAGGACGACGACGCGCTCGATCTCCGCCTCGAGGCAGACGAGGTCGACGTCCGAGAAGTCTCCGAGGTACGGCAACCCGGTGTTTTCGCCCTCGTCCGCGTCGACGTATCCGACCGGATCGAGCTCATACTCGGGATGCAGCCGGATCTTGCGCGTCAGGAGCTCCGCCATCGGGCCTCCTCCGACGAGCAGGACGCGCTCGGGCGCGATGAGCAACCTGCTCGACGCGCGAGCGAGGGCGCGGAGGACGAAGATCCCGACGAGTGCCACTCCGAAGAACACCACTCCCTCGGTGAAGCCGACCCGCGAACGCGGGCCGTACCTGAAGAGGAGCCACAGGCCCAGGCTTCCGATCACGAGCGAATGGAAAAGCCATGGGAGGTCGTCGACCGTGGAATGGCTCACGCGCTTGGAGTCGCGATCGTAGAGGCCGTAGAGCTTGAAGATCAGGATCCAGGCGGGAAGCGTTACGAGACCCCAGAGGATCCCGTTGAGCGTGTCGCCGCGGCCGAAGAAGGTGATCGAGATTGCGAGGGCGATGGCAATGCCGCCGACGTCCGCCGCCGCCAGCAGTCGGCGAAGGACGAAGTCTCGGTTCGGCCTGGACGCGCTTTCGGGCCGGGCGGCAGGAATCTGCTGTTCCCGGACTACGGCCATCGGACGTTCAGGACGCTCCACAGAATGGAAGGGACATGCGGTGTCTGCCTGGGCTCAAAAACCTTACACCCAACATCCGCTAGGACAAGCAAATACCGCCGCGAGGGTGGAGGATCCGGCACTGGTGCAGGCTCCGGCGGGCTGCCGTGATCCGACCGAGCTCCGCCTCGATGCGCGCTCGCGTGAGCCACAAGCGCCAGTCCGAATCGTCGCGTGCGATCGCCCTGAGGATCCAGGTGTGCGCAGCGTCGTAGTTGTACGCCTGCTCCTCCAGCAGCGCGAGCTGTTGGTACGGCGCGGGCGACCACGGCTGGATGCTTCGGGCGCCGCGCGCGTCTCGAAGCGCGGCGGCGAGATTCCCGCGCTCGCTCGCCTGCTGGCTCGAATGGATCCTGGCGCCGGCCACAAGTGGAATTGCGAGGGCGCAGATGAGCAGACATCCCGCGACCAGGCCCGCAACTCTGAGGCCGTATCGACTTAGACGGCCTCGTTTTTGGGGCTGGACAGGGATGCGGAGACGTTCGACCGGGGACGTCGCCGGCCCCGTGACGAGCCCCAGGCAGACGAACGCGACGACGGACACGATCGTCAGCTCCCACATCCAGTCGAGGGCAGCCGCGAACGCGAACGCGAGGAACGAAGCGGTCGCGCTCGCGAGCGTGAGACGCTGATCGCTCGGAACCCGCACGAGCCGCCGTCCTGCGCAGACAAGGCCCCATGCGAAGGCCAGGATCAGGAGTACGAATCCGATGATCCCGAGCTCGCCCAACGTCTCGAGGTAGAGCGAATGCGCGTCCTGAACGAATCCCGGAACTGACCCGTGCTGCGTCCACCACGCTTCGTAGGAGCCGGCCCCGCGGCCCTGCACCGGCTTGCTCTCGAACTCGCGCCAGGCTGCCTGCCAGAGCTGCCACCGTCCGTTCCCACCGCCGCTCAGGAAGTGCTGCTCGATCGCGGACGGCTCGTTGAAGACGACCGGCGGCTGCTTGAAGTGCTCGAACCGCCGCACCGGATGGGCGAGGACGATGCCGACCACTGCGATGACGACCGTCGCAGAGAGCAGCGACCAGCCGACTGCCGGATTGATCCTCCTACCGCCACGGAAGGCCTTGATGCCCACCCCGTAGAGCACACCGGTCAAAACGCAGACACCGAGGACGATCAGAAAGGCGCTCCGGCCCTGACTTTCCGCCGTGGCCGATCCGAGCGGACCGTTCACGAGCACGCCGCGGTTGTAGAGGACGAGCACGGTGACGGCCGACCCGGCGGCGGCGGCCACGGTCGCGCCGAGCGCGGTCCAGCGGCTGCTCGTCAACAGCACGAAGGCCACGGTTCCGATTACGGCAGAGGCCACTCCCGTGCGCGACGAGGCCAGGTAGATCACACCGGCGATGACGGGTATCGGCGCGACGGCAAGGCCCCGGAGAGCAAGGCTTCGGCCCGCTGTGGCCGCGCGCAGCAGCAGTGGAACTCCGAGGGCGAGCAGGATCGCCAGCCCGTTCCAGTAGCCGACGGGAAAGCTGAGCCGGTTCTGTCCTTCCGGCAGGAGCCGCGCGATCGTGTTGTTCCCGAGGGTTCCGGGGAACAGCCGGCTGAGGAGCGCCACGATCGCGACGGCGGCGATCCCGAGTGCGAGCCCGTTGGCCCAGCGGGCGGCATTGTCGCGACGTGAGCCGGCGACGGTCACCGCGAAGACGGCGAGGTAGAGCATCACGCGCGTGAACTCGGCGTATGCGCCGGCCGCGTCGGCCGCCCACACGACCGACAGCAACGTCCAGCCCCCAAACGCGGCCAGCAGGCCGCCGGTGACCCAGGCGGCTCCAGTGATGCGCGCCAGAGGCCAGACGCCCAGCACGACGCACAGGACCAGCACCCACCAGAGCAGGATCGCGAAGGTGTCGCGGGTGGATTCCCCGAACCCGCCGTTGGCATAGGCCACGAGGAAGACGACGACCGCCACCGCGACCGTGATCGCGTAGTCGCGGGCGACGGCGACGACACGCTGCGCGGGCCGTGCGTAGGCGCCGACCTGGGTCAGCTCTGCCATCCGCGGAAGGCTAGACGGCTCGGTAGGCGTCCAGCGTCGCGGCTGTAACGCGGTCCCACGAAAGCTGTTCCTCCGCGCGTTTCCGGCCGGCGGTACCCATGCGCCGCCGCAGCTGCGTCTCCTCGAGGAGGCGGTGGAGCGCGGCTCGCAGCCGCTCCGGCTCGCCGGGAGGGACGAGCAGCCCGGTCTCGCCGTCGACTACCTGGTCCAGCAGGCCTCCGACCGCGGACGCGACCACCGGCCGCCCATGCGCCATCGCCTCCGCGCACGCGACACCGAAGCCCTCGCGGCGGGAGGGGCACGCGATTACGGCCGCGCGCGCGTATAGCGGCGAGAGCTCATGGTGCGGCACGAAGCCGAGGGCGCCCGGGACGCGGTCGCGGAGCGGCCCGTCGCCGGCAATCACGAGCTTCATCCCGTCGGCTGCGGCGAGGAGGTCGAGCACGCCCTTCTCCTCGGACAGCCGGCCGACGTAGAGCACCTCCGGCGGCGACGCCTCGGGCTCCACCTCGGCGGGTATGTCCACGCCGCTGGGAATGACGCGTACCTCCCGCGCGCCGAGCATGCGCGCCTCGGCGGCCAGCGCGTTCGACGCGCAGATAACCAGTCGCGCCCGATGCACCACCGAACGGGCCAACGGCCGTGCCCGCCGCGCGAGCTCGACGTCGGTACCCCAGAGCTGGAGAACGAAGGGTTTTCCGGTCAACAGCGCAATCACTCCCGAAGGCAGCCAATGCGCGTGGACGAGATCGGCGTCGCGCGCGGCGCGTCGCGCGGCCGCCGAGAAGGAGGCCGTGAAAGCGGGAAGCGCGAGGACGCGGGCGGGATGCGCCTTGAGATTCCCGACGATCCCGGCACCGTAGGCGACCCGGAAGTGGCGGAATGTGGCCGGCGACACGACTTCTACGTCCACTTCCGCGCGGCGCACGTGGTGGACGGCATCGGCGACGAACCGTCCCGCCGCATCCCCCGCGAACCGGGGATATGAGGTCGTCAGGACGACGACTCTCATGTGCGTCTGAGCCGCCGGCCGAACACGATCGGCACGCTCAGGGCCAGCATGATGAACGCGTAGAAGTAGTAGAACTGCATGGTCAGGTAGAAGAAGTTCGCGGCCATCGTCCCCACCAGCGCGGCCGTCATTCCCCACGAGAGCGGAAGCACGCGGCGCGCTACCCAGTCCCGGGCGAGCGCCAGCGCTTTCCCGATCCTGATTGCCAGGCGCAGCCGGTAGAAGATGTAGCCCAGGAACGCGAGGAACGCGAGCGTCCCGACCACGCCCGTCTCCACGATCAACGCGACGTAGAACGAGTGCGGCCCCCAGTTGTCCTTCCCGGTAACGAACGCGTAGTAGACCGAGAAGTTGTTCAGGCCGAGCCCGAACAGCGGGTGCGAGTGGAGGATCTGCGGGACGAAGTCGTAGACGAGGAAGTGCGCGCTGGTCGATCCGCCGCCGGTCTGCGTCCGCGAGCGAAACACGGTTTCGAAGAATTCCGGCCGGCGGACGAACTCGTACAGCAGCACGGCCACGACGCCCGAGATGGGAACCAGCATCGGTCGCGAGAACAGCCGCATCCGGTACGGGAACAGGAGGACGATCACGCCCACGATCAACCCGAGAATTCCGCTGCGTGAGAGCGTGGCGAGCTCGACCACGAGGAGAAATGCGATCAGGATCCCAATCCAGATGCGGCGACGCGACGGCTCCATCCGCAGGTAGATCGGCGTCAGGACGAGCAGCGGAATCACGAGCATGACCGCGAGGTGGTTGGGATCGCCGGTCAGCGCGTTGGGCCGGTAGACGCTCTCCCCCGCCACGGCGCCGTAGACGTTGATCGAGCTGGCGCCGCCGGTCAGCGGGTTGAGGATGGTCTGGTCGAGGTTGCCGCCGCGGCGTGCATCGAGCAGCTGGAGAACGCCGTAGAGCGAGTTGAAGGCCATTCCGCCCACGAACCACCCGAGCGACTTCCAGAAGAACCGCTCCGAGCGCCGCGCGACATAGGCGATACCGGCGACGAGGAAGAGGAAATGGATCAGGTACTTGACGAGGCCCTTCCCCCACTGAGAAAGCGCCTCGTGCGTCTCCATGTTGTAGAAGCCGATCAGGTAGACGAGAACGAGGATCCCCAGGAAGGCGACGACGATCACAGCCGTCCGGGGGAGCCGACGGTCACCCCACGCGAGTCGCTCGAGGAGAAACGCGCCGAGGAACAGGATGGTGAGGATGTCGGCCAGGTTCACCGAGCCGGCGATCTCCCAGCGGATCTTCTCGAACGTGACGCTGAAGAGCGTCGCGAAGAAGAGGAAGTCGGTGATCCGTCTCACAGGTTTCGTAGGAGCTCTGCAAGCTCCTCGGCGCGCGCGCGCCGCGACAGGCGCTCCCGCTGCTCCTCGGTGAGGACGGTTCCGTTCAGGCGATCCGCTTTCCAGCGGGCGACCAGGCCCTCGAGCGCGGCGCGAATGCCGGCCACGTCCTCCGACGGCACGACGATCCCGGCGCCCGTCTCGCGCAGGAGCCGCGCCGCCTCGCCGTCCGGCGGCACCGCCGCCAGGATCGGCCGCTCCGCCGCCAGGTACTCGAACACCTTCCCCGACAGCACAGCGCGGCCGCGACCCTCGGCGTCGGGGATGAGCAGGAGGAGCGCCTCGGAGTCGCGCTGGAGCTCGAGCGACTCCCGGTGGCTCGTGTACGGATGTAGCTCGAGTCGATCGCCGAGCCCGAGCCCCTCGGCCCACTCGCGGTCGGCGGCGCGGAAGTCGCCAACGAAACGCGCGGTCACGTCCAGTCCGGATTCGGCCAGCGCGGTCAAGAAGGGCCGCGGGCTCCGCTTCCCGATGAAGCTGCCCGTGTGCGTGATGCGGAAGCGCTCCGCCGGCCGGTACTCGAGCCCCTGGAAGTCCTCGAAGTCGCAGCCGTTCTGGATCGTCACCACCTTTCCGGCCGGGTCGAGCCCGCGCATCTCCTCGGCAATCGGGTCGGACACAGCCACCACGGCATCTGCGCGCTTCGCCACCAGCCGGGCGACGGCGGCACGCGCCTTTTCCTTCAGGACCGCCGCCGGGTTGTCCGCCTGGCGATGGGCGTGCGCGAGCAGAGAGTCGCGGAGATCCGCCACCCAGCGGACTCCCGTGGCGGCTTTCGTGGCCGCGCCGATCAGGTGGACGGACGGCGGCGGCGAGGTGGTCAGGACGACATCGATCTCGTGCTGCCGAATCAGCCGGATCGCCGCCGGGGCGGCGGTCAGCGTCCACGCGGCGTTCTCATCGGGCACGAGCAAGCGGCGGGAGACGAGACCAGCCTGCCGCAGTAACCGGTCCGTTCCTTCGAGCCCATGCAGCTCCTCCGCAGGCTTCCTCCCCTTGGGCCCGAGGTAGTGCGCGCGGTGTACCCACGCCTTCGTCGGGATGGCGAGCTCCTCGCCCGTGTGGATCCACTTCGGGTCGTTCGGCGCGAGAACGTGCGTCTCGATTCCGGCTGCCGGCAGGTGCGTGGCGAGCTTGAGCGGGCGCTGAACGCCGCCTCCGCCGGCCGGCGGAAAGTAGAAGGAGACGAGCAGGAGCTTCACCGCGCAATGATGCTACGCATCCGATGCGCCTGATCGCGACGCTCCTCGCCGCAACGAGCATCCCCGTGCACACGCCGGCGCAGTTCCAGAGCGCCGTCGAGAGCCTGCGTCCGACCGGCGGGACGATCGTGCTCTTGCCCGGACGCTACGAGCAGCTCACGGTCTCAGGAGGACTCGGCGGCAGGCTGCGGATCGTGGGCAAGCCCGGCGCGCGCGTCCAGAACCTGCTCCTCGACGGCACGCGCTACGTCACCGTCGGGCCGCTGCAGGTGACGCCCCTGAGCGGAAACGCCCTGCTCGCGGTGCGCGCCTCGCGCAACATCCGTCTCCGCGACCTGACGGTCACCGCCCGCGGCACGCGCTGGTCGGCCGGCGTCGAGGTGCCCGATTCGTCCTGGGTGTGGATCCAGCAGAGCGAGTTCTCGCACTGTGGCGACCTGTCTCCCGACTGGGCGAACTGCCTGAGACTCAGGGACCGGGCCCGGCACGTCATCGTCGAGCACACCTGGTTCCACGACTGCCGCGGCTGTGACTTCGTCCACGGGCGCGTCGACTCCTACCTGACCATCCGCGAGAACCGATTCGAGCGTGCCCTCCCCTGCTACCTGGGCAAGATCGACCAAAGCCTCCTCCGCTACTACCTGGGGAGGTACGCCTCGGTCCGCTGCCACCACCAGGACCTGATCGAGCTGTTCGCGGGGGACGATCTGCGCTTTGTCCACAACTACTTCGGCGTGTACAAGCGCGGCGGGGCGCAGCTCTACGTCACCGGAGAGTCGAAACGGACGTTGATCGCGCACAACGTCTTCAGGGGAACCGATCCGCGCGTCCCCGGCTGGCAGGCGCGCGTCGGCGTGCTCGTCGGCGGCGGCTCCGGCGGGCCGATCCCGACCTACGTGCGCATCGAGTACAACAGGATCCTCACCGGCGCGCCCCGCAACGACGGCTACGCGGCCTCGATCAGCATCAGTGCGGGGTACGCCTGGCGCATTCCGCGGCCGCAGCGGCCGCTGATCGCCCACAACGTCATCGGCCTGCTGCAGACGCCTGCCCGCCTCTGCAACGGCGCGCGCCTGATCGACAACACGATCCTGCGCGGTACGGGATGTCAGAAGCGCGGCTCAGGGTGATGCCCCGTCGATGGGCGGCGCTGGGTGGATGCGAGGCAAGGACGCAGGGAGCGTTCGTAGCCGCAGGCTACGGGCGCGACCGAGGACGCCGCATCGCGCCGCCCCAGCGCCGTCCAGCGGCATCGGTCTCATCCTGAGCCGCGCTTCTTAAAAACGGTAGAGCCTGTAGCGCTGGTCGTGGTAGACGAGCGGGAGCTTCAGTGTGAAATCGGGATAGAGTTCCTTGTCCACCACGATCCAGTGGGCGCCGTAGTGGCCCGGGATCGCGAGGTTCCCCGTCCGGAAGAACCGTCGCGCGTCTGCGCGGCGCTTGTACGGGAAGTTGTCGGTGGTGTCCGCGACGTGCGCGGGCGGCCCAGCGTTCACGTACACGGGTGCATACGCGCCGATCCGGTAGGCGGTGAGGTCATCCGAGAAGACGATGTCCCGTTTGGGGACGTCCGTCCGGAGCGCGCGGATCACGCCCAGGGTCAGCGCCGGCTCGCCGCGGGGCTTGTCCCGATCGAGGTTCGCGAAGCCGTGGGCGGCGACGGGAGCGCAGAACAGGACGACGGCGGCCAGCGAGAGCGCGCCCATGCGCTCGATCGAATAGCGGCGGTGGAACGTCGAGACGATGGCGAGCCCGAGCGCAGCGCCCACCGCCCCGATCCAAGTCGCGAGCGCCGGCCCGCCGCTGGTGAGGTTGTAGCCGAAGTCACCGGGGAAGCTGAGCTGGAGGGCGATCCCCGCCGCAAGCGCGATCGGTAACAGGGCCCACCGGATCAGGCCTGCCAGCACCGCTGCCCCGCCGACCAGGGCGAACGTGAAGGGCAGGAAACCGCCGATGCGCCGCGCCTGCGACAGCGAGACAGCGTCGGCAAAGCGCGGGAAGATGAACGGGACGAGCGCCACCACGAAGATCGCCAACGACCCGCCCAGCACATACGCCGACCAGCGGCGCCTCGTGGCCAGGACCGCCAGCGGGATGAGCACGAGCCCCGCGACCGCAACCGCCCCGCTTCGCGAGAAGAGCTCCGGCGCCAGCCGGTACGACCGGTCGGAGTAGAAGTCCAGCTGGCCCGCATACTTGATCACGGCGCGGTGCAGATCGTTCGCGCTCGCGTCGTACGACGCGGTCTTCTTGATGATCGGCAGCAAGAAGAAAGCAACAGCGGCCGATGCGACGAGAAGGGTCACGATCGAAGCCGACAGCGCCTTGACGTCCTTTCCGGCGAGCAGCACACGCGCGATCAGGAAGCCGATCAGCGGCACGCACAGGAAGACGGCATACGTCGGGTGGGTCAGCGCGAGCGCGACCGCACCGGCGCCGATCGCCGCCAATAGGCTCAGCTTCCGGTCGCGCACGTAGGTGAAGACGAGCGCGAGGATCGCGGGCACCATCAGCTGGCGCGCGGCCGTCCCGGGCAGGGCAAGCGAGCGGAAGACCCCGGTGTGGCCGCCGGCCATCCCGATGAGCGCGACCTGCGCGATCAGCCCCGCGATCCCGCCCCAGACCGAGCGGAAGAGAGCTCTTCCCGCCGCGTACGCGACGACGAACCCGAGCGGGACGAGCAGCGAGGACAGATTGCGCACGGTCTGGGTCGGATCCGCGCCCGCGAGCTTCGTGATCAGCGCGAGCGCCCCGTGCCAGAGCGGGAACGCGTAGCCCGGATGCAGCCCGCCGTGCTTGAACTCGTCGACCACGTTGAGGCCGGTGAGCTCGGGGAAGTCGACGAGCTTGCGCACGCGGGCGAGGTGGAAGAGGCCGTCGCCCGAGACTGGTCCCGTCGCCAGCCAGACCGCCACCGCAAAGGCGACGCCCGCCAACGCGATGCCGCCGATGATGAGCACGTCCGCGTGCTCGACCTCGGCGACGCGCCGGACCGCGACCGGGATCGCCGTCGCGAAGGCGAGCGAGGCGAGCAGCACGATCGTGAGCGTCAGGGAGCCTGCAAACGCGAAGGTGAGCAGGAGGCAGACGAAGATGGCTGCGAGGCTCCAGCCGAACGCAGCTCCAATCGCCACGCCGAGCTCGCGCGGCCAGCCGGTCAGCCGCAGGATCAGAGCGCCCGGGACGATCAGCACGCAGCCGGCGGCGGCGGCGAGCCGGACCGCGAGGCCGAGGCCTGTGTGCGGCAGGAACTGCGCGATCCCGAGCAGGATCGGCAGCCCCGCGATCAGCCCGACGAAGCGGACGTCTGCCCGTCGCGCCGGCAGGGACGCGGTCAGCGTAGTGATGCCGCTGCCTCCTTCGCCAGAGCGCCCGCGCTCATACAGACCCCGCCGAGGTCGTAAACGGACTCGATCACGCGCTCGTAGAGTCGGTCCCAGCGCTGCGGGCTGGCCGGATCGAACCGGTCGGTGTGCCAGAGGATCGCGAATCCTCCGCCGCGCTCGGCCGCCTGCTCGAGCAGCCGCACCAGGTGCGGCTCCGCTTGGTGCGCGGACAGATTCAGGTACCGCTCTTCGAAGGTCGCATCCATGGCCGCGAGCGGGATTTCCATCAGATTGAACGGGCGCTCGCGCTGGAAGTCCCACGGGCGAAACGGATGCGCGATGCCTGCGCGAAACCCGACCGCCCCCGCGAACCCAAGCGAGCTGTCGTAAGCGAATCCGAGCTCCTCGAGCGGCCGGAGGTTCCTATGCGGGTCGACGCGTAGGTAGTGATAGCGCTGGCCGTCGACCTCCCCGGCGAGCTCCTCCAGCGCGTCCTTCTCGGCTCGCAGCCGGTCGGAATTAGCCGCCGAGGTGTAGCTCCCGTGCAGACCGATCTCGGCCCCACCCGCACGCAGCGTCTCGACGAGCCGCGGCCGCAGGCGGTCGTACGTCTCGGGCGAAGCGCCGTCGGCGGCGTGGCGATGACCTGCCATGACGAAGAACGTCGAGCCGGCGCCGCGCTCGCGCTCGATCGAGATGACGCGCTCGAAGCTCCAGTTCGGATCGGTGCGGCGCAGACGGTGGACCGGCACGCTCGAGAGGGCGCGCGCCTCCCGCAGGGCGGCGCGCCCGCGACCCGCGAGCGCGTGCGACTTGAGCCGTGCTGCCGCGCCCCGCACGCCGATCGC
>Ga0075418_10007318_pt1 | contig 12444 bp, 6 predicted proteins | sample SoiMetdeltSBSDD2_FD_81776 | JGI IMG/M metagenome (GOLD analysis project Ga0075418, IMG submission 81776) | Bulk soil microbial communities from a Populus tree surrounding site in Tennessee, USA - Soil MetaG P. deltoides SBSDD2 | ecosystem: Environmental > Terrestrial > Soil > Tree plantation...
GACGGTCAACGGCCAGCCCCGCCACGCGGAGGGCGAGGCTCGCACGAGCCTGCTCGACCTGCTGCGACGCGAAGGGTTCTGGGGCGTCAAGCACGGCTGCGAGACGGGCGAGTGCGGGGCCTGCGCCGTGCTCCTCGACGGGCGCCCGGTCACCGCATGCATGACGCTCGCCCTGCGCGCCCACGGCCATGCCGTCCAGACCGTGGAGGGCCTCGGCGGGCCCGACGCCCTCCACCCCGTCCAGCAGGCCTTCGTCGACACGGGCGCCGTCCAGTGCGGATACTGCACGCCGGCCATGGAGCTGTGCGCCCGCGCCCTCCTCGACGCGGTGCCCGACCCCACCGAGGAGGAGGTGCGCGACGCCCTGGCGGGATGCCTGTGCCGGTGCACGGGCTACGTCAAGCCCGTTCAGGCGGTGCTGCAGGCGGCCCGGGCGGCCAAAGCCTCGGCGGAGGGCTCGGCTCCCTGACCATTGGGGCGCGGCTCGCGTCTGCCCGGTCCGACCCGGCGCGCGTTCGACCCTTCCGCAGACCGCGTCGTCCGGTCAGGGCATCGGTCCGGTTAGAGGATCGGTCCGGTCAGGTCGTGGTTGGTCGCCACTCTATTGTTCCGGAACAAGTTGGCGATCTGTCGGCCCGAGGATGGAGCGGAGACGGAACCTAGATCGCCCGCGTCTGGCCGACCAGCTCCGCCACCGCCGCGGCCAGGTCGTGGGGACGCATGGGCTTGCTGAGGTGCGCCTGGAAGCCGGCCATCAGGGCGCGCACGCGGTCGTCCGAGCGCGCGAAGGCTGTGAGCGCGATGGCGGGCGTGAGGCCACCCTGGTTCGCGGGCAGGGCCCGCACCTTCGCCACCAGGTCGTATCCGCTCTCCCCCGGCATCTCGAGGTCGCTCACCAGGATGTTCGGCCGCTTCTCGCGGAGGAGCGTCAGGGCCCCCGCCGCGTCAGAGGCCTTGAGGACGTCGGCCCCCTGCTGGGCCAGGATCATGGCCACCAGCTCCAGCCCATCCTCGTGGTCGTCCACCACCAGGGCCCGCACGCCCTCCAGGCGCGGCGACGGCCGGCCCTCGATGGGCACGGGGTCGCCGGCCACGACCATCAGCGGAAGGATCACGCGGAACGTCGCGCCGTGGCCGACGCCGTCGCTGTGCGCCTCGACGCGGCCGCGGTGCATCTCGACCAGGTGCTTGACGATTGCCAGCCCCAGGCCGAGCCCGCCGTGGTTCCGGATGATCGACGAGTCGGCCTGCCGGAACCTCTCGAACACGTGGGGCAGGAACTCGGGGGCGATCCCCTTGCCGGTGTCGCGGACCGCGATCTCCACGTCGGGGCCCCGGACATCCAGTGAGACGGCCACCGCGCCGTCCGAGGCGGTGAACTTCACGGCGTTGGAAAGCAGGTTGCACACCACCTGCTGCATGCGATCGGCATCGGCCCAGACGTAGCGAGGCTCCGGGGGCAGGGCGGCCTCCAGCGCGATCTTCCTGGCTTCGGCCGAGGGCCGAACCGTCTCCAGCGCAGCCGACACGAGCTGCCGGGCGTCCACCTGGGTCGGGTTCAACAGCAGCTTGCCGGAGGTGATCCGCGAGATGTCCAGGACGTCGGCCACGATCTGGGTCTGGATCCGCGCGTTGCGGTCGATGACCTCGAGGGCGCGGCGCGTCTGCTCCGGCTGCGGCGTCACGGCGGATTGCAGGACGTGGGTCCAGCCCAGGATGGCGTTCAGCGGCGTCCGCAGCTCGTGGGAGACGATGGCCAGGAACTCGTCCTTGAGGTGGTTGGCCCTTTCCGCCTCCTCGCGCGCGGCGCGCTCGCGCAAGAGCAGGCTGTCCCTCTCCGCCTGGGCGGCCTTCCAGTCGGTGATGTCGCGCATGAAACAGCGGGTGTGGACGAAGCGCTCGCCCTCGCGGTAGACGCTGGAGTTGACGAGCACGTGCTTGATGGAGCCGTCCTTGGCCCGCAGCCGCGCCTCGTAGCCGTGGAGGTCCTCGCCGCTGGCCAGGCGGGCCAGCACGTCCGCGGCCACCACGGCGTCGGCGTGGAACTCCGAGATGTGATGGCCCACGTACTCGGCGCGCGAGTACCCGAGCAGCTCGAGCTCCGCGCGGTTGGCCCACAGCACGATCCCGTCCGGTCCCACCCAGTGCAGTCCCTCGGTCGCGTTCTCCAGGAAGTCGGTCAGCTCCCGGTCGCGCTCGCGCAGCGTCTCCTCGACCTGCTTGCGGTGCTGGATCTCACCCTGGAGCGCGGCCGCCTTCTGCTGCAGGGCCGCCACCTGGCGGTCGCGATCCTCCGCACTGCCGAGCACGTCGTAGGACTCGGCGGGCGTGACGTGCGTGTGCTGCGCGCAGATGCGCCGGAACGGCTCGAGATGGTTGGCGCGGTTGAAGTCGCCCAGGGCATAGGCGCAGCAGAGCCGGAAGGAATGGGTCAAGGCCAGGCGGTTCCAGAGGTCTTCCAGCTCGGTCGTGGCGTCGACGTTGCCCTCCCGGAAGAGCAGGGCCACCATCTCGCCGTACGCGCGGACGTTCCGCCGCGTCAGGCCCGTTGCAGCCCGGGAGATCACGTCCCCGACGGTCTTTTCGAACACCCCGGGATCGATGACACCGCGGGCGAGGTCGCCGATCAGGAAGCGGGACAACGTCTCTTCCGCGTCCAGGACCGTGAGCTCCCCACGCTCCTTGGCGCCCGGGACGTCGAAGCCAGCGTCCCCCAGGAACCTCTCGAACCCTGCCCGATGCTCCGGGGTGGCGATGACCACGACGCCATCGCCCGCCTCCAGGCCCTCCCGGAGGAAGGGCCCCACGCTGTTGTAGAGATGGGGGTCTCGCTGGTAGAAGCGGACGGCGTGGTCGTCCTGTTTCGCCCTGGAACCGGTTACAACTGTCGAGGTCATATCAACTTACTCGATGCCCTTGGACACACGCCCCCCACTGGGGCACTACTCAACTGCAACGCCTGTGCCACAAATGACGGCGGCTGTTGGACTTGCGCGGCAGGCGGACCCGTGGAATCCTCACCGTGGCATGGCCGACCTGAAGAGCGTGGGGCGCTCCGAGCGGCGCGTGGACAGCGTGAAGCTGGCCACCGGGCGGGGGACCTTCGTGGACGACATCGCGCTGCCCGGGATGCTCTACGCGCGCATCCTCCGCTCCCCGCACGCCCACGCGCGGATCGTGAGGATCGACGCAGCGAAAGCGCGGGCCATGCCCGGCGTGGCGGCGGTCCTGACCCACGAGGACGTCCCGCGCGTCCCGTACACCACGGCCGGCCAGGGCTGGCCGGAGCCCTCGCCCTACGACGCGGTGATGCTCGACCGGAAGGTCCGCTTCGTGGGCGACCGCGTGGCGGTGGTGGCGGCCGAGGACCCCGAGCTGGCGCGCCGCGCCTGCGACGCGATCAAGGTCACGTACGAGGTACTGCCCGCCGTCCTGGACCCCGAGAAGGCCATGGCCCCGGGCGCGCCGATCATCCACGACCAGGCCGACGCCTCCGGCATCAAGGACCCCACGCGAAACCTGGCGGCCGAGATCGTGGCCGAGGTGGGCGATGTGGCGAGAGGGTTCGCGGAGGCCGAGAGCGTCTTCGAGGAGACGTACCGGGTGCCCTACGTCCAGCAGTCGTCGATCGAGCCCCACATCACGATCACCTGGCTCGACGAGGACCATCGGCTCATGGTCCGCACCTCCACCCAGGTGCCGTTCCACGTCCGCCGCATCATCGCGCCGCTGCTCGGCATCCCCATCCGTCGCATCCGCGTGGTGAAGCCCCGGATCGGCGGCGGCTTCGGCGGCAAACAGGAGATCCTCATCGAGGACCTCTGCGGGATGCTGACGCTGCGCACGGGCCGGCCGGTGCGGCTCGAGTACACCCGCGAGGAGGAGCTGACCGCGGCGCGCACGCGCCACCCCCAGATCGTCACCGTCAAGACCGGCGTCAGGGACGGGCGCTTCACCGCCATGGAGATGCGCGTCCTGGAGAACACCGGCGCCTACGGCACGCACGCGCTGACCGTGATGAGCGTGACCGGCAACCGCGCGCTGTCGCTCTATCGCTGCCCGAACGTGCGCTACGAGGCCCGCGCCGTCTACACGAACCTGGCCGTGGCCGGCGCCTTCCGCGGCTACGGCTGCCCGCAGGGCTTCTTCGCCCTGGAGAGCCACGTCGACGAGATCGCGCAGGCGCTCGGAGAGGACCCGCTCGAGCTGCGCCGGCGCAACCACGTCCAGGAAGGCGACGAGCAGCCCATCGCCGAGGTGCTGGGCGAGGGCAAGGAGGGCCACCGCCAGGTCATCCGGTCGTGCGGCCTGCCGCAGGCCATCCAGGCGGGCGCGCGGGCCATCGGCTGGAGCCGGCGGCGGAAGAAGCTGCGCCCCGCGACCGGCGTGATTCGCCGGGGCCTCGGCATGGCCATCGTCATGCAGGCCTCGGGCATCCCGGGCGTGGACATGGGCGGGGCCTCCATCAAGATGAACGAGGACGGCTCGTTCAACCTGCTGGTGGGCGCCACGGACATCGGCACGGGCGCCGACACCATGTTCTGCCAGATCGCGGCGGAGGCCCTGGGCGTCCCGATGGAGAAGATCATTCCCTACTCCTCGGATACGGACATGACACCGTTCGATCCCGGCGCCTACGCCTCATCGACCACCTACATCTCCGGTCGCGCTGTGGAGAAGGCCGCCCGCCTCGTGCTGCAGCAGATCACCGAGGTGGGCGGCCGCATGCTCGAGGAGAAGCCGGAGGACCTGGTCCTGCACTCCGGCAAGGTGTGCGCGAAGGACGGGCGGTTCGTGACCTACGAGCAGGTCTGCCTGTCCTCGCTCTACCAGAAGGACCAGTTCCAGATCATGGCCACCGCCTCGCACATGTCCTACGACTCGCCGCCGCCCTTCGCCGCCGTCTTCGTGGAGGTGGAGGTGGACACGGAGACCGGCCTGGTGCGGGTGCTGAAGCTGGTGGAGGCCGTGGACTGCGGCCAGGTGGTGAACCCGCAGATGGCCGAGGGCCAGGTGGAAGGCGCGGCCATGCAGTCGATGGGCTACGCGCTCTACGAGCGGATGCCGTTCGACGCCAAGGGCCGCATGCAGTTCCGCTCGTTCCGGGACTACACCATCGCCGCCGCCACCGATGTCCCGGAGATCGTCACCATCCTCGTGCCCACCCACGAGCCGACAGGTCCCTTCGGGGCCAAGGCCATCGCCGAGATCCCGATCAACGGCCCGGCGCCCGCCATCGCCAACGCCGTGGCCCAGGCCACGGGTGCCCGGATCCGCGAGATCCCGCTCACTCCCGAGAGGGTGCTGGCCGCGCTGCGCCAGGCCGAGAGGGCCTGAGGCACCGGGCCCGCCGATCAGCGGTCGGGCTGTGTCGGGGTGCCCGGGCCTACGATCGCGCCTGTCACGGACATGCGGACCTCCTGGGCCCGCATGCTGACCACCGTGCCCCCCGCGGCCGTCGGCGCCGCGTTCACGGTGAACCGGAAGTTGAACAGCGAGCCGTAGTCCTGCGTAGCCGCCGCGCTCGGCGCCTGGAAGGTGATGCCGTTCGGGCTGACGCTGGCCGTCCAGTTGTTCCCGGCATCCTGATCGGGATCGTGGAAGCCGGGGTTCGTCACGTTCACACCCGCCGGCAAGGGCACCGTGAAGCTCTTGATGCGCGGGTCGAAGTCGTAGTTCACCAGGCCGTACTCGTAGCGCCACAGGCCGCCGCCGAGGTCGAACGCCTTTACCACCATCCGCAGCCGGCCCAAAGACGTGTTGATGGCGACGCTCTGGGCGTTGGGGCCGGGGTTGGCGGGATTCACCCACTGGTCGATGACGACGCCGATGTTCATGGGCCCCAGCGGATCGAAGCCCCAGTTGCCCCCGCCGATGGGGTGCGGCGCCAGCGTCCGCCAGCCCTGGTTGAAGATGTTGGTGTCGTCCCGGACGATGTACCAGGAGTCGAGGTAGTAGACCGCCCCCGGAACCCCGAAGTCGGCAGTGGCCACAGCCATGCGCCGGTCCATCGGCCCCGACCGCGGCGGGGGGCTGTTCTCCACGTTGTTGCAGTCGGGGTCGAAGATCGAGCCGCAGCGCTTCCAAACGCCGGTGAAGGCCGTGACCTCGGGCCGCAGCGTGAGGTCGAAGATGCTGTCGTTGTTGATGGTGCCGTAGGTGTCGTTGCAGCCCACCCCCAGGACGTGCGGGTCGGGACAGGAGCATCCCTGGTTGATGGTCGTGAAGGCGTGTTTCAACGGCGAGATGCCGATCTGTTCCATGACACCGTTGGCGAGGCGGTACATGTTCCAGATCAGGAAGGGATGCTGGTCGTTGTTGTAGGGAGGGAAGTTCCCGCTGAACTTCTCGTACCAGGGAACGTCGGTCACGCCCACGTTGCCCACGGTGGAGGAGGGGGCGACCGCGATCCGTCCGGTGGCGGCTTCGGTTGCCATCTGCTGCACGGTACCGATGTTGAGCATCGAGGTGTCGTTGTCCGGAAGCCCCCAGTTCGGCGTCGTGCAACCGGAAGGGTCGTCGGGCGCGGGTGGGATCGTCACCGGGCCTTCGAGCTCCAACACCGCGACGGCCATGTCCGCGTAGCGCTCGTCCCCCAGGGCCCGGGCCGCCTCCGGCGCGAGCCGCAGGTCCAGGTTGAAGAGCCGGATCCGGCCCGTCTGCACGTCCAGCAGGTGGTGCATGTGGTCGGCCCAGAAGAGGATCCGGCCGTCGTTGGCCACGATCGAAAGCGTGCGGTCCTCGAGTCCGCGCTGCACAGTGACGCCGTCGAACAGGACGTCGGTCGTTCCCAGCCGGAGGGTGCCCGTCGACGCCAGGCGCAGCTCTCCCGCTCCCACGTCGCGGAAGATGGAGCCCTGACCTCGAAGCTCGAGCCGGCCGGCCGCCTCGAACGTGATCACCTTCCGGCCGTGCTTGTCGGCGGGCGCGTTGGCACCGGCCTGTATGCCCAAGTCGTTGGCCAGCTCGGGATGGAAAGCGAGGCGACCGACCGCCGTCTTCAGCGTCCAGGCGTCGTCGGCGGCCAGGGCCGGCCCAGCGGGCAACACGGCGGCCAGCGCGAGCGCCACCAGGCAAACCTTCACTCGGGACATGTCACCTCCACCGCATCGGTCTCCAGGGGGGGCCCTCGGGCGGTCTTCCACAGTTTACACCGGCGGCCGCAGGCGTTCCAGGCGGCGAGAAGGCGCGCCGCGCGCTCCGGTTTCGATCTGTGCCAAGATGCCGCGGATGCGGGTCTTGCGGCGAACCGTGATCGCGCTCGTGCTGGGCGTCCTCGTCCTCGAGGGGGCGCTGCGCGCCCTGGGGTTGTACCTGACGAAGACATTCGAGGCCAACCTGAAGGCGGCGCAGGAGACGAAGGATTGCGTGACCATCCTCACACTCGGGGAGTCGACCACGGGGGGCCTGTACGTCAATGGGCACGACTCGTACCCGCGCCAGCTCGAGCGCCGGCTCCGTCTGAGGTACGGCCGCCCCGTCTGCACCATCACCCCCATCCATTTCGGCCAGAACACGTCCCAGATGTACAAGCGCTTCGACCGCTACATGACGACGTTCAAGCCGCGCCTGGTGGTCTTCATGTGCGGCGCCAACAACACATGGTCGCTGGAGGAGAGCAACATCGGGTCGTTCATCGACCTGACGAACCCCGACGCCCTGGGGCTCCGGCTCCGCCTGACCCTCGACCGTTCCCGCGTCTTCAAGCTGGCGCGCATGGCCAAGTACGACCTGGACGGCTGGCGCAAGGCGGCGAAGGATGACCTGTCGGGGAGGGCGCAATACACGCCCTGGCCCCCGCCCGACGAGAACGTGGAGTTCGGCACCCGGAACCAGAAGGCGTTCCTCGCGCTGTGGGCGTACGAGGTGGGCCATATGATCGACACGGCGCGCAGCCAGGGCGTGCCCTCGATCCTCATGACCTATCCGAACTACCACTTCCCCCCGGTCTCGGCTTTCGAGGAGCTGGCCGCGGCCAAGCAGATCCCGCTGGTGCGGAACGACCTCATGTTCCAGCCGCTCCTCGCCTCCGACGCCGCGGCGCACAAGTATTTCTTCCCCGATCGGGGCCACCCGCGGGAGATCGGGTACGCGATGATGGCGGCCGAGGTGGCGCGCGTGATCGAGGAGAAGGACCTGCTGCGGCTCGAGGGGTCTACCGCTTCCAACCCGCCGCGATGACCTTGCCCACCGCCTCGCCCATGAGCGCGTTGCCCTTCGCGTTCACGTGGCAGCAGGTGTCGATGTACAGCGGATCCGCGATCCCGGCGTAGAGGCTCGTCAGGTCGTGGAACTCGACGCCCTGCGCCGCCAGCCGCGCGCCTTCGGCCTGGAGCAGCGGATAGCCCTTCTCGACGGGCACGCGGTACTCGCTGTCGGCGCGGTAGGCGGCCGCCTTCTCGTCCGGCCCGAGCGGCTTGGAGCCCGGCACGTACTGGTTGGGCTGGAGGAAGTGGAAGTACAGGCTCCCCGCCCCTGCGCACAGGTGCCGCATCTGGACGGACGACCCGCTCCAGATGCGGGCAATGTCGGCCAGGAGCTGCTCGTCGGTCGCGTAATGGCGCACCGGTCCGCGCTCACGATAGCGGTAGCCGACCGCGGCCCTGTTCACCAGGGCCGCGCGGGCCTGCGCGAGCTCCCCACCCAGAACCCGGTCCACGCACTTCCAGACCAGCCCGGCGGTGACGCTCCACGAGAGGGGGCGCGACGCGAAGCGCCGGGCCACGGCGGTGCGCCACTCCTGCCAATAGGCCACCCTCCCGATCCGGCGCAGCTGGTCGACATCCGGGACGGGGCGGACCAGCTCGTCCCAGTCGCGCGGATACCCCGGAAAGACGCCCCTGGTCTTGAAGGTGCCGTAGGACAGTGCCACCTCGTTGAAGCCGTCCAGCTCCACCACCGCGTCGAAACGCTGGCCGAGGGCCATGAGATAGGCGAGCGCGCCGAGCATCTGCGGCTGCTTGTAGGCGCCCAGGGCCATGCTGTACATGCGGATCCGCTTGTCCCGAAGCGCGGGGTGGGCGGCCAGCGCCCGGGCCATGGCCGCGCGCCCGTCGACCGCCAAGTACGCGGCCACGGATCCGCCAAACACCGCCACCGACACCTCCTCGCCCTCCCCCGGCGGCGCGGGAAGGCTGAAGAAGCCGTGCTCGGTCAGGCGTAGCCCGCCCCTGCCCACCCTCGACAGGCTTCGCGGGCTCTCGGGGTCGTAGACATAGCCCATGAAGGGGTGGGGGATCTGATCGCGCGGGGTGTTCTCGGGACGTCCTTCGACGGCGCCCTCTCGGGGGGCCGGCGCCGCCGTCGTGGGAACGGGAGCCGGAGCATCGCTGGGCGGCACCCAGGCCTGGATCGCGGCCGCCTGCTCCTGCGCGGTCCGTTTGAACGAGAACCCGACCCCGGTGGCCGCGTAGAAGAGGACGAGAGATGCCCCCTCCAGCGCCGCCAACAGGAGCACGCCCCAAGCCGCAAGACCGAGCAGCCCGACGCGGAGCGTGCGCGAGGCGCGGGCGCTCAAGCGGCAGTCAATTCAGGAACACGACGCCGTAGCGGACTCGCTAGACCGCGAGGTTCAGTGGGCGCCCACCTTGATGAACACCGCGCTCACCGGTCCCCAGTTGTTGCTCGTGTCGCGGCCCCGCACGTAGAGCGTGTGCTTGCCCAGCGGCCAGCCCGCCGTCGAGAGCGTACCCGTGACGGCCTCGACCGACGTGTTGAAGGTCCCGTCCGTCGCCGCCAGGCTGATCGGCGTCGCCCCGGGCTTCCAGGGCGGGACGTCCACGTAGACCTCGGCCGCCGCGATGGGCTGCACGGGCTCCGACCCGTTCTGGTTGTTGAAGCGCGTGTCGTTGACGGTGGCGTTGACCACGATGGGCAGGCCCATGTTGACGGTCCCCGACGGGATCGTGGCCACGTTCAGGGAGTCCGGCCCCGCCGGCTGCATGTACGGCGCCCGGGTCACGCGCGCCGCGTAGATGAGCGCGTCCATGTTCTTGGGCAGGACCGTGTTCAGGAAGACGCTGCAGGACTGGAAGAAGTCGGTGCCGAGCTCGAACGTATAGGAGGCCACGCCCAGCTGGCCATACCCGAAGTCGATGGTCGTGCCGTCGGTGACATACAGATAGATCGACTGCTCGGGGAAGTAGTTGTTGAAATACGCGAACTTGCGGCCCAGGGTCTGGAGCTGGATGCCGTTCGGGGGGACCTGGGTGGTGTAACCCCACGGCCAGAGGACGAGCTGGCTGTAGCTGTGGATGTCCATGAACATCCCCGCCGCGTTGGCGGGGATGGGACCCGACTGCGGGTCGCCGTAATCGGGCAGCTCGGCCACCACGTAGTTGCGGACGGCCTGCACCTCGGGCTCCGAGGCGGCGCTCGGCCCGCGGAACGTTTCCGAGCAGCCGCTGCCGCTGGAGCCGCCGCAGCAGCCCCAGTTGTACGGGTAGTTCCGGTTCAGGTCGATCCCCCAGCTGTTGGGATCGCCGCAGCTGACGGGGTGGGTGTTCTTCCGCCAGAGCTGTCCCGCCTCCGCGTGCTTCCGGCCGTCGGGGTTGGCATGCAGGACGAGGTGCACTTCCTGGTTGTCCAGGATCCAGGTCACGTCGGCGTTGATCCCGTAGTTCTTGACGAGGTATTCGCCGAACCGGGTCACGAGCTCCGCGGTGGTGTACTCGCGGGCGTGGATGGCGGCGTTGATGATGAGCTTCGGCTTGGGCCCCGGGATGGCCACGTTCGTGAGCTTCAGGACCTTGAGGTCATAGCCGGCCGCGCCGCCGGGGCTCACCTTCTCCCAGCTGTCGCCGATGTCGATCCAGGTGGCGAGGTTTGGACGGCGCTGGGCGATCTCCTGTGCGGTGGCGTAGGTCTCCTCCACGGTGCGGTAACACGGGAAGCCCGGGATGCCTTCCACCTGCCCGGGCAGCTTCACGTGGGGGCGGAGCAGGTCCGCGGTCCGCTCCTCGTCCACCTCGACGGTGAAGCCCATGTCCACGAGCTCGTGCCAGCCCGCGCGGTCCACGTCGATGACCAGGTAGCCCCGCTCGTAGTTGACCTCCCACGGCGCGCGCTCGGCGGCCAGACGGTTCACCTGGTCGCGGTCGGCGAACCCTGCGCGAACCACCCACGGCCCGTCTCCGGGCGGAGGGTCCGATGGGGCGGCCAGAAGCGGTGGCGCGGCGACGACGACGAGCAGGAGGATCCCAGCCAGGGCGAGTCCGGTCAGACGCAGATTCATTTCAAGAGCTCCGATTCCCCCAGGCTATCACCTTCGCCCGCGATCCGCGACTGGCGGATGAGCCGGCCTTTGACCCCCGGCGGCCCGCCCCGCCCGCGACGTAGAATCGCCGGCGATGCTGCTCCGGGGCGCGACGGTGGCCACGCTGGACCCGCCGCTGGTGGACAGGGCGGACCTGCGCGTCGAAGGGGACCGGATCGTGGAGCGCGGGGGGTCGCTCGCCGGCCGGCCGGGCGAGGAGGAGGTGGACCTCTCCGGCGCGGTGGTCCTGCCCGGCCTCGTCAACGCCCACACGCACCTCTACAGCGCGCTGGCCCGCGGCATGCCGGGCCCGCGCGTCCCGCCCCGCAACTTCGTCGAGGTCCTGGAGCGGGTCTGGTGGCGGCTGGACCGCGCCCTGGACGCGGAGTCGGTGTATCTCTCCGGCGTGGTGGGCGCCGTGGAGGCGGCGCTCTCGGGCACCACGCTGCTCATCGACCACCACTCCTCCCCGTCGTTCATCCGGGGATCGCTTCAGGAGCTGCGGAGGGCGATCGAGGAGGTGGGGCTGCGATCGGCGCTCTGCTACGAGGTGACCGACCGCAACGGGACGGAGGGCCGCGACCTCGGCCTGGCCGAGAACGAGGCCTTCCAGTCCGTGCCGTCGGCCCTCACCCGCGGGATGATCGGCGGCCACGCCAGCTTCACGCTCTCGCCGGAGAGCCTCGACCGGCTGCGCGATCTCGGCCACCGCACGGGCGGCGCGTTGCACATCCACGCCGCCGAGGACACCGTCGACCTGCTGGACTGCCGGGCCCGTTACGGCATCGGCCTCGCACAGCGCCTCGACGCCCACGGCCTCCTCGCGGCGCGCACCCTGCTGGCGCATTGCGTGCACCTCACGGAAGCCGAGGTGGCCGAGGCCCACGTCCGCGGCTGCTGGATCGCGCACAACCCGCGCTCGAACATGAACAACGGCGTGGGCTACGCGCCGACCGCGGCCCTGAAGCGCGCCGCGCTGGGCACCGACGGCATGGACGGCGACATGTTCGCCGAGACGCGGGCGGCGTACCTGAAGATGCGCGACGCGGGCCGGGGCGACGCGATGCCGGCCGCGCTCGAGCTGCTCGCCGGCGGTCATCGCCTGGCCGCCGCCCTCTTCGGCCTGCCGTTCGGCAAGCTCGACGGCGGCGCGCCCGCCGACCTCGTGGCCCTCGACTACGCGCCGCCCA
>Ga0075418_10007319_pt1 | contig 12443 bp, 8 predicted proteins | sample SoiMetdeltSBSDD2_FD_81776 | JGI IMG/M metagenome (GOLD analysis project Ga0075418, IMG submission 81776) | Bulk soil microbial communities from a Populus tree surrounding site in Tennessee, USA - Soil MetaG P. deltoides SBSDD2 | ecosystem: Environmental > Terrestrial > Soil > Tree plantation...
GATGCTGCCGCGGAACAGCACGTCGCCGCCGAAAACAACCCCCTCATTAGGAACGATGAAGACCACGTGACCAGGTGAGTGGCCGGGGATGTCGCGAACCTCGAAAGCCACCCCCGCGAATTCCAGTCGATCGCCCTCGCGGACTGTCCGGTCCGCGGGCGGGCTGATCAAGTCAAACCCGAACGAACGACTGACGTTCAAATCGGGATCGCTCAGCAGCGGGACGTCGTTGACCCCGATGACCAGCGGGGCGTTGGGAAAGGCCGCCTTGAGGTCAGCATTCCCCGCAATGTGGTCGGCGTGCCCGTGGGTGTTGAGAATGGCCTCGGGCGTCAGGCCGCGTTCGGCGAGAAACTCGAGGATGGCTTCGGGCTCAGTTCCGGGATCGATGACGACGGCCTGACGACTTCCGTCTCGCCAGACGACATAGGAATTCTCCGCAAAGGGCATGGAGACGATCGTTTGGATTTGCAGCGGCATCGGGCGCACCGGGGCTGTCCTTGCGGGGTAGAATAGGGCAACTTAAGATTAGACACGACCGGCGGCCCATAGACTCGTATTCCCCGGAGGGTTGGTCCATGCCCAGCAGCAGCTATTTGCTCGACGGGTATCACCGCGAGGCGGCGGCGTATGCTCCGGAGAGTGCCCGCGTCGGGTTCATCCGGCGGACGTACATGCACCTGGCCGGCTCGGTCGCGGCCCTGGTGGTGATCGAAGCCCTGCTCTTACAGAGCCTGAAGACGGACGTTGGCCGGCAGTTCCTCCAGTCGTGGTTCGGAAACCCGATTTCACTTCTGTTCGTGCTCGGGTTCTTCCTGGTCGGCGGCCTGCTGGCCCGGTACATGGCCCGAGCGCACATGCCTCCGGCCGTGAAGTACCTCGGGCTCGCTCTCTACACCGCGATCGAGGCGATCTTCCTTTTGCCGATTCTGTACGTCGCGACGACGCGTTACGGGATGGGAATTGTCAATCAGGCGGCTGTTTTGACCCTGGTCACATTCGGCGGACTCACGCTCACTGTAGTCCTGACCAAGAAGGACTTCTCCTTCCTCGGTTACGGGCTCTTCCTCGCTGGCTGGCTGCTGTTTGGGATCCTCATCGTCGCGATTGTGATGCCGCTGTTCGGCGGGCCCGCGGTCGGCGTGGGGCTGTGGTACAGCTTCCTGGTGATCGCGCTGGCGGCCGGGTTCATCCTCTACGACACGTCGAACATCTTGTACCACTATGGCACGGACGAGCACGTTGGCGCGTCGTTGAATCTGCTGGCCGATGTCGTGCTGCTGTTCTGGCACATTCTGCGGGTGCTGATTCTGAGCCGGGACGATTGAATTGTGTAGCCGTCACGCTCCGCGTGACGAGCCCGCGCTCGTCACGCGGAGCGTGACGGCTACCAACCCGACGCGTCGGCGAGGGCCTCGCTGACGCGTCGGGTTAATCCGATCAAGTGCCGGACAGACCCGGGCTCGTCACGCGGAGCGTGACGGCTACCAACCCGACGCGTCAGCGAGGGGCCCTCGCTGACGCGTCGGGTTAATCCGATCAAGTGCCGGACAGGCCCGGGCTCGTCACGCGGAGCGTGACGGCTACCAAGCTAATCCACCCGCACCTTGCCGCCGAAGTCTTTCTTTTCGCTCGAAATGAAGTACGTCTGGCACGCGGCGTCGATCAAGTCCGGGCTGAAGTTCACTCGCTCCATGTTGTACTTCGCGATCGACGTCATCTGCTCCAACAGGTCGCGCGGCTGGCACATGCGGAACGGCCGCCGGTGCGGCCGGTACCACTTCTCGACCATGTAATCGATTCCCTTCTGGTCGAACTCGATGCGTCGTTGCCGGCAGACCATCTCCCAGATCTTGCGGAATTGCAGCTCGTCCGGGTCGCGGATCTCGATCTTGAACTTGATTCGACGCAGGAACGCCTCGTCCGCGAGCTGGCTCGGGTCCAGGTTGGTCGAGAAGATGAGAAGCTGGTCGAACGGAACTTCGATCTTCGTCCCGGTGATCGTCGTCAGGTAGTCGTACCGCTTCTCGAGCGGCACGATCCAGCGGTTCAAGAGGTCGATCCCGCGGATCTGCTGGCGTCCGAAGTCGTCGATCATGAACACCCCGCCATTCGCCTTCGTCTGCAGCGGTGCCTCGTAAAACCGCGTCGCCTCGTTGTATTTCAGATCGAGCATGGGCAGCGTCAGCTCGCCGCCGACGACGATCGTCGGCCGCTTGACCCGCACGAATCGGGCGTCGTGCGGTGCCGGCTTGAGGAAGACCCCCTCGGCCCCTTCGAACTCCTGTTCGGCCTTGGCCTCCGTGTGTTGCGTCGGGTCAAAGATCTTGATGATCTGGCCGTTCGCCTCGACCGCGTGCGGGATATAGATCAGGTCGCCCATGAGCCGCGTGATCCGCTCGGCGATGCTGGTCTTACCGTTGCCCGGGAACCCGAAGAAGAAGATCGACGCCCCCGAGTTCATGGCCGGGCCAATCTCGTTGAACACATCCTCGGTGATGATCAGGTCTTCGAACGCCCGCTGGATGCTCAAGCGCGTCACGATCAGCTTCTTGATGCTCTGGCCGAGGACGGATTCGACATAGTCGGTGAAGGGGACCGGGACCGGACCAATGTACGCGGTCTTGCCAATCGCCTCGTGAACTGCCTGGGTCCCCTTCGGAGGTTTGATCTCATAGACGAAGGCGGCATCGCCGCCCGAGCCCTTCTGGGCAACGATGTCAATCAGGTTCTGCTTGCGCATCATTTGCAGGACGAGGCCGATGGCGTTGAATGGGACCCTCAGGTCCTGGGCCAGTTCCGCCCCGGCCAGCTGCCCGCGGTTGTAGATCGTGCGCAGGATCAGATCGAAGAGGAACTGGATCGGCAGGCCCAGGTCCTCCCACTTCGCCGGCGGCCGCGGGAGGTACGGGTTCGCGATCTTCGGGACGGCCTCTTCGATGTCTGGTGGCGGGTCCCCCAGGAGGGTGACGCCGTCCAGGTCCCCGGCCTCGAGCGCCTCGTCGTGCAGCTTGTCGTAGTGGACCTTGTGCAGGCGCAGATGGCGCAAGGCGTCGGCGTCGTTGCGCTGCTCCGCGAGCCGCAGACACTCCTCCAGGGCGGGGACGACAATGTACTTCACGCCGTCGATGTACATGTGGTGCAGGTATTCCCCCGGCCGGACGTAGCAGTCCGGCAGGTGGTACTCCTGCTCTTTCATCTGCTCGTAGAACTCGGGGGCAATAATGAACCGCATCCGCCGGCCCTCTGCGCAGAAACGAACTGGTTTGCCAAGCTTACCTCAATTTCCGGCGGCAGGACGGATTCCAACCCGGGCATGAATCACCGCTGCCGACGAAGGTACCAACCGGCCACCGCCCGAAGAGCAATCGGGATAAGGACTAACAGCATGAGAGGCCACAGATGTTCGATGCGAGCCAGTTCGCGAAAGGAATTAACCTCGCCCACTTCCGCCGCGGCGCTCACGACCACGAACGACATCGGCAGCATGCCGAGCTGGGTCGCCCACCAGTAGGTCCCGACGCGGATTCGCGTGAGGCCCATGCCGATGTTCACCAGGAAGAACGGGAACACCGGGGTCATGCGGATGACCAGGAGGTAGAACGCGCCGTCGCGTTCGACGCCGCGATCGAGGGCCGCGACCGCAGCCTTCCACCGCGGGCGCGCTTCCAGCCGCCGGCGGATGCTGTCCCGCAGCACGTAGCGTGCAGTGAGCATCGCCAGGAGGGCACCAAAGGTCGATGCGAAGCTCACCACCAAGGTGCCGAGCCAGCGGCCGAAGAGTATCCCGGCGAGAACGGAGAGGCCGGTCGCGACCGGGATCGAAAACGCGACCAGGATCACCTCCGCGACGAAGAAAATCAGGAGTGCTAGAAGCAGGTTGTCCTGAACGGCCGACTTCCACGCCGCCTGGCGGGTCAGGATGTCGGCCTCCGACGGACCAAACGCGAAAAAGGCGACTAGCCCGCCGATGATCAGAAAGGCGACGAGCAAGCGCGGCAGTCGGCGGCGAAGGGCAGCGGTCATTGGCGGCGAACGTCCGATGGCTGACGGTAAGTAATATGGACCGCCAAAGGCCGGTTACTGTAGCCGCGACGCGGAGGCTTTGCGAAGCGGAGCGCGGAAACGCCGACGAACGGGGACGCCAAGCCCGCCATCAACGGCGAGCCCGGTTGCGTGAGCGCCGGGAGTCCCTGACCAATCAGTCGCTTCGCTGCCTGTTCGAGCACTCCCGGCGCTTACGCAACCGGGCTCGCCATTGAGTACGCTTCGACGTTTTTTGGATGGGCGACGCCTCGCGCTCCGCTGCGCCAAGCCTCCGCGTCGCGGCTAACCGGTCCGGCGTCACTTCGCCACTTCCACCCGCTCGACTGCGATGTGCGGCCGGTAGAGTTCCGGCCGTTGAGTGACGGCTCCGTAGAGTTGCACGCGCTTGCCGGCGTAGTTCCGCAAGTTGATCCCGGAGACGCCGGTCACATAGTAGAGCACATTTCCGCGATCGTCCTGAAGCGAATAGACCTGCTGACCGTCCACGTAGACCTTTTGCAGCTCTTGCAGATATCCGGGGTCGCTCCACTTGCCGCCGGTCGCGGCGGGTCGCGCTGCGCCGTCGGTCCGGCCGGTGTTCCCCTTCTTCACCATCTCGTCGCAGCGCGTGTAGCGGTTGTAGCAAATGACGATCGCGTCCCGCTCGGCCTTCTGGTCCCAGAGGTCCTGGTAGATGCGGGCAAAGAGCGACCGGGCCATCGAATAGTCGCCGCTCTTCTCCGCCGACGTTGCCTGCGGCCAGAGGCGGTGGTCGGTCAGCGCCCGCGGAAGGCTGGCAACGGCTGGCCGAGTCACGGCTTCCGCCCGCGAGCCTTCCGAGCCCGACACCGTGAACGCCGGCGTCTCCGGTCGATACGGCGGCGCCGGCGGTATCGCGGTGATGCTCGCGGATCGAAGGGCGTTCTTCGCGATCCAGCGCACATCCCCTTCCGGCGGCGTGATCGGGTACCAGGAGGTGTTGTCCACGCGCAAGACGGGGCCGACGGTCTCGACAATCGTCCCCTTCGGTAATTTCATCGTGACTCGATTCGTGATCTTGCCACTCGAATCAGCCCCGGCCATGACCTCGGCCCCTTCCACGGCGACGGGCACGTTCGCCTTGCCGTTCTCCCCTGGATCGACCTTGGCCAAGTGAATTTGCTTGATCCAGCTCACCGACCCCGGCGGGGGCTGAATGGCGACGAACCCAGCTTCCTCCTGGAGCACGATCACCGAGTCGCCCTTGCGAAGTTGACCGACGTTGGGAAAGGAGAAGCCGGGTCCGGACATGACCTCGAGGACGTTGACGTCCACGGTCGCGGTCCGCCGCGGCGGGTCGGCGAGGGCCGCACCCGGCAGGGCGAGTGCGACGGCCACGAGTGCGAGCGCTGTCCGCATGGTTCTCCCCCTGCCGGTCGGGGTGAAGTTCCCCCGCCGTCATGAGTCCGAGTGCCGCGGGTATAGCAGGGAAAACAGGCCATGCAAGGTCAGGTTGGACGGGCTGGCGGGCGGGACGGGCCGGGTAAAATGGGGAAAGGGTCCGATCCGTCTGGTTGTATAACGAACGAAGCCCGCCTCCCGCCTCGAGTCCTGCTGATGCCGACGAAAACTGCCGCGGACCAGGAAAAGACCGGTCTGGGCAATTACTTCATCGCGAACTACCCGCCGTTTGCGTACTGGAAACCGGAGCACCTGCCCGCCGCACAAGCCGCGCTCAACGCAGCCCCGGTCCCTGGCACGCCACTTGGTTTGTACCTGCACATCCCGTTCTGCCGGAAGCGGTGCAAGTTCTGCTACTTCCGCGTGTACACGGACAAAAACGCCAAAGACATCGAGGTCTATCTCGACGCCCTGGTGAAGGAAGTGGAATTGCTCGCGGCCCGCCCGGTCGTCGGCGGCCGGCACCTGCACTACGTCTACTTCGGCGGCGGAACGCCGTCCTACCTCAGCGCTGCCCAGCTTCGCGGGCTAATGACGAAGCTCAAGGAAATCATGCCCTGGGACCAGGCCGCGGAGATCACGTTTGAGTGCGAACCCGGCACGCTCCAGCAACACAAGCTGGAAGCTCTCCGCGAACTCGGGGTCACGCGCTTGAGCCTCGGCGTCGAGAACTTCAAGCCGGAGATCCTCCAGTTCAACGGCCGGGCGCACCTGGAGGAGGAAATCCACCGGGCTTATGGCTGGGCGCGGGCTCTGAAGTTCCCGCAGATCAACATCGACCTCATCGCCGGGATGGTCGGCGAGGACTGGGACAACTGGAAGCAGTGCGTCGCCAAGACGATCGACCTGGCGCCGGACTGCATCACCATCTACCAGATGGAGCTGCCCTACAACACGGTGTTCTCGAAAGAACTGACGGTTCTCGGGAACGACGAGCCGTCGCTCAATGTTGCCGATTGGCCGACCAAGCGCGCCTGGATGCGGTACGCGTTCGACGAGTTCGAGAAGGCCGGCTACGCAATCTCGAGCGCGACCACAGTCGTAAAGGACAAGGCGCGCACAAGGTTCGTCTACCGCGAAGCGCTCTGGAGCGGGGCCGACATGTTCGGCACCGGCGTGGCCTCGTTTGGCCACGTCAACGGCGTGCACGTGCAGAACGTGGATACCTGGGAGTCGTACGTCGAGCACCTGAACCGCGGCGAGCTGCCGCTGGGCCGGGCATTCCCGACCACGCCCCGCGACCGGCTGATCCGAGAGATCGTCCTGCAGCTCAAGACGGGTCACGTGAGCCCGGCGTACTTCCGCAAGAAGTACGGAGTCAACATCCGCGACGAGTTCCGGGATGCATTCGAGACGTTGGAACAGGACGGCTGGCTCACGGTCACGGACCAGAGCATCGACGCGACGCCGGACGGCCTGATCCAGATCGACCGGCACCTGCCGACATTCTTCGACCCGCAGTACAAGGGACCGCGGTACACGTGAGGAACCAATTCGGTGACCCTTGACGAAGTAGTTCAGGAAATGAGCGACGCGGGACACTTCCCGCAAATCAGAGAGCGCGATGGCGAGCGGTGGGTACAAACAGCGTTCCGCCGGGACAATGAGGGATGTCTTCGGGCCCCGGTTGTAATCGTGTTTTGCGACGGTCGCGGACGATGAATACTCTCGTCCTATCTCAACGAGTATTACCACGTTCCGGACGAGCGCAATGTACCCAGTGCCGCGATCGCGGTTTTGCGTGCCATGGGCCACTGCATGCGTTTCTCGGCTGACGTCATTCGCGAGTATGAACTAATCGAGTTGGACTCTGTGGAATTCGAGACCGACGATGAGTGACTCGCATGCCCCCGGTTCACTCACTTTCATGATGGGCAAGTTCGCCGCGGTACTCCCGGCGGACCTGCGCTATTGCAAGAACCACATGTGGTGCCGGCCGGGCGACAACGCGGTCCACTGCTTCGGCTTCACCGCGTACGCGATCCGGCTGATGCAGGATGTCTATTTCCTCGACTGGTGCGTGAGTCCCGGTGCGGTGCTCGCGCTGAAGCAGCAGGTCGGGAACATCGAAACGTCCAAGGCCGTGTCCGACCTGTTTGCCCCGATCGCAGGGACTTTGAGCACCATTAACCAGGAAGTCTTGAAGGACCCTTCCGCGATCAACGTCGATGGCTACGGACGCGGCTGGCTGTTCGAAATGGCCGGGGACGCGGGTGGCACGTTGGACGCCCAGGGGTATCACGACTTCCTGGCCGCGAATTGGGACCAGACGCAGCGGATTCTCAAGGGGCAGATGGGCGAGTGAGAAATCGGGCCCTCCCCTGCCCGCCCGCCTGGAACTGCGGTAATCTGATCTTCAGCCTTCGTGCGCCGTGATGAGACATCCATGAGTCGAAACCGGCTGACAGTCGTCCTTTCGCAGGCCCCCGGCAAGCACCCGGCCAAGCGCTCGCTGGAGGAGAGCATCGCGGCGGCGCTGATCATGGAGCCGGGACTCGACGTCTCGATCGTACCCAACCTGTACGACCTCGGCCCGGAACACACCGGCCGGATGTACCTGGGAGGCGTGGCCGGCGACCTGTGTGTGCTCACCTGGCACTTCCCGCGGGCTGCGTTCTGGCTCCTCGACCGCATCGGCGTGAAGGGCCACGAGGGGCAGTCGCAGCTCAAACCCCCGGCGGACGACGAAGACGAAGAACAAGAAGCGGCCGAGGCGGCGAAGGGAATCGGGTCCGCGGGCGAAGTCCCGGACCGACACGTCTACTGCCTGGACCTCCGCGACTTCAACGCGGCCGATCCGTACCTGGAGGAGGTCCGCCGCATCGCGGCCGAGTGCCGCGAACGCGACGCCACGAAGGCAAATGGATCAGCACAGGTCGTCGAGCTTGGCCTTCCCGCGAAAGCGGCCGCAACCAACGGCCTGTCCGCGATGGCTGCCTTTACGCCGGAGGCCCTGCTCGCGACGCCGGACCGCCGCTGGTATCCGGTGATCGACTATAGCCGCTGTACCAACTGCCTGGAGTGCCTCGATTTCTGCTTGTTCGGCGTCTACGGCGTCGATTCGATGGAGCGGATCCTGGTGGAGAACCAGGATAGTTGCAAGAAGGGATGCCCCGCGTGCAGCCGCGTCTGCCCCGAGCAGGCGATCATGTTCCCGGAGTACAAGGCGGCCGCAATCGCCGGGGCCCCCGTGGGCTCCATCAGCGGGCTCAAGATCGACCTGACCAAACTCTTCGGCGGCGAGGTCAAGGACGCCCTGGCCCAGGCGGTCGACGAGCGCGACCGCGAGCTGGTCGCGGACGGCCGTGCCGCGGTCGGCATGACCGTCGGCATTCCCAAGCGCCAGGCGGACCGACCGCAGGGGCCGAAAGATGATCTGGATAAGTTGATGGACGATCTGGACGCGCTGGGACTTTGATCGCCCAACTTCTGCAGGCTCTCACGCCCCCTATCTTCCGCGTCTCCGCGCCCCGGTCCGCATTGACTCTCTCATGACACGCGGGTATGGCCGCGCGTCCATCGCACCAGGATTGCGCGAGGGCGGTACGCCCTCGCCTCGGGGGAGGTCTCGTGGCCGGGCGCGGTTGGCCTTGGCCGGCATTGGCAATCATTCTCGCCGTCGCGGGCTCGCCCTTCGCGTCGGCCGCGGACATCCTGCGCCTTCAACCGCACGTGGACGGCACCTCCCCACTCGCGGTCTGGGCCGACGACGTCTACACCTGGGCCGAAGGCAACGAGCAGGTCTTCGTCCTCGGCGGCCAGGTCCTCGTTCAGCAAGATCAGACCTACGTCTGGTCCAATCGGGCGGTCCTCTGGCTGGACGCGGAGGCGTACCGCAAGCACAAGCCGTTCGTGGTGGCTGTTTATGCCGACGAAAACGGGGGCAAGAAGGTCGCGATCGAGGCGAAGGGCCGGCCGCGGGAACAGGTGTCAGCCGCGGTCATCGAATTCACCGCGCCGAAGTTCGGCTGGGTCCGCGGTCGGGAAAAGCAGGAGTCCGTGGCGGACTCGGCCTTCTACAAGAAAGCCCTCGCGGCCCGCGGTAAGCAAGTGCCCGCCGCGCCTCCGGCCGCCGCACCGCCGCCCGCTCCACCACTGTCGAACGCCGCACCCCCGCCCGCCGCGAAAGGCGGATACAACCGGATCGAGCCGGTTCAGTTCGCGCCCCCCGGCGGGGGCGCCCTTCAGCCGGACCCCGGTGTCCCGAAGACGCCAGCCGGTCCGGGCGATACCGCCGGGCAGCCCCCGGCCGTCACGGGCACCACGGTGATCCCGGTGCCAATCTCGGAGACTCGGACCGTCTGGATCTCGCCGCGAACCAATCGGCCGTTTAACGTCTTCCCGTCCAAGAAGGGGGAGGAGGAGACCGCGTACATCGTCACCGGCGGCATCAAGCTGCTCGCGAAGTTTGCCACCGGCTCGATTCGCTCAATTGAGGTCGAGGCCGACCAGGCCATCATCTGGCGGAAGGAAAAGGGCGGCGGATCGCTCGATGCCATGTTCTCCGAAGAGGGTGACAAGGACGGATCGGGGATCGAGCTGTACCTGAGCGGGAACGTTGTCATCCGTTACGGGGCGCCGCACGACGTCACCGTCGCCGGCATTCAGACCCAGGCCCGCACCATGCGCGCTGAGCGCATTTACTACGACGTGGGCAACCACAAGGCGATCGCCCTGAACGCCGACGTGGAGTATATGCGCGAAGGCTACGTCAACGCCGGCCACATTGTCGCCGAGGAATTTCACCAGCTCAGCTCGACGGAATTCACCGCCCTGCTCGCCCGCATGCACGCGAGCCGGCTGCCGTCCGACCCCGGGGTGGTGTTGAACATGGAGCGGGCGGATGTCTACCGCGAGCCCAAGCAAGTCCGCACCACCATCTTCGGCACTCCGTTCCGCGACCGGCTGACCGGCGAAGTGCGCGAGGAAGAGCCCGAAATCCTCGAAGCCTCCAACATCAGCGTGGACGTCCTCGATACGCCGGTCTTCTGGTGGCCGTTCATCCGCACGGACGTGAACGACCCGTTCGGCCCGTTCCGCGGCATCACCTTCCGCCAGGACCGCCAGTTCGGATTCCAGACCTATGCCACCTGGGACATGCTGAAGATCATCGGGCTGACTCCGCTGCCGCACGAGCGGTGGACGCTGCTAACCGATTATCTGTCGCGCCGCGGACCCGCGATCGGCAGCAATTACCTGCTCCAGTCGCAAACCTTCATGGGCGAGAACGCGCCCTTCCAGTCACTGGTGAAGGCCTACGCGATCTACGATCAGGCCACGGACATCCTCTCCGGCCCGCGGCAGGCCTACTTCGTGCCACCGTCACTCCGCGGCCGCTTCCTGTTCCGGCACCAGCAGGACTTTGACGACGTTACCCTGCAAGCACAGCTTTCTTACTTGAGCGACCGCAACTTCCTGGAGCAGTACTACAAGTTCGAATACGATTACGGCCCGAACCAGGAGAACTTTGTCTGGCTGAAGTATCAGCAGGGCAACGGGGCCGTCACGTGCCTGGTGGAACCAGACCTTGGGCAATACTGGGTGAGCCGCACCCACTGGCTGCCGCGATCGGACGGCTACCTGATCGGTCAGTCGTTCCTCGACCGCTTCACCTACTCCACGTGGGCCAGTGTCGCGTATGCCCGGCTCGATACATTCCGTCAGCCGCCGCAGGAGTTTCCGTTGGGGGTGGACAACGGGTTCCCGCCGCCGGAGGCGCCAGCGAACACCGGCCGCGTGGACTGGATGCAGCGACTCAGCATGCCGTTCGATGCCGGACCGTTCCGCATCGACCCGTATGGCGTGCTCGACCTCGCCTACTACACGAAGAACTTGAACGGCGATCAGCAGGGTCGGATCTACGCGGGCGGCGGCGTCAAGGCGAGCGTTCCTCTATCGAAGCTGTACCCGGACATTCAGAGCGAGATGTTCAATGTCCAGAGCCTGTACCACAAAAACGTGTTCAGCGTGAACTATTACGTCGCGGACTCGAACACGTCGTGGACGGTCCTGCCGCAGCTCGACCGGCTGAACGACGACGCGGCCGAAAACGCGTGGCGCGACGTGACCCCGTGGCAGCCGTACTTCGCTCAGACGGCCGGTCCACCCGGGGTCGCCCTCCAGACCCTGCCGCAGTTCAATCCGCGACAGTACGCCATCCGCCGGCTCGTGGACAGCAAGCCGGACACGCTCGACAGCATCCAGGTCGTCCAGCTCGACTGGCGGCAGCGGTGGCAGACCAAGCGCGGTTATCCCGGTCTCGAGCACACGGTCGATTGGCTGACCATCGATGTCTCGACCTCGCTGTTCCCGAACCCGGAGCGCGACAACTTCGGGGAGTCGGTCGCGTTCTGCGAGTACAGCGCGGTCTGGAACATCGGCGACCGGAACGGCATCTACTCGAACGGGTGGTTCGACCCGTTCGACTTCGGGGCGCGGTACTGGGAAGTGGGGACGTTCTTCACGCGCGACGATCGGACGCTGTTCGCGGTCTCGTATCGGAAAACGGACCCGCTCGCGAGCCAGGTCGTCAGCCTGACGACGACCTACGTGTTCAGTCCGAAGTACGCGATGTCGGCGATTATCGCGTACGACCTCGGTTACAGCGCCGCGTTCAGCAACACGGTGCTGCTCACGCGAGTCGGCACCGACCTGCAAGTAACGGTCGGGTTCACCTACAACTCATTGGTTAACACGTTCGGCTTGACCTTGAATGTGGTCCCGAACCTTCTGGCGAGCCAGGTGTCGCCAGTCCCGCTCCGCGGCCCGGGGACCTTTGGCGGGGCGACGCCGTATCAGGGACGATAGGGGTTCATTTTTCCGGATTGAACAGGGACAAGGGCGAGTTATCGCACCCCGCCGGTCACCGAACTCCCGGTCAACCGCAGCCCGATGGCCACCGTCCGATCGCTCTTGGACAGAAGGGCCCACGGCGTGTTGGGATTCTCTTTGGAAATGTCCGCCAGCGCCTTGCGGGC
>Ga0075418_10007320_pt1 | contig 12443 bp, 11 predicted proteins | sample SoiMetdeltSBSDD2_FD_81776 | JGI IMG/M metagenome (GOLD analysis project Ga0075418, IMG submission 81776) | Bulk soil microbial communities from a Populus tree surrounding site in Tennessee, USA - Soil MetaG P. deltoides SBSDD2 | ecosystem: Environmental > Terrestrial > Soil > Tree plantation...
AGGCGGGCTGATCGTGCCGACATTGCGCGACGTCGATCGGAAAAATCTTTTTGAGCTTTCGCAGGAGCTGCACGCGCTCACGGAGAAGACCCGCCAACGCAAGATTTCCCTTGAGGAGCTGCAAGGCGGCACGTTTACGATTTCGAACCAGGGCAGCATCGGCGGCAGCCATTTTACGCCGATCATCTACGCGCCCCAGGTCGCGATCTTGGGCGTCGGCCAAGGGCAGGCCAAACCGGTCGCGATCGATGGAAAGATCGCCATCAGAACGATCGTGCCGCTGTGCCTGGCCTACGATCACCGCGTTCTCGACGGCGCCGACGCCGTGCGCTTTTTAAAAGATGTTATCGCCGGACTCGAAGCATTCGATGAAGCCGACTTAAAGCTCAAGTAAAACTTTAATCTATGGAACCGACCAGCACTGAAATCCTCGTTCTCGGCGCCGGCCCCGGCGGTTACACCGCCGCATTTTATGCCGCGGACAAGGGTAAAAAAGTCACTCTCGTCGAACAAAATCCGCGGCTCGGCGGCGTCTGTATGAACGTCGGCTGCATTCCGTCCAAGGCATTGCTGCATGCTACTGCGGTCATGCGCGAGTCGAAGGAGTCTTCCAAACGCGGCATCGAATTTGGCGCGCTCAATCTTAATCTGGACAAGCTGCGCGCGTGGAAAGAATCGATCGTCGAAAAACTCGGCCAGGGAATTAAAACTCTGGCGCAGCATCGCCACGTCGAAGTCGTGCACGGCCGCGGCCACTTCGAAGATTCGCAAACTCTGCGCGTCGAGACCGACGCAGGTCAGAAATTTATCCGTTACGAAAAAGCCATCATCGCGGTGGGCTCCAAGCCGGCGATGCCGAACGCCTTCGATCTCGGCAACAAACGCGTCATGACCTCCACGGAGGCGCTCGAGCTGCCCGATGTCCCGCAAGACATCTTGGTGGTCGGCGGCGGTTACATCGGCATGGAGCTTGGCACCGTCTATGCCGCTCTCGGCAGCCGCGTCGTCGTCCTCGAAGCATTGCCTTCGATTCTTACCGGCGTCGATCCGGATTTGGTTCGTCCCGTCAGTCGCGTAGCGCAAAAGGCCTTCAAGGAGATCCGTCTGAACACCAAAGTGCTCAAGATGGCCACCGCCGGTAAGCAGATCAAAGTCATCACGGAGGTCAACAAAGAGCAGCGCGAGGAACTCTACGACCGCGTCCTCGTGAGCGTCGGGCGCGTGCCCAATCTCGCCGATCTTGGACTGGAAAACACCAAAGTCACCAAAGATGACAAAGGTTTCATTCAATGCAACGCCCAGCAGCAAACCGAGGACCCGAACATCTACGCGGTCGGTGACGTCAACGGCGGCACCCTCCTCGCCCACCGCGCGTTCAAAGAGGCAAAGGTCGCCGTGGAAGCGATGCTCGGCGAAGCGAGCGCATTCGAAAACGTGGTGATCCCCGCAGTGGTTTTTACCGATCCGGAAGTCGCCTGGTGCGGTCTCACTGAGAGCGAAGCCAAACAAAAAAACATCGGGGTGAAGATCGCAAGATTCCCCTGGGGCGCTTCCGGTCGAGCGCTCACTTTGGACCGACCCGATGGTTTGACCAAGCTCGTCATTGAGCCGGAGACCGAGCGCATACTCGGCGTCGGCATCGTCGGCGTCGGCGCCGGCGAGCTGATCAGTGAAGGCGTGCTCGCCGTCGAGATGGGCGCCACTGCGCGCGACATCGCCGATTCGGTACATCCACATCCGACCCTTTCCGAGACGCTGATGGAAGCTGCCGAATCGTTTTACGGCACGGCGACGCATACGTTAACACGGCGCGATGTTTAGAAGCTGGTGAACCGTCGAATCGATTCAACGTCGGTCCGCTCCGAAAAGATCCTGCGTGTCACGCATCAAACGGTTGTGATTATTCGCGCCGAAAATCTTCCCTGCTAAAACCATCACCGGTTTTTTCTCACGCTTGAGCAGATCGCTGACCGATTCGCGCTGTCCTGATCGATGGCAGCGCCAGTATTTTTTGCGCCTACTTTGCCCTGCCGCCGCTGAACCACTCGACCGGTCTGTCTACCAACGCTCTTTGTGGCTTCTGAGAAGAACGCTGCCTGTTTGTAGAGTTGGAATGCGTCAACTTGGTCAAACCGCTGGAAAACGGCCGGATTTAATTTGGCGGCGCACCCACTAAGTCAACTTCTTTCGCCCGCTTTGCTTGTCGAATTTTCTCTTGGATTTAACCTTGCACCTGTGGCAGATTGAGCGCAGAAAGAAAGGCGGCACCGATTGCCTGAAAGGCCGCCAAGTCGAAGCAGCGAGGTGTTGGTTTGATCGATCACGAACGGCTGAAAAATCTGCTCATCGAGCTCATCAAGATCGACAGTCTCTCGCGTAAAGAGTTTGACGTGGCCATGCGCCTAAAGCGCGAGATGGAAGAACTGGGCGCGACCGTGGCGATCGACGACGCGGGCGAAAGGGTCGGCGGCAACGTAGGCAATCTCATCGCTCATTTTCCCGGCAACGTCGCCGGCGCTGAGCCGCTGCTGCTGTCGGCGCACATGGATACCGTGGTGCCCGGAGAAGGCATCGTGCCAATTTTGGACGGCGATATTCTGCGCACTGACGGGCGCACGGTTCTCGGCGGCGATGACAAGAGCGGGGTTGCGATCATTTGCGAAGTCTTGCGCGTGATCAAAGAAAACCGCATTTCTTGCAGCGCCGTCGATGTGGTTTTCACGATCTGCGAAGAGGCGGGTTTGATCGGCGCCAAATGCCTCGACGTGAGCCGCTTGCGCGCGCGCACGGGTCTCGTGCTCGATAGCGACTCTGTCGGCTTTCTCTTTACCAAAGCGCCGGCGGCCAACCGCATGGAGTTTCGCGTCCACGGCCTCGAAGCCCACGCCGGCGTCTGTCCGGAAAAAGGCATCAACGCAATCAAAGTCGCAGCCGACGGCATCGCGCAAATGCGCCTGGGCCGCATCGATCATGAAACCACCGCCAACATCGGCGTCATCGAAGGCGGCATGGCGATCAACATCGTGCCCAATCAGGTCGTTCTGCTAGCCCAAGCGCGCAGCCACAGCCAGGAAAAACTCGATCGGCAGACTGAGCACATGAAGCGCTGCCTTGAGGAAGCCGCCGCACGTTACGTACTCGAATTTGACGGTAAACGTCATTTGGCCCGAGTCGAAGCCAAGATCGAGCGCTATTACGATCGTATGGACGTGCCCGAGAACGCGCCGATCGTCCAGCTCGTGCATGCCGCGGCGAAAAATTTGCGCCTGGAAATGAAGACTCTTGCGACCGGTAGCGGTTGCGACGCCAACGTGCTCAATCAAAAAGGCCTGGTCGTCGCCAACTTATCGACCGGTATGCGCGAGATACATACGGTCAAAGAGTGGCTCGATCTGAAAGATCTCAATTTGTCAGCGCAGATAGTGTTGGAGATTGTCAAACTAAACGCCGTGCGAAAGATGAATGAAGCGTGAATGGTAAGGACGAAGCTTTCCGTCACGCCTAACCAATGAATTCCATGCAAGCAGAGGAAATCGGCCTGTTGCTGAAACAAGAGCGCGGCCAGTTTCTTGAATTTATCAGCGCGCACGAGTATCGGCGCGGCTCCGGCCAGAAGAAATCCCAAGAGGACCTCTCCCGTGAGATCGCGCGCGTTCTCTCCGGCATGGCGAACGCGGATGGAGGAGCGTTGTTAGTCGGTGTCGAGCCCGACAAGAGCGTCACCGGCATTCCTTACGATCACGACGAGCTGCAATCGCTGATCCAAAGCCCGCAAAATATGCTGCGGCCGCCGCTCAACCCGGCTTGTGAAAAAGTCCGTCTCGGCAATTTGCAATTGCTCAAGTTCGAAGTCCCGTCCGGCTCGGAGATTTATCGCGTCGCCGGCGGCCGGTCGTTTTACCGCATCGCCGCCGAGACGGCATCGCTGCCGGCGGATCAAATCCATGCGCTTAAAGAAGCCAAGAAAAGCGTGTTCTTCGAGCGCCAGCAAGCGCTCAATGCGACCTGGTTCGACCTCGATGCGGACCTGGTCCAGGAGTTCATCAAGAAAACGCACGACGCTCAAGATCCGCAGAGCGTGCTCAGCCACACCTACCACTTGCTCGATCACTCGCGCGGGCTCCCCTCCCCCAATATGGCGGCACTGCTGCTATTCGCGAAGGATCCGACGCGCTGGCATCCACGCGCCGGGATCGACTTCGTCAAATACGACGGTACCGACCGGCAATTCGGCAGCTCGCTCAACGTCGTCAAACGGATTCGTTTCGAAGCTCCTTTGGCGCGGCTGATCGGCGAGGCGGTCGGACGGATCAAAGAACATATTCGCGAACGGACGATCTTACACGATCTTTTTTTTCGCGAGCGCCTCGAATATCCGACTTTCGCTTGGCAAGAAGCATTGGTCAACGCGGTCGCCCACCGCGACTATGCGCTGAACGGCGCCTCGATCGAGATCTGGATGTTCGACGATCACATCGTCGTGCGCAGCCCGGGTCTGCCGCCGGCGCCGGTCACGCTCGAGCAACTGCGTCGGCAAAAAAGCATTCACTTTTCGCGTAACCCGCTGATCGTGCGCGCCCTCGCCGATTTGGGCTATCTGCGCGAAATGGGCGAAGGCGTACCGCGCATGTTTCAGGAAATGGAAAGCTACGGCCTGCATCCACCCGAGTTATCGATCGACGGCTTTATTTTTACCGTCACCTTGCGCAATGCGCCGGTGTACGACGAAGCGACGCTCCGATGGCTCAATCAATTTAACGCCGCACAGATCAATCTGCGTCAGCGCCGCCTGCTCGCCTACGCCTACTGCCACGGCAAGACCTTTTCGACCGCCGAGTATGAAAGAATCGCCGAAGTCGATCGCGACACGGCCTATCGGGAAATTCGTCTGATGGTAAAGACGGGCATCCTCGCCCCGCTGAAACCGAAAAGCCGCAGCTACCGTATCATCGAAAAACTCTAGCGCTGGAGCTTTCGAAATCCTTCCGAGCGAAGCGAGAAACCTTTCTTACATCGGCCTTGCGAAGGGAACATTGGCATAAATGAACTTTTCTCAATTGATGAGCCTCGCCGGCGGTCACGTCGAAGCGCGCATCGTGCAGACCGCCGCCGAGCTTCGGATCTTCGATGTCTTGGACAGCGAACTGCTCGGCGCTGAAGCGGTGGCAGCTAGGCTTGGCCTCGATACCGCCGCAACTGAATTGTTATTGAACGCGCTCGTGGCGTTAAATCTCCTCGAAAAACAACACCACGCCTTTTCTCTCGCGCCAATCGCGAGAAAATTTTTGGTACAAAACTCAGACCAATATCTTGGCTCGATGATCCATTTCGAATCGTCGCTCTGGCATTGCTGGGAGCAACTGCCGCAAGCGATTCGTTCGGGCCAGCCGGTGCGGGCGGTCGACATGTATCAACGGGAGCCAACGGAAACCGAGGTTTTTATCCAGGCGATGGATTCTCTGGTCAAGGCACGCGGCGACACCGACGCATTAGCGGACGCTCTTGATTGGCATGAAGTAAACGAACTGCTCGACGTCGGCGCCGGACCGGCGACTTATCCGATCGGCCTTTGCCAACGCTTTTCCTGGCTTTGCGCCACGATCTTCGACTTGCCGGCGACGCTCAAGATCACCGAGCGTTACGTTCGCGACGCTGGGCTAAGCGAGCGAATCCGCTTGATCGCCGGCGATTATCGGAGCGACACGATTCCGGGGAATTACGACCTCATATTTCTATCCAACATCATTCACGGCGAAAATTTTGCAACGAATCAGGACCTCGTAGGCAAACTGACGACAAATCTTAGGCCCTCTGGACGACTGATCATCAAAGATCACGTCCTCGATGAAAACCGCGCAAACCCGCCGGTCGGCGCAATTTTTAGCTTGTTGATGCTTCTAACCACGGCCGGCGGGCGATGTTATAGCTTTGTCGAAATCCACACTTGGATGACACGCGCCGGCTTGACCCAAACCCAAGAAATTAAGCTGCCGGCGCCGCTCACGTCTTCCTTGATTATAGGCGCCAGGTAATTAGATTCGAGAGATTTTGTGCTAGACTGTTGCCAATCGGACCTCAGGAAGGATACCTCGCCATCGACGAGCTAGAGCAAAAAGCCAGAGAGCAGGCGGTCATCGAGAACTTTAAACCCGCTTGCCTGTGCAACAAGATCCGCAAGGGCACCGTGGTAAAAGCGATTCAGGCTGGCGCCAAAACTTTCGAGCAAGTCAGCAGACGCACCGGCGTCGGTACCGGTCCGTGCGGCGGCCGACGCTGCGGTTCGCTGGTCAGGGGAATGTTGGGCGAGCCGGTGACGAATTGTCCCGACTGCGGTTGGCCGGTTTTGGCGGGCTCAGCGTGTCCGCGCTGCGAGTACGCTAGACAGGAAACCTGATCGATTCGTGCTGGACAAGACGGCTTCGCGGAGAACACCACGCGAGGTTGAATTCGAAGACAGCGGCGCGGGTCACGAGTAAGAAGTCGGCAATACGAGACATCGGAAAGACGCCACCCGAACTGCGCAAGCTATTTAACGTTGGCGAGTTTTTTTAAGACTCGTTTGCGCTGGTTTTTACAGCTTGCGGCCGCCGTCGCTTCCTCAGCTTGGCAACCCAGGCAGGCGGTACAGATCCAACTGCCGCACGAGCACCGTCCGCCCGCTTTACCCACTAAACCCGGTTTGGTGCGAAACATTTTATGGCAAATCACGCACTCGATGTCCGCGGTGGCGTCGAGTATCTCTAAATCTTCTTCGGGAGCGATTTGGCGCATCGACTCGCCGCTGACTGCCACCCGATACTGAAAAGCTTCCTTTGTGACCGGCGTGCTCAACAAGGCTCCGTCTCTGGTAAAGCAGGCCTTGATTGCCGTTGTGCCTTCGATCTTGCCTTGATAGCCGCGCTTTTTATGCCGCACCAACGTGCCGTCTCTTAAACGAATCTCAATTCTCTCAAGCATATCAACCCCCATCCGAAAACAAGAAAGCCCCAGCGATCCCTTGGCTGCAAGGGGTCAACAGGAATAAATTTCGACGTCATTGTCCTCGATGCGCCGGCCGCGGGTGATTAATTTCACAATGCTACATACGTTGCGGCTCACGTCTACGATACTCGTCGCTGGAAATCCGTCTTTGATGTATCTGCCGATGAATTTTTGCTCTCCGACGCTGATGATCTGAAGAAAATCATTGGTGTCGCTCCCTTCGAAGTAATGTTGGGTCCCCGGCGCCGGGCTGTCCAATTCATGTTGCAATGCCTTGGAGATTTTGATTCCGACGAACAGTCGCTTAGCCCCATCAATCATCCTTCATGTTCCTTTAACTTGCCACCATCGACGAGCGATGAACGCTATCGTTCACTATTTTGCATTTCCATGAACTCGGCGCTTGTCAATTCGCAATCTTCAGCGCGATGCCGAGTGGCAACGTATTTGTCACCGATACTTAAAGCTGAGTTTCTCCATATCGCAAGTGCGTAGCGACAGCTTCCTTGGGCGCGACATCCGAATTTTTGTCACCGAGATTTTAATGATCAACAGCTCTAGGAAGAGGGAGGATGGGCAAAACCGGGAATCTTTCGGCGTGGTATCCACGCCGCAGTCCATGCCGATGGGGAGTTTACTGCCCGGTTTTCGACCTCTTACGCGCCACTAGCTTCAAGGCATGATCCAGCAAGACTTTATAGGAACCCGGGAGAACTAGCAAATGCGCGGCCACCACGACCCAAGTAGCCTGGAGTAAATAATAAATGCCCCATTGCGCTATAGGGCGATTGGAAAGGACCCAACTTCCTTGCAAAAACGAAATCGGCTCATTGTAAAAATGGATCAATTGACTACGCTGAAGTAAAAGGCGCGCGTCATTGCTGCGGGCGAAGCAATGCACCAGCGACAAGATAAAACAATTTTGGCCGACAGGGTCAAAGTTCCGACTTATCGAGAGCGGCATGAGCTTCATCGTCGAAGAGCTAGCTGCGGGAATACCCGAACCGAGAGCGCTCGTCAGTGTCACCATTCGCTTGCTGTTCGCCATAGTTCTCGGCGCAGTCGTCGGCTTTCAACGCGAGCACAGCGGCAAAACAGCAGGACTTCGCACGCACATGCTGGTGTCGCTCGGAGCGGCGTTATTCGTGATCGCCGTGGTCGAATCCGGCATGGACAACGACGGCGTATCGCGCGTCCTGCAAGGACTCGTCACGGGCATCGGATTTCTCGGCGGCGGCGCTATCTTAAAATTGCAACAACAACGAGAGGTCGAAGGCCTGACCACGGCGGCGGGGATTTGGCTGATGGCCGCGGTCGGGGTCGCCGTCGGCCTCGGCCGATTGGGTCTGGCAACCGTGGGCACCATTTTGACTTGGGTCATCATGTCGTGGATCGGCAGGTTCGAATATCGGATCAATGCCAAGGACGCCCGTCAAAACGGCGCGGATCGGCTAACCACGTCTCAACGGCGGCGAAAAAGTGAATGACGCGGCGAACGAGCTCCCGCCTCAGCACCCATCACTCAGAGCTGCTCTCTGACCGGAAAGGCGAAAAGCTCGAAGAGCCGTTCGAAGACACTGCGCGAATTCCACTCTTCATACGTTATTTTTTTCGAATATTTTAAGTCGTCTTGAAAAATCACTTCGAGGTGGCGCGCCAGCGAAGCATCGTATACCGTGAGATTGAGTTCCTGGTTTAAAGCGAACGAGCGATTGTCGAAATTCGTGCTGCCGATCGTCGCCCAAATGCCATCTATGACCATGGTCTTGGCGTGCATCAGCGCCGCTTGATATTCGAAGATCTCTGCACCCCCCAGCAATAGATGCCCGTAGTGACTGCGGCTCACCGTGTAAGTCAGCTGGTTGTCTATCTTGCCGGGAGCCAACACGATCACGCGCACGCCGCGGCGGACGGCTTTGAGCAATGCTTCCGTCATCACGTCATCTGGAATGAAGTAAGGATTGGCGATCAAAATCGTTTTGCGCGCCGAATTGATCGAGAGCAAAAAGAGCATGTAGTTTTGGAAGCTGCCGCCCGCCGGCGAGCTGCTGACGATTTGCGCCGGCAGCTTTCCCGCCGGTTCGAGACGCGGAAAGTAGCCCGCGCCGCCGATCGCGGTGCCCGTGGTTTCCAACCAGCTCTCGGCAAAGGCGGCTTGGAGAAATTTAACCGCGGGGCCTTCGATACGAGCATTGGTATCGCGCCAGTGTTCCGGGGTGCGTCCGTCACCAAGCCAAGTGTCGCTGATACCGTAGCCGCCGGTAAATCCCACCCGGCCGTCGATGACAAGAATGCGCCGGTGGTTGCGGTAATTATATTGCAGCAATTTCCACGGGAAAATGACCGCCGGCACCTCCACTCTCCGAAAGAATTCGACGTGACAGCCAGCGTCGCGCATCAACGCGATAATTTCCGCCGGCGTTTTGCCCGATCCGTGATCGTCGAGCAAAATGTCCGCCTCGATCCCGGCCCGGCAGCGCTCCGCGAATGCCTGCGCGAATTCGGTCGCTAACGTTCCTCCTTCAAAAAGATACTGGGCAAAAGTAATCGTCGACTTGGCTGCTTTTATATCCCGCAACATAATCGGAAATGTTTCATCGCCGTTCAGCAAAACGTCGATCCGGTTGCCCGCCGTGATCGGCGCGTCTGTGTGAGCTTCAATAGTGGGAAAAAAAGTCGACTCACCGAGAGAGATCTCCGGAATCTGCTGTACCGAGACGACCTTGGCACAGCCAAAAAGGAACAGGATGGTCAACAACCCGGAGTGGTATCTCATAAGTGATCTGGAAGAATGTATGTGACGGAAATCGAAATCGATTGCAATAGCAATCACGGCACGGCGGCTTGCCTCGTCAGCAACAAGCAGGATCAAGGCGATCTGAATCGAAAAAATTTATATTGGCCAACTTTCCAACCGGTAAGCCTGCTCCCAGAACAGATATTCGTATCGGCTGCTCAAGATGAAATGTTCCGCCATGAGTCGTTTGTCACTACCCTTCGCCTTCGCGCCCAATCTATCCATCAATTGAATTTGCTCGCGCACCGGTCGCCAGAATGTCTCGGAAGCGTAAATTTCGATCCATTCTCGAAATATTTTCGGTTGGCGCGGCCGGTTCTTATACAAACGCTTACCGACCTCGCCGTAGATCCAATAGCAGGGCAGCACTGCCGCGACGATCTCGCCGAGGGTGCCGCCGCGCGCCACCGACTGCAAATGGCCGATATACGCCTGGGTCATCGGTCCTTTGCTCACTTCGTCGAGTTGCCCGCGCGTCAGTCCAAGACTTTTGCCGAAGCTGGCGTGAAAGGTTCGCTCCACCTCGACCGCGCCGAGCGCGTGACGGCAGAATAATTCGAGAGTCTCCAGGTCGGGAGACTTGGCCGCGCCCTGGGCGAGCACTTGAGCGAAATCGAGAAGATAAACATAGTCTTGCAATATGAAATAGATAAATCGATTCATCGGCAAGGTGCCCGCATGCAGCTCGCGCAGAAACGGATGAGCATCGATCGCGCGCCATATGCGCTCGGCGCGCAGCCTTAATTGGTCGCTGAATTTTTTGGCCATCGATTAGGCTTAGCGAAAAATCGTCATCGAGAAAAGGGACGGCTACCTTTGTTCCCCGCAGGCCACGCCTAAGTGACAAGATCGATCGCGTTCACCTTTTGTGGCTAAACTTTTTTGCCACTCGGCTGACGGTTCACTAGTAGTGCATATCGGCATTCACTCCGCCGGAAACCGAGATCGCCTCGCCGGTAACGCTGATGGCCAAGGGCGAGCATAGAAATGTGACGACTTGCGCGACGTCTTCGGCGCTGACCAGATGGCGGATGACGCTGCCCTGGCGTAGCTCGTCCAGGTAAGCTTCGAGAGTTTTGCCCTGACGTTTCGCCTGCTCATGGAGGCGCTGCAAGACCGCTTCGGTCATGGTCGTGCCGGGATAGATCGCGTTCACATTGATTCCATAAGGACCAAGCGTATTGGCCAGCGACTTGGTGAGCGCGACGCAGGCAATATTGCGCGCCGGTGTACTGATCCCTGTGCCTGGCGTGCGCCCCGCACCACCGCTCAAGTTGACGATGCGACCCCAACCGGCCTGCTTCATATACGTCGCAGCGGCGCGCGCGCAGCGATAGTAACCGAGGAACTTTTCTTCGAAGTCCTTGACGATCTGCGCATCGCTGATCGTCTCCATGCTATCAGGAATCGTGCCGCCGACACGGGCGGCACAATTAACTAGAATATGGATGGTGCCAAGCGCCTCGGCCGCCCGCTGAATGAAGGCTTCGATCGATGCTCCATCCAGCGTATCGACGACTAGCGGAACCATGTTGCGTCCTGTTTCTTCTGCGATCTCGGCGGCGGCATCCTGCAGCCGCGTTTCGGTGCGAGCGCCGACGACGACGTCGCAACCCTCGCGCGCCAACTGGCGAGCGATTGCTTTGCCCATGCCGGCGCTACCGCCCGTGACGATTGCTTTTTTGCCCCTGAGTTGAAGATCCATGGTCCTCCTCGATGCGCGTCGGGCGGCGATGCCCCACTGCTTTGAATTTATTCCAACTGAAGCGTCGCCGGTTCATTGGCCATCCGCTCGCCCAGCCCACATGGCGCAGTCGTTCCCAAAGCTTATCGACCTCAGCCAAGACAGCTTCATCGGGCTGCTCGATATCGATCAGATGCACGATCGGCACCCAACAGGCGCGGCCGGTCAGCCAAAATACTTCCGAACGATTGCCTTCGGGATCGAAGTAGTAACAGCCGAGCGCGCTGACATGATTCACCACCGCGTCGATCCGCAGACCTTCGGCTACCAATCGCCGATGAAAGACACGCAAATCATCGAGCGTCGCTACGCGGAGCGAGATCTGCCGCGGCGCGAGATCTGATTGATCAAGTGCGGCTCGGCGCCGTCCGGTCGGCCGCGAAAGAGCGCATCTCATGATCCACGCTCGCCGGATCGACGCTTAGAAATACGACGCCGGCGCGCCAATTCTGCTTGGTGATGCGTGCCGAGCAGGTCGCGATAAAACTCCACCATCCGTTCCAAGTCGCGCACGTAAATCGCCACGTGGCCGAGCCCTTTCACTGTCGCCATAATCCTCTCCCCGAGCGAGTCCGTCGCACGGCGTAGACTAACCCAAAGCGTCGCTGGCGCCAACTCGAACGGCATCGAAGACGAGCCGGAGCAGACTGATTTCCATTTCACTCCTGCTGCAGACTTCGACGCGTCGAATTGATAAAAAATAATGAACCGAGACTGAGTCGTTGGGAGCACTCGGCGCAATTCTCGCAGTCATGACCAATCGGCTCGGCCGGATCATCGATCGCGCCCATGTTTTAGACGACAAATTGGAGAGCGTTCGCCCGGACCTTTTCATGTCACTGCGCGCCAACCTGGCGATCCTTTCGCGCCGGGCGAAGCTCATTAGCCTAGCGATTACCCTTTGCATCACAACTACTTTAC
>Ga0075418_10007324_pt1 | contig 12436 bp, 9 predicted proteins | sample SoiMetdeltSBSDD2_FD_81776 | JGI IMG/M metagenome (GOLD analysis project Ga0075418, IMG submission 81776) | Bulk soil microbial communities from a Populus tree surrounding site in Tennessee, USA - Soil MetaG P. deltoides SBSDD2 | ecosystem: Environmental > Terrestrial > Soil > Tree plantation...
CCCGGCGTCTCGCGGAGAGCGGCGGTCGCGGTCGCGAGGTGATGTCGTCGCCACGCAGGCTCGAGCGCCACGCTCTGGGCGGCGATCCGCGCCGCCGACTCGGAGCCGAGATGCCGGGCCTCGCGGCGGCATCACGATGGCCAGACAACTTCCCTCCCGGACGACGACTCCTGTCGATCATCTAGGTTTGGTGTTGTCGATAATCGATGTATACTGGCCAAGGCGAGGGAAACATGCCGAAACCGTCCGATCTGCTCCAGGGAACGCTCGACCTGCTCATCCTCAAGACACTGGCGCGCGAGTCGCTCCACGGGTGGGCGGTCTCGAAGCGCATTCAGCTGCTGTCGGACGAGGTACTGGCGGTGCAGCAGGGATCGCTCTACCCGGCGCTTCACCGCCTCGAGCAGCAGGGGTGGATCACGGCCGAGTGGCGCGACACCGAGCAAGGTCGCACCGGGAAGTTCTACTCCCTGACCCGCCAGGGAAAGCGACAGCTCGAACGCGAGCTGGAGTCCTGGAAGCGCCTGTCCTCCGCCGTGGGCCTGCTGCTCGAACGCGCGTGAGCGATGCCCGTCCGCTTCCTGCGCGTCGTGCGGCAGCGTCTGCGCGCCCTGTTCCGCAAGGATGCGCTCGACGCCGAGCTCGAAGGCGAGCTGGCCTTTCATCTCGAGCAACTCGTCCAGGAGTTCGTTGACCAGGGCCTGCCGCCCGAAGAGGCCCGTCTAGCCGCGCGCAGAGCGATCGGCAACATCCCGTCGCTGGCGGAGCAGTGCCGCGACCATCGAGCCGTCGGGTGGATTCACGATCTCCGCCGGGACGCGGTCTACGGCCTGCGCATCCTGCGGAAGAACCCTGGGTTCACGCTCGTCGCGGTGCTCTCCCTCGCCCTCGGCATCGGAGCGAACACGGCCATCCTCAGCGTGATGAGCGCGGTGCTTCGAGACAGCCTGCCCATCCCGAACGACGATCGGCTGGTGGTTGTGCGCACGTATCCCCTGGACAATCCGCGCCAGGAAACGCACGCGCTCATGACCGACTTCTACGCCTGGCGCGACGGGAACCGGTCGTTCGATCTGATGGGCGTGGGGTTCGGCCAACAGGCAGACTTCGCCCCCGACTCCGACGGCGCCCCCGCCGAGCGGATCCCGGGATACTCGCTGACCGCGTCAACGCTCACCCTGCTCGGCGTCAAGCCGCTCGTCGGCCGCCTCTTCACGGAGTCGGAGAGCCTGGCCGGCGCGAGCGACCGCGTCATCATCATCAGTCACCGCCTCTGGCTCCGCCGGTTCGGCGGACGCGCAGACGTCCTCGGGCGCACCGTACGTTTGAACCGCGTCGTCTGCACGATTGTCGGCGTGATGCCGGCGGGGTTCCGGTACCCCAACGAAGTCACCGACTACTGGATCCCGCTGCGGCTGAACCCGGCTGAGGCGCCAAGCCCGCAGCGCTTCTTCATCGTGACGGCCCGGTTGCGGCCAGGCGTGACCATGGGGCGGGCGCAATCCGATCTGAACGTCATCACCGCTGCGCTCACGCGAGACGATCCGGACCGCCACCGCGGCTGGAGTGTGCGCGTGAGGCCGCTGCGCTATGCGATGCTCGGCTGGAGCGTCGCACCGCTCTTCACGCTCGAGGCCGCGGTCGCGCTGTTGCTGCTCGTGGCGTGCGCCAACGTGGCTGCGCTGCTGCTCGCTCGCGGCGTCGTGCGCGCGCCCGAGATGGCCGTGCGCACGGCCCTCGGCGCCGGCCGGGGACGGATCGTGCGCCAGCTCCTCACCGAGAGCATCCTCTTGTCGCTGGCCGGCGGCGTCCTTGGCGTCTTGGTGGCGTGGGGCGGTGTTCGCGCGCTGGTCGAGATGCCCCCGCCTCCAGGGTCGATCCGGATCGATGCTGTCCCCCTGGATTTGCAGGCGCTGGCAATTACCCTCGTGATCTCTGTCGCTGCGGGCACGCTGTTCGGCCTCGCACCGGTGGTGCTGCGTGGTCGATCGCGAATCACGGAGGTGCTGAAAGGCTCGGCCCTTGGACGGCGTGCGGACCTGCTGCCACGGTTCCGCGGCGGCCTCGTCGCGGCGCAGGTCGCCGTCACGTTCGTCCTGCTGATTGGTTCGGGACTCCTGATGAAGAGCTTCGTGCAGGTAGTCTCGCGCGATCTCCAGTTCGATCCGCGGCGGCTGCTGACGTTCGAGTACCACATCCCCCTGGCCGACTACATGCAGCGCCAGGGCTCATTCGAAGGGCTTCCGTACTACGCGATCGGTCCTCCCCCATCGCTCACCCTCGAGCGGGTGTACCGGGGCCTGCGAGCCCTGCCCGGCGTGGAGTCGGTCGCCGGTACGTCCTTTCCATTGCTGAACAGCGTGGTACTGCCGTCGATGGCGGTCAGCGTCGATGCCGAGGCCGGTGTTCCCCACCAGGCTGTCGGTCCCATGCATGCCCTCACCATCGGCGTGAGGGGCGCGGCGGACCACGTCGCCGACAGCCGTCAGCTCAGTGCCGCCTACTTCCTGGTGACGCCAGGCTTCTTTACGTCGATCGGCGCACGGCTCGTCCGCGGCCGCGATTTCGACGACAGCGACTCCGCAACCTCTCAGTGGGTCGTCATCGTCAACCAGAGCGCCGCCGTCCGGTTCTGGCGTGGAGAGAACCCGATAGGACGGCACCTCAGATTGCCAGGCGTACCCGACGAGCGGCCGCGCACGGTCATCGCCGTCGTCCGCGACATCCCGCTCACTCGGCAGGGCGATCCGGCGCCGGTGATCTACGCCTCCTACCTGCAGCAGCCGGCCAATTACCCGCAGCCGGGCGCCACCATGTTCGGCCGGATGACGTTCATGGTGCGCACGAGTGGCAATCCGATGAGCGTGCTGCCGGAAGCGCGGCGCCTCGTCGCCGGGATCGACCCGGACCGCCCGCTGGCCAACGTCATGACGATCGAGCAGCAGCTCGGCGAGGTCGTGCCGCAACGCGGCTACCTGGTGTTCGGAGTCACGGCCTTTGCCCTGATGGCGATGCTGCTCGCCGCGATCGGAATCTACGGTGTCATGTCGTACACGGTGGCGCAGCGCACGCGGGAGATCGGCATCCGCGTGGCGCTCGGCGCCGGAAGAGGCGAGGTCGTGGGCCTGGTCGGCCGGCACGTCCTGCTGGTGCTCGCGCTCGGGTTGTCGGCAGGACTCGGAGGCGCGCTGGCGCTCACGCGGCTCCTGCAGTCGCAGCTGTGGGGCGTCACGCCAACCGACCTCTTCACGTTCACCGGCTCGATCGTCGTCCTCGTCATCACCGCCCTTGCGGCTTGCCTCCTGCCGCTTCGCAGGGCCACCGGCGTCGACCCCACGATCGCGCTTCGCTGCGAGTAGCGCGCGACGGGCGTCGCCGCAGCTCCGCTTTCCTCGGCTGATAGAATCCGGATCGCGCCCAAGCAACGCGACCCACCACTCGCATCGCGGTGATCAGCCGGCTGTAGGAGTTCGTATGCGGCGAATGTCGACCGTGGTCCTGTCAGGCCTCACTCTTCTGGTCGCAACGTGTGCCGCTCCGCCAGAGCGCCAGCCGCCAGCGGCGACAGCACGCGCGACCGTGTTCGAGGGCGCGCGGCTGATTACCGGCGATGAGGCACCGCCTATCGAAGACTCCGCGTTTGTCGTTCAAGATGGCAAGTTCACTTCTGTCGGCCGCCGCGGTGACGTGCACGCCCCGGAAGGGACCGCGCGGGTCGATCTGACGGGCAAGACCGTCATGCCCGGCATCGTCGAGGCGCACGCCCACCTGGGATATTGGAAGGATCTGAAGCCGTCGGCGGAACACTTCACGCGCGAGCAACTCCTCCAGGATCTGCAGCGCCTTGCTTACCATGGCGTCGTCGCCGTCCACAGCATGGGAGCGGACCGCCGAGAGATCGCGTGGCCGTTGCGCGATGAGCTCCGGGCACATCCGCGCCCCGATGCGGCGATGTATCTGGCGGCCGGTGGACTCGCGGCGCCGAACGGCGGACCCTTCACACCTCTCGACGAGGCGGTTCGCGTGGTGACGAACGAGGAAGACGTCCGAAAGGAAATCCAGGAGCTGGTCGCGAAGAAGGCCGACTTCGTCAAAGTGTGGCAGGACAGCCGGCGTGTGCTGATGCCCCGGCCCGTGATTGAATTCCTCATCGCCGAGGCCCACAGGAATAACCTCCGCATCGTCGCCCACACTCACGCGCTGTCGGATTTCAAGCATCTGCTGCGATCCGGGATCGACGCGTTCGCTCATCCTACGTGGCGCCAGACAGAAGTCGAACCGGTCGACGATGAGCTCATCGCGCTCTTCAAGGCGCATCCGAACGTGCCGGTGATGGCCGGCTTCTGGACACCGCGCAACGAAATCTACGGTGCGCGGCCCTACTGGCTCGACGATCCACTGCTTGCCGAGACGTTTTCGCCGGCCGAGATCAAGGCGTTGGAGGATCCGAAGACGCCCAGTCACGCGTCTCAGACCTGGGCGAACGGCCGCGTGCCCCGGAGTCTGCAGAGGCTCAGAGCGGTGGGCGTCCGGTTCGTGCTCGGGACCGACATGGGCGCCGGCTTTTCACGGGAACATGACCCGACCCCGGCGTATTACGGATGGAGCTCGCACATCGAGATGGAGAGCATGGTCAAAGCCGGTCTCACGCCGAGCGAGGTCATTACCGCGGCCACGCGCAACTCCGCGCAGCTCCTTGGACTCGATCAGTTGGGCATGGTGGCGCCTGGCAAGAACGCCGACTTCCTCGTGCTCGACGCCAATCCCTTGGACAACATCGCCAACACGCGCCGGATCTCGCGCGTGTACCTGCGGGGCGCGGAAGTCGACCGCGCGGGGCTGAAGAACCGCTTGAGCGGCGGACATTGAAGTCACGCAGACTGTGGAAGCACCTACCCCACGCAGGTTGACAGGCTGCGGGTCGGCTCTACAATGACCCTGCCTGTCTCGCATCCTGTCAACGACGAGGAGCGGTCATGAAACGATTCATTGCCGGAATGGCGGCGGTGCTCGGCGTCGCGATGATCGCCACGGCGTTGCCGGCCAGGGCGCAGACCGATGACGTGACCTTCACGAAGGATATCGCACCGATCCTGCAGCGCAGCTGCCAGAGTTGCCACAGACCCGACTCTGTCGCACCGATGTCGCTGCTCACATACGAGGAGGTGCGTCCATACGCCAGGGCGATCAGGCAGCGCACCGCGCTCGGTCACCGCCGGGGCGCTATGCCGCCGTGGTTCATCGAGAAAGAGATCGGCATTCAAAAGTTCAAGGATGACATCTCGCTGACGGATGCGCAGGTTGCCATCATCGCGAAATGGGTCGATGCCGGAGCGCCGCGCGGCAATCCGGCCGACCTGCCGCCCGCCCGGGTGTTCGCGGACAACGACACCTGGCAGATCGGCACACCCGACCTGATCGTCACATCTCCCGCGATCGAGATGAAAAGCCTCAGTCCCGACTACTGGGGCGCGCTCGCCGCGGTGCCGACCGGCTTATCCGAGGATCGCTACGTCGCGGCCATGGAAATCAAGGAGGTCAACGATTCCCGCAACACACCAGGACGCGCGACCGTTGGTGGGCTCTTTGTGTTTCACCATGCAGTCATGAGCGTGGTGGGCTCGGGCGGCCTGCCGACCGGCGGCGGATGGCCGGTGCACGAGGTCGGCCGCAACGCGGACATCTTCGATACGCAAGCCGGAAAGCTCCTGCGGGCGGGCTCGAGCATCGCATTTCCGTCGGTGCACCTGCACGCAAACGGGAAAGACACCACCGCGAGGCTGCAGGTCGGACTCAAATTTCATCCGATCGGTTACAAACCGTCGATCCAGTCCACGATCATCAGCATCGGCACCGACGACCTCGACATCCCGGGCGGGGCCACCGTCACGCAGAGTGCATATACCACGCTCTCGCAGCCGGTCAAGCTCACCGTGTTCGAGCCGCACATGCACTCGACCGGCGTTCGCATGTGCCTCGAGGCGATCAACGGCTCCCGCGTCGAGACGTTGAACTGCTCGGGCTACGACCACAACTGGGTGAAGACCTATGCCTATCAGGAGGACGCTGCGCCGCTCCTGCCGCGAGGCACCATCCTGAAGGTGACCGGGTACTTCGACAATACGCCGGCAAACAGGAACGTCGTCGATCCGCGAAACTGGTCGGGCCTCGGACATCGTTCGATCGACAACATGCTGATCATGATCGCGCAGGGAGTGAACCTCACCGAAGAGCAGTTCGCCCAGGAAGTTGCCAAGCGCCGCATGGTGCTCGGCCTGGCTGAAGGGCAGACGGCTCCCGGTTGCCCACTGTGCGCGTACGCCAAGGTCCCCGTCAGGTCCGGAGCCGGAGGCAGGCAGCCGTGAGGGTTCGAGGCGCAGCCTCGCTGATTGTCGTGGCGCTTGCCGGCGCCGGTACGGTTTCGCTCGCGCAGCAGCCGACTCGTGGTCTCACCATCGCGCCGGTTTACGAAGGGTGGGAACGGCGCGCTGACGGATCGTTCGACCTGATCTTCGGGTATTTCAACAGAAACTGGGATGAGTCGATCGATGTGCCGGTGGGCGCAGGCAACAGCCTCGAACCGGGCGGTCCCGATCAGGGCCAGCCGACGCACTTTCTTCCCCGGCGGAGCCAGTTCGTTTTCAGGGTTCGGGTCCCCATGGACTTCGGGAACCGCGAGATCGTCTGGACGCTCACGAGCAACAGCAAGACGGAAAGGGCGTACGGCTCCCTGAAACCCGACTACGTTGTCGATGCCACGGTGATGGCCGCCAATTTCGGTGCCGGCGGTCAGACCGGCACGGTGCCGGATCTCGTCGGCAACGCGGGTCCGGTCCTCAAGGTCGAAGGCGAGCGCACCCGTCGCGCAAAGGTCGGCGAACCGATCCCGCTGGTTGCAGTCGCCACCGACGACGGCAAACCCCGTGTGCGGCCGATACAGCCGTTCATCGGCGGTAATCGTACGGTCCCCAACTCGGCGACCGGGCTCCGACTCGGATGGCTGAAGTACCGCGGGGTCGGAGAGGTGACCTTCGACCCGCCGCAGATCAGCGCCTGGGAGGACACACGCGACGGGGCGAATTCGCCGTGGGCTGCCGGCTGGCGGACGCCACCCGTTCCGTCAGAGAACACGTGGCGCATCCACGCGACCTTCAAGGCGCCTGGTGAGTACATCCTGCGATGCGTGGCGCACGATGGCGCCCTCACGGCAACCGAAAACATTACGTTCGTCGTCACGCCGTAGCTGTAACGACCAGGGAGTCACGTCCGCAGTAGTGTCCGGCCTTCAGCCGGACCTAGTGTCCGGCCTTCAGCCGGACCGAGGAGACATGGAGCTACGGGCTATCGGGTCGCTGCCGGTGTCGGTCGTCGGCCTGGGATGCAACAACTTCGGCATGCGCATCGAGGGCGATGCGAGCGCGCGCGTCGTTGCGGCTGCCCTCGACGCCGGGATTACGTTCTTCGACACCGCCGACATCTACGGCGACACGAAGAGCGAAACGTTCCTGGGACAGGCCCTCGGAAGCCGCCGCACGCAGGCGATCATCGCCACCAAATTCGGGATGCGCCTGGACGAGAGTCGGCGCGGCGCGCGCCCCGAGTACGTCAGAACGGCGGTCGAAGACAGCCTGCGCCGGCTGAGAACCGACTACATCGATCTCTATCAGCTGCACCAGCCCGACCCGAGCGTTCCAATGGCCGACACGCTCGGCGCCCTCGACGATCTCGTGAAAGCCGGCAAGGTGAAGCAGATCGGCTGCTCCAACTTTTCTGCCGGCCAGATGGAAGAGGCTCACCGCTCTGCGGCGCCAGGCGGCGCTCGTTTCGTCAGCGTGCAGAACGAGTTCAGCCTGCTGCACCGCGAACCCGAGCGCGACGTGCTGCCGGCGTGCGCGCGGCTCGGCCTCGCCTTCCTGCCGTACTTTCCGCTCGCCAGCGGATTGCTCACCGGCAAATATGCGCGCGGAAAAGGGGCGCCCGAAGGCAGCCGTCTCTCGTTGTCCTGGACGGCGCGGTTCACGACCGCGAAGAACGTGGCCATCGCCGAGGCGCTGCAGGCGTTTGCCGCCACGCGGGGTCGCACGCTGCTGGAGCTCGCCATGTCGTGGCTTGCGGCGCACGCGCCGGTCGCCTCGGTGATCGCCGGCGCGACATCACCGGATCAGGTGCGCGCGAACGCAGCGGCCGTCAACTGGCGTCTCGCACCGGAAGAGATCGCCGAGATCGATCGACTCGCCCCGCCGCCGTGAAGATCGCGCCGGCCTGCGGCGCTGGCCGTCTTGACTACGAGGCCTCATCCTCGACGGTCTCAGGCCGGGCCCTCGCTAGTGTTTCACGGTCCGCGCGAACCAGGAGAGCGTCATCACCAGCACGGCGAACGTGAGCAGCGTGGGCCGGTGCCCGGGCCCGCTCTCACCACGCAGCGCCTGATACAAGGCGACGGCGCCGACGATCCACAGCACGCCGACACCGAAGGCCCAGAGCGCCACGCCGATCACGCCGAGCACCACCCACCGTTCTTCACGCGAGAGCGCGTGGAACCCGCGCGCGCCATCGAGCTGCCAGACCGGGATCAGGTTGAAGAGGTTCAGGAACCCGGTCAGCTCGGCGATCGCGAGCCAGATACCGGCGCCCGTTGCCATGTAGGCGAGCCACGCGGCCACCGCCGCGCCGAGGCCCCACACCGGACCGGCAAGACCGATACGCGCGTTCGCGACCGGATCGGTGACGCGTTCCTTCAGCATCACCATCGCGCCGACGCCGGGGATGAACAGCGGCGCCTCCGCGCGGATGCCGAGCCGCCGCAGCATGGCCACGTGTCCCATCTCGTGAACGTAGATCGAACCGGCCAAGCCGACCGCGAGCGGCCAGCCGTGAATCGACCAGTACACGGCAATGAAGCCGAACATCGACGCGAAGGTGCTCAGCTTGCTCAAGCCGAGCAGCAGGAACTTCAGCTTTCCCAGGAGCAGCGCCACCACGGCGGCGCCGGCCCCCAGCGATTGCTTCCACCACGACCGCTGGCCCTTCTCACTCGCGGCCGCGGTGATCGGCTTCTCGTCGTCGAGCGCGGCTAGACGCTCGCCGATCTGGTAATGCTGCTCGGAGTGAACGGGGACGAGATCCCGCGCCTGCTGCCACAGTTCGCGTGCGGTCGCGGGGTTGCCCGCCGCTGACGCCGCCGTTGCCTGCTCGGCCAGCTCCTGCAGTCGATCGCGATGGACGAGCGTCGAGCACACAGGGCACGCGAGCGCGAGAGGCGGCAGCTCGGTCGTGCAGCGCGCGCACGTCTGCCGCCGCGCGTCCGGACTCAGATCGAGCATCGCGATGTCAGGCCGCCCCGGCAATCCGGTAAGGACCGCTGATCTGGAGCTGCGGTGTACCCGTCATGCGCCAGGCCTGCTGCATGCCGAACGCGATGATCGCCGCGCTCAGGAGTCCGCCGGGCAACGACGTCACGATCGCGAGCACCGGCAGCGCCAGCGACAGTCCCGTCAGCACCGCCAGCGCAACCGGCACCTCGATCGACCCGGGTGAGGCGCTCGCCTCGGCAGCCGACTCCGGCGCCACGTCCGCATCCACCGCCGCCGGCAGCGTCTCCGCCTCCTGCTTGCTTTGCTCGGCCATCCCCTGAAACGTCAGCGGCGTATACGCCAGCCCTACCGACCAGTAGGTGAGCACCAGCGCCAGCACCTGGAACCGCCGGCCACCCTTGCCTCCCGCGCCCGCGCGTACCGCATAGCCGACCATATAGCCGATGGCGATCGCGACGATGCCGATTTCGAAGTCGGTGATGGCAATCACGGCGTAGTAGAGAATCGCGCCGAGGGTGGCCGCGGCGAATCCATACAGCGCCGGGCGCACCAGCACCGCCCATCCGCGCGGCGGCACCGTCTGCTCCGCGAGCTGATCGCGGCAGGGCCCACACACCGACTGCCCGTTCACGTCGAAGTACTCGGCGGCAATCGCACGCCGGCAGACGGCACAGCTCACCCCCTGCTGGGTGGCCTCACTGTCCGATGTGGTTCCCCGCGGAACCGCCGTATCGAACTGCATCGACTGGGTGCTCTTCGGGTCTGAATTCATACGCTCCTCCCGCGGCAGCCGTGTTGACCGGCTGGATGGCTGACAAGTGAGTCAAATCTTCCTCGGTCAAGACGGCTCGCCCCGCGAAGCGGGGCAAAACCGGCACTGTGACCAGCGAGGCGGAGCCGCGCTGGTCATCCACGGGTAATCGGCAGGCTCGAGGCAGACTGCAGCCGCACACCCCGGCCGCGTCCTCGGCAGGTGCGCACGCTGACGTCGTTTGCAGGGATACTTGTGCAGTTGCGGAAAGGGGATGCCGGGTCGCGCAACCATGGGGAAGGTCGGGAGCCTGCGGAACATGCCTCGAGTGGAGGTCCGGATGGTCGTGAACGTGGCGAGGTCGGTGGCGGTCGCGGTGACGCTCGTGGCTGGCGCGTCCGCGCTGGAGGCCCAGGGACGCGGTGGCGCGCCGCCGGGACGCGGGGGCGGACCCGCCGCACGTGGTCCACGCGTCGGAACGATCGAGCACGTCAAGGTCCACGGCAAGGCGCTCGAGGGGAATCTCGAAGGCGACGCTGCCGATCGTGAGGTCACGATCTATCTGCCGCCGAGCTACACGACCGATCAGGCGCGCCGCTACCCGGTGGTCTACCTGCTGCACGGCTACGGCGGCCGCGACGACACGTTCACCGAAAGGCTCGCCAAGCTCGCGACGAGCGCGGACGCGCTCGCCGGCGCTCAGGGCTTCAGCGAGCTGATCGTCGTCACCCCGAACGCGTACTCGCTCCACAAGGGCAGCATGTATTCGAGCTCGCCGACCACCGGCGATTGGGAGCGCTTCATCGCAGAGGATCTGGTGGGTTACATGGACGGCCGCTATCGGACGTTCGCCACCCGTATGAGCCGCGGCCTGGCCGGACACTCGATGGGCGGGTACGGCGCGATCCGGATCGGCATGAAGCGGCCCGACGTCTTCTCGAGCCTGTACATCATGAGCGCCTGTTGCCTGGAGGCCAACCGGTCGCCTCGCCCGGATTCGATGGCCGCCTCGGAAGCGATCAAGACGCGCGAGCAGGCGGAGGAAGCGGCGCGCGCTCCGGGATTCGGACCTTCAGTGAATCTCGCGTCAGCGGCAGCGTGGTCGCCCAATCCCGCGAACCCGCCGCTCTATCTCGACCTGCCGGTCAAGGACGGCAAGGTGCGTCCCGACATCGTCGCCAAGTGGGTCGCGAACTCGCCGCTCGAGCTGCTCGGGCAGTTCGTGACGGCCCTGAACGGGTACTACGCGATCGGCATGGAGGTGGGCACGAAGGACACGCTGCTCGCCTCGAACAGGCAGCTGCACGAGGCGATGACTCGCCTGCGTATCCCTCACGGCTACGAGGAGTACGACGGCGACCACACCAACAAGGTCGGCGAACGAATCGAGAGAAACGTGCTGCCGTTCTTCTCGAAGAACCTGGCATCGCCGGCGAACCCGAGCTCGCCGCCGGCTCAACGCTGAATTCCGACTGACGACTACTTCGGCGGTGGCGCGCTGGTCTTTCGGACCGCCCGCTGTTCCCCCGCCTGCCCGCGCACGATGAGATGCGTGACCTTTCCCTGCGCGTCCTTTACGAACTCGAAGCCGGCCGGCGTCGCCGTGGACATGAATCGCGTGTTGGACTGCGGCAGCAGCGGAAGCTTGGGCTCGTTGAGTCCCTTCACGAACAGCAGGTCCTCGACCGCGGTGACCGTGACCTCCTGTCCCGGCGCCAGCTCGTAGACACCGGCGTAGGTCGCCGCCACCGCCGGACTGAGCTTGAAGCGCGTGTCCACCGAGAAGTGGGCCCGCGAGCGTTCGTTCTCGCAGACGTCCTCCAGGAGCTCCGTGTCGGCCTGCAGCGTGCGCTGTGTCTTGATCGTGAATGCCTTCGTGAACACCTTCGGATCGTCGATGGTGATGTCGAAGTCCATGTGCCCGAAGTCGCGCCGGCGATAGCGTTCGGTGATGCGCAGCGATTCGGTCTGCGGGTGGCCGGCGCTGTCGAGCCACCCCTGGTCGTTGAAGCCGGCGGTGGTCACCACCAGCGTGTCCCCTTCCCATGTCCCGACCGAGTACCCCATGTAGGCCGGGTTCGGGTCCTTGGGCAGATCGCGCCCATCCAGGAAGACGGTGCGGTGCGGGCTATTGGGAGACTCGTGCATGATCACCATCAGCGATGGCGTCTGAACGAGTCGCGTCAGGTTGAAGAACTGATGGTACGGGAGGCTGACGGGCATGCACTTCGCGAGCGGACTGTCCTTCCGCGATTCGCGCACGCGCCGCAGGAAGAGCGCCTCGGCCCACGGCTGAATGTCGGACGGCTCGAGATCCTGCGCGATGTTGAAGCGGTACATCGGGCCCGCGCCATTCCAGATGCCGGAGAGA
>Ga0075418_10007326_pt1 | contig 12435 bp, 11 predicted proteins | sample SoiMetdeltSBSDD2_FD_81776 | JGI IMG/M metagenome (GOLD analysis project Ga0075418, IMG submission 81776) | Bulk soil microbial communities from a Populus tree surrounding site in Tennessee, USA - Soil MetaG P. deltoides SBSDD2 | ecosystem: Environmental > Terrestrial > Soil > Tree plantation...
ACCTGGTGATGGAGTACATCGACGGGCATCCGATCGACGACTTTGCCGATGGGCGTACGCTCCCGGTCGCCGACCGGCTGCGGCTCTTCCTGCAGGTGTGCGATGCGGTTTCCTACGCCCACGGGCGGGGTGTCATCCACCGGGACATCAAGCCGCTCAACATCATCGTGACACCGGCGGGGGTTCCGAAGCTGCTCGACTTCGGAATCGCGAAGGTGCTTCACGATGCGGGCGACGAGGCCACCTCGACCGTCACCGGGCTGCGGCTGCTCACCCCGGAGTACGCCAGCCCGGAGCAGGTGGAGGGGCACCACGCCACCGCCGCGAGCGACGTCTACTCCCTCGGTGTGGTGCTCTATGAGCTGCTGACCGGCCGCTCGCCGTACCGGCTCTCCAGCCGGGCCCCGCAGGACGTGGCCGCCGCCGTTTGCACCACCGATCCCGAGCGGCCGAGCGTGGCGGTATCCCGGGCACCCGACGTGGCGGGTGATTCGTTCCGGCGCCGCCGTCGCGAGTCCGCGGCGAACCATGCGGCCGTATCCAGCGGGGTGAGCGCGCGCCAATTGAGCCGGCTGCTCCGGGGCGACCTCGACACGATCATCCTCGCGGCGCTTCGCAAGGAGCCCGCCCGCCGTTACCCCACCGTCGCCGCCTTCGCCGACGACTTGCGCCGGCACCTCGAGGGGCGGCCGGTCCTAGCCCGCAGCGAGGGCGTGCTCTATCGCGCCCGGAAGTTCGTGCAGCGGAACCGCGCCGCTGTTGCCGCCGCCGGGCTCGCCATGGTGACGGCGGTAATGCTCGCGGCCGTCGTCCGCCCGCCCGCCCCGCGGGCCGAGGCCGAGGAGCCGTCTCTCCTCTCGAATGGGGTGTTGGCGCCCCGAGACCGGATCCTCATTGCCGACTTTACCGCCACCAACGGCGACACCGCCCTCGCGATCGCGATCACCGAGGCGTTTCGGGTGGACCTGGCGCAGTCGCCCAATGTGCAGGTCATGACGCCGCGACAGGTGCGGAGCGCCCTGGAGCGCCTGGAGCGCACCGCGGAGCTGGCCGTGAATGACTCGCTGGCACGCGAGATCGCGCTGCGCGAAGGGGTGAAGGCATTCGTGGTGGGGAGGGTCTCCAACATCGCCGGGCGCTGGGCCGTCAATGTGGAGCTGATGGGGGCGGAATCAGGGGATGTGCTGGCCGCGGTCCGCGAGACGGCACCCGACTCGACCGATCTCATCGGCGCGGTGGATCGCGCGAGCGAGACGCTGCGCCACCGCCTGGGCGAGTCCCTCCGCGAGCTTCGAGCGCTGCCGCCGCTCAGGAAGGAAATGACCGCCTCGCTGCCGGCGCTCCGCAAGTACACCGAGGCGGCACGGCTCGATTTCGCGAGCAAGCGGACCCTGGCACTCCAGCTGCTCCACGAGGCCACTGCGCTCGACAGCAACTTCGCCATCGCGCATCTCGCGATTGCGAATACCTACGACGCAATGGCAGAACCGGGGCGGGCTCTCCAGTCACTCAGGCGCGCACTGGCCCACCTCGACCGTCTGCCCTATCGCGACCGGCAGTATCTGGTCGGAACCCGGGCATACGCCCGGGAAGACTGGGACACGGCGATCGAGGCATACACCCGGTATCTCGAGCGCTATCCGGGGTATGTCCCCGCGCTCAACAATCTCGCGCTCGCCTACCGTGACGCTCGCCGCCTGGCGCCAGCAGAAACACTCTGGGCACGCGCAGTGTCCCTCGATTCCACGATCGCGCAGCTCTACTACGGCGTGCATAGCGTGCAGCTCCTCGCCGGTCGTTTCAAGGACTCGCACGGGACACTCGATCTGATCGGTCGGCGCTTCCCGGACAACCCCATCCTGCTCGGGACCGAGGTGCAGGATGCGGCCGCGCAACACGACTGGGAGACAGCGGAACGCCGGGCGGAGGCGAACATCGCGGCGCAGCAAGGTGACACGCTGGCGCTGGTTGACCCGTTCGAGCAAATGGCGGGGATCGTCATGACCCAGGGGCGTCTGGCCGAAGCGGAGCGCTACTGGCGCACCCAACTCATGCTCTCGGCTCGGAGCGAGTCGTGGGGACGCCGCCTGTTCGGCGCTCGGCAGCTCGGGTACCTCAGACTCCGGTACCGGAACTCGCCCAGTGCTGCCATCGCCATCGTGGACTCCGCGCTCGCGCGCCAGCCGCTCGACAGCACGCTCCCGGGTGACCGTCCCTACTACGAGCTCGCCCGCTTCTTCGCGGAGGCGGGAGACGTCCCGCGCGCGCACCGCCTCGTGGCGGACGGGAGGGTCAACGACAGCCTCCTCGACCTCCCACGCCGAACCGAACGTGCCTGGACCGCCGGGGTGATCGCGCTCGCGGAAGGGAGGGCCGCCGAGGCCGAAGTCGCACTGCGTGATGCGGCACACACGCACGTCTGCGCCATCTGCCCGCTCCCCGACCTCGCGCGCGCGTACGAGGCTCGGGGGAACGCAGCCGCCGCGATCGGCGCGTACGAGCGCTATCTCACCACGCCCTGGTTCTTTCGGTACGAGGTTGACGCGAGCCAGCTCGGTTTCGTTCTGAAGCGACTCGGGGAATTGTACGAGGCTCGTGGCGACCACCAGAAGGCCGCGGAGGTGCGGACGCGCCTGCTCGCCCTCTGGCATCGTGCCGACGCCGAGCTGCAGCCGCTCCTGGCAGACGTCCGCACGCGGGTAACCCCACCTGCACACTAGGGCAGGCCGGCGCCAAGACGCCAGCTGCCACACCGGTCAGGATTTCGCGCGCGCCTTCGCTGCTGCCGCGCTTTGAGGACGATCCCACCCGGCTGCGACACATCCTTACCGTTCGCAACGTGGGATATCGTGTGCACTCGGCCCAAGCTGAAGCGAACTAGAGCCCGAAAAATCCGAACGGCGCGTAATCCGTGATCACCTTCTCGTAAGGCTTCACCAGCTTCTGATTGGCCGGCGGCCCGGTAGGACCGACGGTAATGACGCGGTTCGGTGGCGTGGGCGAGCGGCCGGCCTTGGCCTCTTCGATCATTCTGGTCACATCGAAGTCCATCATGGGCACGCCGAGTGCCGCGTAACTCTGGGTTCGGACCCACCGATACTCGTCGAGTGAGAAGCCGGCTGCGTTGAGCGCATCCACCTGCGCCCGCTTGCCGTCCACGTAGACGCCCGCGAGGTCCCGATAGGCGGCCACCAGCTCGGGCATGTCCAGCGCCGTCGCTTCCTTCTTCGACAGAAGGGTATGGTAGGTGCGCTCCATCTCGGCGGCTCGGACGCCCATCCTGGCCCGGACCTTCTGCTGGACCGCGAGGAATTTCTGTAATTGGGCTGTGGAGATTTCGCCGCTCGAGGGAGGCACATAGGGCGACTGATTGCGGACCGACCGCTCGATTTCGGGGACCTTGCCCAGCTCGGCGAAGCCGCCGATGGTCGAGCGCACCTTGTGGTACACGTAATACGACCCTATCGCCCCGCCCACCACACACACCATGATGAAGATGGCACACCCGATCGCGAGCTTTTTCATGAAGCCTCCGCCGGCACGGATTGCTGAGGGTCGCAAGAACATGCTTCGACCGGATCGCCTTGTCGAGCCGGGTCCGGTGGCGGCTCGGCCTGCGCGCCTGCAACTTTCCCGTCGCCATGTTTCCCCACCCGCCAACTCCGCATGGAGGTTTCCCGACCACCCGGCGCTCGGTGGTCGAGGCGATCCGTGACGCAGACCCGGATATCCGGCGCGACGCTCTTGACTCGCTGGTCGCGGTGTATTGGCGACCGGTGTATGCCCATCTCCGCCGGAAATGGCGGTTCCAGCCCGCTGATTCCGAGGACCTCACCCAGGAGTTCTTCGCCCAGGCGGTGACTGGAGAATTCCTCCGCGGGTACGACCCCACTCAGGCCCGTTTTCGCACTTACCTCCGCGCCTGCCTGGACCGGTTCGTCGCCAACGCTCAGCGAAATGGACAACGGCTAAAGCGCGGTGGCGGCGCGACGCTGCTGTCGCTCGACTTCGATCTGATCGAGCGCGAGTTGGCCGCCGGGGACGGGCTCATCGAGGACAGCTCCGATAGCTGGTTCGACCGGGAGTGGATTCGAGGTCTCTTCGCCGCCGCCGTTGCCGATCTGCGATCTGCGTGTCAAGCGACTCCGCGCGAAATCCGTTTCACCGTCTTCGAGCGCTACGACCTCAGGCCTGTGCGTGACGGCGATCGACCGGCCTATCGCACCATCGCCGAGGAGCTTGGGCTGCCGGTGACTCAGGTGACCAACCATCTGGCTTGGGCACGGCGAGAGTTCCGCAGGCTGGTCCTCGAGCGGCTGCGCTCGCTGACGTTCACCGACGCCGAGTTCAGAGAGGAAGCCGAGGAGCTGCTCGGCGAGAAGCGATCGTGACGCTGCCCGACGATACGCTCGCTCACCTGCGACGAGTGCTCCAAACCCCGGAGCTGCCCGGCGACCGCTACGAGATCTGCGAGTCCATCGGGCACGGCGGGATGGGAACGCTATACCGGGCGCATGACCGTGCGCTTGCGCGTGACGTTGCCCTGAAGGTTCTACGCTCCGACGTCGCCGGCCCGGAGGCGGCGGTACGGCTCGAACGCGAGGCGAAGATACTCGCGCAGCTCGAACATCCGGGCATCGTGCCAGTGCACGATGTCGGCGTGCTGGCCGACGGGCGCGTGTTCTACGTGATGAAGTTGATACGAGGAGAGCGGCTGCACGATTTCGCCAGGGGAACCAGTCGCACGGATGTCCTGCGGGTCATGCTGCGCGTCTGCGAAACAGTCGGGTTCGCCCACGCCCACGGCGTCATCCATCGCGATCTCAAGCCGTCCAACATTATGGTCGGCAGTTTCGGCGAGGTGCTGGTCCTGGACTGGGGGATTGCGCGAGTGCGCGGAGTGGCCGAGCAGGATGGGCCATCAATTGCCGGCCTGGCGGTCGCGACTTCGAAGGAGGATACCGCGCCCGGCGTTGTCCTCGGAACTCCCGGGTTCATGGCTCCGGAACAGGCTCAGGGGCTTTCCGCACAAGTCGACGGTCGAACCGATGTCTATGCGCTCGGCGCGATCCTGCGCGCCGTCGCCGGCGCCGACATTCATGCGGGCCCGGTGCCGCGCCCCCTGCAGGCCATCTGGAGCCGGGCTTCGTCGCCCGATCCGGCGGGACGTTACGCCTCCGCCGCCGAGCTGGCCTTCGATCTCACCAGGTTTCTCGACGCGCTCCCGGTCGAGGCGTATCGGGAGGGCTTGGGCGAACGGGTTGGCCGGGTGTTCCGGAAGTACCAGACCGCCATCATCCTCATCCTTACCTATCTGGCGGTTCGCCTGCTGTTTCTCGTGCTGCGGGGACTCTAGTACCGGACCTGTTTAAAGGATTCCATCCCGACGGGTAATAGAACTGCAGAGAGCTTCGCGATCCCGCGTCCTCAATCCGGAGGCGTTTGTGAACAAGCCCGTGCTCGGTCTGCTGCTCGGCGGCGCCCTTGGTGCTCTCGACGGACTGACGGCCCTCATCTCCGCACCCGAGGTTCGACCGGAGATCGTGGGCATTGTCATTGGCTCGACGGGCAAGGGGCTTCTGGCGGGACTTCTGATCGGCTTCGTCGCACGCAAGGTGAACAATCTGACCGCCGGCATTCTGATCGGCACCGTGATCGCCGCGTTGCTCGCACTCCCGATTGCGCTGCACGCCGATCCCGTCACAGGCAAGCGCTACATCTGGGAGATCATGATCCCCGGCTCGATTGTCGGTCTCATCGTGGGATACGCTACCCAGCGATTCGGGCGACCCGTCGCTCAACGATCCTGAGTCAACTCAACCCTGCGTCACAGGAGGAACCATGCCCCGGCCCATCCATTTCGAGATTCCGGCCGATAGCCCCGAGCGGGCCATAGAGTTCTACCAAAAGGTCTTCGGCTGGGAGTTCCAGAAGTGGGACGGGCCGATGCCGTACTGGCTCGTGCGCACCGGGACCGGCACCGGCATCGACGGCGGACTTCTTCCCCGCGCGTATCCCGGTCAGGGGACCGTAAACACCGTGGACGTCTCCTCCTGCGATGAATTCGTCCGCAAGGCGGAAAGCGCAGGCGGCAAGGTGGCCGTGCCCAAGATGGCGATTCCGGGCGTGGGCTGGCTGGCGTATTGCACCGATCCCGAGGGGAACACGTTTGGGGTCATGCAGAGCGATAGCCGGGCCCGGTGAGGGCAATGTGGCGGAGCCGGGAACCCGAACCGTGGACGCGTCGTTGAAGCCCGTGATCCCGCCGCGCTCGGCGGCGGGCGGTTTCCACGGGAGGTGCAATGATCATCAGATGGCTCGCGGTCGCAGGCGCCCTCAGCGTGACGGCGCTCCTCACCAACCCCGCAAGCGCTCAGGCACAGGCCGCCGACGCCTCGCCAGGGACACGGGCACTGCTGGGCAGTCCCACCAGCTCAGGTAGTTTCGGGAATCTGGAAGTGCGACCGGATGACGGTACGGCTACACCAGCTGAGCGCGGTCTGCTCGGAGTTGCATCCGGCGTTCGCGTCGAGCTCACGGCCGAGCCGGCGCTGCATCGGAGATCAGCTGGCGAAGCAGCGCTGTTGGGGCGTTAGCAAGGCTATTTCCAGCGAAACATCCGGAGCGCGAGGGGAAAGCTGACGACGAGCCAAACGGTGATAATGGCCAGCTCCAGGGCAACACCCTGAAATGGTGCGCCCTGGAGCATCGTGGCCCGGAGCGCATTGATGACAGCCGTGAGGGGCAGTGCCCGAATGAGCGGCTGAATCACGTCGGGGAAGCGTGACGACGAGAAGAAGACGCCCGAAAGGATCCACATCGGGAGCATCACCAGGTTCATCAGCCCGGAAACACCTTCCACCGTGCGAGCGCGGGACGCCAGCAGGAGTCCGATCGACGCAAACGAGAGCGCGGACAGGAGGCAGATAACCGTCAGTTCGAGCAACGACCCTCGGACCGGCACCCCAAACACCAACACGGCGAAGCCGAGCAGGAGGCCGACCTCGAGGACGAGCCAGGTGAGCCGAGACAGCACAAACGAGGCGAGATACTGGGATCGGGACATTGGGGTTGCAATGAGCCGCTTGAGCAGCCGCTTGCGGCGCGCGTCCACAATCGCGAACCCGATCCCCCAGATCCCACTTCCCATCAGATTCATTCCCAGAAGCCCCGGTACAACGAAGTCGATATAGCGGGAACCGGGTTCGCTCACGTGGCGATCGGACACCGGAATCGGATCGCTGCGCCCCGCGGCTCGCTGGAGCGCATCGTCTACGATCAGGCGCGCAGTCCGGCTTTCCGGTCGCCGATCATCGTAGCGATACTCGATCTTGTTGCCACTTCCCGTGGCCAGCATGAGCGCAACGTCGCCGATACGCAGCGCCTGCGTCGCGACTGAATCATCCAGCACGCGGACGGCCAGGCGATCGTCCCGACGCAAGGCTTCCGCGACATGCTCCGCGTGAGGAATCGACCGCGGGATCGCGATGGCAGTGCGCTCGCTCGGACGGCTGCGGAAGGCAATGCCAAGACCGGCGGCGAGCAGTACCGGAAAGATGAACACCCAGAAGACCGCTTCCGGCTCTCGAACGAACTCGAGGTACCGGACCAGAGTGAGCTGCGCCAGCGGGTGTCTGTGCCGGCCAGTCAGCGGCGGGTGGCCGGCGACGTCAGTCATCTCTCAAGTGCCGGCCGGTCAGCGACACGAAAACGTCCTCCAGAGTCGGCGAATGGGTCCGCAGCTCGGTCAGCTGAGCTCCTTCGCGCCGGAGCTCTGCGAGAAGGGCCGGCATGGCCCGGTGCAGCTCTGTCACCTGCAGCTGCCAGGTGCCGTCTCGCCTGGCGGCGGAGCAGACGCCCTCGATCGCACGCAGTGTGGCGGCGTCGACTGCAGCGCCTTCGCCCACGGCAAACTCGAGCACGTGCTCAGCCTCGAGCGACGCAATCAGCTCGCGAGGAGTGCCCAGAGCGATGACCTTGCCGTGGTCCATGACCGCGACACGGTCGCAGAGCCGCTCCGCCTCTTCCATATAGTGGGTGGTCAGCAGGATGGAACGGCCCGCCGCGCGGAACTCGTCGATCAGCTCCCAGAGCTGGCGGCGCGACTGCGGATCGAGCCCCGTGGTTGGCTCATCGAGGAAGAGCAGCTCGGGCGCGCCGACCAACGCGCATGCCAGGGCGAGGCGCTGCTTCTGCCCGCCGGAGAGCTGGCCCACTCGGCCGCTCGACTTTTCGTCGAGCTGAACCATGCGGATGACGGCTTCCGGCTCCGGGCCTCGAGCATAGAAGCTGCGAAAGAGCCGCACCGTCTCCAGCACGGTGAGCTTTTCGGAAAATTGAGTTTCCTGAAGGGAGATCCCGAGCAACTGCCTCAGTTCCCGATCGTCTCGGCCCCAGCGGCGGCCCAGCACGACGACGTCGCCGCTGTCCGCACTCGTCAAGCCCTCGCAGATCTCGACCGTCGTGGTCTTGCCTGCCCCGTTGGGGCCGAGCAGGCCGAAGCATTCGCCCGGGCGAACCTCGAGGTCGAGGCCATCAACTGCCACAACGTCCTTGTACGCTTTACGAAGGCCGCGGACCGAAAGCGCCGCAGCACCGGGTTCGGACATGAGGGGAAGCTACATCTGAGGGGCGGCGTGGCGGTAATGGGAAGTGCGCGGGCAGAGCCTCCGGGCTCCAAGAACGAGAGCCCGGAGGTACGCGTGAGAGTCAGGGCACGACCTGCCGAATCGGGTGGGTTTGCGGCAGATGCTGCGCGATGAAGGTCATCGTGCCCGCGGGTGGATTGTTCACATCTGCCGGTGGGGGGTTGTCGCAAACGGGATGACCGAACCCGCTCGGGCTCTTATCATCGGCCGTGAGATCGAAAATGATATTGTCGGTACTACCGTTCTGGTTGTTGGGGTTGGCATTGAAGCCGCCGGTTGCAACGCCCGCCGGCACGAAGTCGAGCCCCAGATTGTGACGGAGTTTCCATCCGATGATGTGGTCGGCGCATGAGGCATCGCCGCTGACTCCCAGCGCGCCTATCAATGATCCGTCCGGCGCATAGAGTGCGAGACCACCGCCGAACACGTTTACACCGCCCAGCCGGTTGCCCACCAGCGGATCATGAGCTGTTCCGAAATTCTGGATGTTCCCATCGTAGGCGGTGGTCGGATCCACCGGGTTGCTCTCCTGGAGCCCGAAGAGGCTGCCTCCCGGCTGGACGGCGGCATACAAGTTGGCGGTGGAGAGAGCGAAGGCGGTCAGACTGAACGAATTGGCCGTATTCGCCTTCTGTGCCGAGATCACCCGGCTTCCCGGCCACTGATCGACTGGCGAATCGCCGCTGAAGGCGACCACCTGCACCACGCCCGCTCGATCGATGATCGTCGCCCACATGTTAAATCCCAGGCCGCCGTTCTGCTCGGCCACAACCTGCTTCAGCGCCGTCCGGACATCACTAAAGGACGGAAGTCCTTTGAGGTTGTGCGCCGCCTGACTGTTGGGACCGGTGCTGCTGTCGGAGCCGCACCCGAGCGCGAGCAGGGCGAGCGGGACCGTACCGAGCGCGAGCAACCGGGTGTGGTGCCGCGAGCGAGCGCTACGCATGACTGCCTCCTTTGTAGGGGGAAACACGTGTGGCCGGGCAGTCGAAAATGGGTGCACCATCTCGACCCCCCGGATTCGGGGGAGAAGCTGGTTTGTAACGATGATGTTTGAGCCGGGTGACCGCCGGCTTCTCCCTGCCCGCGCTAAGATGCAGGCCGGATGGAGGGTGCGCTACAGAGGGGAAAGGCTCTGCGGCAGGTGCAAATTCTTGCAGTCAGGGGGTGATGCGGAACGAGCGGAGAGGCGTCTCAAGTGGTGTGTCGGTGTCTGTGAGTAGCTGACCCTTTACCCGGTACTCTCCCGGTTGCACGACAGCGCCCGCGTTCGTTCGTTGCGACCAGACGTCTTCGAAAGTCAGCGATTCACCCGCGGCCAGCTCACGAACCTGAAGCGCCATCGAGGTGACAGCGTTCTCGAGCCTGCGCCAGACGATTTTCCCGCGAGTGTCCGTAACGATCAGGTCGAAAGCAGCGGGGCGTCCCCGCAGATACAGAGTCATGGGCGCCGTGCCGCTGTTCGTTAGATGGATGGCTAGGGCGACCGGTTCACCGGCTCGCACGTTGTGCGGCACAGAAACATCGAGCGTCATGGAATCGGTGACGAGGGCTGCGGCGAGAAGGAGTGAATACAACACACGCGGGACTCGGCAACGGCCGCCGGGACGAGCCCGGCGGCCGTATGAGGTCAGTGGGTCGTCAGGGCACCCAGCTCCTGCTTCACATTCGCCAACGGACTGAAAACGAAGGTGTGGCTTCCGGAGCCACCCCAAAGGACGCCTTCGAGCGTCACGTTGGTCCCACTGTTGATGGCGAACACGTCGGAGCCGCTGTCGCCTGCGCCAACCGTAGCCTGAACGAGCGTCTGACGGAGCTGCGTGATATTGGTCCCGCCCACGTTGACGTCGACGCACGTAGCGGTCACCCGTCCCTGACTCCAGCCGGTAGTCCGTCCGACCTTATTGACGATCGTACCGACCGCTATGCAGGCGGACGGAGCATCGGCCGTAATGGTCCAGTTCCCGATGATGGTAAGATCCTGCTTCCTGGTGCTCGAGGTGCGGGCGATCCTGCCCAACGTGTTCTGAGTGTTGTTTATGTACCGAGCAAACGAGGCATCGCTGCTCCGACAAAGCCGTCCGGCGGGACAGGAGCCACCGCTGGTGTACACCGGATCAACCGCCTCGGTAGCGATCTGGATGGGACTTGTGCTCTGAAGTGGCTGCCAGTAGGGAGTGTTTTCGGTGCCGCCCTGAGTGTTGGTGCAGTGTGACGCGGTGACGAAGCCGCTTGTGCCACTCCGCGTCGCGTTGAATCCGATCGAGCAGAGGAACCCGGGGAAGTTGATCTGCACGCCTGCGATCACCGGGCGGACGCTTTCCTGAAGTGTGGCCAGGCGAACCACGGGCTCAGTTACCTCCACCGTTACAGCCGAAGCAGGGATGCCCAGCCGGGTCAGCGCCTGCCGAACTTCGCCAGCCGAGGCGCCCCGCTCGATTCCGATCCGGAGGCGATTGGTCGCGTGGTCGGCGCCCGCAAACACGGCGCCCTTCACGGCCAGGGCGGCCGGAGAGCCCTTTGCATGCCAGCGCTCCAGGTCAGCCCAATCGAAGTCGGCGTGCAGGACCTTCATCTGGGCTCCCCGGACACCATGACTCCCTAACCACGGTGAAAGCGCCTGCTCGGCGGCAGCTCGTTTGCCGGTGTCCTTGAGATAGATCGTGGGTGTGCCCTGCTCGTCTATGAAGAACCCGCCGAATCCGGGAACGCTCTTGGCAAGCGCAATAGGATCGTCGGCGCCAGTTTGCGCGGCAGCCCGCATCGCGGGCTCGGAAGAAGAGTTATCGGATTGGTCGCTGGGGCCAACGGGCTGGTTGCTGTCGGAACAGCCGAGAGCGACCGCGCCCGCGAGAACCGCAACGGAGATGCTGCGAAGACGCAACATGCTAGCCTCACGAAGCAGGGGTTTTCGCGTCGAATTACCCGATTTTGAAGGCGCTGCAAGGTATGTCGGTTGGTGCCGTGCAACCAGCAGGCCACCGTTCGCTAGATTGCCAGGATGACCATCGTCGGCCACGGCGTTGACCTGGTCGAGGTCGAGCGCATTCGCTCGGCTCTCGATCGTCACGGTGAGCGGTTCGCCAATCGAATCTTTACCCAAGGTGAGCAGACGCAGGCTGGCACCGGACCGCTCAGGGTTCAGTTTCTGGCCGGCCGGTTTGCCGCAAAAGAAGCCGTCATGAAAGCCCTCGGCACGGGATGGGCGCGAGGCGTCTCGTGGACCGACATCGACGTGAAGCGGCTCCCGTCTGGTAAACCCGAGGTCACACTCCGGGGCAAATGCAAGGAGATAGCTGATGGGCTTGGCATCGGTCGCTGGGACATCAGCATCACTCACACGGACGGCCACGCTGCAGCCAGTGTGGTGGCCACGACTGCTTGACCTACCTACGCACCGTCGCTACACTTGCACCTCTTTCCCGGATCGCGTCCGGGATCAACCGAACCAACAGCAGGGCAGATGCCGACAATCAACCAGCTGATCCACACCGGCCGGCGGGACGTGCTCGCCAAGGACAAGGCACCCGCGCTCAAGAGCAACCCCCAGAAGAGGGGCGTCTGCACACGGGTGTACACCACCACGCCCAAGAAGCCCAACTCGGCCCTCCGTAAGGTGGCGCGTGTTCGGCTCACAAACGGGTTCGAAGTTACCGCCTATATCCCGGGCGAAGGGCACAATCTGCAGGAACACTCGATCGTGCTGGTGCGTGGCGGGCGGGTCAAAGATCTGCCAGGTGTTCGCTACAACATTGTTCGCGGGACGCTGGACGCTCTTGGTGTTGAT
>Ga0075418_10007329_pt1 | contig 12430 bp, 7 predicted proteins | sample SoiMetdeltSBSDD2_FD_81776 | JGI IMG/M metagenome (GOLD analysis project Ga0075418, IMG submission 81776) | Bulk soil microbial communities from a Populus tree surrounding site in Tennessee, USA - Soil MetaG P. deltoides SBSDD2 | ecosystem: Environmental > Terrestrial > Soil > Tree plantation...
GCGAATCGACCGCTCGGTCTGCACATCGGCGCGCGCGAAGATTCGCGCCAGCTCCATGACGACCGCGGTGCCGGAGCCATCGTCGTTTGCCGCTTCACCCCACCCGATTCCGTCCATGTGCGCGCCGATGATGTACATCTCGTTGGGATGCGTGCGGCCGATCTTGGTGCAGTAGACCTCCTGGCGCTCCCCAGGCTTGCTCGGCTCGGCGTTGAGCTTCCGGAGCGCTGCATCGGGCTGGCGCAGTGAGTCGTTATTGACGCCGGTGCGACCCCGGATCCCGCGATAGCGACCTCCGCCCGACGCGCGCGTTGTGTCACGCCTCACCCCCGGCCCCCCTCTCCCTTCGGGCCTCACCCCCTGGCCCCCTCTCCCTTCGGGAGAGGGGGAACTTGGAGGCTGATATTCGTAGGTCAGCCGCGAGACATCGCTGCACCCATAGCTCCGCAGCTGCTGCTCGATCCAATCGACAGCAGCGCGGTTTCGGGCCGTCCCCTGCCGGCGGTCACCGAATTGGGTGAGGCCCTTGATCGTCGCCTTGTACCGCTCGAGCTCGAGTTGCGCGACGAGCTGAACGATGGGATCGGGTGCCGGCGTCCGCGTAGTGTCCTGGGCGGATGCCGTCGCGGCGATCAGAATGAGGATGGATACGTGAATCCTGACCATAGTCTCCCCTTACAGCAGATCCTTCGCTTCGCGCGCTGTCGCGCGCTTCGCTCAGGATGACATCGCGCGACGCCTTTTACAAAAGAAGGGGAAAGGATCCCGTTCAAGCGCGTGGCCGCCGCACCAGGAATCCGAGCGAAGCAGCGGCCACGACGGCGCCGGTCAGCAGCCACGCCTGCGCGGTCGCCGGCGCCAGGAGGCCCACGATTAGGACCGCGGCCAGCCACGGCACGACGGCGCCAGCAGGCATCCGGAACGGCGTGACTCCCGGAGCTGGCGGGGCGGCGACGACGTTGCGGCGCCGCAGCCGCAACACGCCGAGGCAGCACGCCAGATACACGAGCAGTATGACCATGTTCGCCAAGAGCGCGAGCTTCACGTACGTGCCGGTGAGGGCGATGAGGAACACGATCACACCCTGGACCGCGATCGCGACATGCGGCGTACGGTGAACTGGATGAACCGCCGCCAGAGGTCGCGGCAGGTAACCATCGGACGCCAGCGCAAACAGTGTTCGCGGCGTGGACAGCATCATTGCCGTCATGAAGCCAAACGTCGACACAATCATGCCGATCAGGATCAGCCGGGCCCCTGCACTGCCCGCGAATTGTGCCGCCGCTGCCGCCAATGGTGCCTTTTCAGTCTCGGGCGCCGCCAGTGTGGCACCGAGCACACCTTGCGCAACAAGTTGCACCGACACGTACAGGAAACCGACTGCCAGCAAAGCCAACGCAATCGCCCGCGGAACAACTCGAGACGGATTGATGACCTCCCCGCTAACCTGTAGCGCCGCCTCCATCCCGAAGAATGCGAACATCAGTAGCAAGCAGGCTTCGCCAATCTTGGCGACGGGCGGCAGCGCGGTGACGTTCAGGTTATCAGCGTTCACATGCGGCAGGCCAAGCACGACGAACGCGACGAGCGGTAAGATCTTCGCCAGCGTCGAAATCAAACTCAGACCCGAGCCCAGAGCGGTTCCGCGCACGTTCACGATGGCTAGCGAAGCGAACGTGACCACGAGAATTAGGGCGCGCGGCGCCGTCCCGCTCACCGCTGGAATCAGGGCGGCGAGTGCGCTAGCCAGCACGGTGGCGACGGCCGCCATGGCGAGCGTGAGCCCCAGCCACAGTAACACGCCGCAGAGATAGGCGAGGTACGGACCGAACGCGGCTTGCACGAACGCGTACGGGCCGCCGCTCTGCGCGACCCGGCTTCCCGCTTCCGCCATGCACAGCGCGATCAGCGCCATAGCAACGACGCAGACCACGTAGGCCAGTGGGGCCGCGGCGCCGAGTGACGCGGCCATGTTCGCGGGCAGCACGAAGATCGCTGCGCCGATCGTGATGTTGAAAATGGCGGCGGCAAGGCCGGGCACGCCGATGACTCGGCGCAGAGCTGGTTCGTTCGCGACAGGGGCCGGTGCGGTCATGCCACCAAAGTACGGAGATTTTCAGCCAGTGTCCTCCGGGGACATTTCAACAATTATGGAAATGTCCTCGCAAGAGGTGATCCTTTCCACCGCCGCAAACTCGCGTTGGGCCCAAAAGCAGCGTCTATTTCCTCCGCTTATTCGGGAGAACTAGTAATGAAGACAATCAAAGGGCCCGCCATATTCCTGGCGCAGTTCGCGGGCGATGCGCCGCCGTTCAACAATCTGAAGGCCATCGCCGGTTGGGCCGCCGGGCTCGGCTTCAAGGGCGTCCAAATCCCGAGCTGGGACGTTCGTCTGTTCGATCTCAAGAAAGCCGCCGAGAGCCAGACTTACTGTGACGAAGTAAAAGGCATCCTGGCCGAGCGCGGGCTCCAGGTGACGGAGCTATCGACGCATCTGCAGGGCCAGCTCGTCGCCGTGCATCCCGCGTATGACACCGCGTTCGACGCCTTCGCGGCGCCCGAGGTCCGCGGGAAGCCGGCGGCGCGCACCGCGTGGGCCGTCGAGCAAGTGAAGAACGCCGCCAAGGCTTCGCGCCGGCTCGGGGTCACTGAGCACGCCACGTTTTCCGGTGCACTCGCCTGGCCGTATATGTATCCCTGGCCGCAGCGGCCGGCCGGTCTCGTCGAGACCGCGTTCGACGAACTCGCGAAACGCTGGCGTCCGATCCTGGACTTCTTCGACGAACAAGGCGTCAACGCCTGTTTCGAGATTCATCCCGGCGAAGACCTGCACGACGGCGTGACGTTCGAGATGTTCCTCGAACGGCTCGGCGGTCACAAGCGCTGCAACCTGCTATACGACCCCAGTCACTTCGTGCTGCAGCAGCTCGACTATCTCGAGTACATCGATCTGTATCACGACCGTATTCGGATGTTTCACGTCAAGGACGCCGAGTTCAATCCGACGGGGCGGCAGGGCGTGTATGGCGGATTTCAGTCGTGGATTGACCGGGCGGGTCGATTCCGGTCGTTAGGTGATGGGCAAGTGAACTTCAAGGCGATCTTCTCCAAGCTCGCGCAATACGACTACCCGGGCTGGGCGGTGCTCGAGTGGGAGTGTTGCATCAAGCATCCGGAGGACGGCGCGCGCGAAGGCGCGACGTTCATCGCCGATCACATCATTCGCACGACCGAAAAGGCGTTCGACGATTTCGCGGGCGCGGGCACAGACCTCGCCGCGAATCGCCGGATGCTCGGCATCGCATGATTGGGGCCTGGGGCCTGGGGCCTAGGGCCTGGGGGTGGGGTTAGGGACTGGTATGGTCGAGGCAACGGCAAATTCGGGAGCTCCGCGTCCGCTGCGGCTGGGTATGGTCGGCGGCGGGCGCGGTGCGTTTATCGGCGGCGTGCATCGGCTGTGCGCCCGCATGGACGGGCAGTACGAGCTGATCGCGGGCGCCCTCTCGTCCGATCCCCAACGCGCCAAAGAGTCGGGCGCCGATCTCCGGCTCGCGCCGGACCGTGTCTACACGAGTTTCTCCGAGATGGCGACGGCCGAGGCGAAGCGGGCCGACGGCATCGAGGTCGTCAGCATCGTCACGCCGAACGACAGCCATCACGCCATCGCGCGCGCCTTTCTCGATCGCGGCATCGATGTGATCTGCGACAAGCCGATGACCACCACCAGCGAGGACGCACTCGACCTCGTGCAAACGGTGAAACGCACCGGACTCGTCTTCGGCGTCACACACAACTACACCGGCTATCCGATGGTGCGGCAGGCGCGCGAAATGGTGGCCGGCGGTGAGCTCGGTACGATCCGCCTGGTGCAGGTCGAATACGTGCAGGACTGGCTCACTAACAAGGTCGAAGACACCGGGCAGAAGCAGGCGACGTGGCGCGTCGATCCGGCGCGCTCAGGCGCCGGCGGCTCGCTCGGCGACATCGGCACGCACGCGCACAATCTCGCCTGCTTTGTCTCAGGGCTGGACGTGCGCGAGCTCGCGGCGGACCTCAGTCGCTTCGTGCGGGGCCGCAAGCTCGATGACAACGCGCATCTGCTGCTGCGATTCGAGAACGACGCGCGCGGCATGCTCTGGTGCAGCCAGGTCGCGCCCGGCAACGAGAATGGGCTCAAGCTGCGCGTCTACGGTGATAAGGGTGGTTTGGAGTGGCAGCAGGAGCATCCGAACCAGCTGCGGTTCGCCAGGGTAGGCCAACCGCCACAGGTGTTGTCGCGTGGCGGTCCGAACCTCGGCACCGCGGCGCCGCTCGCGACGCGCATTCCCTCGGGGCATCCCGAGGGCTATCTCGAGGCGTTCGCCAATCTGTATCGGGACCTGGCCGAGCAAATCCGGGCGCGGCGCGGCAAGCGGAAACCCGATCCAGCGTCGTTGCTCGTGCCGACCGTGGAACACGGGGCGGACGGCGTCCGGTTCATCCACGCGGCGGTGGAGTCGAGTGCGAAGAATGGCGCGTGGGTGGTCCTCACACCCTGACCCTCTCGCCGCGAGTAATCAAGCGCCGTACACGTCAGGATGTGCGTGTACGGCGCTTTGATCCATGTGTCAGACCCTCACGGCACCAGGGTCCACGCGTCCGAAGTTGCTCAGTGCGTGATGTCGATACTCACCTGGTGGTTCGTCCCGATGCTGGCGGAGTCGCCGGGCGAGATTGGCACGCCGATGACACTGCCCGTCGCATTGGCGGAGGCCGAAGTGAAGTTGCCCTGGGAACGGTGTGTGAAGCCCGGGAAGCTGAACGTGTTGGTCCCGCTCGAGCTCGCCGTAAACAGCCCATTGGCGCGCCAATCCACGGACACCACGCCGCTTGGGCCCACAAAGGTCAAGAAATCTGGATTGCCCGTCGTGTTCGTGCTCAGCCGCGCGGACGTGCGGCTACCGCTCCAGTCCCCGTTCGGGATCAGTCCAGAGCCCTGTAGGATGGTGCCGCAGACGAAGAACGGGTCGCACTGAAAGACCGAATAGCCCATGAAAGTCTGCGGAGCATTCGTTGTTCCGCCGCGGCTGACGGAGAGCGAGCCGAAGATAAAGCCCCCGGCCGGATCGGATTCAAACCAGTTGACGCTCGCGAACTCGCCGTTCGCCGTGAAATGCAACTGGTTTGCTGTGCTGATATTCCCGACCATCGAGAGTGGGACGCCGCCACCGTTAGAGGTCAGCAGTGATTGTCCAGAACCATCCCCCAGTCTCCAGGCGGCGACACCGACCGCGTTCGTCCGGGTAATGTCGATGCTCGTCTGATGGTTCGTCCCCACGTCGCCGGAGCCGTTGGGCGAGATCGATACGCCGACGATACTGCCCGTCGCGTTGGCGGAGGCTGAGGTGAAGCTGCCCTGGGAACGGTGCGTGAAGCCCGGGAAGCTGAACTGATTGGTCCCGCTCGAGCTCTGTGTAAACAGCCCATTGGCGCGCCAATCCACGGACACCACGCCGGTTGGGCCCGCAAAGGTGAAGAAATTGGGATTGCCCGTCGTGTTGGTCCTCAGCCGCAAGGACGAGCGGCTACCGCTCACGTCCCCGCTCGGGATCTGTCCAGAGCCATCTCGGATGGCGTTGCACGAGAAGAACGGGTCGCACTGAAAGACGAAATAGCTCAGGAAAGTCTGCGGAGCATTCGTTGGTCCGCCCCGGCTGACGGAGAGCGAGCCGAAGGTAAATCCCCCGGCCGGATCGGGTTCGAACCAGTTGAGGCTCGCGAAATCTCCATTCGCCACGAAGTGGAACTGGGTCGGCGGACTGTTGATGGCCCCACTGGTCCATGCTGGAACTGCATCGAAGATCCCCTCGTTGAAAGTCAGCTGAGTCTGATTGGTGCCGTCGGGGTTCATGACAAAGATCTCTTCGTCGCCGTCGCGGGTGCTATGGAACGCAATGTGCTTGCTATCAGGTGACCAGGCGGGGTCGTCATCCTCGACAAAATCATTCTTGGTGAGCTGTGTGACTCCGGTCCCGTCGGAGTTCATGGTGAAGATGTCGAGGTCGTCCCCGTCGCGCCTGCTGCTAAACACGATCTTCTTGCCGTCGGGCGACCAGCCCGCGCGGTCACCCTCATCGCTGGCGGGGTTGTTGGTGAGCCGGGTGATGCCGCTGCCGTCCACGTTCATGACGTACAATTCAGTGTTGCCGTCGCGGTCGCTTTGGAATAAGAGCTGCTTTCCATCGGGGGACCAAGCGGTGGGGGAATCGTGGAAGCCGTTGTTCGTCAGCTGGGTGACTCCACTTCCATCCGCATTCATGACGAAGACCTCGCAGTCCCCGTCGAGGCACCTGGTGAAAGCGATTCGCTTCCCGTCGGGTGACCAGGCATTCGGGAACCCATCGTTGATAACCACCCTCTCACCGCTTCCATCGGCGTTGATTACGACGCCGTCGCACGTGACCTGACATCTGCCGAACGCGAGCTGCCTTCCGTTAGGAGACCAAATCGGATCGAATTCATTGACGTCGTTGTGAGTGACCTGGGTGACGTTACTCCCGTCCGCGTTCATCATGTAAATCTCAAAGTCGCCATCGAATGTCGCGCCTCGGTGGAATGCAATCCTCCCTTGGAGTCGATCTCCTGAAGTAATCCCGGCCTGAGGCTCGGAGGCCGCTGTGGGTAGGGACGGGCCGACATCGTTGCAAGCAGCGAGAGCACAAAGGGACAAGGCTGTCAGGCGGGTTGCCACACCGAGGAGCAACACGGGCACTGGTGCGCTGTTACGCATTGAGCACCTCCTACGACGAGAAAAACGCTAGGAGACCAAATCGGATCGAATTCATTATCGTCGTCGTGCGTGACCCGGGCGTGACTCTCCCGTCCGTCATCACACAGATTTCAAAGTCGCCATTGAAGGTCTCGCCTCGGTAGCGTCAACCCTTTCAGTATGCGAAGTACGACACCACGCTCACCCCGGGACCTGTGTCGGTCCAACCGACGTCCAGGCCGAGGAGCGACCGCCGGGCGAACTGCGCCCGACCGCCGAGCCCGATAGTCCATTCGCGCCGTAGCTCGGAGAGGGACTGGTCTCTCTCCCCAAACAGGCCGGCGTCGGCCAGCACCAGCCACCACAGCCGCACCGGATTCATCGGATCAGCGCGCAGAATAGCGGCCTCGCGGCGCACGTCCACCGACAGGAATGCCTGGACCGACGCGATCTGGTTGCCGCCGGCGTGTAAGCGGATCGAGCGCGGACCCACCACGCCGTCGTCTGGGAGCCCCGTCGTGAGTTGCTCGTAGGCGAGGAAGTAGGGCAAGTTGACCGAGGGGAGCACGAACCTCTGGCGCAGCGCGAGCACCGTGCGCTCGCGCTCGCCCAACGATATGAATTCCCGCAACCCCACCAGGTAGCGATGGTAATCGTGGTCGACCCCGCGCGAATCGTCGCGCAACCGGCCCACCGCGACGAGAGCTTCGACGTACGCGCCGCGCTTGGCGGCCACCCAGTCGTCGCGGGTATCGATCACGAAACCCAGACGGCTCTCGAGTCCGGTGTAGCGCGTCGTGTCGTCGACCCGTCCCGCCGCGACGTCCTCCGCGAACAAGGTCGGTTGCTCGGCGATGGCCGAGGTCCGGTAGTGCCGCGCCTGGAACGCCACGTGAAGCCAGAACGGACCGGCGACGTGACGCTGCGCGGCGGCGTACGCGGTCGAACGCAGCAGCGCATAGCGATAATACAGGATGCTGTAGCGTTCTTTGAGTGAGTCTTCGACGAGCTCCTTGTTGTCGGGACCGAAATAGGGCGTCCGCAGCATCCGCTCCGAGCCGGCGAGCAGGAAGAAACGCCAGCCAGCCACCAGGTCGGGCGCGAGGAACTGGAGTTTGAGCTCGGAGGATCCCGTGATGCCGTAGCGGCCCATCACCTTCAGCTCGGCCCGAAGCGGCGCGGGGCCGGGTCGTGCAGGGGGACTGTAGCCGAGACCGAGGCCCAAACCCAAGGCCTGCTGCCCACCGACCGGAACATCGACGGCCAGGCTCCTCCGCCAACGGTCGTCCGTGGACGGCGGGACCGGCTCCAAGAACCCGGTAATGGCGCGGTATCCCAGCCGCTTCAAGGCGCTGTTCGTGTCGCCGAACAACCGATCGCGAAACCGCTTCGCGGAGTGTACCGCGGCAGTGTCCTGGCCAACGGCCGCCCCCGCGAGCGCCATCGAAAGGGCGACTCCGGGAAGAAGCCTCAGCGCCGGATTCGTTGAACCTCGAACGGCATCACGATGCGCACTGAGAGGATTGGGCCTTGGCTGCCCACCGGCCACCGCAGGTCAGGCGACCCTACGAAGGAATACACGAACTCCGGGATGACTAGGAATCGGGACACACGCAGCTGAACGGACAAGTTGGGTGCCATCAGAAACTCAACACGGGCAGAGGATTGTGCGGCCCCCGTTCCCGGCGACACCGGTTCGGCCCGCTGGGCGAATCGCACCGCACCGATCGTCACGCCCGCGACTAGTTCCAGGGCGCCGACCGGGTACTGCAGCCCGACATCGGCGGCGAAAGTCTGCGCGCGGTCCCGCACTTGGAACGTGCCCCCTGTGTCCGTCTGAACCGCGGAGCTGCCGAAGTGGTAGACCCAGCGCGCCCCGACGTAGATCAGGCGGCCTGCCCCCACGCCCGCGATCAGTCCCGCGCCACCGTGCCAGGCGCTGCCAGTGCCGTAGCTGGCGATACCACCGAACTGCGCTTCACCCAGCTGCGCGGCCAGGTTCGCAGGCAGCAACACCTGACCCAGCGCCACTGCGACGCCCCAGCGGCTCACAAGCCGTCCTTTCCTACGCGCACCAACCGCCGCGTGTACTCGCCCGGCGGCGGAAGCAGACGATTGAGGGTAGCGCGATCCTGCAGCCAGGTCACGGTGCCTTCCAGAAAGGCGACGTCGACCAGGGGCACCAGCGATTCCGCGCCCGAGAACACGATGGCGACCTCACCGTCCATGAACATCCCCCGGTAGTCCTGGTTCTGAGAGCCGACGATCGCATAGCTGGCCGCTTTCGGGACCCCGCGCACACGCTGGTATATCTTCTCGGCGAGCTGCGCGAGCTCGGTCTCGAGCACGTCGGCGCCCCGGGCTGACTTCTCCGAGTTGTAGGTCGCTTCGCGATAGCGGAGGTAGGTATCCATGAACTGGCGCCACTCAGGCGCCGCAGAAACCGTGGACCAGAACGCGCCCGTGGCGATGAACTGGACTTTCTGGTGGAGCTTGGGGGGGCCCGCACCCGGCACCCCCTCGCGGGTCGCCGCATCGGCAACCGCCGGCTGAGCGTTGTCGAAAAACGGCATCAATCCCTTGAGGAACACGGTCTGTCCAACTTGCTCGATCCAGGTCTGCGCCCGGCTCGCCAACCCGCGTTGGTCGGGGGGAAGGGTGTACAGCCCCACTTGCAACATCCCGCCCGCTTCGCCGATGGGGCCACCGAGTGTATCGCGCACCATCAGCAGGCGGCTGGCCAACTCCCAGCTGCGGGCCAGCTGGGGAGGGCCGAAGCTCGGCATGTTGAGCGCTGCCGGTGACACAATGAGGACCTGGGTGCCGCGGAGGCAGGCGCCCACAAGCAGCCCGGCGAACATGAAGGAGTTCCACAGCGAATCGGGAACCTTGATCACCGCTCCGTTCCCCATGAGTGAGTAGAGCAGAGCCTTGCCGACGTTCAGCGGCTTGGGGAGGTATCCAGTCCCATTGCTGAGCTGGAGTGCTCGGGTGGAGAAGACGCGTGCAGCGTCCGCGACCTGCGGCACCGAGCCTTCACCGGGGAGACGGGGCTGCGTCTGGAAGCGGAAGGGAGGCGGGAGGTCGCTCTCCGGCATGCCTTGGCTCAGCAGCAGGTTGCGAGCGGCGCGCTTGAGCTCGAGCAGCGCGGGACCCTTCACACGGATCGAGCGGTCGTCCCACGTCGGCCCCAGGTACTGCTGTCCGACGCCCATTCCGGTGTACAGTGCCTCGCCTCGGAATTGACTCGCCTCAGTCACGTCGCGGAACACAATCTTTCGATGGTCTCGCATCACGTTGTCGGGGTATCCGAAAACCGTCGACACCAATCCACCGCTCCAGAACGAAGGATCTGCCCGGTTCGTGATATTGACGTGAACCTTGACGCGGTTTCGAAGCCAGGCGTCCCCGTATTGGCGCGCCTCCGCCTGCAGGACTCTGGAGTCGCGCACGGCTGCGCGCACCCGCTCCAGGACCGCCTTCAGGCGGGCTTGCTGCTCCCGCGTGGCAGCGGTCACCTCAGGCGACGCATGCAGCGGGTCCTCTAGGATCGTCATCCAAATCCGCGACTTCCTCGCCTCGTAGTAGTGCTCGTCGAGGAAGATGAAGTACATGGGGATCCGGCCGACGCTGTCGTATGCCTCCACTCGTTCCGCCAGCGTAGTCAGGTATCCGTCGACCACCTGGTCCAGTGCAGCCGCGTCGAGCAGTCCTTGGGACGTGATGGCGGGGAAATCATGGATCCACAGGACGTGATAGTCCTCGGTTTCCTTTATCGTCCGCAGGAGCTCCCAGTGAAACTGAAGATTGGCGAGGTACCTGACCTCGTTATGATCGGTGAACCTCACACCAGTGATTGAGTCGACCAGGGCGTCGATCTCTTCCTGATCGTCGTACTGCTCGGGCAGCAGTGCATACTGGAGCGGTAGCCAGACCAACCGCGGGTCGTCCCACTGCCTTGCGGCCTTGGCACGCTCCTGCTCCATGATCCCCGTCAACCGCTGGAAGACGTACAACACCGTCTCCATCGCAGGACCGGCCAGGAGGCCCGACTTGACCGCCTCTCGGCTGAACCGACCGTGGGCGGCGATCCCCAACTCCACCAGCTCGTCTTTCTTCTTCTTCTGCCCGAGGAGGCTGTTGTACGGCAGGATCAGCTGATAGAGCAGGATCCGCCGGGCGATGGTCGCCATGCGGCTGCCGATGTTGTCGTTCGCAGCGGCGATGCGGAATGTGCGCTCCAGCTGGGCGTGAAAGTACCGGATCTCCTCCTCACTCGATCGCTGGGCGACGTGAGCGCGCAGCCCCGCCAAGAACGCCCCCACTCTCGCCTCGGCAGTGCGTGTGTCCCGGGCGTCCTGGTCGAGGAACGGAACGGTCAGTTGCCGGATCCACTCAGCCGAAGCGGCGAGCGAATCGATCGCCTCGTTCAGTTTCGCGTTGGACACCTGATACGGTATGGGAGGAGCGAAGTCCCGAGCTACGACTACGTAGTCACGGACCGGTCGAGTACGGCCTGCGAGCGGGTCGCCGAGCGGGAGCATGAACCCGATGGTGAAACCATGGCTCTCCGTCGGATACCAGTTGATCCGCAACATCCCGCCCGGCCGGATGATGCCGCCGCGACGCACCGGCGTGGTACTCCCAACCACGAAGTTGAGATGCGCGTCCGGGACGTTGTACTCTCCTCCCACGCCCATCCCGAGATACGGCACGTTCAGCATCGCCCGAAGCCCGCCGTCCGGCTTATCCCCGCGCATGCCGACAAACCCCTCGATGCCGCCCTCGAGCAGGCCAACCACCGGGCTCATGAGGTGGCGCGACACCCCCCCCTCCGCCCGAACCAAGAGCGCGGATCCAGGCCCTTCACTCCAGAGACCGCTGTTGAGGCCCGCGAGGAAGCGATAGCGCTTGGGCTGCCCGATGGAGCTGATTTGCCCGCCGGATTCGGGAGGACGCACAAGTTGGGCGAACGCCGGGAGGGATGCCTGCAGGAGGATTGCAGCCACGGTAGTCGCCCGGTGCACGGTCCGGATGCTACTACGCCACGGCATGAGGTCACCCCAGTGGCTACGATGTTCCGGCCCGGCAGAACGTACACCGGATGGAGCCCCCCAGCTAGGAAAGCAATTCGACGATTGCGCTCCTGGCCCACGGTAAGCGGTGAGTGCGGCAAGCTTTACACCATGCGATTCCCGTTCGATCTTCTCCCGCCATGGGTCGCCTGTCCAAGCGCATCGCGATCGGCGTGCTCGTCGCGTTCGCCGTCGCGCTCCTTGCCGTTTACCTCATCAGCCTCCGCGCTTCGCCGCTGATCAATGAGTTGCTGCGCGAATGGGCTACCGACCAAGTCGCCGGCCAGTCCGACAGCGTGTACGCGTTGCACGTCGGCCGCCTGCATTTCAACTGGCCGCGGCGGCGGGTCACGCTCGACTCCGCACTGGTCGTGACCGATTCGGCCCGCAACGCGCGGCGCTCGTGGCCGAAGACCACGGTGCAGGGCGTACTGCGCAGTTGCGTCATATCCGGTATCAACCTGCCGCGGCTGGTTTTCGGCCGCGGCCTCGAGGCTTCGCAGATCGGCTGCGCCGAGGTGCACTGGGAATCCGACGCGCCGCCCGACTCCGCCAGCGTGGCGCGTTTCCAGCAGGCGCGCACGCGCGCGCCGCGTCCCTCCCCCCA
>Ga0075418_10007330_pt1 | contig 12429 bp, 9 predicted proteins | sample SoiMetdeltSBSDD2_FD_81776 | JGI IMG/M metagenome (GOLD analysis project Ga0075418, IMG submission 81776) | Bulk soil microbial communities from a Populus tree surrounding site in Tennessee, USA - Soil MetaG P. deltoides SBSDD2 | ecosystem: Environmental > Terrestrial > Soil > Tree plantation...
CACCGTGGTCGCCTTTGAGAAATCGCTGGAGCTCACCAACAACCGCTATCGCAGCGGCATCGCCTCGCGCGGCGACGTGTTGCAAGCGGAAACCCAAGTAAAAACCACTCAGGCCCAAGCCATCGACGTCGGCGTACAGCGCGCGCAGCTGGAGCACGCAATCGCCATCTTGATCGGCAAAGCACCGGCTAATCTCACCATCCCGGCGGCGCCGCTGGCGACGCAGCCGCCGACGATCCCAACCGGCGTGCCGGCGGAACTGCTGAAACGTCGGCCCGACGTCGCCGCGGCAGAGCGAACGGTGGCCTCGGCCAATGCCCAAATCGGCGTCGCCGAGGCCGCCTATTACCCAACCGTTTCGATCGATACCCATGGCGGTTTCGAGAGTTCGAGCGCCTCGAAGTGGCTTTCCGCGATGGGTCGGTTCTGGTCCGCAGGACTGAGCGCATCCGAGACCCTCTTCGATGGCGGCTCAAGACGAGCGCAAGTAGACCAAGCCCGCGCGGTTTACGATGCCGACGTGGCCGCCTATCACCAATCCGTGCTTGCGGGTTTCCAGGAAGTCGAGGACAACTTGGCGGCACAGCGCATTCTCCTCAGCGAGGCACAAGCCCAGGATGAAGCGGTACAGGCGGCGCAGCAATCGTTAGCGGTGATTACGAATCAATACCAAGCGGGGATCGTCAGCTACTTAAACGTGGTCGTGGCCCAGACCATCGCGCTCACCAATGAGCGCACCGCAGTCGATATTCTCGGCCGGCGTCTGAATGCGAGCGTGCTCCTTATCAAAGGCCTCGGCGGCGGTTGGAAGGCTTCTTAGCTAAGGGCAACAGAGAAAAGATCGATGCACACAATTTTTGGCGGTAAAACGCAAATCTCGGATGGCAGTTTTGGCACAAGCGAAGTTAAGGCAAGGTTCCGCTCCGGCGACTTTTTCGCCCAAAGCCACGACGAGGTTTGCGCGCAATCTACGCAATCTAATTGTCGGACTGGGATTTAGAATTAGCCGTCAAGGACAAATTTTGCAGTCGAAGGTCGATGATTTCTTTGACGTCGCGAGCGGCCAAGTTTTCCGGTAGCGGCTCGGGAGCCGCGCCGAGCGAGGCGATCCGTTCGTTCAGTGTCGCCAGATCGGCATACCGGCGCTGATATTCATCGAGCCGATCCGTGCAGCTTACGATGCATTGATCGATCCGAGCGAGAGATTCTTTCAATGCCGCTTGATCTCTGGCGAATTGCTCGCGCAATTGTGCCACTTCGGCCTGAAGGGTTAGCTGGGCCAACGGGCGCACCCGCTCTTCGATCTGCGCTTGCATGTCGTGCAGCGCCTGCAAGAGTCGGTCGTACAAGAATCCTTCGCCAGCAAGATTGGGATTGGGGTCAGCTAAAGGCGCGAACGCCGCCGGCATACCGGGTGTGGGCATCGCGGGTGCGGGGCTCTTTAGCAAATTTAACGCGGAGTGAATGCCGGAGATTTTTTCCAGCACCTTGCCCCGGTCATCTAACAAACTTTGCAGTTGCTTGATTGGATCTAAATCGTCCACCACTCAACTCGCCAAGTACGCGATAACGGATTTATTTAGCGCCGCCGGCCGCCGATCGAAGGGTGACTTCGCTGTTATCGGTCAAGCTCATCGATTTGGTGGAAACCAATTCCAAAACGTCGGTCCGGCTAAAACGCCAGCTCCGGCCAATGCGATTGCCGGGAATAACACCTCTTTCGGCTAGCTTATACACGGTTTTAAGGTGTATTTTTAGAAGCGCGGCGACTTCTGACGGTGTCATAATTTCTTCCATTCGATCATTCTCCTTTTTTGTTACAAAATAGCGTGAAAGTTCGTCGATGCAGTAGTTAGAGCATGTCTCATGCCAAAGCCTTTTGAAATATATTCCATCCGAGTTAACACCCCAATTTTCCAAAGATTTCCTACGTGATACTGAAAAATGTAAGTAACGGCGCTAAAACGCGGTGCTTAGCCTAGTGCGGACAAAATTGGCCAATTAGGGCAGTTTTCGGCAGGTGCTTAGTGACTTTCCTCAAAAGAAAGCCCACTTCCCTGCGGTCGCTGCGGTTGAGGCAACCGCTTCCGGCCAACCGGTTATTGGGAGATCATGCGGACAATTTTGACAAAGTCTTACGAATGAATGGCAATTATTAGTCCGAGTCCATTCGGCTGTGGCTATGGCGCGCCTGAACCTGAGCCAATTGCTTTTGCCATTTCCTAGAATATTCATTGCGCGTGTCGGTGCTGATCGCGCTCGTCGCGGGGAATTTATCGCGCCATTCCCACGGCCGCACCGCTTCGATAATCATCCGCGAATTATGGCCCTTCTGTCCGGGCGGTATGATCGGATCGAGTGGTCCGCTCCAAGTGCGCCGCAGAATATCGACCGACGTCGCGGGGTCGGAACGCGTCGCCATCGCCCAAAGCACTTCATTGACATCGGTGATGTCGATGTCCTCGTCAACAACGACAACGTAGCGTCCCAAATAGGCGCCGGCGTGGCATTGGCAGGCGACTAGAGCGGCCTGCTTCGCATGGCCCGGATATCTTTGTTTAATGGCGACGACAATCATAAATCGCTGCGCCGGCGGCGGCAGGTAAACACCTTTGATGTCCGGCACACCGGCCTGCTCCATGCCGTTCCAAACCGTCGCGGCGCGCAAGCATGAACGATACATGCCGTGAATCGTCGGTTTGAATGGCGCGGCGCCGCAGATGATTGGATCGTTGCGGTGGTAAAGAGCTTTGACGCGAACGAACGGTTCGGCTCGCCTGGCGCTGGCGTAATAACCGGGCCATTCACCGAAAGGACCTTCCTGCATCGATTCGCCGGGAAGGATTTCGCCCTCGATGACGAGTTCTGCGCTTGCTGGAAAATGCAATCCGGTTAACGGTCCTTCGATGACATCGATAGGTTGCCCTATCAATCCGCCGGCCCAGTCATACTCGTTGACCGCATAAGGCACAGCCTGAGACGCCGCGATATAAAGCAGCGGATGCTGACCAAACGCCATCGCCACCGGGAACGGCTTGCCGGCCTTCATCGCTTTTTCATAATGAATCTTGCCGTGCTTTCCCGGTGAGATGTAAAGACCGACCTTGTCCTTGTCCTGCAGCATCACGCGGTAGCAACCGACGTTTTCGGTGCCGGTTTCAGGATCGCGGGTAACCACCAAGTGCGCTGTGCCGAGGTAGCGGCCGCCGTCACCCGCATGCCATCGCGGCACCGGAAACTTCATGAGATCGACTTCGTTGTCGCGCTCGATGTTTTCGAAGACCGGACCGCTCTTAACCACGTTCGCCTTGATCGGCTGCATCGCCCGCAATTTCGCGCGCAGAGCATCGATCAGAGGAATGGTTTTTAACTCCACCGGCAGATTCAGCGTCAGAGCGGTACGCTCCAGGGTTTCGAGCATGTTCGCGAGGACGCGGCGGTTGGGATCGAAACCCGGAACTTGGTCGAAAATAACCGCCGGCGGCGTGGAAATTCTCTCGAGAATTATTTCCGTCAGCGCGCCGATTTCCAAATCCCAATGCGCGCCCGAGATTTGCTCCAATTGCTCGAGCTTTTTGACTTCCTTGAGCCAGTCGCGCAAATTGCAGGACTCTGTCGTGGTCGGTCTAATCGCCGTTGCAGTCGCCATAAATGTTCTCCCTAGATAAACTGCCTATGTTACTCGACGAGCTTTACGGTGCCGGGATGAAAAATATCCGCCGGCGCAAGGTTTCTCGCGCTAATGCCTTGAGCATGACAATAGCTCAGAAAAGTATCGAGCACATGCCGGTTCGCCTCGAGTCCATATGCCCAGGGATCCGTGCTAAAAATCCGCTGCTCCTCGGTCAGATAATGATTGGGCCACGCTTCGACCAAGCTGGGAATTGCCCGCCGCCAGCGCTGCGCCCAGCGCTTCGCGTCGGTGTAAAGCCGAAATAGCTTCTCCGGCAATTCGGGATAGCGGTCTGCGATATTTTTTTGTAACGCCAGCACGTGCATGATCGGTAAGATTTTGGTCTTGTGAAAATAGGCTGCTTCGACGTCGCGCGAGTTGCCAAACAATCTTTGCACCGAATCGTTGGCCAGCAGGGTCGGCAGCTGCGACTCGGTAACACCCAGCGCATCGACTTGGCCTTCGAACAGCGCGCGGCAAGCCCGCTCGGACGTATTCTTGCCGCTGTTTTCAATTGCGTGGATTATGGAGCCGTCGCGTGGCTCGACCGTTGCACCGGGATCGTGGTCATCCCAATGATGCATCGAAGCGACATACCATTGCGAATTTTTCGCCGACACCCCGTATTCGTCGACCAGCATCCCCCGCATCCAAATCGCCGCGGTCTGTACCCAGCGAAGAAAGCCGAGTTTCTTGCCGTTTAAATCCGAGGGTTGGCTAATGCCGGAATTTTTTCGGACGAAAATGAAGCCGTGGCGAAACATGCGCGACGGAAAAACCGGCACCGCGACGAAGTCGGCTTTGTCCCTCGAAGTGTAGTAAATCAATTCGCCGAGCGACATCTCGGAAATATCGTACTGCCCCTTGAACATGCCCGCGAACATCCCCGGCACATCTTCAGTCTCGGTGACGTCGAATTCAAAGCCGGGAACACTTTTGTGTCCGCGCAGGATCGGCAGCGTTCCGTCATAGGCGCGGCTCGCGAGACGAATTTTTATGGGAGGAGCCATAGTTCCTTTGCAGCGTAGTCAAAGAAAAAGATCGCGAGCGGTTAGTTTGTCGATTCTTCGCGATGCAGCTGCAACGAATCCATGATCGGGCGGTCATTGATGGAAAACAGGACCGCCTCATCATTCGAGATATTCTCGTGCGCATGCCACTGCCAGAGCGGCACCACGAAAGTGTCACCCTGCTGCCACTCCAAGTAACCCTCGCCAACTCGGGTCCGTCCCTGGCCGCGAACCACATGGTAGATCGCCGTGCTGGTATGACGGTGCGTCTTAGTGGATTCTTTGCCTTTGAAAAGCTGCACCTCGCAGGACATGGTCGGATAGGTGTAGCCGCTGGTGACGGGATTGATATACCGCAGCAACCGCCCGTCATAAGCATCGCGGTCGCCGTCGCCCATCGCTCTAAGCGCCGCGTGCGTGTCCTTCCAAGCATAACGAAACGGTACGCCGCGCGAATGGCCGGGCTCTGTTTTCACCGGGCGCGCAAAGCCCATGCGGCTAAGCGATTCGCCAGTTTGGCGCGTGATCGGCTGTTCAGGAAATTCCGCGTCCTCGAAGAAGAGAACATTGAACGATTGAATTAACGGCCCGTCCAAGCCGTCAAGCCAAATAATCGGGTCTTGCGACTCGTTGTGATGATCGTGCCAGGTCCAGTTGGGCGTGAGAATCAGGTCGCCCTCTTCCATGAAAAATTTCTCGCCATCGACCGCCGTATAAGCGCCCCGGCCTTGCACGACAAATCGGATCGCCGCCATATTGTGCCGGTGCGCCCGCGCCACTTCGCCCGGATTGACGATTGAAAAAGTCACTTGCAGAGTATGCGAGGTTGATTTGACCGGCAGATGTGGGCTCACCAGCCGGATGGCGCGCCGCTCGGCTTGTTCGATACCGATCGTCTCGCTCGCTTTGAGCAGGCCATCGAGAAGCGGCTGCCACTTCCATAGATAAGGTGCCTCCGATGCATGACCCGGCACGCGGGTGCGCCAGAATCCGGATAGTTGGTTTTTCTCCAGTTGGTGGTCGAGTTCCTCGAGTTTCATGCTCAGCTCCTCTCTTCAATCCTAGGACACCTGCGACATCGCGTGGGCCATGCCGCCAAAGTAAGCGCGATGGAGGTCCATTGATTCCTTGGCGGTGTCGAGCACTTCTTGCTCCCGGCCCGGCGTGACATATTTTTCGAGTACGTCGATGAACATGTCGGAATGCTTTACATCGGCTTTGCTATGCGCGGTGAAGTTCGGCATCTGAGCGTCAGTAAAATTCAGATCTCGCTTCCAAATCTTGTATAGCTGAGTGCAGTTGCCGCCGCCGATGTCACCGAGCAATCGATCGTCATTGGTCCATTCGGCGATGGTCGAAGCGGCGATCGCCTCCTGCCAGGGACGCTGACGCGCGATCCAAAACCAGCCGTAGATCGCCGCCTTGGTCGTTGGCAATGGCTCGGCCTGAAGCACATCGTCCACGCTTAGACCTACTTCCTTGCCTTGACGAAAAATCAGATCCAGATGACCGTGTTTTGAATGCTCGTCTTCGACCAGTTCCTCGTATTCATGCTCCATGATGCGCTGTTTGACCTCGAACTCCGGACAGTTGGCGGCCACCTGCGGCCAAAAATTGCGCCGCTGACGCACATACAGACCCAGTTGCAGCACGTAAATCTGCGCCCGCGTTGTCGTCATGGGAGTGGAGTAGAAATGCTTCATCTCCGGCGACAGAAATAGGTAACGTACGCAGTCACCTAGTTTTTGCCGCCATTCTTGTGGTTTCATGAAAGTCCTCCTGATCGCATTCTCACTTAAACATGCGTGACCGCGTGTACAGCGAATTTCGACCTTTAGCGGCCAAACTGTGCAGCTCACGCATCTGGTCGATTTTTAGCACTAGCCGATCCGAAAAAGCAACGTCACGCACTCAAAGCGACCGTTGATACAGACTTTATTTTGTCGGCTTAAGCGAACAGAGTGGGATTTACATAGGCAGATTGTAACACCTGCCAATGCGATTGACCGCCGGGGGCATACAGAATCGCAGTAACCGATGCCGAGTGGATTAACTTTGTTTTGCGCGCGGCGTAGCGCTTTAGTCTAGTTAGTTAGCTTTCGCTTTTGATATTAGTGCGCCTGGCTGGCCTCAGTTGGGGTAGGGAAATAGCGCAGCAGCAAGGTCTGGAGCTGATACAGCGAGACCGGCTTGCTGATTACTTCGCGGGCACCGAATCGTAAAGCCGCTTCCCGGTGGTCTTGTGCCATCCAGGCAGTGCAAATTATAATTGGAACATCTTTCGTAACCGCGCTCTCGCGCAGACAAACCGTCGCCTCGATTCCACTCATGCTCGGCATGCCGAGATCCATGAAAATCAGGTCGGGTTGCTCGGCCAAAGCCTTCTGCACGCCCACTTCCCCATCGTCGGCTTCGATAACCTGAAAGCCCAAATGGCGAATAATCGTGGCGAAGAGCTCGCGGCAATCGGTGTTATCTTCGATGACGAGAACTTTATAAGCCATGGGAAGGTGTTTAAGCAGAGCCTGTGCCAACACGACGTTTCTCTAAGTGATTGTAAGTTTTTGCAAATACCGCGGTGACGGTGTGCATTGGCCGCTCACGTGTCGTAAATTGACACGGCCGATGACACAAAAGGTAACAGATCAGGAATTTCGGCATCCCGAAAACGAGCTATAATTTATAACCCAACTTACCAAAGAGTTACGCCAAGCGACGCGCTTTCATCTCGATGCCTTGGCTCTTGCTGCCGTCAACTCCCCCCCGGAATACCGCGACCCGGTTCGGGTTTCAACGATTACGACTTCGATCGGATTGGCCGTAGCACAACGGATAGTGCACACCTCTGGCACCGTTTTAATCGCTTGAGAACGTTGACCGAAAAAAAGCGCGAGCGCGTTACTTGGCGAAGCTTGCTCATCGCCTCGTCGGTCCCCGCTCCAACGACGCCATGACATCGGACGCCTCATAAAACGCGACGCCAAATTTGCTTTCACAAATGTTCTGCACGAGAGCCTCGTCAATATCTCCGACGGTTCTGGCGATGTGGCTCGGGGCCTAGTATGGCGTTGACGCCGTCGCCTTGGCCGGATTTAAAGCAGATCTACGTCACTCGAGCTCATGGACAATTGTCAAATTATCTCCCCTAGGTGTGAAAAAAATCAGGCTTTTGGCTTCCCGTTCGAAAGTCGATCCCTCTCGAAGAGATTTCGTTATTTGCCCTTGACACCCCCAGGCACCGTCCTTACCTTAAAAAAACTTGCGTTCATTTGCCAGCGTAAGTCCTTGAGTGAATTCAACTATTGATGAGGGCCCAAAAAGCCTGACCTCTGGCCGTAAAATTCTCCAAAAAAGACGGTAATTTGATGCAAAATATGCGAACTTAGAGAGGGTTAGCAACGTCTAATGGAAATGGATGTTGGCTCATCAAAATAAGGAGAGAATTATGTCACCACCATTCGATACCGAAAGAGAAGCAAATGAAGATTTGCGCAATGAGGATCTCGGTGTCGCACAGTTACCGGAGCAGGATCAGGATTTTCCAGCTCAGATCGAAGCCTCTGAGGAAACCGCCAATGAGGAGGAGGCCGAGTCCGACAAGGCCGATACTTCGGTCAGTTCGGTCCAGCAGTATCTTCAGGACATCGGCTCGGTGCGTCTCTTGAGCCGTGAACGGGAAATTGAGCTTGCGAAAGAGGTAGAAAGTGCCAATCAGCAAATTTTTGAGGCGCTCTTTTCCACGCCCTTTGCTCTGCGCCGCATCGAAGCGCTAGGAGCGGCCCTCGGTGCCGGAGAGCTAGAGTTGCGGGAAGTGATCGCCAAGTCGGATGATGAGGACGAGGAGCGCGAAACCACCGTCGATCTCAAACCGTTATTAAAGCAGGTAGCCAAGCTCGCCCGCCTGCTTCGGCAATGGGATCGAATCCGCGCTGATTTACGCCGGGCGCGCTTGTCCGAGCAGACGCGCCATCGTCTATTGCAAAACGAACATGCCCAGCTGGTGAAAATCTTCGGCGTGATCAAAGCGCTGCGGCTTTCTTCGGAACAAATCGAACGAATGATCGGGCAATTGACCGGACTGACAGAGCGGATGATCGGACTCGAAGCACAAACGCGAGGCCATTCGCGGGCCAAGAAAGAAGCCGCGCTATCCGAGATCCGGCGGATCGAACAAACCGCCGGACTCACAGCCAATCAACTGAAGGAACAAACTCGGCGCATTCACGAAGGCGAAGCCCGTGTCAAAGCGGCACGAAAGGAATTCACCGAAGCCAATTTGCGTCTGGTCGTCAGCATCGCGAAGAAATATATCAACCGTGGTTTGAGTTTTCTCGATCTCGTTCAGGAAGGCAATTTGGGGTTAATGCGGGCGGTGGAAAAGTTCGATTACCGACTTGGTTTTCGCTTCTCTACCTATGCGACTTGGTGGATCCGACAAGGCATTACCCGCGGGCTGATCGATACCGGTCATACAATTCGCGTCCCGGTGCATCGCGTCGAGTCGCGAAACAAGGTGATCCAAACGGCGCGCGAGATGCAACGTAAATTGGGCCGCGATCCGCGCCCCGAGGAACTCGCCAAAGAAATGCGCGTGTCCGTTGCCGAACTGCTCAAGCTGGTGCAAACCCAAGGCGAGCCTGTTTCATTGCAAACTCCAATTTGGGAAGACGGTGACGAGCTCGGAGACTTTGTCGAAGATCGCGTCCGTCCCCAGCCAGAGAGTCAGGCCTTGGAAGGGTTATTTCAGTCCGAGGTGCGAAAAGCTTTAGCGGTTCTGACGCCGCGACAGGAAACCGTCTTGCGCAAGCGTTTCGGCATCGAGGAAAAACGCGATTACACTCTCGAAGAGCTGGGCGACATGTTTGCGGTCACGCGCGAGCGCATCCGTCAGATCGAACAGAAATCGTTGCAAATCTTACGCAACCCGACGCGACGAAAGCCGCAAATCCCGGCTACCAAAGAAATCGCCGGCGATCCGTCGTTGAACTAACTTCATCCCATCGATTTGTATTTGCCAAGGGGCGCGATAAGCCGCGCCCCTTGGCATTTTTAGTCCTGCGAACTTCCTTCTTGAGGTTTGTCGGTGCTACATTGAAATGAGAATGAGCACCGAACTTCAGCCGCCGCCAATCTCGACGGCAAACATTCAAAAAGGGTTATGCTACGCAATCTTCGCGTACGATGCGGCGCGTTCTATCGATCTCGCCAAAGCTGAACGGCGCACGGATGAGGAAACTGAGCGGCCGACCATCGCGCATAAGAGACGCACACCGAGCTATTTCGAGTATCAACCACCGCCTTTGAGAATGAACCAGGACACCAAGCCGATTAGCGTCGGCAAATTTGCCACCCGCGCCAGCTCGGAGGTAATGATTTACGATTTCGGCGCGGTGGCGGTTATTTATTCGCTGCCGATTGAAGGTCCGTTTGAGGATTTGCTCACTTTCAGCGAGGAGCTTTACGACAATGAAGCGCTGCTCGCAGATTCACGGTTGCGAGTCGAAGGGCTCTTGAAAACCATCGGGGATGCTGCCGTGCAACCGCACCACTCTTCGGTCGTCGAGGACTACGTCATTTTCCATGTCGAAAATCTTAACGAACCGTTGGACGCGAATCTTTTTTGCTCGAAGCATGCCCGTCAAATCGCTCAGATTCTTCGCGCAGAGCGTCAAACGCTTTCCGATCAGGAGGTTGACGACGCGCTCTCGGCGCGTGTTTCCTATGGCGTCGAGGATGTCACGGTGGTCGATTGGAACGCCGCGCTGCTCATCGACCGCGAAGGCGAAGATGTCCGCGCGGTCCTCGAATTCGCCAATGTGGAGTTGCTGGAGATGCGCTACGTCGACCAGAAGCTCGATCATGCCCTGAATCAAGCTTACGCGACGCTGCCACGGCAATCGTGGGGCCTACAGCGCGCATTTGCCTCCAGTAGCGCTGATCTGCGCAGCTTGGCCGAGCTGCAAGTCGACAACGCCACTTTATTCGAAGGCGTCAATAACACGCTAAAACTGCTTGGCGATCAGTATCTGGCGCGCGTCTATCGCATCGCCAATCGCCGGTTTCACCTCGACGACTGGGACTCGAGCATTCTGCGCAAATTACAGACGCTCGAAAGTATTTACGAAAAAATCTCCGGTCAGGCGACGAACCAGCGCATGGAATTGTTGGAATGGGTGATCATCTTTTTAATCGCGTTCTCAATCGCTTTAGAATTCATCCATTAGATAGAACGGCACGGATTCTGATTTACGATTAACGCCGCGATGGCGAAGTTAGTCGAGCTTCGATTGTCATTCTCCAACCTCAGCGCCCAGGGTTCGGCCTAATTCCTTAGAGTCGCAGATCTAGCTTGGGAATAACCAAAAGCCATTCGACGAGACGATCGCCGCCGAATCTACTCGCATATAAACCGAGCAGACCTAAGGGCACAAACAGCCACGTCAAAAGCCAAAAATACCAGGACGTCGCGTACCCCATTAAGCCGGCTGCAAATGGTAGCGCGGCAATCTCAAGGCAAACCCCACTGCTAAATATCAAGAGATTTCTTTTCCACCGGCTGTTCTGCAATCGCAGGGTTTCTGAATCGCGCAGGCACAAAAGAAATCCTTGGATCAAACCGAGTTCACGATGCTTCAACTTGCGTCGCCTCCACTGACAGAGTTGCGTCGTCGCGAATGTTAAATGAGGCGCCGGATGAAAGTAACCCAATCAGACGCACAACGGCATTCTGCGTTACGCTAAACCTGCATATGTTAGAGCCAGTCGCGTGAAAATACAATCCGTGTGCGCGCCGATCACCCGTGCTCGGCACTATTTGGAAGTTATGAGAGCACGGAGACGTGCTATAAAAGGATATAGGGCCTCGGATAGGCAGTTTCTCAGTGCTTCGGAGAGAGTAGGCGGATCAATTTTGATTCGCGCTTGATTGATAGGCCGTCTTCAATTCCAGCATCCGTTTGATCGTCTTGTTAAGAACCCGCTAAACCTCTGCAAGTTCGCTTTACTTTGTCACTTTACAACGAGTGGAATGAGTTTGGCCGCATCCTCGTAGGTTTCCAACCGGTCTACGGCTTCGATTAATTGCTCAACGCGCTCTTCGACCAACACCGCGCCGGCCATTTTGCGAAACTTCGTTCTCAGCACTTCACGGCTGACCATATTGAGCGGCGAACCGGGCGGATAGGCTTCGAACGCTTTGTGGCTCTGACCGCTGTTGAGTTTCACTTCCATCGTCGTGTTGTAGTTCTGATCCTTTTTGGCATTCGGATCAGCGTAGCTCTTAACTTTCTTCGCTAGAGCCAGCACTTTTGGATCGGTCCACAGTTTGGGGTCCATGTAAAAACTCAGATCGTTATCGTTTTTCAATAAGCGGATCGCCAGCGAAAACGGCAGACTGAATTGTGCGCTGGCAGTATCGTGCGGTTCGTAGATTGCGCCCCCGTGCGAAAGCGAGGTTTCAGAGATACCAACGCGTATTTCATCGATGTCGTCCGCGCCGAAATGGTGTTCTTCGATCATCTTGGTCAGCGTGTAAATGACGCCCTGTACGGTGGCGACGCAGGGATAAAGCTTAAACCAGAGCCGCATGATCTTAAAGTCACTGCCAAGATCGCGCGTAATTTCCTCAGGCTCGACCTGATCGGCAAATACTTTCAAGAATCCCCGCTTGCCTTCGATAATGGTCGGTGGACCCGTGAGCCCGAGTTGAGCGAGCATTGCCGCTTGGATGCCACTGCGCGCGGCGAC
>Ga0075418_10007331_pt1 | contig 12429 bp, 9 predicted proteins | sample SoiMetdeltSBSDD2_FD_81776 | JGI IMG/M metagenome (GOLD analysis project Ga0075418, IMG submission 81776) | Bulk soil microbial communities from a Populus tree surrounding site in Tennessee, USA - Soil MetaG P. deltoides SBSDD2 | ecosystem: Environmental > Terrestrial > Soil > Tree plantation...
ACGAGCACCTTGCGAGGCTTGGAGCCCTCGTAGCCGGAGATGATCCCGCGGCGCTCCAGCATGTCGATCAGGCGGCCGGCGCGCGTGTAGCCGACCCGCAGGCGGCGCTGAATCAGGGAGACGGACGCCGTCTGCGTCTGCACGACTATCTCGATCGCGCGGTCGAGAAGCGGATCCTCGTCCGGGTCGAAGTCCTCGTCGCCGTCGTCCGCGTGGCCGACGGGCTCGGGCGGCTCGAGCATGGACTCGTCCAGCTCCTGCGGCCGCTGGCTGCGGCACTGCTCGACGACGAGGGCTATCTCCTCCTCGCTCACGTAGGCGCCCTGCACGCGCTGGAGGCGTGAGGTGCCGAGCGGCTTGAAGAGCATGTCGCCCTGCCCGAGGAGGCTCTCGGCGCCCGAGGTGTCGAGGATGACGCGGCTGTCGGTCTGGCTCGAGACGGCGAACGCGATCCGCGAGGGGACGTTCGCCTTGATCATCCCGGTGATGACGTCCACGGACGGGCGCTGCGTTGCGAGCACGAGGTGGATGCCGACGGCGCGCGACTTCTGGGCGAGGCGGATGACCGCGTCCTCGACCTCCTGCGGCGAGACCATCATCAGGTCGGCCAGCTCGTCGATGACGACGAGGAGGTACGGCAGCTGGGCTTCGCCGCGCTTGCGCAGGACGCGGTTGAGCTCCGGGAGGTTGCGCGCGCGGGCGAGGCTCATGCGCTCGTAGCGGCGCTCCATCTCCGTGAGGACGTTCGTGAGGACGGCCGAGGCCTGCTTGGGGCTCGAGACGACGGGCGTCAGGAGGTGCGGGATCGACTCGTAGAGCCCCAGCTCGACGCGCTTGGGGTCGACCAGGATCATGCGGACGTCGTCCGGCGTTGCGCGCAGGAGGATGGAGCAGAGCATCGTGTTGATGCAGCCGGACTTTCCGGAGCCCGTGGTGCCCGCGATGAGGATGTGCGGCATGCGGGCGAGGTCGGCGTTCACGGAGGCGCCCGAGATGTCCTTGCCCAGCCAGACCGTGAGCGGGCTCGAGCTCGCCGGGACCTCGTCGAAGATGTCGCCGAGGGTGACGATGTTCGGCGAGAGATTGGGCACCTCGACGCCGACCGCCTGCTTGCCCGGGATGGGCGCGAGGATGCGGATCTCGGTGGTGGCGAGCGCGTAGGCGAGGTCGTCCTTGAGCGCGGCGACCTTGCCGACCTTCGTCCCCGGGGCGAGCTGGAGCTCGTAGCGCGTGACGCGCGGGCCGACGACCTGCCCGATGAGCGTCGCGTCGATCCCGAAGTTCGCGAGCGCCTGGAGCAGCGCCTCGGCCGTGCGCTCGGCCGCCTTCCCGGGCTGGCCCTCGTGCGGGCGCGAGCGTCGCAGGACGTTGGCGTCAGGGAGGCGGTAGTCGGCGTGCTCGCTCGTGGGCGGGTCGAAGAGGGTGGGCGGCTCGGCGGCCGCGGGGACGGCGTCGAGCTGGTCCTCGAGCGGATCGGCGAGCTGGTCGACCAGGACGGGCTGCGCGGGCGGCGCGTCCCCGACCACGTCCGGGTACGCCTGGGCGCCGTCGACGGGGGGCTCGTGCGAGAAGTCATGGCCGTTGGAGACGGGCGGGGGCGCGGTGTCGACCGGCGCGTAGCGCACGGCGCCGACCGTGCGGCGTGCGGCGACCGCCGTCTCGCGCGCGACGTGCGCCGAGCGGTGGAGCATGGCGCCGAGCGAGGCTCCCGTCAGCAGGAGCGCGCCGGCCCAGCAGAGGAAGAGACCGAGGATGAACGTTCCCGTCCCGCCGAGGAGGCGGCCGAAGACGGCGTCGAACGCGCTCCCGATCGCCCCGCCCCGCTCCTCGCCGAGAAGCACCATGACGCCGATCCCGAGGAGGACGAGGCCGGTCCGGAACGGCTTGACGTCCACGAGGGACGCGCGGGCCACCATGAGCGCGCCGAGCACGACGAGCACGACAGGCACACCGATGCGGGCCGTGCCGAGGAGCGCATCGAGCCAGTCGGCGATCGTCGTCCCGACGATCCCGCCGTTCCCCTCGAGCCAGGTGACGAACGCGAGGAAGAGCCCGCCGCAAAGCAGGCCCAACCCCAGGAGCTCGTGATGGTGATGTCCTCGCTGCTTGCGGGTGCGCTTCTTCTTGCGCACTCGGGCGGGCGACCTCGGGCGTACCCGAGACGGACGCTTCTTCTGCGCCATGTTCCGGCAGTTCGGGGGCGGCCCCCGCCCTCCTCCCCGCGTTATGCGCGGTCGAGCGACTCGATCCGCGCGCAGAGCAGCTCGAGGAAGCCGTCCCCGTCGATCCCGACGCCGACGTCGGTGTTCGGGTCGTTGTCCGTCCGGCGCCACAGGTCGACGACCGTGCGGCCGCGGCAGAGCCGCGATTCGCAGTCCACGTCCACGTGCCGGTGGAGGGTCTCGACGAGACCCGGCCGCAGCACCTGGGCGACGGCGACGGCGTCGTGGATCGGCGCACCCTCGGTTCCGTAGGTGCGCTCGTGGTACCGGACGAAGAAGTCGTGGAGCTCGGCCACGAAGGTCCCGATCCGGCCGGAGGCGCGCAACCGCTCGACGTGCGAGGGCATCATCAGCGCCTTGTGGGTGACGTCGAGGCCGATCATCGTCACCGGCACGCCGCCGTGGAAGACACGCCAGGCGGCCTCGGGGTCGACGTAGATGTTGAACTCGGCCGCCGGAGTGACGTTCCCCTCGGCGATCGCGCCGCCCATGATGACGATGCGCTCGAGGTTCTCGGTCGCCTCGGGGTAGCGGGAGAGCAGCAGGGCGACGTTGGTCAGCGGGCCGACCGGGACGAGCGTGACGCGCTTCGAGGACCCGAGAATCCGCTCCGCGAGGAAGTCGACGGCGTGCTGGTCGACCGGCGTGCGCTTCGGGTCGGGCAGGTTCGGCCCGTCGAGCCCGGACTCGCCGTGCACGTAGGCGGCGATGAAGAGGTCGCGGGCGAGCGGGCGGTCGGCGCCGGCGGCGACCTCTACGTCACCGCGCCCGACGAGCTCGAGGACGCGCAGCGCGTTCGCCGTGGTCTTCTCGAGCGTCTGGTTCCCGGCGACGGTCGTGACGCCCAGGAGCTCGAGCTCGGGGCTGGCCAGCGCGAGCAGGAGCGCGATCGCGTCGTCGTGACCAGGGTCGCAGTCAAGGAGGATCGGGATCGGGCCGCTCACGCGCGCAGTATCGCGTCAACCTCCGCGGCCGTGGGCAGGGAGGGCTGCGCGCCGGGCCGCGAGGCGGCGAGGGCGCCCGCGGCGCACGAGCGGCGGAGGGCCTCGTCGCGGTCACGGCCCTCGAGCAGGGAGACGACGAGGCACGCGGTGAAGGCGTCGCCGGCCGCCGTGCCGTCGACGGCTTCGACCTCCGGCGGCGCGGCGCGGGCGACCTCCTCCCCGTCTTCGAGCAGCAGGGCGCCCTCGGCGCCGAGCGTGAGCGCGACGAGGTGCGGCATCTCGGCGAGCGCGTCGAGCTCGTGTCGGTTGACGACGACGAGGTCGGCTCGGCCGAGCACCTCGCCGGGCACGGGCCGCGCGGGCGCGGCGTTCAGGCAGAAGAGCCCGGTGGCCGTGCGCGCCGCCTCGGCGAGCGGCTCGTCGGGGATCTCGAGCTGGCAGAGCACGGCGTCGAAGCTCGCGGCATCCGCCGCACGGATCGCGTCGGGCCGCAGCTCCGCGTTCGCGCCGGGGACGACGACGATCTGGTTCTCGCCCGCGTCGTCGACGAAGATCAGCGCCATCCCGGTGTCCGCCGCGCCTGCCTGCGCGACGCCGCTCAGGTCGACACCGGCATCGTCGAGCCCGGACTGGGCCAGCGTCGCGAGGGCGTCGCTGCCTACACAGGCCACCATTTGCACCGAGGCGCCGAAGCGAGCCGCGGCCACGGCCTGGTTCGCGCCCTTGCCGCCGGGGATGTAGTCGAAGTCCTCGGCGCGCACGGTCTCGCCCGGCTCGGGGAGCCGTGCGCAGCGCGCGACGAGATCGACGTTGATCGAGCCGACGACGGCGACGCTAGGCGGCAAGCGCGCGCAGGTCGTCGAGGCAGCCGTCGAGCAGGTTCTCGCGCAGGTCGAAGAGCCCGGCCCAGAGCGAGTCGCGGTCGGGCGCCGACTCGATGCGCGCCGAGTCGGCGAGACCCTGGAGCGCGCGGACGAGCACGGCGAGCTCGAGGTAGGCGTGCGCGACGCGGTGCGGCGCGGCGACGACGCCGGCGCGCTTGAGGACGGCGTCCCACTCGACGACCTCCCCGGCGCCCGGCTCGCCGTACCAGGAGCGTCCCTCCGCCCCGTCCGGCTCGAGCTCGAGGAGGAAGCGACCGAGCGGCTGCTCCAGGCCCGTGAGCGCGGTCTCGGCACGCTCGGCGGCGCGCCTGAAGGCGGCCTGCCGGCGCTCCGGCGTGCAGGGATCCGGCTCGCCGCGCTGCCAGCGCTCCAGGAGCCGGCAGAATGCGAGCCCGGCGACCTCGCTCGCCGCCAGCGAACGGATCAGGCGCGCCGTGGTGCGCTCGGACACGCCGTAGGTGCCCATGAGGCCGGCCCAGCTGTTCCCGTTCGTCTGCGTCATCACCTAACTAGTACACCAAGACGGGCAGAACACGTACCGTTCCCGGCGCATGGCCACGTACGACCTCGTCCGCAACCTGCCGCTGGAGATCGAGTCCTACGACCTCGGGGGCCTCAAGGTCGAAGCCTCGCCCGAGTTCGTGCGACGCACAACGGTCATCCACCTGCACGGCGGCGGCCACGAGGGCGTCGGCGAAGACGTCACCTACTCCGGCGAGGACCAGGAGGCGCTTCAGGAGGAAGGCCCGACGTTCCCGCTCGCGGGAAGCCACACGCTCGACAGCTTCTCGCAGCTCCTCGACCGGATTGCGCTCTTTCCGAGCGGGCCGGGGATGGACGCCTTTCTCGACTACCGCCGCTGGGCGTTCGAGAGCGCGGCGCTCGACCTCGCCCTGCGCCAGGCGGGCACCTCGCTCGCCGCGGCAGTCGAGCGCGAGCCGCAGCCGGTCAACTTCGTCGTGTCGCTGCGGATCGAGAATCCACCGGCGCTCGACCCGATCCCGAGGCTGCTAGAGCGCTACCCGAAGCTGCGGTTCAAGCTCGACCCGACGAGCGAATGGGACGCAAAGCTCGTCAAGGCTCTCGCCGACACCGGCGCCGTGGACACGGTCGACCTCAAGGGCGCCTACAAGGGCACACCGGTCGACCAGGCGGGCGACCCGCTCCTCTACGGCCTCGTCGCGCAGGCCTTCCCGAGCGCCTGGATCGAGGACCCGGACCTGAACGAGGAGACCGACGTCGTCCTCGAGCCGCATCGCGACCGCGTCACCTGGGATGCCCCGATCCACTCCGTGCTCGACATCAAGAGCCTTCCGTTCGCGCCGAAGACGTTGAACTTCAAGCCGTCACGCTTCGGCAGCATCCAGCGGCTCTTCGAGGGCTACGACTACTGCGCGGAAAACGGGATCGCCATCTACGGCGGCGGCCAGTGGGAGCTCGGCCCCGGCCGAGGCCATATCCAGTACCTCGCCTCCCTCTTCCATCCCTCGACGCCAAACGACGTCGCGCCGGCAGCGTTCAACATCCACCGGCACGACCCGCCGCCGGGCCTCCCGACCAGCCCGCTCCAGCCGCAGCCGAGCGAAACCGGCTTCCGCTGGGGCGACTCCGCCTAGACCTCGACGACGACCGGGAGAATCATCGGCCGGCGGCCGGTGCGCTCGGAGACGAGCTTCCCGATGTTGTCGTGCAGGTGCTCCTGGAAGAGCTTCAGCTCGAAAACGTTCTGGCCCAGGAGCTCGGCGATGGTGCGCTCGGCCTCAAGGCGGGCCTCCTCGAGCAGCGAGTCCGACTCGGCGAAGCCGCGGGAGATGACCTCCGGCGCGCCCATCTGGCCCCCATTTCGCGAGCCGACCGTCGCCACCACGATCAGGACGCCGTCCTCCGAAAGATGGCGGCGGTCGCGGAGGGCGACGTCCTTGACGTCCCCGACGCCCAGGCCGTCCACGAACGTTGCGCCGGTGTCGAGCTGGTCGACGAGGCGCGCGATGCCCCCGCGCAGCTCGACGACCGAGCCGTTCTCGGCGAGCACGATGCGGTCGGCGGGCACGCCGGCGTCTCGTGCGAGGCGTCCCTGCGCGGAGAGCATGCGGAACTCGCCGTGCACCGGCATGACGTTGCGAGGTCGCAGGAGGGCCAGGATCGTGCGAATCTCCTCGGCGTTCCCATGCCCTGAGACGTGCACGGGCGCGATCTCCTGGTGGAGCACCTCGGCGCCGGACTTCGCGAGCCGGTTGATCGTGTCGTGCACTCGAAGCTCGTTCCCCGGCACCGGCTTCGCCGAGATGATGACCGTGTCGCCCTCCTCGATCGCGACGTGCGGGTGGTCCCCGTACGCCATGCGAGTGAGCGCCGACATCGGCTCCCCCTGGCTTCCGGTGCAGAGGATCATCGTCTGCTCGGGGCGCTGGAGGTCGATCTCGTCGGGCTTGATGAGGAGGTCGTCCCGGACGTCGAGGTAGCCGAGGTTGCGTGCGATGTTGACGTTCTTGCGTAGCGAGCGGCCGACGAGCGCGACCTTCCGCCCCGTCTCGTCCGCGACGTCGATCGCCTGCTGGACGCGGTGAATGTTGGAGGCGAACGACGCGACGAGGACGCGTCCGTCCCGCTGCGGGATCAGGTGGCGGAAAACCTCGCCGACCGTTCGCTCGGACTCGGTCACGCCCGGGCGCTCGGCGTTCGTGGAGTCGCCGAGGAGAAGGTCGACGCCGCGGTTCCCGAGCTCCGCGAGCTTGCCGAGGTCCGTGCGGAAGCCGTCGACCGGTGTGTGGTCGATCTTGTAGTCGCCGGTCACGACGACCAGTCCGCCGGGCGTATCGAACGCGAGCGCGACGGCATCCGGGATCGAGTGCGCCATGCGCACGAACTCGACCTGATACGGGCCGATCTGGGCCGCGCCCTTGTCCGGCTCGATCTCCACCAGTTCGGCCGCGCGCATGAGCCCGTGCTCGTCCAGCTTCGACTTGATGAGCCCCAGCGTCAGCCGCGTCGCCCAGACCTCGGGGACGTCGATCTCCCGCATGAGATACGGGAGTGCGCCGACGTGATCCTCGTGCCCGTGCGTGAGCACGACCGCGCGGACGTCACCGCGGTGCTGGCGGAGGTATTCGAAGTCGGGCAAGACCAGGTCGACGCCCAGGTGCTCGTCGCGCGGGAACGAGAGTCCGGCATCGACGACGACGATGCCGTCGTCGGACTCGATCACGGTCAGGTTCTTGCCGACCTCGCCCAGGCCGCCGAGCGGGATGACTCGCGTGCTCTCGGGCATTGGCGGAAGTGTATTCAGTCCCTTTCCCGCCCGTTCCGGCTCGGCTAACCTCGCCCTCGATGGCAGGCACGGCTCAGAGGGCGGCGATGCTCGGCGCGATCGGGCGCACGCCCGTGATCCGCCTCGAGCGCGTCGCCGGCCCGGACGTGGCCGAGGTCTGGGTGAAGCTCGAGAATGCGAACCCGACGGGGTCGTACAAGGATCGCATGGCGCTCGCCATGGTCGAGGGTGCCGAGCGCAGCGGACGCCTTCAGCCTGGCCAGACCGTGGTCGAGTACACCGGGGGCAGTACGGGGTCGTCCCTGGCGTTCGTGTGTGCTGTCAAGGGCTACAAGCTCAAGATCGTCACCTCCGATGCGTTCGCTGCCGAGAAGCTCCGCACGATGCGCGCGTTCGGGGCCGAGCTCGAGGTGATCCCGAGCCCGGAGGGGATCACGCCCGACCTCATCCCGAGCATGATGCGCCGCGCCGCCTCGATCGTGGACGAAGTTGACGGTTTTGCCACGGACCAGTTCAACAACCGTGACATGGTCGAGGGCTACGCCGAGCTCGGCCGGGAGCTCGTCGACCAGCTCGACGGGCGGATCGACGCCTTCTGCTCGTACGTGGGCACGGCGGGCTGCTTCCTCGGCGTCACGGGCGTGCTCCGCAGCGCTCTACCCGACGTCCTCCGTGTGATCGTCGAGCCTGCCGAGTCACCGGTCATCGCCGGAGGCGAGCCGGGCACGCATCGCATCGAGGGCGGCGGCGTCGGCTTCTGGCCGCCGCTCCTGACGAAGGACGACTTCGACGAGGTGATCCCGGTTTCCACGGCGGACGCGATGGCCATGGCGAGGCGCGTCGCGGCCGAGGAAGGGCTTCTGTGCGGGCCCTCGACGGGCGCGAACATCACCGTGGCGCTCGAGCTCGCCCGCCGTCTCGGCCCCGGGTCACGCGTTGCGACGACGAACGTCGACTCCGGGCTCAAGTACCTGGCCGGCCACATGCACGACGCCTGAACGGCGCCGGCGCTAGACCCGGGCGCTCTCGAGGACGCCGGCGCGCTCGAGCGCGTCGCGAATCGCCGCGCGCTCGTCGTCGGTCGCCTCGACGAGCGGCAGCCTCAGCCCGCCGACCTCGTGACCGAGCAGCTGGAGCGCGGCCTTGACCGGGATCGGGTTGGTCGTCACCGCGAGCGCGTCGATCACGGGCCGCAGCTCGGCGTCGATCGCGCGCGCCTCGGCCAGCTCGCCCTCCTTGAAGCGCGTGACGAGCTCGCGCACGCGAGGCCCGACGATATGTGTGTAGACGAGCACGCCGCCGATGCCGCCGAGCTCGAGGAACGGCAGAAGGAGATCGTCGTTGCCCGCGTAGAGCGCGAGATCGGTCTCGGCGAGGATCCGCCGTGCCTGGCCCGGATCGGCCGTGGCCTGCTTCACGGCGGTGACGTTGGGGATCTCGGCGAGCTCGGCCAGTGTCTCCGGCTCGAGGTTGACGACGACGCGCTGCGGGATGTTGTAGACGACGATCGGCCGGTCGGTCGCGTCCGCGATCGCCTTGAAATGGGCGACGACCCCGCGCGCGGGCGGCTTGTTGTAGTACGGCGTGACGACGAGAAAACCGTCGACGCCGAGCTCGTGCGCCTGCCCCGTGAGGTGGACGGAGTGCGCGGTCGAGTACGTGCCGGTGCCGGCGATGACCGTCGCGCGGTCACCCACGGTCTCGACCGCCGCGGCGAAGAGCGAGAGCCGCTCGTCGTCGTCGAGCGTCGGCGACTCGCCGGTCGTCCCGGCCACGACGACGCCGTCGGAGCCGGATTCGATCAGGTGCGTGCAGATCTTCCGAAACGCATCCAGGTCGACGGAGCCGTCCGGGCGGAAGGGCGTGACGACGGCTGTGAGAACCTCGCCGAGCACGATTCGCATTGTAATCGGCCGCGCCGACAGGGTCTCCGGGCCTCAGTCCAGGAGCGCGTCCAGCCCTACCGTGAGGCCCGGATCGAGCGTCGGGAGCCGCTCGAGGGCGAGGAGGACGCCGGGGGCGAACGCCTCGCGCGAGAAGGTGTCGTGCCGGATCGTCAGGAGCTGTCCGTCGCCGCCGAAGAGCACCTCCTGGTGCGCGACGATCCCGGGGAGCCGCACCGAGTGGATCGGCACGTCTCCGGGGAGCCGCTCGGCCGTCGCCTTCGCAGTTCCGGAGGGCGCGTCGACCTTGGTCTCGTGGTGCAGCTCGATGATCTCCGCATGCGGCATGTGCTCCGCCGCCAGTGCGGACAGGCGCATCATCAGCACCGCTCCGACGGCGAAGTTGGGAGCCACGAAGCAGGCGACGCCGCGCTCCCGGGCGAGCGAGTCGAACGCGGAGAGGTCGTCGGCGGAGAGGCCGGTCGTGCCGACCACCGTCGCGACCCCGGCGCCCAGGCAGCGCTCGACGTTCCCGCGCACGGCGTCCGGCCGGGTGAAGTCGACCGCGGCATCGTGGCCGGCGGGATCCCAGTCGTCGCCGTTCCCGACCGCGGTCACCTCGTGCCCCGCCTCGGAGAGCCGCGGCGCGAGCGCGGTGCCGACCTTGCCGCCCGCGCCGAGCAGCAGGACCTTCACGCGGCGGCGCGCTCCACGAGGCCCGGGCAGATCGGCTCGACCGACCGAAGGAAGCGCTTCTCCGTCGGACCGATGGCGGCGACGGAGAAGGCCTCGGGCGAGAGCAGCATCTCGGCGAGCTGCGCGACCGCGTCGGTGTCCACGGCCTCGATCTCGGCCAGGATCCGGTCGAGGTCGAGAAGCTCGCTGTCGGTGATCAGCGACTTTCCCAGGCGGCTCATGCGGTTCGACGTCAGCTCCATCGCGAGCATGATCCGCCCCTTGAGGTTCTCCTTCGCGCGCTCGAGCTCGTCCTGCCGCGGGCCGTGCTCGGAGATGTCGGCGATTTGCTCGGCGACGATGCGCAGGCACTCGCCGAGGTTCTCCTCGCGCGTGCCGACGTAGACGCCGATCTGGCCCGTGTCCGCGTACTGCGACGAGAAGGTGTAGACGGCGTACGCGAGGCCGCGCTTCTCGCGGATCTCCTGGAACAGGCGGGACGAGGCCGAGCCGCCGAGCACGCCGTCGAGGATGGACGCCGTGAAGCGGCGGCGGTCCGAGCGTGCGATGCCAGGTGCCGCGAGGCAGACGTGGTATTGCTCCGTCGGCTTCTTCTGGAACACGAGCGACGGCTGCGGCGGCGCGACGAGCGGCGTCCGGGCTGCCGGGCGGCGCGCAGGCGGCGCTGCGGCCTTCTTCCGCATCGTGTCGACGACCTCGACGAGCCGGTCGTGGTCGACGCTGCCGGCCGTGGCGACGACGACGTTGTCGGGCCGGTAACGGCGGCGGTGGAACGCGCCGACCGAGCGGCGCGAGACGGTCGAGATGACCTCCGCGGAGCCGAGCACGGGCCGCCCCAGCGGGTGGTCGCCGAAGACGGCGCCCGTGACGAGGTCGAAGATCAGCTCCTGCGGCGAGTCCTCGACCATCGCGATCTCTTCGAGCACGACCTCCCGTTCGGAGTCGAGGTCGGCGAGGCTGGGCGCGAAGACCATGTCGGTCATGACGTCGAGCGCGGTCTCGAGGTGCTCGTCGAGAACGCGCGCGTACACGACCGTGTAGTCGCGTGCCGTGGCAGCGTTCAGTTCGCCGCCGAAGGTGTCGAAGATCTCCGCGATCTCGAGCGCCGAGTACGACGCCGTTCCCTTGAACAGCATGTGCTCGAGGAAGTGGCTGACGCCTGCATGGGTCTCGTCCTCGTCGCGCGATCCGGCGCCGATCCAGAGCCCGATCGCCACCGAGCGGACGCTGCGAAGCGGCTCCGTCACGACGCGCGTGCCGCCGTCGAGAGTCGTCACCAGGTAGTTCTGCACGCTCGCATCCTAGGAGGGTCAGGCCTGCCGGTAGGCGCCGCCGGGATTCCCGGCGACGCGCGCGAGTGCCGCGAGCGCCTTGAGCGGCGGCCTGGCGAGGCCGCGTGCGCCGCGAACGTCTGCGATGTCGCCGCGCACGAGCCGCTCGACCGTGCGCCACACGACCCGGGAGCGTGCGATGCGGAACGTCACTCGCGGGAAGCGGTCGAGCGCCGCCTTGACGCCCCAGGACGCCCAGAGGTGGGTCGCGAGCGTCCGTGTGAGCCGCTCCCCGTACGGGTCGAGGCTCTCCGAACGGCCCGCGAGCAGATCGAGGACGGCCTCGGAGGCGAGCTTCCCGGAGAGGAACCCTTCGAACATCCCGTCCCCGGAGACAGGATCCACGAGCCCTGCCGAGTCGCCGATGAGAGCCGCGCGCCCGCGGGCCAGGGTCGAGTCGGCCGACCGCAGCGGGAGCCTGTAGCCCCGGAGCGCCTCGAGATCGTCGTACGCGATCCCGTGCGCCTCGCAGAGGTCGCGCAGGTGGGTACGAAGCCGCGGTCCCTCCCCCTCCCAGCCGCCGAGGCCCACGTTGACGTGGTCTCCCTTCGGGAACACCCAGCCGTAGCCGCCGGGGACCACGCCGAGTTCCAACACTGCGCACCCGCGGTAGCCGTCCGTCCGGAGGCGGTCGTACCCTATGTTGCCTTCGATGGCAACTCCGACCGCCTGGTTTCCGCCGAGCCCGAGCGCTCGGCCGCAGATCCCGTTGACGCCGTCCGCGCCGACCAGGGCAGCCGCGTGCAGCCGTTCGCCGCCCGCCGTGACCTCGACACCCTCGGAGCCCGCCTGGGCGTGCTCCACCTTCATACCCTCGCGCACCTCCGCGCCCGCGTTCGCGGCCTGCTCCAGGAGGTAGGCGTCGAGCCGGATCCGCTGCGTCATGAGCACCAGCGGCTCCCCGTCACCGTGCTCGAACCAGCCGCCGAAGCGGAGCCGCATCCGCACGGACGTGACCACGTCCTCGACGACGGGATCAATCGAGAACGGGAGCAGGCGCGCCGCGCGTCCGGTGACGCCGCCGCCGCACGGCTTGTCGCGCGGAAAGCGCGCACGGTCGAGCAGGAGGACGTGCGCGCCGGCCGAGGCGAGCCTGTGCGCGCACGTCGAGCCGGCCGGGCCGGCACCGACGACGATCGCGTCGTAGCGCGTCATCGGGGCATTATCGCCTGCGTTCGCGATCTCACGTTTCGGCGGCCCG
>Ga0075418_10007332_pt1 | contig 12427 bp, 6 predicted proteins | sample SoiMetdeltSBSDD2_FD_81776 | JGI IMG/M metagenome (GOLD analysis project Ga0075418, IMG submission 81776) | Bulk soil microbial communities from a Populus tree surrounding site in Tennessee, USA - Soil MetaG P. deltoides SBSDD2 | ecosystem: Environmental > Terrestrial > Soil > Tree plantation...
AGAAGAGCTTCTCGGGGCTCGCCCTGTCCAAGGACGGCGGCACCCTCGTGGCGCTCCGGCAGTCCTTCGTGGAGCCCCCGACCCTGGTGAAGGTCGATCTCAGGACCGGGAACGCGACGAAGCTGACGACCTTCAACGACGCGGTCCTCGGCCGGGTCGATTTCGGGACCTACGAGCGCGTGACGTACAGGGGCGCCCGGGGCGAGGACGTGCAGATGTGGGTCAACTACCCGCCCGGTTTCGATCGCTCGAAGCGCTGGCCGCTCTTCATGCTCCTGCACGGCGGCCCGCACAGCGGCGTCACCGACGCCTGGCAGCCGCGCTGGAACGCCCAGCTCTTCTCCGGCTGGGGCTACGTCACGGCCTGGCACAACTTCCACGGCTCGAGCGGATTCGGCCAGAAGTTCACCGACTCGATCAACCCGAAGCAGTCGGAGCTTCCCTACCAGGACACGATCCTGGCGGCGAAGCATCTGTCGGCGCAGCCCTGGATCGACAGCGGGCGGATGGCGGCGGGCGGCGGCAGCTTCGGCGGGTACCTCGCGTCGATCCTGCTCGGCCGCAATCACCCCTTCAAGACGCTCATCGCCCACGCCGCCGTCTACAACTGGTACACGCAGTACGGCGCCGATTACGGCGCGGGGAAGCGCCGGTTCGGGGAGTTCTGGGACAACCCGGAGGTGTTCGAGGTCTCCTCGCCCCACTTCGGGGCGAAGAACTTCACCACGCCGACCCTCGTCATCCACGGCCAGCTCGACTACCGCGTCCCTCTGAACCAGGGGATCGAGCTGTTCCAGACGCTGCAGAACCGCGGCGTGCGCAGCCGCCTCATCTACTTCCCCGACGAGAACCACTGGGTGCTGAAGCCGAACAACTCCCTGTTCTGGTACTCGCAGGTGCGCGACTGGATCAAGGAGTTCATCGGCTCCGGCCCGACGGGATGAGGGTGTCGACGAGCGCCGACACACCGGTCCGGCCGGCTCACTCTCTGTTGCACTCGACGACGCGCAGGTAGAGCTTGCCGCTGGAGCGAAAGAAGAAGACCCCGGTGCTGTCGTCACAGAACAGGCGCACCTCGCTCAGGACGGCGTCGGCCGACAGGGTGGCCGACAGGGGCCTGTCACCGGGCTGAGGCTTGAGACCGCCGCAGTCGCATTCTTTCGCCATGTTCGGATCCTCCCGCGCAGTCAGTCGGTGGGTGGACGGTTCGACGACATCGTGTCGTAGAACGCCGTGTCGACAGCCGTCCAGAAATCATCGTGTCTCGGGCTGTAGGGCCCGCCGATCGCGACGAACTCGACGATGCCTCTCCGGTACGCGGCCCAGGCGCTCTTCACCGACGGCGTCGTGGCCGTGACCGGACAGGTGCGCCGATCGCCGGCGCCCGCCTCGCGCACTGCCGTGTCGATCGCCGCGCGCGCGGCATCGAGCCCCGGGTCGCCGAGGCGCTTCGTGATCGCGTCCATCATCGAAAGCGCCCGGCAGGTGTCCGACTGGAGCATCGACTGGAGGGCGTACTCGTCCACCTTGGTGCGGCGCTCCCGGGCGCTCAACTCCGAGGGGTTGGGGGCCGGCCCGACGGCCGCCGCCTGCTCGATGCGGGCCCAGGTGGGGATCGGCGTGCCCAGGATCGGCCCCTCGAAGACCGGGACGTCGAAGCCCAGGTAGCCGACCACGAGCGGCCGGTCGAACGACTCGGCGATGCCGACCGACGAGTCCGAGGCGCCGACGAACCGGACCTGGACTCCCGGCGCCGCCAACTTCGTGCTCGCCGCGTCCTGGTCGAGCCAGGTCACGAGGTTCTGCCGCCCCGTGAGCTCCTCGGCCGAGAGGTTCGTCGTCTCCCGCGGCGGGGCCTCCCCGGCCGCCCCCGATCCCCGCGTCTCGCTGCTGCGCACCAAAGACACGATGAGGCCGCCGGCGAGATAGACGCGGCTCACGACGCGCAGGTAGACCGGCGCGCCATCCTGGGCGGAGAGGGCGCCCTTCAGGAGCCGCTGGGTTTCCGGCCCGCCCGACCACGCGACCAGCCGCCCATAGAGGTCGGCCGTGTCGGCGGCGTAGGTGTGCGCGTCGGCGATCGTCACGGTGCCCGAGAGCGAGGTCGTGCGGAGAAAACCGAGCGCGGTCGGGAGCCCGTTGATCGGCAGCGCCAGCCGGAGCCCGGCGCCCGACCTGGTGGAGAACGTGTAGCTCGGGAATGCCGCCCGGGGCGCCGGAAGGTCGGTCAGCATGACCCCTCCGGTCCCCCCTGCCCCGGGCGGCCCGCCCGGAGCGCCCGACGGGGGCTGCGCCGTCACAGGCCCGGCGCCGGTTCTCCGGTCGATGTCGTGAGGGACTTTGCCGTGCGTGTCCTTCCAGTAGCCGTCGAAGTAGACGTCGCCGTAACGCAGGCCCCGGAGCCGCGTCTGGTGACCGTCGAGCGGCAGAAACCCTCTCTTCTTCCACTCGTCGGTCTCGGACTGCTGGGTCGCGCGCACCAGGAACACGTCCCCCGGACGCAGGTCCTCGGTCAGCGGATAGACGGGGATGATTTGGCTCGCCCGGATCGTCTGGCACCACATCTTGGCGATCCGTTCCATCTCCCGGCGGGCGCGCCGGTCGGCGCCGGCCTGCGCCGGCAGGACCGATGCGACGCCGACCAGAAACGCCAGCGCCGACGCCGTCCACCGCCCGGCCGAGCCGGCTCCCATGACACTCAGCCGAGCACCGGCCAGCGCTTCATGCGCCGCGAGCCGTACAGGTTCGGTGACTGCGGGTACTGCTGCGACGGAAGATCGCGGCGGATGGCCGCGAACCAGTCCCTATAGGTGGCCGTCGCGTTCAACCCCTTCAGCGCCCGGAGCGCCACATACGAGAACGCGCCGTTGGGCCGGCCCCGGAACCAGGCGTCGTAGGAGTACTCGATGTCCTGGCATCCCGCCATGAGGAGCGCCGCGTAGCGGCCGGGCGGGCTCGAGCCGCGGATGGCTCGCCGGACCCCGAGACGGGAGGCCGAGCGCTTCGGCAGGAAGCCGCCCGGCGGGAGGAAGCGGACCTTGCGCACCGGAGGCCGGCGTCCGGCGGTGGTCGGCGGCGTCCTGATCGGAGCGAACCTCGCGACGGTGCCCGAGTGGCAGGAGTCGGAAATCACCACGAGCCGCACGCCTTGCCGGCGCCGGCTGTAGAGATCGAACAGCTCGTCGTCGGTGATCGGCCCGTTGCGCGCGATGTCGTACGGACAGATGCATTCGTCGGTGCCGTCCGGCTCGTCTCCCTCCTCGTCGGGAACGAACGATCCGTGCCCCGAGTAGGTGATGACCACGACATCTCCTGCGTCGGCGGCGGCCAGCGTCGCCCCGATGGCCCGGCGGATGCCGTCCCCCGTGGCCTTGCCATTGAACATCCGGGTCGCGGCGAAGCCTCGCTGCTGCAACGCGGCGGCCCAGTCGTTGGCGTCGTTGACGCACCCGGACAGGTCGCTCCCCGTCCCCGGATAGTCGTTGATCCCGATACACAGCGCGTACTTGTCCATCGCGTCCTCCCGCGGGCCACCCGCCGTGAGGTGAACCGACCCGGACTCCGGGCCTGCAGCACCCTTCGCGCTGATAACGACGGGGGGGGCGCCGAACGAACATGAACGCCGGCCGAGATTCCCTCCAAGAATCCCTTGAAACCCCTGGGCCAACGACGTAAACCGCCGCTGCAGTCTGCCAGGCCCGGGGATTCCTCTCGGGCTCCGGGGAACCGGTGACGCCGCAACCGGTTCCCCGCTGGCGTTTGAGGGCCGCGGGCACCCGGGTGGGGGCGTCCGTGGTCAGTGTCGCCTACCGGCGTTCGTTCCCTCGCGAGGAGCGTGTCGGGCAGCGAGCGGAACCCCCCGACCTCGGATGTGGCGGAAGGACATGTAGACCTCTCCGCGTGTCCCCCTGATCGCAGGGGGACGGGAGGGCAGGCCCGGGCGGCTAGGCGACAGCCGCCCGGGTCTTTGCCTTGGCTCGTTCAGTCGAGGTATTTTACGAACACCACTTCGTTCTGGGCCTCGTTGTAGATCAGCTCGTCGACCATCGCCCGCACGGAGACGATGCCGAAGCCGCCCGGGCGCAGCCCTTTCTTCTCCCGCTCCTCGACGTGGGCGATCGGCCGATCCGGCGGCTGACCGGCGGCGGCGTGGGCGAGCCCTTCGAACCGGAAGCCGGGCCCCGGGTCGGCGATGCGATAGAGCAGCATGCGCCGGGCGTGGAGGCAGGCAATGCGCACCTTGCGGCTCGGGTCGAGCTGCCCCCCCCACTCGATCGCGTTGAGCAGCAGCTCGCGGAAGGCGTAGCCGATCGACTCGCGGACGGTCTGCGGCAGATCGGTGTCGAGGTGCTCGAGGAACGCGTGGATGTGGGCGGCCGCCTCGCGGGTGCAGGGCACCAGGATCTCGATCCAGGCGGGCCGCGCCGAGACGACCTCGATGACCGGCGGCACCGGCTTCGCCGCCAGCACCTCCTTCACGAGATCGACCAGCGACTGAGGGTCGACCGGTTTCTTCAGGTACTGGTGCGCCTGCTCGCGCACGGCCTGGAGCAGCGTCTCCGGCGTGTCGTCGGAGGTCATGACGACGACGCGCGGGCGCGACGGCGCGTCCCGGAGCTGCGCCAGGACCTCGAGCCCGTTCATGCGCGGCATCCAGATGTCGAGCAGCATCAGATCGAAGGCCTTCCCCCGGGCGAGCCTCACGGCGGCGGCGCCGTCCGCTGCCGGCGTGACGGAGTAGCCGGCCTTTTTCAGGATGCCGGCGATCAGATGGCGCGTGGCGCGATCGTCTTCAACCACGAGAATCGTGCTCATGTCCGTGTCCTCCGCTTGGCGGGGCGCCGGCCGCGAGCCCGTGACTTGCGTGCAGGACCCCGGGCGACGCGCCGCGGGCGCGGCGCCACTCCGAGGCTCAGGAGCGCCCGCTCGACCCGAAGCAGCTGCCCGCGCAGAGTCGCGCAGACTTCCTGCGCCGCCGAGAGGTCGCCGCCGCGGCCGAGCTCCTCCAGCCGGGCGGCCGACTCCCGGGCGGCAGGAGCCGCGAAATTCGCGACCGATCCTTTCAGCGCGTGGGCCTCGCGCATGAGGGCGCCCGCGTCGCCTCGGGCGATCGCCTCGCTGATCCTGGACATCGTGACGGGGTAATCCTCGACGAAGAACCGCCCCACCCTGCGGGCGAGCCGGAGATCCCCTCCCAGCCGCTCCAGGATCGCCCGGCCGTTGCCGGCCGGCGGCCGCCGGCCCGCGCGGGCGCCGGCGGCGCCCCCGGTCGACGCTGGCGCGGCCCGGCGCCCATCGGGCACCAGCGTCTCGATGACGTTCCAGAGGACGTCCTCCTGAATCGGTTTGGGGACGTACCCATCCATCCCAGCCGCGAGGCACCGCTCGCGGTCCCCCTTCATGGCGTGTGCGGTCATGGCCACGATCGGCAGGTGGTGGCCGCTCCCCTTCTCCCTCTGGCGGATGGCGCGGGTCGCCTCGAAGCCTCCCATGACCGGCATCTGCACGTCCATGAGAACGACATCGAAAGCCCTGCCGGAGGAGGCGTCGAACGCCGCCAGAGCCTCGCGGCCATCGACCGCCACCGTGGTCGCGTGTCCGCGCCTTTTCATAAGGCTGATAGCCAGCTCCCGGTTGACCTTGTTGTCCTCGACCAGAAGGACGCGCAGGCGGCGGCGACCGCGGCGCGCGGCGCGCCGCCGTCCGGGCGGGCGGGTGTCGAGCCGCCGGCCGCCGGTCAAAACGCCGACCATCGCGTCGAAGAGGTCCGACTGCTTGACGGGCTTCGTCAGGTATCCGGCCACGCCGAGCCGGCGGCAGCGGGCCACGTCCTCGGCGCGGCCGGCCGACGTGAGCATGATGATGGGGGTTCCCGCCAGGCGCGCGTCCTGGCGGATGGCTTCCACCAGGCCGAAGCCGTCCATCGACGGCATGTGCCCGTCGACCAGGATGAGGGCGTAGGGTCCCCCCGCATCGCTCGCCGCGGCCAGCGCCTTCAGGGCCTGGCGGGCGCCCTCCGACGCCGCCGGTCGCAGGCCCCAGTTCCGGAGCATCGTCCCGAGGATCTGCCGGTTGGTCGGGTTGTCGTCGACGACCAGGACGGGCAGCCCGTCGAAGATGGCCGGGCCCGGGCGCGCTCCGCGAGCCGGGGCGCCCCTCGGGAGCCCGAAGCGGACCGTGAAATGGAAGGTGCTCCCCTCTCCGGGCGTGCTCTCGACCTCCAGCGGGCCTCCCATCAGCCGGGCGAGCTGGGAGCTGATGGCGAGCCCGAGACCGGTGCCGCCGTGCCGGCGCGTGGTGGAGCTGTCGACCTGCTCGAAGACCTCGAAGATGCGCTCGCGGTCGGACGGCGCCACGCCGATTCCGGTGTCGGACACGGCGATGCGGACCCACGCCTCGTCCCCGCGTGAGGCGACCGGCTCGGCGCGCAGGACCACTTCGCCGCGATCGGTGAACTTGATCGCGTTGCCGACGAGGTTGACCACGATCTGGCGCAGCCGTCCCGGGTCGCCCAGGACTTCCTCCGGCACGCCGGGGCGGACGTCGCACGCCACTTCCAGGCCCTTCTGGTGCGCCCGCGCGGCGAGCATTCTCAGGCTGTCCTCGAGCGTGTCGCGGAGGCTGAAGCGCACCCGCTCGAGGTCGAGCTTCCTGGCCTCGATCTTGGAGAAATCGAGGATGTCGTTGATCAGGTCCATCAGGGAGCCGGCGGCGTCCTGCACCGTCTTCAGGTACTGCCGCTGCTCGGGCGAGAGCCGCGTCTGGAGCGCCAGCTCGGTCATCCCGATGACCGCGTTCATGGGCGTGCGGATCTCGTGGCTCATGTTCGCCAGGAAGTCGCTCTTGGCGCGCGCCGCCTCCTCGGCCCGCTTCTTGGCGTGCTCCAGCTCCTGGACCAGCAGGGCGAGACGCTGCGAGTTCCCCTCCTGGGTTCGCTTCGCCGCTTCGAGGTCGCTCGCGTACCGCCTCAGCTCCGCCTCGGCGTGCTTGCGGCGGGTGACGTCCCGGGCGGCGGCGTAGATCTCCTTCTCCGCGACGCGCGGGCGGGCGTTCCAGAGCAGCCACTTGTAGGATCCGTCCCGGCAGCGGTAGCGGTTCTCGAAGGAGATCGTGTCGCTCCCCTTGCGGAGCTTCTTCATCTCCTCGAGGGTCGCGGCCCTGTCCTCCTCGTGCACGAAGTCGATGAACGGCCGCGTGAGAAGCTCCTGCTGCGTGAAGCCGAGCGTTCTCTCCCAGGCCGCATTCAGGCGCCGGAAGTACCCGTCGAGCCCCGCGATGCAGAGCATGTCGATCGACGCGGCGAAGAAGCGGTCCAGCTCGGCCTCGGCCTGCTTGCGCTCGATGAACTGTCCAATCTGCGCCCCGATCGCGGACATCAGCCGGAGCAGCTCCGGATCCGGGGTCTGGATCTCGCGACTGAAGAACTCGAGCACCCCCAGCACCCGGTTGCCGATGACGATGGGGAAGCCGAACGCGGCGTGCAGGCCTTCCCCGGCCGCGACCGGCGCGCGCGGGAAGTTCCCGTCCTGCGCGACGTCCGGGATCCACGCCGGCTCCGCCATCGCCCACACGCGGCCGGGGAGGCCGACGCCCGGCGCGAAGGTCGATCGGCGACTGATCGCGTCGAACTCCGGGACTTCGGCCGACGGCGGATGCCAGGTCTCGACGCAGCGCAGCGCCTCCGAGGTCTCGTCCAGCCGCCAGATCGCCCCGTGGATCCAGCCCAGGCTCTCGCAGATCGCCTGCAGGATCCTCGGCGTCGCCTCGGCCAGCGTCGACGCCTCCGCCAGGACGCGCGCGGTCGCGTAGGCCGCGCTCAGGCGGATCTCGGCCCGCGTGGGGCCAGGCCGGCCGGCATCGCTGGGGGGCTCCGACGACTCCATGCTGCGCACCCTTGAGAGTGCGCACAGGATACCTCTTTCGTGGACTACGCGGAGGCGGTCGGGGCCCGGCGGGCGAGGCGGAGTGTCAGGAAGGCCAGCACCACGACGGCGGCGACGAGCGCCGTCCAGAGCAGCACCGTCTGTCGGAGTCCCGAGCCCTTGAGGCGGGCGTGCAGGCTGTAGTGTGGGTTCGCCTCGAGGGGGCCGGCGTCGATCGGAGCGGCCTGCACGGCCAGCACGACCTCACGCACCCGCTCCAGCTCGTAGCGCGGCGGATCCTGATCCGGCGCACCCAGGAGCAGCGTGTAGCTCCCCTGGGGGGCCGTCAGATAGACTTCGGGGAGCGGCACCCGGACGCTGACGGACCGGAACTCGAGAGGGGCGTCGTCTCCATCCTCGATCTGGAGCGTCAGCGACCGGGTCCGGACCGCATCAAGGTCAAGGCTCACCGGCCTGCGGTCCCCGGCGGCGCGGCCGAGCCGCCCCCGCAGCAGGGTCGTCTCCACGCCGTCGTCCGCCGCCGCCGTCAGACTGAACGCGCGATCGAAGTACGCGGCGTCGGTCTCCAGGAGGATCCGGTCGAACCGCAAGGGGGACACCGGAGGGAGCAGCCGGTAGCGGGAGGTGCTATCGCGGCGCTCGGGGCCCTCCACCGTGAACAGCACGAGTTCGTGCGCCGCCTCCCGCGCCAGAAGATACGGCCACTGGCGCGCGGCCTCGTCGGTCACCCGCAGGTCGGAGAGATCGTCGTTCAGGATGGCGAGGTCGCCCGGCCCGATCCGCAGCCGCGACAGGCCCTCGGCCGAGTCGGGGACGGCGATCCGGCGCTGGTGGCTGAAGACGCGCCGGTCGACCTCGGCGCCCGGACGCATGGCGAATCCCAGCGCCGGGGCGCCGTCGTAGACGGGATTGGCGCGGGGGGCGCCGAGGCGGGCGGCCCGCACGATCGCCGGGTCGTAGAGCAGTGCTGCGGCCTCGGCCCGCTTTCCGGTCACGGTGACCGCCGGTTGTGGCAGGAGGCCGGCCAGGTCGTAGCGGGGCGGCTGCGCCCGCCCTCCGCCGAACCGGAGGACGCCTTTGCTTCCCGCGAAGATCAGGGACGGCTGCCGGATGATGGCGGAGAAGACCGGATGCTCGAGCGGCGGGCTGTCCCCGTCGTCGATCTCGATGCGCAGCCGATCCCCCCTGGCGGCACGCAAGGCCAGCTCCTGATCGCCGACAGGAACCAGGGCCGCGACCCGGTAGACGCGGCCCGAGCCGAGCGCCGCGTCGGCGCCGGCGGGCCCCTCGTCCCACACGTCGATGCGACGATCGAAGGTGCCGGTCGCCGTCTCGATGCGCAGCAGGTCGGGGACGATGCCGCGAGGGCGCGCCAGGTCGACAAGGGTGCGGCGGTCCCCGGGGTGGATCGACAGGACCTCGAGCGGCACGGCGATCCGGCCGCCGCGCTCCAGGAGACGGGCGCTCTCGAGCCGCAACTGGGGCTCGAGCCAGAACGGGTGCTCGGTCTCCAGGACGACGCGAAGGCGGGGGCCGCCGAAGCGCGGCAGCGGCAGTCGCAGCTTTTCGCCTGACCGGGCGCCACGCAGCCGGAACAGGGATCCGTCCTGCACCAGAGGGACGCTGCGGCCGCCGGCATCGAGCCCCTCGACATCGACCCGGGCCACGAACTCGCCGGCTCGCGGCTGCACCACCAGGACCCAGTTGCCGCCTGGCGGGGCGGATCCCGGCATGCCGAATTCGAAGGTCTCCCGTCGCAGAGGCGGCCCGGTCTCACGCCTGACCTCGGACCGCGCGGCCTCGCTCAGCCGGGGCTCGTAGCGCTGCGTCAGCTCGGCTCCGCCCCCCGGCCCGGGCCCCGCACCGGCGTCGACCAGAAAGGCGACCTCCTTCTCCTGCGCGTCGAACAACCTCAGATCGGACAGGTCGGGGCGGCAGGCGGCAAGGACCTCGGGAGGCAGCACGAGCCGCGACAGGCCTCCGCTCTCGGCGGTAACATCCGCCTCCTGAGGGAACAGCCGGCGCAGCTCGGCGGGCTCCGCGCAGAAGGCCTGCGTGCCCCAGACCACGGCGGCCACGGCGAGGAGCGTTCCCGCCGCTGGAAGCGAGCCAGCCGTGACCAGGCGCCGCGCCGCGGAGATCCACGATCGGCTCACGACGCCCCCGACCGCTCCCTGCGGAACACGAACCTCTGATAGAGGAGAGACACCAGGATCAGCGATACGGCCAGGCCGAGAAGCGACGCCACGCGATAGAGGTCGCGCAGCGACGCCAGATCGTAGAGGAAGACTTTGCCGATGGTGACGAGCAGGAGACCGAGGCTGATCCAGCGCAGGCCCAGAGCGTCGCGGGCCATCCCGAAGCCGAGGAGGAGGAGCGCGTAGATCCCCCAGGCCATGGACACGGTGAGCCGCTGGGCCGGCGGACCGCCGAAGTCGAAGCGCAGCCTGTCGCCTACGGCGAACCAGTCGGCAATGGTGAGATTGATCCAGAAGAAGACGACCAGGATGGCGGCGACGCCGGCGCCGATGGCGCCGGTCGGCCGCCCGCCGGCGTAGATCCCCTCCTCCCAGTCCCGCGCGCGGGCCCGCTCGCGCGGCTTGAGGAGCACGGCGCTCAGTAGGAGTGCCGCGGCCGGCACCAGGTAGGTGTACATCAGCCAGTTCACGATCCGGACCGTCGATCGAGGGTAATAGCCCAGCAGCTCGACATTGGCGACGAGACGCAGCGTCGCCGCGCCCAGCAGGGTCAGGCCGAAGTACTTGAGCCCCGGATGATCGAGCCGCGTCCACAGGGCGATGACCGCCAGGCCCTCCAGGGCCCAGCCGAGGGTGATCCACTCCTTTTCGAGCTGCAGCGGGATGGCGACGGCGACGAAGCAGAGCGCTGTGGCCGCGAACCAGACCAGGGCGCTCGTGCGGATCGGCTCGTCCGACGGCCCGGCACGGCGGGCCCGATCCGCCGCGGCCAGCGACAGGGCGCCGAGGGCGATGGGCAGCACGCCGATGAAGCCATCCCCGAGGCCCCACACGAACAGCCTCCGCAGCGGCGCGAACCAGAGCGGCCCCGCGAGGGCGGCGGCCCACCAGGCGAGGCGATCGGCCGAGAAGCGGCGCGCGGCCAGGAGCGGCCACGCCGTGTAGAGGACGACGGCTGCGGCCTCGACAAGGAACGCGGTCAGGATCTCGCGGGGGCGCTCGTCCAGCCCGACCCGGCCGAAAGTCCACACGAGGTGAACCAGGAGCGTGGCGCCGACCGCGGCCGCGCACCAGGCGCCCTGCTCGCGCCGGGTCGCGGCGGCCATCGCCAGGAAGCCGAGGAGGAGCGACGCGCCGAGCGCCGGCAGGGGTCCCAGCGCCAGGGTGAACGGGGCCGGCGCCAGTCCCAGGAGCAGCAGGACCGGCAGGAGGGCCGCCGCATGATCGGCGAAATCCGCCACGAGGGCCTCCCGCCGCAGGAGGGCGGCCGCGTGCAAGGCCAGCGACGCGCCCAGGAGGAGCGCCAGGAAGAGGGGGGGCGCGGGGAAGCCGGGATCCCCGGAGTGGCCGAGATGCAGGATCGAGAGTCCGAGACCGATCCCGACGGCGGCCGCCGGCTGCAGCAGGCCGCGCCCGGGACACGCGGCGTGCCGGTAGAGCAGAGCGGCGAGCCCCGCCCAGCCGACGAGCCAGGGCGTCATCGGCACGTTCGCCACCGCTGAGGCGAACAGCAGGACGAAGAACAGTCCGCAGGCCGCAAGGATGGCGGCCGGCGCGGGGCCGTCCGCGCCGGCAGGCTCAGGGTCGCGCTCGACGAAGAGATGGAAGACCAGCGCGATGCCGATCGCGGCAGCGACCACCTCCCAGGCGAGGGGCGTCGTGAGGGCGTGCTCAATCAGCCAGGCGCCGACGACGGCGATGCTCGCGGTGGCCGCGCCCATGCCGAGCGCGGGGACGCGCTGCTCCCGGGCCACCCAGCCGGCGCCCGCGTCGAGCAGGACGAGAAGGATGGCGATCGGGTAGAGATGCGGGCCGAGCCCGACGCGGGTCGCGAAATAGAAGGCGAAGAGGAACGGGAACGCGATCGCGCCGACCTGGCTCCAGACCCAGATCCCGCGCGGCTCGCGGCCGCCCGCCAGCCGGCCCGCGAGGACGAAGAGCAGCGCGAAGACCGTCAGGATGACGAGGCCGAGGAACAGGCGGGCCGGCCCCATCCGCATGACGATCCAGAGCCCCTGCAGGATGACCGTCCCCAGCAGGCTGAGCACGCCGAGCGAGGGCCATCGTCGTTTGTGGCCGACGGCCAGAATCCCCAGGTCGAGGAGGAGGACGTACCCGAACAGACCGATCGGCCGGTCGGCCCCGCTCGAAAGGAGAAGCGGCGTGGCGAAGCCGCCGACCAGGCCTAGCACGGCGACGAGCAGCGAGCCGTGCCGCACCGCCAACAGGCAGCACGCGGCCGTCACGAGCACCATCAGGACGAAGACCGCGGCCATGGGGACGAGTCCGTACAGGACGTGCGCCGCCCAGAAGGCCGCATAGAGGATGACGAACCCCGCGCCGGTC